>Ga0070735_10002995_pt1 | contig 14952 bp, 14 predicted proteins | sample Coa_R1_FD_66443 | JGI IMG/M metagenome (GOLD analysis project Ga0070735, IMG submission 66443) | Surface soil microbial communities from Centralia Pennsylvania, which are recovering from an underground coalmine fire - Coalmine... | ecosystem: Environmental > Terrestrial > Soil > Unclassified ... | reverse complement strand
CGCGCCTGGCTCGGGAAGCTCCATGGAGTTGAGATGGCCCATCCGTTCTCTCCTGTCGTCTAAAGCAGTGATGCGATTAAGTCTGCCAAGGCAAGATAGTAGCGGGTATAGACTGCAGTTTGCCCGCCAAACCTTCTGAGCCTACCGGAAACGATAGCCTGCGCATAGATAGGACGGCTTTTAGGAGCAAATGGTTACGAGACCCCAACGGGACCGACCCATTCTGGCGCAGTGGGCGCCGACCGGCGATTCCATCAATACGTGTGTGCGCAAAGATATTTCCTGTGGGCAGCCGGGTGTGCAAAAGCATACACTATGGCTCCCGGAAGTCGTGCGTCGGGAGAACAGCTCATAGGATTCTAATAAGGCGGGTGAAAAATAGACATGTTAAAGGGCGTGATTCTCGGTGTATTGCTCGGGATATTGTTGATCGCTTGCGGCGTTTACCTCTACTTTTCAACCGGGCGGGCGCCTATTGCGACCACGGATCCGCCCATGCCCTTCGAGATGAAGATGGCGCATATGGCCATCAATGCTCGCGTGGCAAAGCAAAAAATTCCGGACTCCCCAGTGGCCGCGGACGAAAAGAGCTTTTTAAGTGGCGCCGAGACTTACAGGCAGAACTGCGCTGTCTGTCATGGGCTTCCCGATCAGGAGAAGACAGTGATTGCGCAGGGGATGTACCCCCCACCTCCGCAACTTTTCCACGGAACGGGAGTGTCGGATGACCCGGCGGCAGAAACCTATTGGAAAGTAGAAAATGGCATTCGCTTGACGGGAATGCCGGGCTTCAAGGGACGGCTGACCGAGACGCAGATTTGGGAAGTTAGTGTGCTGCTGGCAAATTCTGACAAAATACCGGTTTCGGTGAAGGTAGCGTTGATAGCTCCTCCGGCGCTTCCCGTTCCGGCAGCTGCGCCCACAAGCAGCACGGCGCCGCCAAAAACAAAACCCTAGTGGCGCTCCTCTGCGGCTCGACGCATCGCATTTGGTGAGGCGCCAAAGGCTCACTGCTACTCGATTTAGGAAGACACTCAGTCTGGCTGGTTCGGCAGCGTGTGGATTTGTTCGACCTTCCTGAGTTCCGGGAAGCGCCACGCCCAGATCGCCGTTACGATCAGAGTTCCAATCCCCCCGAGCACGACGGCCGGCACCGTTCCGAACCATTGAGCCGTCAAGCCAGATTCAAATTCTCCAAACTCGTTGGAAGCGCCGATGAAAACCATATCGACGGCGTTGACGCGTCCCCTCATCTCATCGGGCGTGGCGACCTGGATGAGGACGGCGCGGACAATGACGCTGACCATATCCGTCGCGCCGACGAAAAACAGCGCGATCAAAGAAAGAACGAGGCTATGGGAGAGGCCGAAGAGGATGGTGAACAAGCCAAATCCGGCGACGCACCACAGCATGATCGCGCCGACCTTTCGCCGGATTGGGCGATTCGCCAGGAAAATAGCCATCACCGCGGCGCCGACTCCGGGAGCAGTGCGAAGCAGACCGAGCCCCCACGGGCCTGTCAACAGAATCTCGCGGGCGTACACGGGCAAGAGAGCAACGGCTCCGCCGAGAAAGACGGCGAACAAATCCAGAGAGATCGAGCCGAGAACTACTTTTTCGCGCCAGATATAGCGAAGGCCGGCCAAGACGGTTCCTGCATTGACGGGCTCGCGGGTGCGGGCCCGTTGTTGTATTTCGATCCTCAGCGTGCAGATCAGCGCGACAATCGTCAGGGCCATCGCCACCGCATAGACAGCGCCCGGACCGCGAGACGCCGCGTAAATGACTCCACCGAGTGCTGGACCGAGAATCGCCGCCCCCTGAAACAGAGTGGAAGCCCAGGCAACCGCGGTCGGAAAAATTTCTTCTGGTATCAGTTGCGGAAGCAGCGCTCGGCTGACCGGCCCGTTGAAGGCGCGTACGATACCTAGAATGACGAGAATGACAAAAATAAGGGAAACCGATCGAGCAGCACGCACCGCAGTCAAAAGCAGCAGCCCAAAACTCAATCCGTAGCCGATGTAGCAGAAGACGATGAGTTTTAGGCGGTCATAGCGGTCTGCGGCGTGCCCCGAAACAAGGAACAACAGGATTCCCGGCAGGAACTGCACGAGTCCGACCAGTCCAAGGTCGAGCGGACGCTTTGTGATTTCGTAGACTTGCCAGCCCACCGCCACCGACTGCATCTCCATGGCAAGAACCATGCAGAAGCGGGCCGTTTGAAAAAGTGCAAAACTCGGATACTGAAAGGCGAGGCGGCCGGCGGCTCTGGAGTTTTCGGGATCGGCCATCACGCAATACTTTGCCACAAAAACAAATCGGGGACGAATGGAGCGAATATGATGGAGTTTCCGTCCGTCTACTCTTTCGCGGGCACTGAGGCGAGGTCGGCTTCAGCCGTGCGACCCGCCGCAGATTCAGCTTTGCGGCGCGTGATCCAATAGCCTACGGACATCAATAGGAGAAACGGCACAAAGGCTGGAACGGTGTATCGCAAGCCGTCGACATAAAAAGTGCTCGCTGCGATCCCCAAGAGCGCAGCAATGCCGAGTGCACTTGAATAAGGGAAAAAATGCAGACGCATGGGCAGCTGGGCGACGCGCTCGGGACCTAGAACTCGCCGGAATGCGATGTGCGTCACAAGGATCACGATCCAGACGAAAAACATGCCGGCCACGGCCACTCCGTAAAGCATGAGGAACGCGCGGCTGGGAGCGTAAATCGCCAGCAGGATCGCGGCGATCATGCCTGCCGTGGATACCGCAAGAGCGCGCCGCGGGACACCGTTTCTGCTCAAATATCCCATCCATTGCGGGACGTAGCGGCTTCGAGAAAGAGAAAAAAGCATTCGCGTTGTGAGATAGAGATTGGTGTTGGCGCTGGAAAGTGCGGCGGTAATGACAACGAGATTCATGATGCCTGCGGCAGAAGGAACCCTCGCAATGGAAAGCGCGCGAACAAAAGGACTGCCAGTGAGGTCACTGCCGGTCTGATTCCACGGGGTCATCGCCAGCATGATGCTGATGGCGAGGACGTAAAAGATCACCAGCCGAAAAACGATCGTGCGCATGGCGCGGGGGATGGATTTGGCGGGATCCTGCGCTTCGCCTGCTGTGACCGCAATGACTTCGACGCCCATGTAGCTGGTGATCGCGAGCGTGAGTGCGAGCCAGACTCCCTTCCAGCCAAACGGAAGAAAGCCGCCGTGCGCCGTGAGGTTGGAAAGACCAATCGCGGGCGATGGTCCGACGCCGACGATCAAGGCCAAGCCCAAGACAATGAAACCGACAATGGCCATAACTTTAATGAGCGCGAACCAGTATTCGAACTCGCCAAAGCGTCCAACCTGAAGCGTGTTGACGGCAACCAAGCACATCGAGACCGAGACGACCCACATCCATTGCGGTACCGCGGGAAACCAAAACGCAAAATATATGGCCACGGCGGTGACTTCCGCGCCGATCGCGATGATCTGCACTAATGCGTAAGTGCCGCGCACGGAGAAACCGGCCCATGGACTCAGATAAGTTTGCGCGTAGACGCCGAACGAGCCTGCGACGGGCTGTACCACGGCCATTTCCGCCAGCGCGTACGCAACGATCATGGCGATGACAGCACCGATGAGGTAGGTGACGATCACGCCGGGACCTGCGAGACGGACGGTTACGCTGCTGCCGAGGAATAGGCCTACACCGATCGCTCCGCCGATGGCCAGCATCGTAAGCTGGCGCTGCGTTAACTTGCGTCTCAACTCGTCGGTTTCTGGGGCATCGGCGGGTGAGGTCACGCTGCCGCCGGTAGGTTGCGCAGTTCGCACGCGAGGGGAATCGAAGGGATCAGCCATGCTTGGTCAGATCGAGCAAGGCGCTACCGAAGCTACGGACCTCGTCCATGGTGTTGTAGTGGACGAGAGAGGCGCGAACAACGCCGCTGTCCATTGGCACACCCAATCGCTTCATCAGGCGTGGGGCATACATGTGGCCATCGCGAATGCCAATTCCGCGCCGGGCCAAGGTTTCCGTCACTCGCGCCGGTGCGATGTTTGGCAGATTGAAGCAAAATGTTGGCACGCGTTCGTGGACACGATCTCTTTCACCGACGCCATATACTTTTGCACCGCACGCTTTCAGGACTTGAATCATCTCGAGCGAGAGTGATGCTTCGTAGGCTCGAATATTTTGCATGGCTCGAGCGAGATTCGCCAGTCTGGAATCTTTGTTCGAGCCGTCGCCGGATTGTTCCTGCTTGCCGAGGGATTCAAGGTAGGAAATGGCTGCGTCCATGCCCGCCACGTTTTCATAAATGAATGTGCCTGCTTCGATTTTTCCAGGAGGCTCGTTGGGAATGAAATCTTCGCGAAAGGTTGGTAGTTTTTGCAGCAACTCGCGGCGCCCCCATAGAAAACCCATGTGCGGGCCGAAGATTTTGTACCCAGAGCAGACCAGATAGTCGCAATCGAAGGCTTGCACGTCCATCTGGCCGTGAGGGCCATAGTGCACACAATCGAGGAAAATCTCGGCGCCAACGGCGTGGGCAATTCTTGCTGCGCCAGCAACATCCACGATGGAGCCAAGCGAATTTGCGGCAACCGCGCATGCGACCAGGCGAGTCCTGCCGGACACCAGCGGTTTCAAATCCTCAACGTGAAGGTTACCGTCTTCGCCCATCTTCCACCAAAGAATCTTAGCGCCGTCTTTTTCAAGCGCCAGCCACGTGGCAATGTTCGCCTCGTGATCCATGTCGGTGACAATAATTTCATTGCGCTGGCTGAGCGTTTGGCCAATCGCAAGACTGATGAGGCGAATGAATGAGGTGGCGTTCATTCCGAAGGCAATTTCGCTGGGATCGCGCGCGTTTAGAAAATCCGCGACACTCTGACGGGCTCGAGCAATCGTTGCGTCAACTTCCTGGCTTTTCGCGTAGCGGCCGCCGCGCTGCACATTGCATTCAAGGAGATGATGATTGATCGCGTCGAGAACGACCTGCGGAACCTGTGCTCCGGCGGCGTTGTCGAAAAAAGTGAAGGCCGGGGAGCGATGGAGCGCGGGGAAGAATGCGCGAATAGTCTCCATCGAGAAATTCAGATTGGGCTGAAGGCGAGTGGCCGACTGAAGAGTGGTCTGCGGGTTGGCCTGCAAGCTTGGCTCCTGTGGCGAATACGAAAATACGGCAAGGAGGCTATGAAATGAACAAGGCGAACGCTATACCCCGGTTGCAGGGCATGTCAAGCGCGACCGGCGTTTTTCATTGGAATTGCGCCTATGGGCGCTAGAATATGCCGCGCTCGATCTCGAGTGCTGAACAAACGGACCGAATGACCACAGACATTGCAGGAATCTACTCCGCGCTTCAGCGCCAATTCCGCGGCGATCTGCTGCGCCCGGGTGATGGCGACTACGAGGCCGCGCGGGGCATTTGGAACGGAATGGTGGCGCGCAAGCCCGGCTTGATCGCACGATGCGTCGACATTGAGGACGTGCAAACCACAGTGCGAATCGCAGCGGCTGAAGGAGTTATCACCGCGATTCGTTGCGGGGGTCACAGCCTCGCGGGATTCGGCACGTGTGACGATGGCCTTGTGATCGATCTTTCGCGTATGCGAGCGGTTCGCGTTGACGAGCGGGGGCGGCGTGCGCGATTTGAAGGCGGCTGTCTTCTCGGCGATATTGACAACGCCACACAAAAAGTAGGCCTCGCCTTTCCGTCGGGCGTCGTTTCGCACACCGGCGCCGCGGGCCTCGTTTTGGGCGGCGGAACTGGCTGGCTGAACCGTTTGTACGGGCTTTCCTGCGACAACGTTACAGGCTTCACGCTGGTGGTCGCCGATGGATCGGTTGTTCGTGGAAATGCTACGGAAAATCCGGAGCTATTTTGGGCGCTGCGCGGAGGAGGTGGAAACTTTGGTATCGTGGTCGCGTTCGAAGTGAATCTTCACTCGGTTACTTCCGTGCTCTACGCTGCCGGCATGTGCTTTGGTGACGATATTTCCGCCAGCGTCCAGCAGTGGCGGGATTTTATGCCGGCGGCTCCCGATAATTTGCGTTGGGGGATTTCACTTACGATCGCTCCGGACACGCAAACCATTCCCGAACATTTGCGCCGGCGTCCCGCGGCAAGCCAGGGATTGCTTTGGGTCGGCGATATTGAAGAGGGACGCCGCTGTGTGGGTCGTGAACTATCTCTGTGCAACGCGGTAGCAGTAAGCAAGAGCGAGCTTTCGTTTCTCCAATTGCAGACGATGGCGGACCACGAATTTCCGCATGGGCGGCGGTATTACACGAAGTCCGGCTATCTTAAAGCTTTGCATGATGAAGATATTCAGCGGATGGTGAACGCGTTGGAGACGATTCCCTCCCCTGCCAGCCAGATCGAACTTTCCTATCTTGGCGGCGCGGCGGGAGGCGTTGCAGCAGGCGAAACGGCATTTGGCGATCGCAGTTCTCCGTTCATTGTAAATCTGCTGGGAAACTGGTGCGATCCGTCGGATGACGCTAAGAACATCGCGTGGGTGCGCGGGCTCTTTGCCGATTTACGCCCTTCCATGACTCCAGGCGTCTACGTCAACTTTATGAGTGGCGACGAACAGGATCGCGTTCCAGAAGCGTATCGCGAGCGGTGGGACCGATTGGTGGACGTCAAGACGCGCTACGACCCGAATAACTTCTTTCGCTTGAATCAAAATGTTCCGCCGCGAAAAAGCCAGTAGAATCTGACAAAGAGAGATTTAGAAATGATCGGCAACGTGCTCTTTGGCACGGGAGGTGGCGTCGAATGAAAGTTGTCCTTGCGTCTGAATCCCAGTCGCGACGGCGAGCGCTGGATATTCTTGGCCTCACCTATGAAGTACGTCCCAGTGCGATCGACGAAAAGTCAATCAGAGACGCAGACCCTGCGGCGCTGACAAGGAAGCTTGCTGAAGCGAAAGCCTGGAAAGTCGCAACCGACGTTCAGGATGCCGTTGTGGTCTCAGGTGACGCTGTGGTCGCGAAAGATGGAAAGATTCTAGAAAAGCCGCGGGGCCATGACGAGGCGGTAGGGTTCCTTCGTGAACTCTCCGGCAGCGCTTTCCACTTCGTGACGTCGCTTGCCGTGCTCCATTCGGATACGCGAAGGTTGTTATCGACCGTCGAAAGCTCAGAGATCCGATTCCGCCAACTCGTAGAACGCGAAATCCTCGATTACGTCAGCAGGTATCCAGTGTTGAGATTTGCCGGCGCCTTCGAGGGTGACGGCGTCGCGCGCTTCGCCGACTCTGTGTCCGGAAGCTACAACTTTGGAACTGCACTGCCCGTAAGCCGGCTGGCCGTATTCCTCAGAGCAAGGTGTGGAAGTATAATCTGATTCAGCGAACGGCTCGTTAAGCCGATACTCTTTCACAAGAATCGCATACTAGCGTGCATGGCCAACGCCCGCCTGGCCGGTGATCTTTGCGGAGTTCGTGGCCACTCGGGAAGCGAGCGAGCGGCTTCCAGTCCAGACAAGCTGCAAACCGGCAGCGATCGCCAGCACGGCCACGGCTGTTTTCAGCTTGTTTGCCGGAACTTTTCGTGCAAGCAGGCAGCCAAGCACCACTCCAGGAACGCCGCCGAGTAGCAGCTGAAAAAGTATCGGCATACTGACCAATCCGAAGGTCCAATGAAACGCGCTTCCGATTGCCGCCAATACCAATCCAAAGAGCAAATCTGTTCCGACCACCTGCGTTGGTGTCATCTCGGAATAGTTCAGCAGAAGGACGGTTCCGAGCGCTCCAGCCCCTGCGGAGGAAAACCCGGACTCCACGCCAATCGGCAGGGCGAGCCAGGGAAGCCAGCGATGGTTTTTCCCCGCGAAAGCCCGATTTTGTACACGCTGGATAAAAGTTACGCTAGACGACGACGCCAGCAGAACACCCAGCACGAGGATCACCACCGGATTTCCCGCGTCTCGATTCAACAAACGCAGCACCCAAGTCCCCAAAAGCAAGCCTGGAACCGCTCCTTTCAGCAGAAGCCACAAATAACGCGCATGAATCTGCTTCTTCACCAAATAGAACGGCGCGGCAATCAAGCGCAAAACTCCGGCAAACAAGAAAGCGGTTCCGACAGCTTCTCCGGCGGTAAGCCCGGCGAGCAACACCAGGGCGGGGACCGTAAAGCTTGCTCCGCCGATCCCGGTCAACCCGACAGCCGCGGCGATCAGAAATCCGACAAGGAAATTCATCTTTCTACCTGCGTGGAGAACGTGTGAATGCCGCACTCGAGCTTTGCTCCGCCCCATCGGCCGGACCTGGGATTGTTGGGATCAGACGGTAACGCGGTACACGGCTGACAACCGATGCTCAGATATCCTTCGTCGTATTGCGGCAGAGAAGGAATCTCGTGGGCATTTGTGTACTGCCAGACTTGCTCCCAGTTCCAATCCGCGAGCAGGCTTACTTTCCACAAGCTCCTTCCCGTCGGCAGACGGTGCAGTTCGAGTTTCTTCAAATTCTTCCGAGTGGGCGATTGGTCTCGGCGCAAGCCCGTGAACCAAATGTCAAACGGTTCGAGAGCGCGCATGAGCGGTTCGACTTTGCGCAGTTGGCAGCACCGCGTGGGCTCACTGCGGTACAGAATGCCAAAAGCTGATTCCTGCTCTTCGACTGTTTGCGCCGGGAGAACGTTGACCAGATTGAGGGACCACTGCTTCGCCATGCGGTCGCGATATTCGTAGGTCTGCGGAAAGTGATATCCGGTATCGAGAAACAGCACGGAAAAGTCTGCTATGCGATTCCGCAGGAGATGTGCCACGACCATGTCTTCCGCCTGAAAACTGCTGGTCAGACAAATGCTTCCGCTTTGATTCGTGGCAAGCACTGTTTCGAGCACCTGGTCAGGTGCAAGATTTTCCAATTCTTCGGAGATGCGATCCGCTTCCATTTAGTTGACCTCTTCCTGATTGTTTTGCGGCTTTGCGAACCGCAAGGAATCCGCCAGCGCCAATGCCCGCTGGAAGACTTCTTCGTCGTTGGTGTTTTCGTTGTTGAGAGAGAGATCGAACAACCGGTGTTCCACTTCAGAAAAGAGAGCCTTTTTGACTAGCGTGTCGATCGACTCTCCGGAATAGATAACGACGATTCCAACCTTGCGCGTTGCACGAATCGTTTCAAGGAACGCTCCGGAAGATGCTTCGCCGCTTTCCAGATGCAGCACTTCGAAACCGCGGTCGAAAAGGGCCCGCTCCAAGCTTGAAGCCAGCGCAGGTTGATTCTCGAGCAGGAAGACGGCTGGATTGTGCCCGTGGCGCTCGTAGCGCTCCCGTTCGCTGACAGGCTTCCGCGTGGTATCCGGCGCTGCGAGTTCCGGCTCGCGCTGTCCTTGACGGTCAGACGAATCCGCTTGAATCATCCCAGCGCCAATGGTGGCGTTGGAGAGTGCGTCAATCAGGATGAAACTGCCTGTTGTCCGATTACTAGAGTACGGGTCAAAAAAAAGCGGAACGTGGGCTTCGAATTCAACCGAAGCGATATCGTTCACGTTTAGGTGTGCTGCCGATTCCTGTTCGAACGTGTTGACATTCACGCGATGACGAATCTGCAACGCGCGAATTTTTGTTTGGCGAGCCGTATGCTTCACGAGATACGTGCGGCCAACTTCCAGCGGAGTCTCGTGCATCCAGACCACCATGGCGCGGAATCTTTTCGAAACCCGCGGGCCATTTTCGGGCGCCACCAGCATGTCTCCGCGGCTGAGATCAATCTCGTCTTCCAGCTGAATGGTCGCCGACACCAACGCGGACGCTTCCGGCAGATCGCCGTCGTAGCTTGCGATCGCGCGTACTCGCGTCCTTCGTCCGGACGGGAGCGCGACGACGTGGTCGCCAGGACGAATCACTCCGCTGGCGACGCGGCCCGCAAAGCCCCGAAACTTCGCATCGGGGCGAATCACCATTTGTACTGGGAACCGCAGACTTTCGAAGGAATCGCCTGTGCGAAGAGGAACTGTCTCCAAGTGTTCGAGCAGCGTCGGGCCTTGATACCAAAATGTTCGCTCGCTTCTCTCGACGACGTTATCACCTTCAAGCGCGCTGATTGGCACGCACTGGGTACGAGCAATTCCGAGCTGGGCCGCCAACTTCAGAAAATCCTGCTCCAGCTGTAAAAACGCATCTTCCCGATACCCGACGAGATCCATCTTGTTCACCGCGGCCAGAACATTACGTATTCCCAGTAGCGAAGCAATGAAGGCGTGCCGCCGCGTTTGCGGAAGAATCCCCTTCGTCGCATCGACAAGAATCACGGCAAGGTCCGCGGTGGACGCACCGGTAGCCATGTTGCGCGTGTACTGTTCGTGCCCCGGTGTGTCCGCGATGATGAATTTTCGCCGAGGCGTCGCGAAGTAACGGTAGGCTACATCGATGGTGATGCCTTGTTCGCGCTCCGCGCGCAGGCCGTCCGTCAGAAGCGAAAAGTCAATCGGTCCAGCCGAGCGGTTGATACGGCTCTTCCTCACCGAGGCCAGCTGGTCTTCATAAATCGCCTTAGAGTCGTGGAGGAGCCGCCCGATTAATGTTGATTTGCCGTCATCGACGCTGCCTGCCGTCGTGAACCGCAGAAGCTCCATTTCGAGACTCTGCTCTGGGAACTCTTCGAAACTTCGGCGCGGACTCGCTTGCGTTGTGGAGATCACTAGAAGTACCCTTCCCGCTTTTTGAGCTCCATCGATCCTTCTTCGTCGTGATCGATCGCGCGGTTCTCGCGCTCCGAACGCCGGAACGAAACCATCTCATCAATGATTTTGGCAACGGAGTCCGCATCGGAGCGGATTGCCCCAGTGCAAGGAACGCATCCGAGCGAACGCATCCGGCATTTCACCATAAGTGTTTTTTCGCCTGGCAAAAGCTCTCTTGCGTCGTGGATTAACACAATCGAGCCATTTCGCAGTACCGCTTCGCGTTCTTTCGCGAAATACAGAGGAACGATGGGAATACTCTCCGCCTGGATATAGAGCCAGACGTCCAGTTCCGTCCAGTTCGACAACGGAAAAACGCGAATGCTCTCGCCTTTGTCAATTCTGGAATTGAAGATATTCCAGAGCTCCGGCCGTTGGTTCTTTGGATCCCACTGCCCCAGCGGATCTCGAAAAGAGTAGATTCTCTCTTTCGCCCGAGATTTCTCTTCATCCCGCCGCGCCCCTCCAAATGCGGCATCGAAGCCCCCTTCCGCAAGCGCATCGAGCAGCGATTTCGTCTTCAGCAGTCCGCAGCACTTCTGCGTTCCGAGCGCAAAGGGATTGGCCCCGGCTTCCAGAGCTGCCTGATTCTTGTGAACGATAAGTTCCGCGCCGATCTCCCGCGTGTAGCTGTCACGAAACTCAATCATCTCGGGGAATTTGTAGCTCGTATCAACATGCAGAAGAGGGAACGGAATCTTGCCTGGAAAAAACGCCTTCTGCGCCAGCCGCAACATCACCGAGGAGTCTTTCCCGATCGAATACAGCATGACTGGGCGCGCGAATTCCGCGGCCGCTTCGCGGAGGATGTAGATGCTCTCTGCCTCCAAAGCTCGCAGATGATTCAATCGCCGTGTAACCGGCGTTGCTTCCCTCGCTTCAGAAGCGGGTGCGGATTCATATAGTGTGACCGGTACCGAATGCGCCATAAATCTCCATTGAAAAACAAAAAACCCACCTGCCGGTATTTCGGCGGTGGGTTGGCTCAAATCTTGTAGTGGAGGCTTCTTCTTACAAAGCTGGTTTTTCACCCATACAAGACACAGCGCCCCTCGCCGTCATTTGCTGACGACAACAGGCAGCGGTCTTGGAAATAGAAGCGTTCACTGGATTAATGGTACCCAATCCCTATAGACGCCTCAAATCATCTTTTCGCTCTTGTAGCATCCGTATTTTGGATGGTTGGAACCCTCGTTTGGTTACCGCCAAACGGCCCGATCCTCCAACTCGGGTCCTGCTGATTCCTCAGCTGGCGCCGGCCCCCGCGGACGCCCGCGCCTCGCCTGTCTCGCCGAGAGACTTGGCCGTGATCTCGAGCCCATTCTTGTTCATATCGAATCTCTGCTTCCGGTCCAAGCCTTTGACGAACTCACGTGTGGCCTTACCGACCGCTCCAGGCAGACTCGACGCCTCCACTTTGACCGTCGATTCGGCCGTCCCTTCGTTTCGATCTCGATAGCGAAATTGCACTTCGAACGTCTTCATACTCTAAACCCTCCCTTTCCAACGCTGAAAACCAGAAACCGGTTCGTGCGATCCGGCCCGCGTGCGGGCCTCAAAATTCCCATGCCCTTAACTCCGACGGTGTTTTCGACTCGCAGCCTTCTTCCCGGAGCTCTTCGTTTTCAAGGACTTGATCTCGGCCTTGAGTTTGTCATTCTCCTTAGCCAACGCATCGCGGGCAGCTGTCATTGTTTCGAGATCGTTTCCCACTTGCCCATTCTCCTTCTGAAGCTCCGCTACCTGGGCCTTCAATTGCTCGTTCTCTTCCAGAGTCTTTGCGTCCTTGCAAGCAGTCAAGGACAAACTCAACATTGCTGCCACGGGAAGTAGCGCCCAAGCGTTTTTGCGCGTCATACGTCAATCCTTCGTTGACAAGAATTTGAATCGCAACTCGAACGACTGATAGCGGGTGAGGGGGGAAGCCACCGCTGGCAACGGACCCAGCGTAATGGAGTTTTCCAGCTCGCGCAAGCCCGATAGCCCCGCCGGCTGGAGAGACGGAATTGGCTCAAACCTACTCGTACAGGTTTGTACGTACCTCGCCGTCGGCCAGCAGTACTAGTGGACACCATGGAAGACCTGCATTCGAGGCCGCGATTCTGAAACCTCCACTTCCCGAGCTTTGCACGCGCCAGTTCCTCGGAATTCGAAGGAGTTGCCCTATTCTGGCATGACTTCAATCGCACTTATGGACGGGTAGTTAAGTGCAGGCGTGAAGTAGATCTCGATTTTGCCTTGTGGCGTGGGATCGATGTGCGGAAAAGACTTCACCAACGGCTCAGTGCCAGCCTCCCGGAAAATATCAAAGCCTTTCAATAGTGTAGACCCGTTGCAGTAGACATCAAAAACGCGGCTGCCGATGCCGCCGATACCCCCATTCTGAATGCCAAACCAGTGCTCTAGAAAGTACAGCTTCAGAGTATATTTCCCGCCCGTTGCGACAGGAATTACATAGTGGAAGTGTCCAAATCGATGCCACTCATACAGAGCGCCGTCCGGAACTCTCGAGAGATCGCCACCGAATCGGCTCAGACGGCCGCCGAAGAAGTAACGATCTGGCATCCAAATATTCCCTTCGGAATCACGGTAGCGAGAATGTCCGACGACTATTCTGACGGGAAGAGCGCGATGAGCGATGCCAGGCAGAATCTCAATCGCATTCAGGAACGCGTCGGGATTGCTGAAGTCCAGACGAATCGTTCCGTCACTTTCAGGTTCAACGTCTGGATATACTTTCGTAGTGGAAATGTCATTGCCGCCCGCGTCGTCCACCAAATCCAAGGTTGTGAGTGGTTTCCCATTGATTGAGAATCCGACGAAGCGGCTGTTTTCCTGAAACCCCGCTGTCTCGGCAAATAAAAGATGAACTTCGTAAGTTCCCGGCGGCACAGGATAGTTACAATGAAAAACCCCGCGCCGCCCGCCGGTAAAAAGCTGCGGGTCTTCTGTGCCTTGGATCGTGTGGCCAGAAACCGAGAATGAACTTCCTCCGGAACAAAAACGATCGCTCATCCAGGTTGCACCAGCGCGGTCGACGTACGGTGCGCGGTCGTCGCCAACCAGAGCACGCAGAGCCTTGTCGGAGCCATTGACAGGAGCAGCAGCGGCCAAGGTCTTTTCGGAGTTGCTGTGGCTACCGGCGTGGCGCCATCTCTGCCAGGCAAAGAACAGGACTACACAAGCAAGAACCAGGAAAATGCCCGCCAGCTTCACAATACCGGAACGAGTTTTGCCCTCCTTCATGGACTCGCCGCCATTTGGATGCTGTGATTCGTCTCTCGACGCGGACTCCTGAAATAACGCGGAAGGATTCTCTTGTTGAGTCCCAACGAGGCCGTTTCCAGGGGGTGCCGCAATATTAGCAGGCTGGCTGCCGTGACCTCCATCGAGGCCCGGGTTCACTTTCTCGGATGCTAACTCATTGTCATGAATGAACTTGGGAACGTAGTGCCCTGACGGCAGACAAATACGAACCTGGTGTTTTGCGCCCGCCGTTCGATAATACTCCTCCAATCGCTTTCGCAACGCGTGCGCGGTTACCCGAACAATGGTATCCACCTGCGGATCAAAATCTTTCGGGCGGCCCAGTACTTGCACAGCGATGCTGTATTCCTTGATTTCGTCGATGGCTCCGTCAAAGTACCTTTCACAAACGAAACCCAGAAATCGAACAAGATTGTTGGTTCGACCGAGTACCCCTGACGCCAGAACCGTTTCCAGCTCGGCTCTCTCAGCCTCAAGCCTGTTGACCGCTGATTCCAAAGGATTCCCCTGAGAATAGGATTCTCGAGTTTGCGAATGCAGTCTTGTAGCGAGTATAACCCAATTCTCCCGAACTCGACATCGAGCGAAAGCATTGAGTCTCACGTACTTAGACCAGAAATGGATGAAGAAAGCGCCTGATTATCTGGCTCTTGCGATTGTCCCTGCGCCCTGAAAAAAGTGGCAACAGGCAACGCCAATGCGGAGGCTCTCGTTACCGAAATCGGACTAGAGCCAGCGAATTAACGGTGAATTCACGGTGAGCTAACTTCTCAAACCAACGCTAATGCTGCTACTGCTACCATCACTTATTTAGATTCACCCCACTTATGGTGCAACTTCCTGAACCGCTCGACGGGCGGCCGGTCAGAGGAGCGTCTCAGTCATAGAACTATGGTGCCGCCCGAGGAGTGACCCAAATGACTTTGGCCCGATCGGAAAAACATTTCCGCACCGCAATTAGTGGAGTGACAGCGCGGGTTTGCTTGCTGGTGTTCAG
>Ga0070735_10002994_pt1 | contig 14955 bp, 14 predicted proteins | sample Coa_R1_FD_66443 | JGI IMG/M metagenome (GOLD analysis project Ga0070735, IMG submission 66443) | Surface soil microbial communities from Centralia Pennsylvania, which are recovering from an underground coalmine fire - Coalmine... | ecosystem: Environmental > Terrestrial > Soil > Unclassified ... | reverse complement strand
GGCTATTAATGTGGCGCGCTCCGTTACCTCCGATGTCCACATCGTCGGCGATCCCGTAAAGTTTTCTCCGTTCGCCGCGGTCGTCGAAGATATAGTTCCCGGCTGTGGCCCGCTCGCCGGAATTCACGCCGCCCTCCGCGCCTCGCCTGCGGAGTTCAACCTGATCCTCGCTGTAGACATGCCCTTCGTATCCCCGGCGCTCTTGCGCTTTCTAATCTCGCGAGCGAGAGATTCTGCCGCCGCAACAGTGACCGTTCCGCGCTCCGCTCGGGGATGGCAACCTCTGTGCGCCGTCTATCGCCCCAAGTTTGCCGACGCCGCCGAAAAAGCCCTGCATGCCGGCCGCTACAAAATCGACGCGCTGTTCACCCCGCTCGAGACTCAAGCCATCGAAGAACAAGAGTTGGAGCGCGCAGGTTTCTCCGCCGCCATGTTTCGCAATCTAAACACCCCAGAAGAGCTGGCCCAAGCGCGCGAATAACGATAAAGATATTGATGATTGAGCGATTGGGCGATTGATGATTGAAAGCCGCCGAGCAAGCGCTCCCGTGTGAGCCCGGGTTTGAATCAGCAATGGCTCAATGGCTCAATCGCCCAATGGCCCAATCATCAATGTTCTCTTGATCTGCGCCTCGATTCTTAGTACCTTGCTGCTGAACCCTCCCCGAGGTGTGCGTTGCTAATTACCGCCGTGGATTCCATCACGCCCGCCCTGGAACACACCAAGCAGCAATTATTCAAGCCCTTCCGCATTGCGCAATGGACGAAGCTGGCCTTTGTCGGGCTGCTGGCCGGAGAACTCGGTACCAATGGATTCAACCGGTCCAACTTCCAGCTTCCCAGCCATGGCGGGGCTCCGCCACACTTTCCGAGTTCTCTACCGGTTGATCATGCGCTGCTGGCCGCTCTCATCGGAGCAGTAGTAATTGCCGCGCTCGCCATCGGAATCATCCTGATGTTCGTATCGAGCGTGATGCGCTTCATCCTGTTCGATAGCATCGTCACCCGAGAGTGTCACATCCGCTGGAGCTGGAGCCGCCGCCTTGGCCCGGGCTGGCGCTACTTTGCGTGGAAGTTGCTTTACCTAGTCCTTACCCTCGCGGGTATCGCCGTGTTGGTTGGAATTCCATTGGCCCTGGCATTCGCCAAAGGATGGCTCAGGCAACCGAAAGAGCATCTGCCCGCCCTGATATTAGGCGGAGTCATCCTGTTCCTGATCTTCTTTACGTTCTTCCTGGCCAGTGCGGTCATTTTTGTACTGACAAAAGATTTCGTCGTCCCCCAGATGGCTCTGGAGAATATTGACGTCATGGAAGGATGGCGGCGGCTGTGGCCGATGATGAACGGCGAGAAGGGAGCCTACGCCGCTTACATTGTAATGAAGATCGTGCTCTCGATCGTCGCGGGAATTTTGATCGGCATTGCAACCCTCATCTTAGGATTGATCCTCGTCATACCCAGCGCAGCCCTTGGACTGCTGGCGGTTCTCACCGGCAAGTCGGCCGGACTCACTTGGAACCCGCACACCATCGCTCTGGCGATAGTCATCGGATGCATGTTGCTAGCATTTTTTCTTTATCTAGTCTCCCTCGTTTCCGTGCCCGCGATCGTGTTCTTTCCCGCGTATTCCATTTATTTCTTTGCCCCACGATACCCGCATCTGGCCGCCGTCCTCTACGCTCCGTTGCCTGCGACCCAGGTTCCAGCGAGTGCAAGATTCCGCTCACCTTAGCCTTTGGTCTTGCTTGCCTGCGGCAACCCTTTCTACCCCCTTCGGCATCTCATCGCGACTGAATTATCCGTACAGGTTCAGCCCGTCATGCACGCAGCCCGCAGCCGTCTGAGCGACACCGGGCAAAACGTAGGATGACTGGGCAAGAGGAAGCACGATGCGCATGATTCCTGGCCGCCGTACCTTGCTGTTTGTTGTCGCCCTGCTCGCCATGGCGATCCCGTCATTGGCCCAGGTGCGAATCTCAGTCGCTTTCGGTCCACCGGCTATTCCCATTTACGACCAGCCGCTTTGTCCCGGCGAAGGTTATATCTGGACTCCCGGTTATTGGGCCTGGGACGACGACGGAGACGATTATTACTGGGTGCCCGGGACTTGGGTCTTAGCTCCGGAAGTCGGCTACCTTTGGACGCCGCCTTATTGGGCTTGGGATAACGGCGCGTTTCTTTTCTATGACGGATATTGGGGCCCGCAGGTCGGCTTCTATGGCGGAATTGTTTATGGCTTCGGCTATTTCGGTGAAGGCTACGTCGGTGGACGCTGGGAGGGCGACCGCTTCTTTTACAACCGTACCGTGAACAACGTCAACGTCGTGAACGTGCGCAACGTTTACAACGAAACCGTGGTCAACAACAATGTCACGGTCAATCGCGTCAGCTACAATGGCGGCCCCGGAGGCGTACAGGCACGTCCCCGTCCGCAAGACGAGGCCGCGGCGCGCGAGCGCCATCTCCCGCCGGCAGGGCCTCAACTGCAAAATCGTCAAGCTGCGCGCTCGAATCCCGAATTGCATGCCTCCGCCAACCGCGGCAAGCCGCCCATCGCCGCGACTCCTAAACCTGCGGACTTTCACGACCGCGCCGCCGTACCCGCCAAGGAGGCAGGCGCACCCTACAATCCTCCAGCCAATCGTCGCGCCGCCGCACAGCCCGCACAGCCGCGCAGCGGCGGCAACACGCCGCCAGTTCATCCCAGAGATCTTCCCCCGTTGCAGCGTCCAGCTCCGCCTCAAAGCGGCAATAGCAACTACGACCGGAAATATCAGCAGCAGCAGGAAAAACTGTACGCACAGCAAGAAAAGGAGCGGCAGAAACTTCAGCAGAAACAGGATCAGGAACATCAGAAGATGGAACGCCAACAGGCCGACCAGGGCAGGAAGCAGCAGGTCGAACAGCGCCACCAGCAGCAAACTCAGCAATTGCAGCAAAGACACGAACAGCAACAGCAGCGCATGCAGGAGAGACAACCACCGCCCAAAAAGCAGTAATCCCGAATTCGCCGAGGCGCGTGCAATGGCCGCCTGATTACGTTGTTGAGGAGGGGCCCGCACATGTTGGGGGCCCTAACTGGCGTTGCGAAACTTCGGGGGATCGTGTTCTGGTTCTATCGACGCGAGCACGGCTTGAGCTTTGAGAACCAGTTCGGACGCGGCCTGACTCTTCGAGACTACCGCGTCAATGCCAGCCGCCTGTGCCAGCCGTTCAACTTCGCTCCCCTCTTGTTGGGTGAACAAGATAATCAGCGTATCGGGCAGAAGTTTTTTCAGTAGCGGCGCTGCATCGAGCCCATTCATGACCGGCATAATGAGGTCCAGGATGATTAGATCGGGCTTTAGCTTTTCAGCTTTCTCAACCGCGTCACTTCCGTTTTCCGCTTCTCCCGAAATTTCAAAGTCAGGTTGTGATTCGAATAGTTGGCGCACGAAGAAACGCACGACGGCATTGTCATCCACCAATAAAACGCGCTTCGTAGGCGTAGGACGGGCCATTTCGTGGAGATTGGATGCGCAGACACACGGACTGGGCTGTCACCCTTTATTAGGGATAGCCTAGCTTTTCCTTCTGAATGGTTCGCAGAGTCCGCAGGGCGTCAGAAATGGCTTGCAGTTCCGCGTATCCCTCAGCGCTCCCGGCCAATGCTTGCGACCGCAGAAAGAGGGCTGCTTCTGCGGCATCCACGCGCTGCCGCAACGATTGGGGATCGTCTTGGCGAAGTGCGGCTTCAAACTCGCGCTGCCAGTGTGGGTATTTTATGCTGTGGGGTGTTGGAGTATTCTGGTCAGTCACTTCCGCAATGATGCAGGCCGAGTGCCACTTGGAGAGCGGGCAGCGGCAATTCCTGTAAGTGCATTTTTCTTAGCAGCTTAACAGGATACAAGGAAGCTTGGACGAGTCCCCTTGCGGCGCTCTGGTGGCCAAATTTCACCAGAGTGGTGGTTATAGGCCAGGAATTGTTTCAGCTGTGCGCAGGAACTCGAATGGTTGTTGCTGTATCTCACAACCCCTCTAACACGCATGTCCGATGCCCCACAACCCGTCGCACCCTACATCGAATTCCGCGATGTCTCCAAGGCCTTCGGTGACAACGTCGTGCTCGACCACGTCAGCTTCGACGTCATGCCCTCCGAAACGGTCTGCATCCTCGGACGCAGCGGCGTCGGCAAATCGGTCGCGCTGCACCACATCATGGGATTCCTCAAGCCTGACTCTGGCCGCATCATCGTCGCCGGCCAGGACATCACCGACTGCACCGAGGAGCAACTCGAACTCATCCGCAAGAAAGTCACCATGGTTTTTCAAAACGGAGCGCTGTTCGATTCGCTCACCGTCGGGGAAAATGTTGCTTTTCCGCTGCGCGAGAGCAGGGAACTGAGCGAAGAGCAGATCTTTCAGATCGTCGACGGCCTGCTGCAAATGGTGGGAGTCCAGCAGATGCGCGACCTGCTGCCCTCCGATCTTTCCACCGGCATGAAGCGTTCGGTCGCCATCGCCCGCGCTCTGGCCGCGCGTCCCGAATGCGTCCTCTACGACGAGCCCACCACCATGGTCGATCCCCTGATGGCGCAATTGCTCGGCGACCTCATCAAGCGCCTCAAGATCCAGCTCAACCTCACCAGTATCGTCGTGACCCACGACATGCGCTTAGCCAAGAAGCTAGCCGAGCGCGTAGTCTTCCTGCACGAAGGCAAGGCCATTTTCTTCGGCACCTATCCCGCCATGGAAAAATGTGGCGAGCCCATCATTCAGGAATTTTTGGAACTGGACGAACTGAAACTGGAAGCGTAGCAAGTGCTGAGTACCGAGTAGCGGGTACTGACCACTGATAACTGACCACTGTTTCTAAAACCCCTGCTCCACCAACTCCTCCAACCGCAACGTCCCTTCCGCCGCCTCGCCCTTCATCATCTTCTCCACGTACTTCGCGATCAAATCCGCCTCCAGATTCACCGGATCCCCCGGCTTCAGCGAATGCAAATTCGTCATCTCCACCGTGTGCGGAATGATCGCAATGGTGCACCGGTTCCCCTGCAACGTCGCCACCGTGAGGCTGATGCCCTCAATCGAAATCGATCCCTTATAAACGGTGTACTTCTCAATCTCCTGGGGAAGCTCAATATGCAGCCACCAGTTTTCCGAATCGCCGATGCGCTCAAATCCAATCAGCTTGCCCACGCCATCCACGTGCCCCTGCACAATGTGCCCGCCAAATCGCCCGTCGGCCCTCATCGGCAATTCCAGGTTGACCAGCGCGCCTTCATGAATGCGCGAGAACGAGGTCCGCACCCACGTCTCCGGCGCCAGGTCTGCACAAAACGATCCCGGCTTGATATCGAGCGCAGTCAAGCACACTCCGCTCACCGAGATGCTCTGCCCGGTTCCAAGCTCCTTGGGTGCATGCTCGGCGGCAATCGTAATGCGCCGGTTCTCCCCGCGCTGCTCGATGCGCGTAATCTTTCCCACTTCCTCCACAATGCCAGTAAACATAAATGCCTCCGAAGCCCAACATCATAATTCACCACGGAGCCACCGAGACACAGAGAAGCCAAATGAATTGAAAAGATTTTTCTCCATGCCTCTGTGCCTCCGTGGTGAATGCGTTCTTAATCCCCATACGGATCCCGCAAATATCCCTCCACCGCAAAGTCCTCCCCAAACCGGTGGAGATGCACGTGCTTCACCTGCGCCGCCTGGCTCAGATGCCGGAATCCCACGCCCGACGCGAACGGAATCGAACCAGTTCCGGCAAGAATCTTCGGTGCGTAATACAGGAAAACCTTGTCGACTACATTCGCCGCCAGCGCCGCCCAGTTGACTGTGGCTCCCCCTTCAATCATCACACTCGTAATTTCCAATTCTCCGAGCCGCCGCAAGATCGCCGGCAGATCGGGACGCCCATCCGCCTCAAATGCCGAGATCGTCTCCACTCGCACACCCAGGGCCTCAAGTTCCGCCTGCTTCTGCGCATCACCCGAAGCGCAGAAAATCAGCACATCCTGCTTCCGCTCTGCTGCGACACTCTGCACCAAACGCGACTCGACCGGCGTGCGCAACCGCGAATCCAGAATCACCCGCAGCAGCGGACGCCTTCGCGGACGCCCGCTCCGATCAGTCAGCAGCGGGTTGTCGGAAAGAATTGTCCCCGCGCCTACCAGCAGCGCGTCATGCTGATGCCGCAACTCCTGCACGTGCGCCCGCGCCACTTCGCTGGTAATCCATCCACCTGCAGGCATGCCGACCGATTTTGCCAACTCCTCCGCCGGAGGCGGCGCAATCTTTCCATCCAGCGTCATCGCCGCCTTAAGCGTCACCAGCGGAATCCCGTGTCGGATATAACGGGCGAACGCCTCGTTCAGCTTGCGCGCCTGCTCTTCCAGCCGCCCAACTTCCACGTGCACACCCGCCGCCCGCAGTTGCTCAAACCCGCGCCCGCTCACCTTCGAGTTCGGATCGCTCATCGAAGCGACGACGCGATGAATCCCCGCCGCAATCAGCGCGTCTGTGCACGGAGCCGTCCGCCCCTGGTGTGCGTGCGGTTCAAGATTGATGTACAGCGTCCCGCCCTGTGCCCGCGCCCCAGCCTCCTCCAGTGCCAGCACCTCCGCGTGCTTCATGTCTGCGTAGGTGTAGGTTCCGGTGCCGACGACATCCCCGTGCGCATCGGAGATCACCGCGCCCACGTACGGATTCGGCGACGCCAGCCCGATCCCCTCGCGAGCCAATTCCAGCGCCCGATGAAGATGTTGTTCGTCAGCCGCGTGCTGAGACATTCAGCAGAGAATCTATCACGTCACAACCCGGCCTCAGGGAAGGCACGCGAGAAAGGTACGCCGAGACGGGGGAAGGCCAGAGAAGTGTAGCGCCGGTGTCTCGCCGGCTGTCCGGCAGGCGTCCTCGCCTGCCGCGCGTGCAGCAGCACAGAAGAGCGGCCGTTGTAAAAGCGTGATTTGATGTGGAAGAGCGGCCCTTCAGGGCCGCGTAGAGTCTCCAGCGATGACCGGGCTTTAGCCCCCGTGCCGCGGAGGGAAGCTCCGAAACGAGTCGTCCTCAATCTCGGCGACCGCCGCCCCGCTCCGCCCCTTCGGCCCGCGCCGCAGCGGCGCCATCGCGTAAGCGTACGGATCCCCCGGAGGCGCAGCCTTCCTCCCCATCAGCCGCTTCAATAAGTCGATCAGGAATTTGAACCGCGACTGCTTTTCGCCGTCGGCCATAATTACTCCTATTCAAACAGCGAATCCACAAACTCTGTGGGATCGAACGGCAGCAAATCCCCTGCCTTCTCTCCGACTCCGACATACCGCACCGGCAGCCCCAACTCCCGCGAAATCGCCACCACCACACCGCCTTTCGCGGTGCCATCGAGCTTGGTCAACACAATCCCAGTCACGCCCGCCGACTCGGTAAACATCCGCGCCTGCTGCAGCCCATTCTGCCCGGTCGTCGCGTCCATGACCAGCAAAGTTTCATGCGGCGCCCCAGGAATGATCCGCTGCGCCGTCCGCCGCATCTTTTCCAGTTCCGCCATCAAACTGGTCTTCGTATGCAGCCGTCCCGCCGTATCCACCACCACGTAATCCGTCTTGCGCGCCACCGCGGCCTGCAGCGCGTCGAACAACACCGCCGCGGGATCTCCTCCCGCCCTGGTCTTGATCACTTCGGTCCCGGTGCGCTGCCCCCAGATTTCCAGTTGCTCGATCGCCGCTGCGCGAAATGTATCCGCCGCGCACAGCAGCACATTCTTCCCTTGCGCGCGAAACACCTGCGAGAGCTTCCCGATGGTCGTAGTCTTTCCCGTGCCATTCACCCCGACCACCAGAATCACTTCCGGCGTGCCATCCACCTTATTCACCGGACGCGCATTTGCCGTATTCAAAATGGCCAGCAGCTCTTCTTTGAGCAACCGCTTGAGTTCGCCAACGTTCCCGATCTGCTTCCGGTCCGCTTTCTCGCGCAACTTGCCCAGCACTTCCTGCGTCGTCGTCGACCCCAGATCGGCGCCAATCAGCGTGGCCTCCAGATCGTCCAGCGTATTGCGGTCGATCTCCTTGCCAAACGAAACGACATCGTCAATGCGCTCCGCCAGATTTTCGCGCGTGCGCGTGACCGCCTGCTTCATGCGGTCCAGAAAGCCAGTTTTCTTCTCTTCCTCGAGGCTGCCAAATAAAGTCTGAATCATAAAATTCCCAAGTTTCGATTATACGGGCACGATCGCCGCGGAAGCTGAGACAGCCGTGTGGAGACAGAAATGTGGAGACAGCCGCCGTCGGCTGTCCAGCCGCGCAGCGGCGAAAGCCGTCGCAAGCCGTACCGCCGGCGTCCCGCCGGCTGTCGCGGGGGCGTCTCGCCCCGAGTCCTGCCCGCGACGCGCGCGCAACCTGTCTATTTCCGGACACCCCAGTCCATCCCCGGACGCTCCCACTCACTCCCCACGCCTTCCGCGCACTGCATTCACAGCACTTCGCCAATGCGCCTCTGGCATCCGACTTGCACTCCGCGAATCCAGCCGAGGTGTCCCCAATGAAAAGGACCGAACGCATCCGCCAGATCATCTCCGCTCCCCTGCAACCGGCCGATCTCCAACAGCAGACCGATCAGGGATGGAAGCTCGTCGCCCTCGAGTGGGAGCGCGAAGTCGAATCCGCCGAAACCCCGCTCCCCGCCGACCTTCCCTTCGGCCTGCAGATCGCCCCTGACACCCAGCGCCTGCAAGAAAATCCCGTTGAGCGCGAACTCCTTTTCCTGCTCATGGAACTGATTGTTCAGGAAGGCTCGTACACCCGCATCGCCGACGAAATCAACCGCCGCGGATTCCGCACCCGTCAGGGCTCCCCGTGGACCCCAATCTCCGTCTTCGAAATGCTCCCGCGCCTGATCGAAGTCGGCCCACACGTTTTCCAAAGCGCCGAATGGCAAAAGCGCCGCCAGCATCTCACCGCCGATGCCCTAAGCCACTCCGACCGGTGACGACAAAACGCCCGCAGGTTGTTATGACAGCGCACGCGCTGCTGGTCTCCGCGTACTCGGCGAATTCCTCTGCGCTCTCTGCGGTTTAAGGTTTTCTATCCCAGCATCGAAAGAATGCTGGAGAACGCGCCCTGAAAATCCGGATATACTCTTCCGCACAGTACAAATCTGAATCCAGATGTTTCGTGAGGACCATGCGCATTCATCTTTCGCTCTTGCTCGCCGTCGCAACTCTCACCCTCCCGCTATCAGCCCAGCAGCCCACCGCACAACAGTCCGCCCCCGGCCCCAAGCCCGAAGACACCGAAGTCTGGAAGCCAGTCCCTAGAGTCGTGACTCCCGGCGCCACCTGCACCGCGCCTCCCTCGGACGCCGTCATCCTCTTCGATGGCAAGAATCTCGACGAGTGGGTCTCCGTGCAGGATAAGTCGCCCGCCAAGTGGGTCGTCTCCGACGGCATCCTCACCGTAAATAAATCCGCCGGCAACATCGAAACCAAGCGCAGCTTCAAAAACTACCAGCTACACCTGGAATGGAGAATTCCCGAGAACATCATCGGCTCCGGCCAACTTCGCGGCAACAGCGGCCTGTTCCTCGCCTCCACCGGCCCCGGCGACGCTGGATACGAGTTGCAAATCCTCGACTCCTACAACAATGAGACCTACGTCAACGGCATGGCCGCCAGCCTCTACAAGCAATCCATTCCACTGGTGAACGCCAATCGCAAGCCCGGCGAATGGCAAACCTACGACGTCGCCTGGACCGCCCCCGTCTTCAACTCCGACGGCTCGGTGAAAACTCCGGCGTACGTCACGGTCCTCTTTAATGGAGTGTTAGTCGAGAATCACTTCGAGTTGAAAGGCGAGACCCGCTACATCGGCCAGCCATTTTACAAGCAGTACGACACCGCTCCGATCAAGCTGCAGGCCCACGGCGATCCCAGCGCCCCAATCAGCTTTCGCAATATCTGGGTAAGGGAACTCAACTGAGAGGTTGTGGTAGCGCCGGCGTCCCGCCGGCTGTCGCGCGGGCGTCTCGCCCACGCGGCCAGCAGCTCAACCTGCTATTAAGGAGTCATCGACCTCGCACGTCCACGGTGAACCCCGCCACCCGGAAGTACGCCGATTGCCCATTCGCACCCACGCGCACCAGTACCTGATTCAGATACCGGCTGTGCACCGGCTCATTCGCCGCGCAAATCCGTGGTACCGCCCATCCCGCTCCCACCAGCGTCGCCACCCACAATACAACCGCAGCGATTCGGACCCCAATCCCGAAGCTCTGCTCCACCACCGCCGTGTGCGCGATAATGTCTCCAATCCTCTGCCGCACATCGGAGCACGCCGCCACTGCCGTGCCCACCAGATAAAATCCCAGTCCGTCTACGATCCTCAGTAGATTGCGAATGGCGCTTGCCTTCAGCGGATTGCTCTCCGCAGTCGCCACGATTCGGATCCCCACCAGAGCCTTGCCCAAAGTCGCGCCGCACGCCGCTTCCAGCAGCCATCCATACACAAATAGAATGCCGGCGTTCAGCGTGATCGCGATCGCCAGCCCCGCCGCGGTGAATTGCAGTTCCGCCCCGTCGAACGTGCTCCATCGCAGCAGTGCCCACGCATCCACCACCGCGAACACTCCAAACAAAAACGCGGTGTCGAGCGCAAATGCCAGAAACCGGTCGCCCAGCCTGGCGAAGCGAAACGAATTGGATTTCCGAACAGGAGTTGCACTGGCCGCATGTGGGGACAGCCGCCCTCTACTGTCCGCCCGCTCCGTTTCCACAATACCCGTTTCTTCCAGCAGATGCTGCCCCAGCGGAATCGCTCCACCGCACCGCTTGCAGTGCGTGGCGCGCGTGCTAATCTGGCTGTGGCAATGCGGACATTCCATAGGATGCGAATGCGAGTGAGTTGTCCCAGCATACCCCCGCCCATGCAGCCCTTCGCATGACCGAAGTACACCGTTCCATAGGCCTTGTACTTCCGCGACAAGCTCATTGCTCGTAGCTCCCAGCTCCTAGCTAAATGTCGTAGACTTTCACCATGCCCGTGATCGTCGAACTACACAATACCGGCAGCGCCGAGTCGCAACGCGACGTCGTCGCCATGATCGAACACATCCTCTCGGGCCGTCCCGGCGACTGGCACGTGGTCATTATCGGCTCGCAGGCCAGCGACCGATGGGAGATGAAAATCACCGGCCCCGCCGGCTTTGAGCGCTCCTACACCCTCGAGGGCGAACTTGGCCAGCACGAGCCCTCCACCATCGCCGCCATCGTTTCCAGGATGCTCCCGCCCAAATCGTAATCCGCAATGGGACCCCGCCGCTGGTACGCCTCCGCTCCTTTGGATATACTTCTCCGGCCCTTGTGTCCCACCTTCACCGCACAACCAGCATGCGCTTGACATCACGGATGAACGACCCCGCTCGCCGACAACTCCGTACGCTCGTCCTTTGCCTCTTGATCCTCTCCGTCCTCCGCCTTCCCACCACCGCCCAGAATCCAAAAGAAACGCAGGACTACCTTGTCTACGTAGTCTGCGAATCCGCCGATAAGATTGTCTTGATCCGCTTCGGTGGGGGCGGGGCTCGCATCGAGAGCGAGACCCGCATCGGCGTCATGCCCATGGACATTAACGGTCCCCACGGCATCGCCGTCTCTCCTGACAAGCAATATTTCTACGTGGCCGTCGGCCACGGTCGCCCCAATGGCTCCGCCTGGAAGTACCGCGCCGGCTCGAACGACGTCATCAAATACTCCAGCCTCGGCTTATTCCCCGCGACCACCGACATCACACCCGACGGCAATTTCATCTACGTCGCCAATGCCAACTTTCACGGCGACATGGTGCCGTCTTCGATCTCGGTTGTGGCCACCGACCAGATGATCGAGGTCAAGCGCATCCCCACCTGCACCATGCCGCATGGCTCGCGCCTCAATCACGCCGGAACCAAACATTATTCTGTCTGCATGATGGACGACATGCTCGTCGAGATCGACACCAGCAAGTTCGCCGTCGACCACTACTTCATGCTGGGGCAGGGAAAAGAAATGGGCATGACCGGCGCGCCCGCCGCCCATGCGATGGCCGATCACAAGCCTTCCTGCACTCCAACCTGGGCGCAGCCTTCGAACGATGGATCCGTCATCTACGTCGCCTGCAATCAATCGAACGACATCGTCGCCGTTCGCACCGATACTTGGACCATGGCCCGCCGCTTTCCCGCCGGCACCGGCGTGTACAACCTAGCCACGACCAAAGACGGACGCCTGATCGCCACCAATAAGCGCGGACAGTCGGTGTCTATTTTCGATCCCGTAACCGGTCACGAGCTGGCCCGAATCCCCACGAAGAGAAAAATTGTTCATGGCGCGGTAGTCTCGCCGGACGATCGCTACGCCTTTATTTCCGTGGAAGGCATTGGCTCTGAGCCGGGAACGGTCGAAGTCATCGATCTGCAGAGTTTGAAAACTGTTGCCACCGTCGATGTTGGACCGCAAGCGGCAGGCATCGATTTCTGGAAAATGGAACCCAGCAAACCGTAGTCCCAGTCGTAGCGGAACGCTTTGGCAGCAAATGAATATGTGGGGACAGCCGCCATCGGCTGTCCAGCCGCGAAGCGGCGAAAGATTACAGCCCACGGCGTAAGCCGTGGGTGAAGCGAAAAGAATGAGGCGAGTCCCGGAGGGACGAAAGAAATTTCCCCTCGCCTCGAAAAGGAAACCGAATGTTGAAACGCATCGTCGTAACCATTGCAGTCCTCACACTCTCTCTATCCGCGCAAGACGCGCCGAAAGACACGGCGAAGCCGCAGGAAACCTCCGTCGCCCCCGCCACCGTCGAGATCACTCCCAAGACTCTCGACGCGCAAGTCGGCCAGAAAGCGAAGTTCACCGCCGCCGCCAAAGATGCCGCCGGCAATCCCATCGACGCCAAGCCATCCACCTGGTTCGCCGCTCCCTTCGATCTCGCAGGCGCGGATGAATCCGGCGAAGTCACCTTCCACGCGCCCGGAATCGTCACCGTGGGTGCAGTGATCGCCGGCAAGGCGGGATACGCAACCGTCAACGTGGCGAGCTCCAAAGTCACCGCTCTCGAGATCGAGCCTCTGCCGCACGCGATTGTCGCCGGCAGTTCGGAGAAACTCAGTGCCATCGCCCGCGGAGAAAACGGCAATCCGCACGCCGCTGCCGCCATCAAATGGACCTCTGACAAGCCTTCGATCGCTTCGGTTGACGCCGCAGGTTTAGTTACCGGCGTCGCTCCCGGCAACGCCGTCATCAAGGCCACTTCCGACGCCGCGAGTGGCACCGTGAAGGTGCAAGTCGTGCGCGATTCCGTACACAAGATTTCCTTGAAGCCCGCGACTGCCGAAGCCCGCACCGGAGACGTGGTCCACTTCACCGCCTCGGCCGACAGCGCGAAGAATCCCTCCGTCCACTGGGCGATCAGCGAACCCGGCGCAGCAGTCTACCCCGATGGCGCGTTCGTCGCAGAAAAAGCCGGCACCTACGTCATCACCGCCAGCAGCGGCCAGCACAGCGCCTCCGCTTCGGTGGTCGTTCGCCCGCGCAATGTCGAGCGCGAAGTCGAAGTCGTCGCTCACGTCCCCATGCCCGACCTGCAGATGTCGGAAGAGTGGATCATCGGACACCATGCCTATCTTTCCACCATTGCCGACAAAGTCTTCGTCTACGACATCGCCGATCCCGCCAACCCCAAGCTCCTCGACTCGCTAAAAGTCGACGCCCGCATCATCAACGACATCAGCACCACGCCCGACGAGAAGATCGGCGTCTTCACCCGCGAAGGCGCGTCCAATCGCAAGAACGGTATCGTCTTCCTCGATACCTCCGATCCCACGCACCTCAAAGTTCTCTCCGAATACACCGCCACCGTCACCGGCGGCGTGCACAGCGCCTACATTGACGGACACTACGTCTACATCACCGACGATGCGACCGGATCTCTGCGCATCATCGATTTTCAGGACGTGAAGCATCCCAAGGAAGTTGCCCGCTGGCAAACCGAAAATCCCACCGTCGTCACCATCAACACCGAAATTGGATCCATGTCGAGCGGGCGTTATCTTCACGACCTGCAGGTAAAGGAGGGTCTCGCCTATCTCGCCTATTGGCGCGATGGTCTGGTGATTCTCGATGTGGGCAACGGGATGGCCGGCGGCAGCCCTGAGAATCCCAAGCTCGTCACTCAATATCATTTCAATCATTACGAGCTTTATGGAGACGGCTGGCTCGCCGGAACGCACAGCGTCTTCCGGTACAAGAATTATCTTTTTGTCGGCGACGAAGTTTTCCCCGCCATCTTCAACATCGAAGATCGCGACCGCATTCCCGTCCGCGCCATCCTGCACGTCATGGACATTTCTGACGTCAAGCATCCGCGCGAAGTCGCGCAGTACGAAGTTCCGGAAGGCGGCTCGCACAATTTTTGGGCCGCCAATGACATGCTCTACGAGGGCTACTACAGCGGCGGCGCCCGCGTGCTCGATATCTCCGGCGAACTCCGCGGCGACTTATACCGCCAGGGCCGCGAGATCGCCCGCTTCTGGACCGCCGACGGCAAAGGCTACCGCCCCAATCTTCCTTTCACCTGGGGAGGCCAGCCATGCTCGATTCAGTGCGATACTCCGCTGCTGAACAGCCTGATGTACTTCAACGACATCCACTCCGGCCTGTGGATCACCAAATTGGGCGAGCCTAAATTCCAAGGTTCGACGAGCGCCCCGCCAGTCCGCAAAACCGAGCAGATGATCCACTAGCCCGGTCGCCGGCGCGTGCACTAAAGCGAACTTATGGGTACAATGTCACCACACTCTCCGGAGGAAAAACATGAGAATCGCTACGTTGCTAGTCCTTGTACTGATGATTGCCGCACCCACAGTCAGTCTTTATCCGGCCGTTCCGCAACGGGACGTGCCCGCGGAAATAGATTCTGCCAGGCGCGCTCTGCAGGGAGC
>Ga0070735_10002993_pt1 | contig 14955 bp, 13 predicted proteins | sample Coa_R1_FD_66443 | JGI IMG/M metagenome (GOLD analysis project Ga0070735, IMG submission 66443) | Surface soil microbial communities from Centralia Pennsylvania, which are recovering from an underground coalmine fire - Coalmine... | ecosystem: Environmental > Terrestrial > Soil > Unclassified ... | reverse complement strand
GCGACCCGCTCGGGATCACCCGGAGGGGACTTGCTCCCGTCCGTAGCGATGAGGACGCGGACAGGCGTCCCCGCTTCGACCTTGCGCATGATCGTGACCCCCGCTCCCAGCGTCTCGTCGTCGGGATGGGGAGCCACCACCAGACATGGTCGGCGCGCCACAGACGTCGTGACGTCGGCACCTACCCGATAGAGCGCATGGCGCAGTGCCGTTGCCAGCCCGGGATAGTGAGGCTCGAGCGCGCGGCCGGCGGCGTTGCGGATCGCCTCGGAGAGCACGGAGGCGAACACTAATAGTCGACGGAACGCCCGCTTGCCGACGAAATCGCCGCGACGCGACCGTCGTGTTCGTCACCGTTGCCGTCACGCGCGAAACGCGCGGCCACCGGGATTGTCCTTGCGTCCTGGCTGGTGGGACGAAGTAGCCTCCGTGCCGGTCGCCCTGTGCGTCACGTGCGGGGGGCTGGAGCGTCGTCGCCCTGAGGCGGTTTTCTCTTGGTGTCGGCACTCGGTCGGGCTGCCGTCGCCGTGCCACCCTCGGCCCCCCCGGGGTCGGTGTCGGCGGCGGTGGTCCGCACATCGAGTTCGACACCAAAGGGGCCGTGGACTCAGGCGAAGGCCTGGGCGACCTCGTCGACGGTCGCGAGCGTCGCGACGAGTGCCATCGTGTGCCGCAGCACGTCGGTGGCGTAGTCGTGGGGAACGCCCGCGACGGCATCGGTGGGAACGACGACGCGGTAGCCGCGGTTCACGGCCTCCACGGCGAGCCCGACGATCCCCAGGTTGAGCGACACGCCCACCGCGATCACCGTCGACGCGCCGAGGGACCGCAGTACGGGGTCGAGTGAGGTGCCGTGGAACGGCGACACGCCGTGGTTCCGGTGGGAGACGACGTCGCCGGGGTCGATCCCGATCTCCGGGATCAGCTCGACCGCGGGGCTCCCCTCGAGCAGGTGCTCGGGCCGCCTCAGCAGGGCCGTGATGAGCGGCGCGTTCGTCGGCGAGCCCCTCCGGTCGGCGCGGAAGCCTGCGGTGCAGTGCACGACCGGCACCCCCGATTGCCGCGCCGCACGGACGAGGCGCGCCGCGCCGGCGAGCGCGCCGTGAGCGCGGGCTTCGGCGCCGAGCTCGGGAATGGTCGACAGGTCCCCGACGACGCCGCGCTGAAGCTCCATCGTGACGACGGCCGAGCGGCCGCGTCCTACGAGGTCGGCGAGTGCGACGGGCACGAACCGGACGACCGCGCAGGGGTCACGACGTGGCGGCCCCCGTCACGATGGTGTTCGCCCATGGGTAGTCGGGCTTGCCGCTCGGCGAGCGCTCGATCCGATCCACGACGTGCAGCTGGCGGGGGATCTTGTAGCCCGCCAGGTGCTCGCGGCAGTGCTGCTGGATCGTGTCGATGTCCGGCGCGTCGCGCCCGGCGCGGGGCTCGACGATCGCCGCCACGCGCTGCCCGAAGCGATCGTCGGGTGCGCCGACCACGATGGCGTCCATGACGTCGGGGTGCGAGCGCACGACCGCCTCCACCTCTTCGGGGAAGATCTTCTCGCCACCGGAATTGATGCAGATCGATCCCCGTCCGAGCAGGGTGACCGCACCGTCAGCCTCGACCGTGGCGAAGTCCCCGGGCATGACGTAGCGGGTGTCGTCCACCGTGATGAACACCTCGGCGGTCTTGACCGGGTCGTTGTAGTACCCGACGGGGATGTCGCCGCTCCGGGCGATCTTGCCGATGACCCCTGAGCCGGGCTTCACCAGCTCGAGGTTCTCGTCGAACACGACGGTTCCTCCCGTCGAGCTCACCGTCGGCCCGCTGCGCATCGAGGTGTGGCCGCGCTGGATCATGGAAATGCCGTTGTTGCCCGACTCCGAGGAACCGATGGCGTCGGTCATCACGAGGTTCGGGAAGTGGCGGAAGAACTCGTCTTTGACCGCGGGGGAGAAGAGCGCCGCCGTCGAGGTGATGCCGATCAGCGACGACAGGTCGTAGTGAGCACCTGGTTCGTCCAGGGCCTCGACCATCGGTTTGCCCATGGCGTCACCGGTGATCATGACCATGTTGATCTTCTCGCGCTCGATCGTCCTCCACACCTCATGGGGATCGAACCTGGCCAGCAGCGTGATCTTGTTGCCGACGAAGCTCTGGCCCATCACCGCCCACTGCGTTGCCCCGTGCATGAGCGGTGCGATCGGAAGGAAGCTGATCTGGCTGCCCATGGTCCGGCCCTTTTCGACCATCTGCTGCGGGCGTTCCACGCGCACGCCGGTCAGGGCGTCGATGCCGCCACCCAGCGCGAAGAAGACGTTGCGGTGCGGCCACACCACACCTTTGGGCATGCCGGTGGTGCCCCCGGTGTACAGGATGTACAGGTCGTCGCCGGAGCGCGGCGCGAAGTCCCGTTCGGGCGATCCCGACGCCATGGCCTCCTCGAAATCGACCGCGTCGTCACAGGGATCGGGCTCGCCGGTGCCGTCGTCGATCACGATGACGTGGCGCAGCAAGGGGAGCTCGCGCACGAGCGACTTCACCCTCGGGGCGAACTGGCGTTGATGGACGAGCGCGACGAGGTCCGCGTTGGAGAACAGGTAACGCAGCTCGTCCTCGACGTAGCGGTAGTTGATGTTGACCCAGACGGCCCGCAGCTTGAACACCGCCCAGGCCGTTTCGACCCACTCGGCGCTGTTCAGCGCGTAGATGCCGACGTGGTCCCCGGGCCCCACTCCCTGGGCGGCGAGATGGTGCGCCAGGCGGTTGGCGCGCGCCTCCATTTCGCCGTAGGTGAGGCGCCGATCACCGGCGACGAGGTACTCGCGGTCGCCGAAGGCGTCCGCCGAGGCCTCGAAGAGGTCGGCGAGGTTGAACTCCACGGCGACAAACTAGAACAAGTTCCCGTGACGGGTTGAATCTGGAGGGTCAGGCCGACCTCGCGGCGCTGCCCCTCGCTGGGATCAGCTGAAGCGCAGGCGCTGGCGCTCGGTTGCCAGGGATTCGGTGACCGAGTGCGCGATCCCTGGTCCGTCGAGGCCCAGGTCGGCGAGGATGCTGTCGGGTTTGCCCTGGGGGATGAAGCGGGGAGGCACGCCGAGGTTGCACACCGCGGGGAGCGGGCGCTGCCGACCCGGAAGGTTCGTCATGGCGTCCACCAGGAAGGTGCCCGCGCCGCCCACCCGGATGCCGTCTTCGACGGTGACGACCAAGCCGTGCTCGGCCGCGTCGGCGAGCATGCTCGGGTCGGGAGGTGACACCACCCGCACGTCCCACACCGTGGCGTCCACACCCTCGGTTGCCAGCTTTCCGGCCGCCTCCTCGGCCGCCTCCACCATCTTGCCGACGGCGAGGATGCAGACCGACCCGTCGCCGCGGTGCAGGCGACGGGCAGCGAGCCCGATGCCCACCGTGTCGTCGCGGGCCTGGCGGGCCGCCGTCTTGGGGAAGCGGATGAGCGACGGTCCCTGCAACGACAGGGCTTCTTCGAGCATCGTCCCCACTTCCTGCGCGGACGAGGGGGCGAACACGGTCATGCCCGGGATCGACAAGGCGAGGGACAGGTCGAGGACGCCGTGGTGGCTCGGTCCGTCGTCGCCGGTGATGCCGGCGCGATCCACGGCGAACACGACCGGCAGGCGGTGGAGGCCGACGTCGAGGTTGGCCTGGTCGAACGCGCGGCTGAAGAACGTCGAGTACACCGCCACCACCGGGCGGAGCCCCGCCATGGCCATGCCCGCCGCGGCGGTCACGGCGTGCTGCTCGGCGATGCCGACGTCGAAGAAGCGGTCGGGGAACGCTGCCTGGAACGGCAAGAGGCCGGTGGGCCCCGGCATCGCGGCGGTGATGGCCACCACGTCCGGGCGCCGCCGGGCGGCGTCGATGATCGCCCGGGTGAAGGCCTCGGTGTAGGTGGTGGGCGCCACGCCGGAGGTGGGCGCCACCGACGACGGCTGCACCTTGAAGTCGTGGAGGCGCTGCACGTCGTCGTCCTCCGCGGGCGCGTACCCCCGGCCCTTCTGGGTGATCACGTGGACGAGGATCGGTCCGTCCCATTCGGCGGCGTGGGCGAAGGCCTGCTCCATCTCGGCGATGTCGTGGCCGTCGATCGGCCCGGCGTAGCGCACCCCCAGCGCCTCGAAGAAGCGGTGCGGCGTGACGATCTCGCGCACGGCGCTCGTGAGCCCGTGCAGGCTCGAGTATGCCAGCCGCCCCAGGCCCGGGATGGTGCGCAGGGTGCGGCGGATGCGCTCGCGCGTGTGCACGTACGAGGGATTGAGGCGCAGATGAGTGAGGCCCGACGACAAACGTGAAACCGTGGGCGCATACGAGCGGCCGTTGTCGTTGAGCACGATGATCACGCGCGTTCCCGCGTGCCCGAGGTTGTTGAGCGCCTCGTAGGCCATGCCCCCGGTCAGCGAGCCGTCGCCCAGCACGGCCACGACCCGGCGGTCGAACTCGCCGCGTCGCTGCAGCCCGACCGCGATGCCGTGGGCGTAGCTCAAGGCCGTGGACGCGTGGCTGTTCTCGATCCAGTCGTGCGGCGACTCCGCGCGCGAGGGGTAGCCGGACAGCCCGCCCGGCTGGCGGAGCGAGTCGAAGGCGTCGATCCGGCCGGTGACCAGCTTGTGCACGTACGCCTGGTGCCCGGTGTCCCACAGGATCACGTCCCGGGGCGAATCGAAGACCCGGTGCAGCGCCAGCGTGAGCTCCACCGCGCCGAGGTTCGAGCCCAGGTGCCCCCCGTTCACGGTGACGCGCTCCACGATCCGGTCCCGAATCTGCGCAGCCAGTTCCTCGAGCTCTCGGTGAGACAGCCCTCGGAGGTCTGCCGGTTCGTGGATGTCGTCGAGCAGCATGGCACCTCGTGGAAGGCGACGGTGGCGGCGACCTGCGGTCACGCTACCGCGGACCGCAGCGGTCGAGGACCCCAGGCGACGTGGTTCGGAGGCGAACTACCCGGTGCTGGTCGGCTCCAACCGCGGACGAGCAGGGCCCAGGCGCGCTCAGCGCGCCTTGGCGAGGAACCCCTCCCGATCGACGATGACCCGGGTCATCCGCCCCGCCCCGACCAGGCCGGCGTGGTCGGTGGCGGTCACCGTGAACACCAGGCGGCGGCCTTCGACCTTGTCCAAGGTGGCCTCGGCGGACACCGTCGACCCGACGCGCACCGGGACGAGATGGTCGAACTGCACGCCGGCCCCGACGCTCGTCTTTCCCGGGCCCAGTTTCTCGGCGAGGGCGGTGCACGCCGTCTGCTCGCACAGCGCGAGCAGACGGGGGGTGGCGAGGACGGGGACTTCGCCCGAGTTGACGGCGATGGCGGTGTCCTGGTCGCTCACGACCATCGAGCAGCGGGCGGTCAGGCCGGGCTCGACGAACACGGCGGTACCATACGAAATGAAGGCGCCGCCGGCCACTGTGGCCGGCGGTTGCCGCGGTCGGCGGTGTGCCGCTCACGGCGTGCGCCGCGAGGGCGCGGACGCGAGAGGAGCATTCGGTGACGAACACAGATGGCTCGTTCCTCGTCGAGCGTCCCGTCGCCGAACGTGTGTTGACCGCCGCCCTCGCCCGGGGGGGCGAGTTCGCCGAGTTGTTCGCCGAGGACCGGCACTCCGTGTCCGCGGTGCTCGATGACGGGCGCGTCGAGGAGCTGTCCTCAGGACGCGACCGCGGCGCGGGCATCCGCGTCGTCGTGGGCGACACCACCGGCTTCGCGCACACCTCGGACCTGTCGGCGAAGGGGCTGTTGGCGGCGGCCGAAGCAGCGGCGGGCGTCGCCCGCAGCGGCGGGGGATCGGTGGTCGTGGGCCTCCATGCGACGTCGGTCGCCAACCCGAGCGTGGTGGCCGTCGACCCGGACCACGTGCCGAAGGCGCGCAAGGTCGAGCTGCTCGAGCGGGCGGACGAAGCGGCCCATGCCGCGGGGGCGGCGATCACCCAGGTGACGGCGGGCTACGGCGACGGCCGACGGCGGATCCAAGTGGCCAACAGCGACGGCGTCCTCGTGGCCGACGATCAGGTCCGCACGCGCTTCTCGGTGTCGTGCGTCGCCACCGGCGACGCCGGCATGCAGACCGGGTACGAGTCGACGGCGTTCACCATGGGCTTCGAGCTCTTCGACACCGTCGACGTCGAGGAGATCGCCCGCACGGCGGCGAGACGCGCCTTGGTCAAACTCGACGCCCGTCCCGCGCCCAGCGGTGAGTTGCCCGTGGTGCTGGCGTCGGGCAGCGGCGGGATCCTGTTCCACGAGGCGTGCGGGCACGGGCTCGAGGCCGATCACATCGCCAAGGACGCCTCCGTCTACGTCGGCCAAGTGGGTGAGCAGGTGGCGAGCCCGCTCGTGACCCTGGTCGACGACGGGACGATCGGCCCGGAATGGGGGAGCTTCGCCGTCGACGACGAGGGCCATGCGGGTCAACGCAACGTCCTCATCGAGAACGGCGTGTTGACGGACTACATGTGGGACTTCCTGCGGGCACGCAAGGAGAAGCGCCCGTCCTCGGGCAACGGGCGGCGCCAGAGCTATCGCCACCTCCCGATGGTGCGGATGACCAACACCTTTCTCTTGAACGGCATCGAGTCTCCCGACAACGTCATCGCCCAGACACCGTCGGGCGTCTACGTCGCGAAGCTCGGCGGCGGCCAGGTCAACACGACCACCGGCGACTTCGTGTTCGGCACGGTCGAGGCCTACCTGATCGAGAACGGCCGCATCACCGAGCCGCTGCGCGACGCCAACCTCATCGGCAACGGGCCCGAGATCCTGCGACGCATCGACGCCGTCGCCGACGACTTCGCCATGGGGCCCGGCACGTGCGGCAAGGACGGACAGAGCGTGCCCGTCGGCTGCGGGCAGCCGACGCTCCGTCTCACCGGCGTGACGATCGGCGGCACCGCGGCATGACCGACGTGGAGCAGACGACCGCGCCGCCCACTCCCCAGGAGAGTGAGCTGGGAGAGCTGGCTCAGCGGGTGGCCGCTGCCGCGCGTGCCGGCGAGGAGATCGAGGTGTACGTCGGTCGCTCGGTCGAGGTCGACGTCCGTGCCTACGACGGCCAGGTCGAGTCCCTGTCGTCAGCGTCGTCGGCCGGCGTCGGCATCCGGGTCGTGGTGGGAGGCCGGCAGGGCTTCGCCTACGCGGGCTCGCTCGACGGCGACGTCATCGAGCAGACCTTGGCCGATGCTCGTGACAACGTCAGCTTCGCCACGCCGGACGAGCACATCGCGCTCGTGCATCCGGACGGCGTGGCCCCGGTGGCGCTGGATCTGTGGGACGACACGGTGCTCACCACGCCGAGCGCGACGAAAGTCGACATCGCCCTGGACCTCGAACGCAGGGTGCGGGGCGCTGACCCGCGGGTGCGGCAGGTCGCCTCCGCCGACTATGGCGACGTGGCCTCCGAAGCCGCTATCGCCACCTCGACGGGCGTCCTCGCCTCGGCGCGCCGCACGGTCTGCAGCCTGTCGGTGGTGGCCATCGCGGGGGAGGGCGCCGACAGCCAGACAGGCGTCGGGTTCTCCGCTGCTCGGGGGCCCGATGGGCTCGATCACGACAAGGCCGCCGCCGATTCGGTCGAACGGGCCACACGCATGATCGGCGCGACCAAGGCGCGCTCCGGACGGTGTGCGGTCGTCCTCGATCCACGTGTGACCTCGACCCTGCTCGCCATCGTCTCGTCGGCGTTGTCGGGCGAAGCGGTGACCAAGGGCCGGTCCTTCTTCGCCGGGCGTGTCGGTGAGGAAGTCGCCGTGCCGGCGGTGCTCCTGGTCGACGACCCGACCGACAGCCGGGCGTTCGGCGCCTCGCCGCACGACGCCGAGGGCCTCGCCTGCCGCCGCAACGTGCTCGTCGACCAAGGCGTCTTGCAGGGGTTCGTCTACGACTCGACGTCGGCCCGCCGGGCCGGGACCACCTCGACGGCGTCGGCGGTCCGCGGTGGCTATGCCTCCACGCCCGTAGCCGGGTGCCGCGCCCTGCACCTGGCGCCGGGCCAATTCGGGGCCGAGCAGATCCTCGCCGACCTCGACGGCGCGCTCTACGTGCAGTCGGTGACCGGCGTGCACTCCGGCGTCAACCCGATCAGCGGCGACTTCTCGGTCGGCGCCGAAGGCCTCATCATCCGGGGGGGTGTGCTCGCCGAGCCCGTGCGGGAGGTCACGATCGCGTCCACGCTCCAGCGGATGCTCCGCTCGATCCTGCACATCGGAGCTGATGTGGAGTGGCTGCCCGGTGTCGCCGCCGGCCAGACCCTCGCCATCGACGACATGGCGCTGAGCGGCGCGTGAGCTAGGCGCCCGTCAGGAGGCGGCGGCCGCCTTCGAAGGGGAGCTCGGGGTGGTCGAGTCCTTTTTCGTCGACGTGCTGGAGCCGGAACCATCCGAAGAGGTGGACGAAGACGACGAATCGCCCGAGGTCTTGGCGGACTCCTTCGTCTCTTTTCCCTTGTCCTCTTTGCCGGTCGAGCGGTCGCCGTCCTTGGAGCTCTTGGACGCGCTGCGGCTGTCGGTCTTGTAGAAGCCAGATCCTTTGAACACCACGCCGATCGAGCCGAAGACCTTCTTCAGTGGGCCGCCGCAGGCCGGGCATTCGGTGAGCGGATCGTCGCGGAACGACTGGACCACCTCGTGATGCTCGCCGCACGTGTCGCACCGGTACTCGTAGGTCGGCATGCTCGTCCGCTCCGCAGGGGCCTTGGCACTCAATGCCCTCGACTGCCAATCATACCTGTGGTCATGTCGAAAGGACGCTGCTGAGGGGCCGGATTCGTGAACAACCTGGTGAACTACACTGCCGAAGTGGTCGACCGCAGCCTGACCCACCTCGACCCGCTCGGCGGGGCCCGCGTGGTCGACGTCACACCGAAGGAGCCCACCCACCGTCGTGCCCTGGCCCGGTGCAAGGTGATGATGGCCCCCGAGACCACCGCCAAGGTGGCGAGCAACGCCATCACCAAGGGTGACGTGTTGGGGGCGGCGCGCATCGCCGGGATCCAGGCTGCCAAAAGGACCCCGGAACTGATCCCGGGGTGCCGGCTGCTGCTCGTCGGCAGTATCCACGTCAACTTTACGATCGGCGACGATTTCGTCGAAGTCGAGGCCCAGGTCGAGACGGTCGACCGGACCGGGGTCGAAATGGAGGCCCTGACCGCCTGCAGCGTGTCGGCGCTGACGATCTACGACATGTGCAAGTCGTCGGATCGGTCGATGAGCGTCGGCGAGTTGGCCTTGTGGGAGAAGACGGGCGGCAGCCTCGGCACCTGGCGGCGCGCCACCCTCTGATCTCTGGAATCACCCGAGCGGGGGTCATCGCCTCGTCGGCACGGACGCGCCGTGCCTACCCGGACGGCTATCGCATCCGGAAGCGCTTGCGGCGTCCCCTCGCGATCAAAGTCAAGTCTTCGCTGACGAGCGACGACGCGGGGCCTTCCGATCGCGGTTCCGGCTCGGCAGATTCAGGGCTGGCCGACAAGATCTCCGTCGCCATCGACGCCGCTGACGAGAACGAGCGTGACCCGCTCATGTCCTGATGCTCGTCCGTTTCGCTGTCCTGCTCGTCGGTCGATGCCGGAGTCGAAGGTGCCGCCTCGAAGGTGAGGGCCGGTCGATCGGGGGCGGGCGCCGGCGCGGTCTCGAAGACGAGGGCCGCCGGGGCCGACTCTGCCACCGGCGATGCCCAATCGAGCGTGGATGACGTCGGCGCCGGAGGAGGTGGCGGTGGCGGTGCGGCCTCGAACGCCGGAGCCGGAGGAGGTGGCGGGGGCGGGGGCGGTGAAGGTGCGGCCTCGAATGTCGGGGCCGGAGCAGGCGGCGGAGGTGGCGCCGCCGAAAAGCGTGACGACTCGAACGTCGGCGTCGGAGGAGGTGGCGGTGGCGGTGCAGCCTCGAACGCCTGAGCCGGAGCCGGAGGAGGTGGCGGGGGCGGTGAAGGTGCGGCCTCGAACGTCGGAGCCGGAGCAGGAGGCGGAGGTGGCGCCGCCGAAAAGCGTGACGACTCGAACGTCGGTGCCGGAGGCGGTGGCAACTCGAATGTCGGCGTCAGAGGATCGGGCATGACCACCGGAGCCGGCTCGCTCGTCGACGTGACGGTCGGGGCGTTCCTCGGCGTGCCGAGAAGGATGTCGAGCACTTCACTTGGATTGCCCTTCGGCTTGCCCGCGCCCGCCTTCTCCTTGACCAGACCGCTGCTGTCGAGCGTTGCCGAAGACATCGTCGGCGGGCTGTTCTTCCCGTTGTCGGGGCTGGTGCCGTTGTCGGGGCTGGTGCCGTGGTCAAAAGTCGACCAGCTGTCGGACCTCGTGACGTGGGGAACCTCGGGTTCCGCCACATACGCTTCGACATTCGCCGGGGCGGGCGATTCCCCTGTCACCGGCGGCCCCGTCACAGGTTGCCGTGCGTCGGTGACCGACGGTTGTGCGTCAGTCACCGACGGCTGTTCTTCCGTGACGGACGGCTGTTCTTCCGTGAACGGCTGTTCTTCCGCGACGGACGGCTGTGCGTCTGTCACCGACGGCTGCTCGACGTCGTTGAACTCCGCGGCGAGCACCGCGTCGAGCGCGCTCGGCGTGAGGTCCACGACCGCGGACAGGGTGAGGACATCCTCGCCGAGAGGCGGGACATAGAACAGCGGCTCCGGTATTTCTGGGGCGAAGGCTGGCTCGGACACGTCCGCGGTCTGACTCCCTGAGAATGATGCGGTATCCCTGGCGTCGTCCCTTGAGGTTTCGGCATGGGCCTCCGGGCCCTTGAATGGCAATACCCCCTCCCCGACGGCCGGCGTCGGTTCGCTCGCCGCTTGCTGGGAAATCGGCGCGTCGGGGATCACCGGCACGGGGAGCGCCGACTCGGTCTCAGAAGGGGTCGACTCGGTCTCCGAAGGGAGGGTCGGCGTCGTCGCGAAGGTCGGAAGCTCGCCGCGCGCCCGGGCGGCCCCCATGCTGTGCGCCCCAACGATCGGCTGGTCGTCCGGAGCGATGGCGTCTTTGAACATGACGCTCAGACCTTCGATCGCCGAGGCGAGCTTCGCCTGGCTCTCCTGCATTTCATGAAGCCGCTCGAGGATCTCGTGCCACAGTTCCGCCGACGACAGCGCCATCGAACGCACGAGCTCTCCGGACGACGGTTGACCCTGCTGGTAACGACTGTCCATCGGCTCTTCGGACCTTCCGCTCCCTGGAGTGCGCGATATGGCCGGTGACTACGCCCGCGAAAGGAATCTGCGCATTTACGGGGACACGCAAACCCGCGCTCCGCCCCAACCGCAAAGGGTAGTCGGCTCACCACCGATGCCAAATCCGAGCTGTGCTCAGGGAAGACGCGGAGGAGTCTGCTCGTCGATCGGCCTCGAGATGGAACCGCTCACGGGGCCGCGTCGGCCTATGACGTATCCGGCCTTCAGGCTCGCGCCGCGCTGCGCAGCTCCTCGAGGGAGAGCTCGCCGGTGGCCTCGCCGCCGCACTGGGTGCAGTGGTCGACGTGCCGCCACGACCGGAGAAGACGGGTTCCTTCAGGGTTGAGGAGCACCACGAACGACTCCGAAACGGGGTCGACATCCAACCCGAAGTAGGGGCGCCACCCCGTCGAGGCGGGATGGTTCTCCAGGTCCAGACCCTTCAGCACCCGACGGAATCGCATCCGTTCAGTGTCGAAGAGCCAGGTGCTGTGACAGCTTTCCAGAACGAGCGGTTCCATGCGTGGATCATTGCCCCAGAACGCGACGATCTAGACTCAGCTGCATTGCGATTCGATGAAGATCGCAGCGAGGGTGGTCATTGCATCACTGATTGTTGATTTCGCCGTGTGATTTATCGCTCTATGCACCTGCATCAGCACACAGTGCACGCGCGACGCGCATCCGCCCTGGACAGCGCTACCTCGTCAAAACGAGAACATGTCCTAAAATTTCACGGCGCCCGACGCCACCAGCGCCGCCAGAGTGATCCCGGCGGCGACGATCACGGCGACAACGGCCGCGAGTGCGCGCGAGGGGCCGGAGCGCCTTCTCGGCTTCGGGGCGGCCGCGGCGAGACGGACGATCTCTTGTTCGAGCGCGTCGGGGTCGTCGCTGGGGACCACGAAACGGTGCGACTTGTTGGCGGTGCGAGCTTCGAGCACCAGCCCGGGGCGTCCGACCGGCGTGCGCATCCGGCCGTTGGCCGATACTCCCGAAAGTTGGGCCCACCCCAGCACGGCGCTCACCTCGCCGTTCGGCTTGCGCACCGTGACGCCTGATCCGTCGAGCGCGACGGTCAATCCGGGCACAGCTGCCTGGCCGTCGCTCTCCGCGGTCAAGAGATAGACACCGGCGAGCTCGAGCGAGGCCTGGTCCGTGCGGCTTTCGGTTTCGGCGGCCTGGTCCACGACCTCACGATGCCGTCTTTGCCGCCGCTGGTCAACGACCCCGACCGCATGCCGGGGAGAAGTGCTTTGCGCGCTGAGCGTCATAGTTTTCTACTAGTATCACGGATTGCACGCAAATCACCACGAAAAGAGTTGGTTTGCGGTAGGTCGTCGCGTACACTGTGCCGGTATGAACCGGGACGACCTGGACCGTCTGCTGCGTCATCTGTCGGACGTCGACGGCTCTGACCTGCACATCAAGGCAGGCACACGGCCGCGCATCCGGGTCGACGGGGTGCTCCGTAGCCTCGACGACGAGGACGCCTTCACCTCGGAGGAGACCCTGGGCATCGCGCTCGAGATGATGCCCGAGCGCCTCCGGGCGGTCTTCGAGGAGAAGCACGAGGCCGACTTCGCCTACAGCGTGCCCGGGCTAGGCCGGTTCCGGACGAACGCCTTCTTCCAGCGGTCGTCGGTCGCCCTCGCCATGCGGAGAGTACGGACCAACGCCTCGACCTTCTCCGACCTCGGCCTGCCCGACGTCGTGCGGCGGCTCAGCGAGCACCACCGGGGGCTCGTCCTCGTGACCGGGCCGACCGGCTCGGGGAAGACGACGACACTTGCCGCCATGATCGACCACATCAACCACACGCGGTCGTGTCACGTCATCACGATCGAGGACCCGGTCGAGTACCTCCACCGCGACGACCTGGCGTCGATCGACCAGCGCGAGGTTGGTTTCGACACCGAGAGCTTCACCAGCGCGATGCGCACCATCCTCCGGCAGGACCCCGACGTCATCCTGATCGGCGAGATGCGCGACCCCGAGACCGTCTACACCGCGCTGACCGCCGCCGAAACGGGCCACCTCGTCTTTTCGACCTTGCACACCACGACGGCGACCGAGACGATCAACCGGATCGTCGACTTCTTTCCCCCCCACCAACAGGGACAGATCAGGGTCAGCCTGTCGGGCGCGCTCGTGGGCACGATCTGTCAGCGGCTCGTCGCCCGGTGCGACGGCAAGGGCCGCGTCCCCGCCCTCGAGATCATGGTCGTGAACGGTCGCATCCAACAGGCGATCCTCGACCCGATCCAGACCTCCGACATCGACGAGATCATGGCCGAGGGCGAGTATTACGGGATGCAGACCTTCGACCAGTCCCTCGCCAACCTCCTGCGCGACGACATGATCGACCTACGCGAGGCGATGAACGCGGCGACGAACCCGCACGACCTGAAGATCCGTCTCGAGCGTATGGGAATCGTGGCGACCGGCCGGGGTTACGTCTCGGCCGCAGCTTCCTGACCGCGTCGCCTTCTTCTTCTTCTTCTTCTTCTTCTTCTTCTTCTTCTTCTTCTTCTTCTTCTTCGTTTCCGACGCGGCTTACACGCGCGCCGTTTCCCCCGCGGCCCAGGCCGCGACGAGAGCGACGACGACACCCGTCAACATGGCGACCGCGAGACTTGGGGAGGAGGTCGTCGTCTCGTCCACCGATGCGTGCCGCTGCGTCCGATGCTCGACGAAGACCGCGACCAACGCGCCGAGTGCGCCGGCACCCGATCCGACCAGTCCGAGCCAGCCGAGGAACGCCCCGGCCGGCACGATGCTCCACGCGGCGCGGTCCGCGCCGGCCGGCCGCCGGTCGACTCGTGACGCGGCGACGATGCAGAGCAGTCCGAATCCCGCGCCCATCAACGCCCCGCCGAGACGCCACCACCGGTGGCCGCCCGCCGCCGCGGCGATCAACACCACGGTTCCCATCGCTGAACCGATCGCCGCCACGGTGACTGGTGGTCTCCCGCCGTCGAGCTCGACGAGGGCAAGAGCGACGACGGTCGCCACCAGTACCACCAATCCGACGACCGGCCAGTGCCCACCCACGGCCGCGGCGCACAGAGCGAAGAGCAGCGCGGTGGCGCCTTCGACGACGGCATAGCGACCCGAGATCGGTGCGCCACAGTGGCGGCAGCGGCCCCTGAGCACGAGCCAGGACACGACGGGCACGTTGTCGTACCCCCTGATGGGGGCTCGACACGACGGACAGAACGATCCGGGCGCGATGACCGACAGGCGCCGGGGGACGCGGTAGGCGACGACGTTCAGGAACGAGCCGATCAGGAGCCCAGCGACGGCGGCGATCCCGGTGGCCAGGGGCCGACCGACCACGATCGCGGTCATGGCGTTCGCACCGGGGCGCAAAATCGCGCACTGAACAGGGAGAATGCCGCGTGTGGGGGCTTCTCCACAGCCGCGCCACGGTACCACCGGCCCTGTGAACTGGGACGGAACGTCCGTGCCCTCGGCATCCCTGCTCCCAGGTTCAATCCCAGCTCTGTTCCTGCCGATGGTTGAGGGCATGGGCAGCGTCGATGCCGTTCGTATGCTCGCGGACGAGCACCATCTCGAGTTCGTCGACCTCGACCGGTTCAACGTCGACTCGAGCGTCTCCACGGTCATTCCCGTGGCCGTCGCACGCCGGCACCACGTGGTGCCGATCGGGCGGCGGTTCGGCGCGCCCGTGGTGGCGATGTCCAACCCCTCGGACGTCATGGCGATGGACGTCCTGCGCGCGGTGATCGGGCGCGAGTTCGTCGCGGTCGTGGCCACCAACGAGCAGATCG
>Ga0070735_10002991_pt1 | contig 14957 bp, 12 predicted proteins | sample Coa_R1_FD_66443 | JGI IMG/M metagenome (GOLD analysis project Ga0070735, IMG submission 66443) | Surface soil microbial communities from Centralia Pennsylvania, which are recovering from an underground coalmine fire - Coalmine... | ecosystem: Environmental > Terrestrial > Soil > Unclassified ... | reverse complement strand
GCTGGAGCGGATCGGCGTGCCGTCGGGCGCGAAGAACTCGATGTTCTCCTCCATGGTGTCCATGACGCCGTCGAAGTAGAAGGTCCCCCATTGGAAGCGCACCGCGCGAGCCTTCGTGGACCTCGTGTTCGCAGGAGCGCTGGCCGACGGGATATCGGGCTCGATGAAGTACGCCACGTCCTCGGTGATGCTCCGTACGTCCGTGATCTGCGCGCCCGTGCTCGTCGCCAGCGCGGTGGTCGTGTCGCTCGAGGGCTGCGAGACGGTAGGCTCTTCGCCCGTCGTCGTCGCGGCCGTGGAGTCGAACCACAGCGTGACGGAGAGCTTCGTCGTGCCCATGCCGACGAACTGGATCGCGGCCGTCCCGTTCTGATCGCCGGGCCCCGGCCACCTGACCTGGTTGTTGTACGTGACCTTCAGCGACTCCGGGTTGAACTGCACCGAGACGGACATCCCGCCGTCCTTCGGGTTGAACTTCCCCGTCGCGTCGACCACCATCTCGGTGAGCTGGGCCTTCTTGAGCTCCGGCATCACGAGCCTCCCGGAAAGAACTTGAGCGACTCGTAGGCCATCTGCAGCTCCTCGATGGCGACCATCCCGTCCTTGGCGTTGAGCGACGGAGCCTTCATCTTCTGCGGCAAGCAGCGGGAGAGCTCGAACCTGGCCAGCGCGCTCCCGTTCGGCGTGCTGCCGTGGAGCACGACGCGCGCGTCCAAGCGCAAGCTCGGGTTCGCGACCGACGCCGCGACCCACGCCCAGAGGTCGCTCGCGGACGTCATGCCGCGCTTGAGGGACAGCGTCCCGAAGGTGTGCGGCCCCGCGAGTCGGACCTGCTGGTCGTTGTTGCCGCCCTCGCGGATCGTCTTGATGTCCATGCTCACCTCGAGCCCGTCGCACTCGGCGAACGCCGCGTCGCACACGAGGTTGCTGCCCTGCAGGATCTCCACCGAAAAGTTGAAGGCGGTGAACGGATAGGTCTGCGACGAGCTCGACATGGCCGCTCAGCTCCCGCCGCTCACGGCGAGCACGCCGTTGGACTGCACGAGGCGGACGGTTAGAAAGGACAGGGGCAGCGACGGCGCGACCTGAAGCTCGACGACGAAGCGTCCGAGGTCGATCGAGTCGGGTGGGTTCACGCTCGCGTCCGTGACGACCCGGTACGCGTCGTTCGCCGTCGCCCCCACGAACGCGCCTCTCCTGTAGAGCCGGTCGAGCATCGCGGTGAACGTCCCCTGCATGGAGCGCGCGAGCCGATCGCCATTCGGCTCGAACACGAAGCGGTTCCCCAGGCTGAGCGCCGCGCGCCGCAGCAGCATCAACAACCGGCGCACGTTGATCGGCGAGTAGTCGACGTCGCTCGCAAGCGTGAGAGCGCTCATCGCGAGCATCCCGTGGGCCTCGCTGCGGATGCGGTTCACGGGCTGCGCGTCGAGCACGGCCCACGCGTCGTTCGGCAAGCGCGGCGAGAACCCGAGCACCGAGTCGTCGAGCGGCTCGTTGGCGGGGGCGACCCACGCTCCGCGCGTCAAGGCACGCTTGGCATGGATGCCGGTCATCGCGCCGTCGGGCGGCGTCGTTGTCAGCGGACCGGTGGGCTGGTCACGCGTGATGATCCACGGGTGGTAGGCGGCGCCGAAGCTCAACGCCGCGTCGGGCTGCTGCGCGGCAAGCCGGCTCACGTAGCGGGCGGCGTCGACGACCGTCTGGAACGGAGGCAGCGCGAGCAGCGCGAACAGATCGCCCCGCGCCGCGCACATGGCGAGCAGCGGCGTCTGCACGCCGAGCAGCGCCGGCGCGGGGTTGGGCGCGTTGCCTTCGGACACCACGTATCCCGACGTGAAGGGCACGACGATCGGACTCGCCGCCGACCACCCGCTGTCGAGCGCACCGTTGGTCGCACGCCCGCGCACGTAGACGATCCCGGGCGCATGTCCGTAGACGTCGAGCGAAGTTCCCGTCGTCGTGTACGACGTCACGCCGCTTTCGAGCGTGGGATCGGCAGACTCCTGGATCTCGTACTGCGCGGCGTCGCGCACAGGGAGCCAGCTCAGCGTGAAGGTCCCCTGCGGAGTGACGGGCCCGACGATCAGCGCAGGGAGGTCCAGCGGCCGCGCGTTGCACGCCACGAACGACCCGCCGGCGCCGAGGACGACGGGCTGGGCCGGCGCTCCGGGCACCAGCGTGGGCTCATCGGCCGGGCACCACCCGGGGAGCGCGGCGTCCGGCACGGCGATGAGCGTCGCCTCGTCGATCCCCAGCGCCGCGTGAATCCCGGTCAACCTGCGGGGAGTCGGAGACTGATACCGGATGAAGTCCGCCTCCGAGAGCAGCATCTGGATCGGCATCTGGGCCACGTCCGGATCCAGGAAGAGTGAGGAGTCGAACGTGTCGAGCCCATCGCGCTTCAGGGGAAGATCCGTCGTCGGCGACGGTCCGAGCGGATAGTCGGGCGTGTACGGCATGCCGATGGGCAGGAACGTCACGCCGGGATCTTCCGCGCAGGCGAGCGCGAAACGCGGGTCCGCAGCGTCCGACCAGAGGAGCGCGACTGCGTCGGCCTGCTGACGGAGCTCGACTGCCCGCGCGTTGACCGCCGAGGGGTCGTCCGATGGCCGGAAGAGCTCCTCGTCGCTCGGGACGGCCCACACGGCACGCGGGTGCGACCAGTCCAGGCCGAGATCAGTCAGCGTCGACGGCGTTGCTTGTGCGACCCGCGTCCACAGCTCCACCCGCAACCGCTCGATCTCGAGGTCGATCGCGGACGACGTGGGCCCGCTCCACGGCGAATCGACGAAGAGCCCGCTGCAGGTGACGACGACCTGCGGCAGCGGTGGGCTGCCCGGCAAGCTCGTGACGCTGTGAGCCTCGTGCACCATGGCCCACAGGACGCTCGTCCCGAACCGCGCCTCGAGCATCGTCCCTGGTGCCGGCGCATCCGGCAGCGACGTCCCGAGTTGCAAAGAGTAGGTGGCCATCGCGAACGTCGACTGGGGAAGCGCCGCGACGCTGGGCGGCGCCACTAAAGTGGCCGCCACGTCGGCGCCGCCGTAGCGCACCGCTCCCGAGGTCCCCGACCACAAACCCGGAGGCACGGCGCGAAACCACCACGCCATCGGCTGCCCATTCGCGTCGACGCGAGCCAAGAGGCGCAGGGTTCCCGTGCTGGTCGACACGGTCACCGTCTGTTCCACGACGATCATCGCCACGCGGATGTCGCCGTCGCCCTGGAGCGAGACGCGGACGAGATCCCCGGCGACGACGTCGTCGAGCGCGCCGGGGACGACGTCGAGCGACGCCGGGAAGCGCCCCAGCTCCATCGCCGGGTCGAGCGCCGCGGGTTCGATGGGGCGGCTCAGCAGACTGCCGGCGACCTGGAGATCGTCGGACCAGCTTCCCTGCGAACGCGCGACGAGCGTCGCCGCTGTCAGCTGGCCGCGCACGCTGCGCAACAGTCCGCTCACGGGGAACGCGTTGATCGCACCGGGCTTCGCGACCCGAACGACCCAGCAGCGTACGCCCCCGTTGAGGAAGAACGATCGGACGGCGGGCGCGAGATACGCGTTCTGCACGGCTCCTCGCACGCGATCCCAGGCGAGCGGCGCGTCAGTGCCGAAGATGCTCGCGAAGTGGGCTGGGTCGTCGACGGGTACGGGGACGTTCAGCGGCCCGGACGCGGCGAACCCGACGAATACCGCGACGTCCATGCGCGGGAGCGCACGCGAAAGCGGCGGGGGTGCAGCCTCGAACTGCACTCCCGCGGCCCGCCGGGGGGGCACGAGAGCCCTGCTCACGACATTTCCAGCCATTCGTACGCCAGCGTGATCTCCTCCATCGCCACGTCGGTCCCTTTTGCGTTGAGTGGACCGCAGACGTGCTTGGTGATGCGGGCGTTGTGGAGCGTCCACGTGAACACCGGCGCCTGCTGATCCTCGGTGTTCAGGATGATGGTCACGTCCTGGACGGCACCGCTGATGGTGTCCACGCTGCCGCGCCGGATCGAGTCCATCCAAGTGTAGAAGGGAAGCGTGCCGACGACGCCCCGCTTGAGCGTCACGTCGGCGGCTTTGTTGAGGCCGGTCACCTTCCTCACGTGGTTCATCGCGTCGTTGCCGTTGCGGTACTCGGCGACCGTCACCTCTTGGCCCAGGTTGCTGCACTCCTGAAAGCCACCGAAAGGGCCGTCGTCGATGTTCGCGAAGCCGACGGTGAAATTGAATTGGGAGTACGGAGTCGGTCGGGGGTTTGCCATCGTGGGCTCCTGGGCGGGGGGAACGAGTCACGGCTCCGTCAAGACGAGCGGTCGCCCGTCCACTGGCCGACGCGGAAGATCACGAACTCGGCGGGACGGAGCGCGGCGACGCCCACTTGACACACGAGGCGACCGAGGTCGATGTCGTTCTGGGTCATGGTCGTGCGGTCGCACTTCACGAAGAACGCCTGCTCTGGCTTCGCGCCGAGCAATGCCCCCGCTTGCCATTCGGCCAAGAGGAAGGACGCGATCGATGCGGCCACCTTGGCCCAGAGGCGGTCCCCGTTCGGTTCGAACACCGCCCACTGCGTGCCGATGTCGATGGATCGCTCGAGGTACGCGAAGTAGCGCCGAAGATTGACGTAGTTCCAGTCGGTGTCGGAGCTCACCGTGCGCGCGCCCCAGAGGCGATAACCGCGTCCTTCGAAGAAGCGGAAGCAGTTGATGCCCTCGGGGTTGAGGATGTCCTGCTGCGCCTTGTTGATGTTCGCCTCGAAACCGAGCGCGAGGTTGACCACTTCGTTGGCCGGCGCCTTGTACACGGCTCTCGTCACGTCGTTGCGGGCGTAGATGCCGGCAACGAAGCCGCTGGGAGGCAAGTTGATCGGGGTGCTCGTGATGGGGTCCATCACGCGCACCCACGGGTAGTAGAGCGCGGCGTAGCTCGTGTCGAGCTGGGCCCGGAGCTGGCGGACGTCGTTGATCGACTGGTGGTTGATGCTGTCGAGCACCGCGATGCGGTATCGCATGGTCTCGCAGTGCGTGATGAGCTCCTGCATGATCGCGACGGCCTTGTCCGGGTCGGCCTCATACGTCGAGCCCGGAGCCGCGACGATCGAGATGTCCTCGACGTCCTCGAACTGGGCGAGCCCGGTCTTGATGGGCGGGGTGGAGTCCTCGTCGTCGGTCCCCTCGTAGTCCGCCAGCGCGGGGAGCGTGCCGTCGGTCCCCATGACGCCCTGTCCGAGCTGGAACGAGAGCGTGCGCGCCGCATCGGTCGAGCCGGAGGTCTCCACGGCGAACGCCAATCCGGGCGATCCCGGGCTCCTTGTCGGGGAAGCGGCAAAGAGGGAGCTGAGGAGCCCCAGACCGTTCAGGGAAGCGCCGTCGAACAAGATCGACAACTCCCGGCCGAACTCCCGGTTGTGGGGGTCGGCCCCAAACTTGCCCGAAAGGGAGTCGTTCGAGCCGCTGGTCATATGCCGCGAGTCGAGCGCGAGGCCCGCCCACGTCTGCGGTGCGATGGTCGGGTCCGTGGGCGTGACCGTCAGGGTCAGCGTCAAGACGTGAACCTCCCATCCGGGCTGCGCGCGCGCGAGCGGGATGTTCGTGCTCGCCGAGCCCTCGACGGTGAAAAACCAGTTGTTGGCGTTGGCGTCCCACTCCACGAGATAGAAGGCTTTCGTCCCGGGCGAGCCCGGAATCACGAGCATGACCACGTCGTACTCCTCGACGGAGCCGAGGCCGGCGGTGCCCGTTTTGTCGAAACGCAACACGTTCTGGCCCACGTTGACCGTGATGGCTACGGGCATGTTTCCGTAGGCGCCGGGATAGCGTGCGTAGATCGTGGGCCCGCCAGGGCTCCCGATCGGAGCCGAGGCGATCGCCGCGTTCGACACGCCATTCGTGTGTCCGACGATGCGCGAGACGTAGAGCAGCTGGCCGCCCTGTGCGAAGAACGCTCGTGCCGCCTGCCACATGAAGTTCGGGTAAGCCTGCGGCGGGATACCCGGCTGCGCCGGGTCCGAGAGAAGAAGGGGTTGTCCGTCGCCGTAGACTTGCTCGTACTCGCCGAGCGTCGAGACCATCACGAGCTCGAGATTGACGGGCCCGAATCGCGTGGGCCCTATGAATCCCGTCGTCGTCGTGCCGACCCCTGCAATCGCCCTCGTGCTCCGGTAGGAAACCTCTTCGATGTAAACGCCGGGCGACAAGTATTGGGCCATAGCCACTCTCCTGCGGGCTGCGACGATGCGGTCGTCGGGCCCGTTTCACGACGCGTTAATTCAGCCGTGCCCGCTGGCGAAGAGCAGGCAAGATTCCCCTCGTGGATGCGACGTTCGTCGACTGCGCTCTTTTGCTCCCCTCCCGAGCCGATGATGCGTTGGATACACGAAGTCGCCGCGCCGCCGGACACCAGGAAAAGTGGGCCCGCGGACAGTTGCATCCCGTGCGACGGGTGCGGACGACAGCACGCGGCAGTCCAGGCGTCAACGGTCCGCGCATGCGTCAACGCCGAAAAGTGACGTCATGCACGCGCGCCTATCCGTTCACGCGTGATGGATCGCGACGTAGCCATTGCGTGTCAGCGGCGAGGCGTTGTTTCTCGATTGGTGCCTCGGCGGTTCCCGTGCGAGCCTGCGTCGCGCGGGCGCAGCACTAGGCGCAGGGAGGGTGCAGGCACTTGGCGACCTATCACGCCATCGCGGCGATCGGACAAGCGATTCTCGGCTTGCTCGAGCAAGCGCGACCTGGGTCGGAGTTCGCCGGCGCGCAGTTCGAGCTTTATCAGGCGACTAATTTCCACACGCCGATGGACGAGGGCGTGTCTCTCTTTCTCTACAACGCGTCTGTGAGCACGGCGCGCAGACATCTGCCGCCCCGAGTGCTGCGGGACGGTCGCACGATCCGCAACACGCTGCCCCTCGACCTCTACTACTTGCTCACGACGTGGGCGAAGACGGCGGAGAAGCAGCACAACCTCCTCGCTTGGGCGATGCGCACGATCGAGGACACGCCCACGCTGGCCGCGTCCCTCCTAAACCACTACGGTCCGGAGCCGGGGACGTTCTGGCCGGACGAGACGGTGACCCTCGTGAACGAGCCCATCACGCTGCAGGACATCTACAACATATGGGAGATCAACAAGCAAAACATGCAGGTCTCGGTCGCGTACGTCGCGCGCGTCGTGCCCATCGACTCGATGATCGTCGACGCTGAGGGTGCGCGCGTGCAAAACCGGGTGTTCGACGCGGAGGGCGACGGCGGATGACGGGCGCACGCCTCTTGGAATCCGTCGCTCGCGTCGGTCCCCTCGGCGTTCGCTTCTGGGACTTCGCGGAGGAGCGCTTCGTCGCCGACGGGCTGATCGTCCGGGTCGGACTGGCGTCTGGGGGGTCGCGAATCACGGCGACCGCCGGTGAGTCCGGGATCTTCACCGCGCGTGGTCTGCCGGGACTGAATGTCATCGAGTTCGGCGATACGGCAGCGGGATACTGGTCCACCACGACGACGAAGTCCTATGTCGTGGAGGTGCACGATCCGGCCGGGCGCTTTCTGCCCTTCTCGTTCCCGGCGCGACTCCCTGCGCGGGGGCTCTTCGTGTGGACCTGCGCCCTGTCCCCCCCGTCGAGCGGCCTGTCGGACGGCGTCCCGCTCTTCTCGGCGCCCTCGCGCCCCGCGGCTTCCATGCGAGGCGTCATTCGAGCGCAGCTGCAGGATGCCGCGACGGGCGGAGACGCGGCTGGCGCCGTCCTGGTAGCGACGATCGCCGGCTCCGCGACCGTGACCGGAATCGCCGACGCACGAGGTCGCGTCGCCATCGTGATGCCCTATCCGGAGCCGAGCGACTTTCCCATCATCGGCTCGTCTCCCCCCGTGGTCCCCGTCGGCAGCTCGCTGGCGGCCTACTCGTGGCCAGTCACTCTCGCCGCCCAGTACGGGCGCATCACGCCGTACCCGCCCTACCCGGACCTGTGCACGACGTTACGACAGCCCGGGGCAACCCTGCTGGGCGACGCGTCTGGATCACCCCTCCCCACGCAGACGTTGCGAATGGGGGTCGAGCTCGTCGTTCGTTCGGTCGACGTTGCGACCGGCAGCGCCCTCCCCGTGCTGCTCGTCCGCGCACCGTGAGCCCACGTCCTCCGCACGCTCGAGCGAAGCGAGAGTTCGGAGGACACACCCGAACGCGATTTCCTCCGCACGCTCGAGCGAAGCGAGAGTTCGGAGGACACACCCAACGCACTCGGCGACCGCGCGTTACCCGCCGTCCGTCGGCGAGGAATACCGCACGACGACGTTCGGGTTCGTCGGATCCGCTGGGTAGTAGAAACCTTGGTAGACGCAGTTTCCGCTCTGCGCACTGTCCGCGCTCGGGTACTCGCAGCTCCACTGGATCGATTGACCCGCCCCCACCATCACGGGGGGATCGTTCGACAAGAGCTGTGAATATGTCTGCCGATTCGTGACGTCGTGGAGGGCGGTGCCGCTGGCGGTCGCGCGGACCGTGGCGTTGGTCGGACTGGCGAAGCTCCACGACAAGAAGATGCTGAATGCGTCGGTGAGCGGCATGGCGAAGCTCTGCTGGACGAACGGGGCCGCGACCGGGAACCCGTCGGCGCGCAGGAAGATCGCGCCCACGTGCGTCGTCACCATCCCAGGCGCCGCGACGCCCAGCGAGGCGATCGTTTGCGCTTGGAGAACGGCGTTCGCAGCGTTCACGTAGTGGACACGCAGCATCAGCGAGTTCGCGGCGGCCAGCGGATAGCCCATGTTCGGCTGCGGATACGTGATCCCCGACGCGGCCTTGTCGGAGAAATAAAGGATCGGCATCGTTCCCAACGGGTCCACCTGGCATCCGACGAGCCCCGTCGACGGTGCCGGCGCTCCCGAAGGCGGAAGGCTGAAGAGGAAGACGTCGTGAGCGTCGGTCGTGACTTGGATTGAGACCACGTCGACGTCCCGTCCGAACGGATTCGAGAAGGTCTGGCAGGCCGTTATCTCCTGGCCGGGCATGATCGGCAAGAGGTCGGTGCGCACGGGGGTCGTCGGCCCGGCGGGCGCGCTCGCGTCGCCCAGGTCGGCCGGCGTCGCGCTCGCGGCGTCGAGCTCGGTCGTGGCGGCCTCCGGGCTGCCGCCGTCGGAAGGCTTCGCGCCCCCCACGACGACTTGCCCCCCGCATGCGCCGAACCCCAGCAACGCGCCGATCCAGGTCGGCACGGCGACGATCTTCGGTTTCATGAAATGACCTCCGCAAGAACGCGCGGGGAAGTGACGCCCGCGCTCGATCAGTGATTCGACCCGGCGAGCAGCGACCTCACGCGCGCGCCGTAAGGATTGTCGGGGTCGCTCGCGCCGAGGACGTCCGCGGCCCGCTCGGCCGCCGGCCGATCGCCCGCCTTGAGGAGCGCCTCGATTCGAACCAGCGTAGCCTCGGGCCCCATCGTCCCGCGCGGAAAGCGCGTGACGTACGCGTCGAGGATCGAGAGGGCTCGCGCGGGTTCGCCGGCCCCGAGCGCGCGCCGCGCCTCGTCGAGCATGGTGATCTCGACCCGAACGGGCGACGGCGGTGCTTCGACGACCGCGGCCCCGACTCCCGTCGCCACCGTCACAGTTCCACGAGCGGGCTCCCGCGCTCGGACGGCGTCCTCGCTCGGCGTCGCCTCGACCGGGTTCTCGACGACCGGCTCCACGGACGGCCGCGGCGGAGGCACACGTGGCTCCTCGCGCATCTGCGATTTCGGGCGCGCGGTCCGGAGCGCCTCGACCGCCACAGGAGCCTTGGCCGCGGCGCCGTCTCCATGATGCAAGAGCACCGCGCTGCCGACCGCCCCGATCCCCGTGAGCCCCGTCACGGCGATGACGTGGAGCAGCGTCAGCGAACCTGCCTTCGCGGCGCCGGCGACGCTTCCCGCGCCTGCGATCGCTCCACCGGCCGCAGCTTGCGACGTCACGAGCGCGCTCCCGAGGGTCCCCGCGACGGCAGCCAGGCTCCGCTCTTTGGCGCCTGCGGGGGCGCCGGCGCGTCCCGCCCGCAAGAGCAACCGCTCGACTCGCGTCGTGTCGCTCATCGCCCTTCTCCGTTCGTCGGCGTGGGAAAGGCCACCCTGCGCCGGACCAAGACCTTGAACTTCTCTCGCGCTCGCCGCAGGCGCGAGGTGGCCGTCCCGGCGGGGATGCCGAGGCACTCGGCGGCTTCGGCCAGCGTGAGCTCCTCGATCTCGCAGAGGATGAAGACCATGCGCAGCTCCACGGGCATCGCCTCCACGATCTCGCGCAGGACCTCCTGCGCGCGGCGCGTGTCGACGAGTTCTTCCGGCGTGGGGCAAGGGCCCACGAACTCGTCGACGTCCTCGACGGGAATCGACGGATGGCGGCGATCGGTCCGCCTCCACTCGGACGCGACGCGCACGGCGGTCGAAAAGAGAAAGGAGATCTCCGCCCCGGACGCGATCTCGTCGAACCGGCGCGCGACGACGCAGAGGACCTGTTGGAGGGCGTCCTCGGCCGCGGCGTCCGGAACGCCCAGGTATCGGACGGTGCGCCACAGAAAGTCGTAGTGGCGGTCCACGATGGCGCGGAAACGATCCGGCGAGGCGGCCCGCGCGGACGCCTCCCGGGCGGGCCCGGCGCGGCGCTCGCTCGCTGCGACCGTGTCGCCACCGAGGGCCGCGGCGACGGCCGTGGTGGCACTACAAGGTGGATGGGGTTCGCGCACGGTCATGGAAGTGTGTCGCGGAGGAATGGCCGCGGCAGAAGGGTCTGATCACAAAAAATGCGCGCCGACGCCGCCCGCGGCGCCCAGACCGAAGAGGGAGACCTGGTAGACCGTGGTGTCGGGCAAGAAGTAGAACCGATCGTTGGTTGCCCGGACGTCGGCCCCCGCCTCGACGTTCAAGAACAACGGGTCGAGAAAAGTCCACTCGGCTCGTGCCAGCGCACCTGCGGAGAGCCAGAGGCGGTCCTTCGTCAGGGGTGCGACGATGTCACCGCCCGCCACCTCGAGCGTTCCGACCTCGAGCCGGGCACACGCGGCCACTCGCACGCTACGGACCACGCGTGCGATCGGACACGCGTCGAGACGGCCGACCCACCAGGTGAACGCGGCGGTTCCCTGGGGAACGGGCACCGTCCCGCTCTGCGCGCGGACGAAGGCGACGCGGAGGGCCGGCGAAAAAAGCGACGTGCTCGTCGATCGCCAGCCGACCGACGGCGAGGGACCGGCGAGCGCGACCGGAGAGACGCCCACGTCAACCGCCGCGTCCAGACCTACCTGAAGCGAGCCGCCCAGAAGGCTCACGCGGGGGGAGTCGCTTCGCTGGGGCGATGCTTCGCGCGCCGCATGCGGAGCGGTCGTCGGATTCGATTCGACGGCAACGGGCGCCGCTGCAGGGGGCGTCGGTGGGGCCGGGTTGGCGGCCGGCGGGGGGGACGAGTCGGGGCCAGGGGCGGTCGTCGTAGGCGGCGTCGCAGGGATCACCGGCGCACGCGGATCGATCGCGAGGGCGACGACGAGGGCTAGCGCGTCGACGACCTCATCGCACGTCGCCGCCTGCACGCGTCGGGTCCCCTCCGCGTGATGCGGACCCCGCAGGGTCAGGCGCCCGCGCGCCGGGTCTCCTGCGGCGACTTCGACGTCGAATGCCCGAACGTCGCCTGGACCCGTCCCGGGGGCCACGAGAGCGGCGCGCGCCGTGCGCGCGCGCACGCGCGCGACGAATGCGGCCTGGTCCGGGCAGCCCGACGAGGCTTGATAGCCAAGCTGGATTGTCTCTTCGTCGTCCTGCGCCGCCGCGCTCGCCGCCGGCGCGCCGAGGACAGCCAGCGCCAGAAAGCCTCGTCCACAAGCTCGGACTCGCCCGGGAAACCGGTGCATGCTCCTCATGGCGCGGCACGCCCGAGTGGACTCGAACCACTGACCCGCGGCTTAGAAGGCCGCTGCTCTATCCAACTGAGCTACGGGCGCGTACGGGCGCACCATACCGTAACCCCTCGTCCCTTGCCGAGCCGTGCGGTTTTGCCCAAGAAAGACCGAGTGGTCCTCGATCGCCTGACCCCCGCCCGACGCGACGCGGGCTGCCGTAGCACCGCGCGCGGAGACGTCCTGCCGCCACGTACCGCCTGCGCGTTCACCATCCGCCGTGGCCGCTCTCTCTCGCGCGAGAGGATCTCAGGATCGGGTAGGATCGCGTGTGGTGGGGCTAGGGTGGGGGCGCGGCGGCGGGGCGATGAGGCAGCGCGAGAACCTGGGATTGTGGATAGCGCTCGCGATCCTGGGCATCGTGGCCGCCCTCGCGTATCGCAGCATCGACGCCACGGTGGGAATGCTCACCTGGGTCGAGCACACGCACGATGTCCTGCGGCAAGCCGACGAAGTCAACGCCTCGTATGCGCGGGCGGTCGCCGTGCGGCGGGAGTACATCTTCGCCGGCGACGAGGCGCAGCTCGGAGAGGCGCCCGCCCTCGACACCCGCACGGCGCAGGCCATCGCGGCGCTGCGCTCGGCGGTCGCCGACAACGCGGCGCAGGGAGCGAGGGTCGAGGCATTCGCGGAGCTCGTCCGCCAGCGGGTCGAGGCCCTCGACGACGCCGTTCGGACGCGCCGGGCCGGCGGGGCCGTCGCGGAGACGGCCGAGACCCTCGCTCTCACCAACCGCATACGGGTCGTTCGCGAGGAGTTCAGTCGTGAAGAGCAGCGTCTCCTCGCCGAGCGCGAGGCTCGCACCGTGGCCGACCTGAGGACCACCAAGGCGACGAGCGTCGTCGGTACGGCCGCCAGCTTCGGGCTCCTCTTGTTCGCGTTTGGACGCCTGCGCAGCGAGGTGGGGCTGCGGCGGCGATCGGAGACGGCCCTCCGTGCGAGCGAGCGCTTCCTCGATTCGATCGTCGAGAACATCCCGGACATGATCTTCGTCAAGGGCGCGGACGAGCTTCGTTTCGAGCGCATCAACCGCGCCGGCGAGCAGCTCCTCGGTCTCGGTCGCAAGGATCTCTTGCGGAAGAACGACTTCGACTTCTTCCCCGCAGACCAGGCCGAGTTCTTCCAGTCGCGCGATCGGCAGACGCTGGCCGGGCGCGCGGTCGTCGACATCCCCGAAGAGCCCATCGACACGAAGGGCGGTCCCCGCTGGCTGCACACCAAGAAGGTGCCGATCATCGACGAGCAGGGGGTCCCGCGGTACCTGCTCGGGATCTCCGAAGACATCACCGAGACGCGGCAGGTCGCCGCGGCGCTGAAGGCGGCCAAAGATGCGGCCGAAGCCGCCAACCAGGGGCTCGAGGCCTTCAGCTACTCGGTCGCGCACGATCTGCGCGCCCCCCTGCGTGCGATCGACGGCTTCGGTCAGGCGCTCGAGGAGGACTGCGCCGGCCAAATCGACGAGGTCGGCCGGTCTCACCTGCGTCGCATCCGCGGCGCGGCTCAGCAGATGGCGCAGCTCATCGATGGCTTGCTCAGCCTGTCGCGCTTGTCGCAGGGGGACCTTCGGCGCGATCCGGTCGACCTCACCCGCATCGCGAATGAGGCGGCTGCTCGGCTGCGCGAGGCCCATCCGGACCGGAAGGTGGAGGTCGTGGTCGAGGATGGGCTTTCGGCGCAGGGTGACGCGCCACTGCTTGCGGTGGTCTTCGACAACCTCCTCGGCAACGCATGGAAGTTCACGACCAAGCGCGATCGCCCCCGGATCGAGGTGGGGAGGCGCGCCGGCGACCCGGCGACGATCTACGTCCGAGACAATGGGGTGGGGTTCGAACAAGCGTACGCGCACAAACTCTTCGGCGCGTTCCAGCGGCTGCACGGGTCCCACGAGTTCGAAGGCACCGGGATCGGCCTCGCGACCGTGGACCGCATCGTCAAGCGGCACGGCGGGCGCATCTGGGCGGAGGGCGAGGTCGGGCGCGGCGCGACGTTCTACTTTACGCTGTGACCTGGAGGCCCGCTTTCCGAATGGGCGACAAGATACTTCTCCTCGTGGAGGACGACCCGAACGACGAAGCACTCGCGCTCCGCGCCCTTCGAAGGCACAACGTGAAGAGCGAGATCATCGTCGTTCGCGACGGCGCGGAGGCGCTCGACTGGCTCTTCGCGCGGGGGTCGCACGCCGGTCGCGACACGTCCTTGTTGCCCCAGGCGGTCTTGCTCGATCTCAAGCTTCCGAAGGTCGACGGCCTCGAGGTCCTGCGCACGATCCGAGCGGACCCCCGTACGCGGCGGCTCCCCGTGGTCCTCCTGACGTCGTCGAAGCAGGACCAGGACCTCATCGCCGGCTACGACCTGGGCGCCAACAGCTACGTCCGCAAGCCGGTGGACTTTGCTCACTTCGCCGACGCGGTCGGGCAAGTGGGCCTCTACTGGCTCCTCGTCAACGAGGTCGTTCCGGCGGGACGTTGACGTCGCGCGCTCAGCCGACGGGGCGCCGGCAGAGGAAGATGTCGTCGACCCGCCCCTCGTCGTGGCGATGCGCGGCCTCCACGCGGTAGCCGACCGCGCTGAGCACGCGAATCCAGGTGGCCTTCAAGAAGAGTCCCTCGACGTGTCGGTCGTGAACGCTCTGCACATGGTCGCCCTCGCGCAGCAGGAACGCGTAGTCGACGACGTACGTGTCGTCGCTCGCGTCCGGGTCCCATTTCCATTCGAGGCCGCGGAGCGACCGCGCGCCTCGCGCGGACGAAAGTAGATCCGAGCTCTCGCAGAACGTGTCCTTGTACTCGTCCGGCGCGAACACCGCCGCGCCGCCGGGGCGCGTGTGGACGAACGCCGTCTCCGCCGCCGCCCGCAAGTCGTCCTCCGTCAGCATGTACGTCACCGCGTCGTGGACGAGCACCGCGTCGAAGGTACGGCCCAGGCGCAACGTGCGCATGTCGCCGACGGCGTGCTCGCACTCCGGGTTGAGCTCGCGGCTCAGCCCGAGCATTCGCTCCGACAAGTCAGTCAGCGTGCACCGGAAGCGCGCCTTGAGGTGAACCGCGTTGTGGCCTGCGCCGGCGC
>Ga0070735_10002990_pt1 | contig 14966 bp, 17 predicted proteins | sample Coa_R1_FD_66443 | JGI IMG/M metagenome (GOLD analysis project Ga0070735, IMG submission 66443) | Surface soil microbial communities from Centralia Pennsylvania, which are recovering from an underground coalmine fire - Coalmine... | ecosystem: Environmental > Terrestrial > Soil > Unclassified ... | reverse complement strand
CCATTCGACATGAGGATCGAGGAATCGAACGGCTGAATCAATGTCTCCGCGGTTAAATGCAGCGTATGCTGAGCGCAGTTCGGCAAGGGCGACTTCAGTCTCCTGCTGGTTGACCATTGCAGGTCTCCTTTCCGTTGGATGGCAGCCAAGGATGATGGCAGCGCAGAAAAGCTCAGTGATAATCAAGCGCTTCAAGTTGCCCCCTCATCCCATCAAAGTTGAGTTCCTGGCTCGTCGGTGATGCCATCGCGGGATGTGCGCATACCCGTCACGCCTCATTTTTTACAGCCTCGCGTTTAGGTCCCCACCACGTCCACATGACAAATGCGATTGCACTTAGAAACGGGAGCATGAGTGGACTTCCTTCAGGTCCGGTGGGTCCTCCGCTCCAGAAAGGAAGTCCATTGGGGTGAGAATTTAGTAGATGTCCCTTCGCTAACAAGCCGCTGTCTGGGGTCCCATAAAGATACGACTGTCCCCAATCCCAGCCGGCATGAAAACCAATTGCCCACCAAAGCGACCTGGTGTACCAGAGGCTGAGGCAAAAGACGAGGCCGCCTACGCCCACAACGATTAGGCCCGTGATCGATTCACCGCCGTTGCTGATATGCCAAAGAGCGAAGGCAATCGAGAGCAGTAGTGCGGCGGGCCAGAATCCCAAGGCACGTGACAGCGTGTATTGGAGGTAACCGCGAAGCAGCGACTCTTCAAGGATCCCAACCAACAAGGCGGCGAATGCCCATTCGACCGCGAATCCGCCAGCAACGATTCCGGTGGTCGATAGCCCACTGAAAACTAGCAAGTGACTTCGCCACAACATGCTGACAAGCACGGTTAAACTGACGATTCCAAAGAAGGCCCCTCCAGTCAATCGGCGAAACAAATGCCTTTCCCTGTACCCGAAGGAGAGAATGGATTGGCGTTCCAATCTTGCCATGATCCACGTGGCGCTGAGAATGGCGAATAGATCGCAAGATTCTTGGACGATAACTTGCCTCGGTGGCAAAGGTCCTTGTGTTTCAAACTGCAGCAATCGAGCCGGAATCAGTTCAAATGCAGCACTAAGCGCCAAGTAGACACCAATGAAGAGCAGCGCACGCCACCCCGAACGGATCGCGCGATCGTCCGCGAAGAAAAGGCGGCGCCAGCCTCCAGGCGGCGATGAATGGAGTTGATCAGTGTCGGGAGACCGCCGCCTTTGCACTGGAACACTCATGCGGTTTACCTCGTACAGCTTGCTCTGTCGATCTGAACGCGCTGCATCTCAATACTCTCGAGAATGCCGCGAGCCAAATTCTGCGTGCCTGGAAGACACGCTTCTAATCGCGCTTCAAAATAGCGGACAACAGACCCAGCCGGCCGTCGCGAAGATTGCGGCTCAGATTGTCAGTCGTCTCGCGCATCTTCGGACCCATCACAATGCCGAGATTCAGTCCATTGGGCGACGTTCCAGCGCTCATCCTCTTGAACCACTCAAGCGCTGTCTCCGTGTCATCTCGCCAAAGGACGGGCGTGAATCCTGCTTGTCCGAGCGTAAGTCGCGTGTCGTTCTCAGTCATTAGGAAACTCGTCGACGGGTCGCGGGCCCAGGGAACGGGGTACTCAACATCGCCCTCCCGGAGGACCAGATCGTAGGTGACGAAGCGGCCGCCGGACCTAAGAACCCGTGCCACTTCAAGGTAGAGAGCGCTGCGATCTGGGATATTCATCGCAACGTGTTGTAGGAAGATGATGTCGAAACCCGCATCCTCAAAGGGCAACTGCAACGCATTTCCAACCTGGAATGTGACCTTGTTCGAGAGCCCGCAGCGCTGGGTTAAATAGTTGGCCGCATCAATGAATGCCGGGCTCAGATCGACGCCGGTCACTTTGCAGCCGAACGTGGCGGCCAGAGAGCGTGCTGGGCCTCCAATACCGCAACCCACGTCCAGCACGCGGGTCTCTGGCACGACGTTGGCGACGCTGGCTAATTCATTCGTGGCAAGCATGCCTCGGATGTGGAATTGATCGAGCGGCGCAAGTTCGTCGACGGTGAGCGGTTGGCCGTCGGGAATGATTACCGCAAGCGCCGACTTGAGCCGTTCCGTTATCCCCGCGCCGTTGTAGTGATCTAGCACTTTGGCTGTGGTGTCGATCATTGCGATTCTCCGGGAGACATCTTTGATTGGGGCAACGCGGCGGCCGAGCCAGCCTGATCCACCAATCTCGCCAGAGCGGCGTCACTGATGTTGTGCTCACCTCGCCAAACCGCCGACTCGACCGAAAAGCGCGGTGCGGACGGGTGTGGGCTGCGCAGTTCACGGTCATAGCGATCGAAATTAAAGCGCGGGACTAGAGGAACGACCAGGAATTGCACGAGTTCCTGGAACCAATGACTGAAGGTCCTCCGATTTTCAGGCCTCGCTGCGTAGCGGCGAGCAATGGTCTCGAAGTCTTCTGCATGACGGCCAGTCAAATCAAATACATCTGTCGTCGGCGCGCCCACAGCGAAGGCACCCTGCTTGTGATCCTCAATGTAGTACCGGATGTTGCTGAACAACTCGATAGGGAATCCGTTCATCCTTGCGGCCTTCATGAACAACCATGCCGGCATTGGCACGACGCGAACCTGCCGGCCCACTGCTCGCCCAACCGCCCGGGCAATGTCCTCGGCACCGAGTAGCTCTGGTCCGGTGGGACGGTAGCTTTTCCCGGCGTGCTGCGCAGGGTTTTTGAGGGTCGCCACCACAACTCGCGCAATGTCCTCGTTGGAGGGTGGTGCATTGCGGCTGTCTCCATAGAGCCACGGGTAAACGCCGAACTGCGCTGTCATTCTCATCGTCACCAGGTAGTTGTCGGCGAAGAATCCCGGCCTGACGATCGTATGCGCAACTCCAGGCGTCATAGAGAATAGTCGGTCGATCAACCAATGCTGCCGCGTCATCAGCGACGGATGCGACGGTGTAGCCAGCCATTGGGTCATGCCGACGATCTGTTCAAGCCCGGCTTCCTTGGCCGCAATCGCGAAGGCAACTGCTCCCTGTATTGAGTAGGGATCGATCGGAGGACAGTAGTAGGCGCGCTGCACGTCGTGCAGGGCGTTGACCACGCGCTCCATATCGCTCATGTCAGCAACTACGATCTCGGCGCCCTGCGCCTTCAGGCGCGCGCTGCGGCTGTCTTCCTGGCGCACCATCGCGCGCACGGGATAACCCGCCCTGAGCATCTCGCTTACGACGAGGCAGCCTGTCTTTCCAGTTGCGCCGGTAACAAAAATCCTTGGCTTAATCATGCACATGTCCTCGACTTGAATTAACGTACGATCCCGCTAAACGCTGAGAGGCGGGGACGTTCACAAAGTGACAGCTTCGCCTACAGCTGCCCCGACCGCTTTGGGCTGACGGCGGAACATCAAATAGACCGCGGCGATATGCGTGATCATCAGCACAGGAACGTAGAGAATCGGGATCACGTACGCGGCGCCCAACTGCCCCGCCAGCGCGGGAAGGTTCACCCGGACGGCGTGGTAATACGTGAGGATTAGGTCGAGCACTCCCGCGAGATTAAATGTGATCGCGAAAAGCCAGAAGAGCGGACGTATTCTTACCGTGACAAGCGCAAGGATTGCCAACACTCCCGTAGCCAAGTCCCAGTAGCCTGCGACTGTGGCCAAGCTCGGGGGCAAATTGGGACCAACAACGCCTGGAAGGATGACGACGAGCCCGAAAAAGCGAAAGCTGTTCAGCGTAGCGATGGCGCGTTGCGCTGCGACTGGCTCCATCGATTTGAGCTTCGGCCAAATGTACGCACTAAAGAAAAGCAACCACGCGACATAGCCCAAGGCGGACTGCACGGCGAAGACAATTTGAGGCGACATTGTTTCCCCTTTCCAACCAAGCGCGATCCTAGGCCTCGCACTGATAGATTATGCTCGTAATCCTACAGATTCAACTTTTCTTCATTTTGGCTAACGGCCCGGGCAAAGCGAATCCACCATCGCGGCTCGACGTTATCGGGTGATTGCTCATAAACACGAGCAGGCCGCTTATATCGACCGAACTGAGTGGAATGGAAGATCCGGCCATCTCAGATTATGGCGATTCCTATCCCCTCTACCCTGTCGCCGTTGGGCCGGCGCTATTGAATCATTTCCTGAATGCCGAGTTTCACGTCGTACACTGGGCGAGCAAGATTTTGCAGTTGTACAAGCTCAATCAATTGGCCGATCGTCGAAGTACATCTGCACAATCGCAGATTATCGGCTCGATACGTCGAGATAGAGAACGAAAAGTCCGCACGTGGCAATCAGGACAGACACAGCCGTCGCCCACTGGGGTCGGCGATTCGCCCGAATTGAAACCTCCCTGGCGGCCCGCCGATAGAATCCTGCCCCAAGAAGCACAAGCAAAGCCTCGAGCGCGGCAGCGAGCATGGGATAATCCCACAATCCGAATCCCAGCCGAGGAAGGTTGCCCAGATTGCCAGGCAGTACAGCCATATCCGCGTGATGAACGATCAGATCAAGCGCCCAGTGCGACACGGCCACAAGTCCGACCACAGTTGCACTTCGTGAACCCCAGCGAGACCAGCAGACGAGTGCCAAGAGCAATGAAAGCGCAAGCATTCCGACGATCGAATGGGTATAGTCTGCGTGAATTACCGCGGCACCATAACCTGAACGACCCTGCATCGGCTGAAGTGTCTCGATTCCCGCGAGGAACAGCGGAACGAACACCACGTCAAGCCAGACCGAGGCAAGCATCAGCATCCAGAGTGGTGTACTTCGCTCGCGGCTCTTCACCAGAGCCGCGAATCCAAAATGCCCTGCAATCATAGGTGCCCCTTCTCCTTCTTCGCGACCGGCCACGGCAGTCGGGTGTCGAGCCACCCAATGACAGCGACAAACAGAAATACACCGAGCAAAAACTGCATTAGGTTTCCTCCTCAGCTATTCCAGAGTTTCACCGCCTCATCAACGCTATTCCGTTCGACAGATCTCGAGATACAGGCACAAGCAATCCCGATCATCACTTCCGGACGTTTCCCTCACTGAGAATCGCCGTCTTCATCCGCCTTTGGGTTCTCTCGGAAGAACTTCCAGAGAATGTCATTGGTCGTGATGCCCGTTGCCTTGTCGAGATCGGGATTGAAGGGGACGGCGCCTGGAACGTTCATGGGACTTTGGATCCAATTATCACCGCCGCCCAAAAGCCGGTACAACTTCACTTCCGTTCTCCGCCTGCAACCAGCTCCAACCTTAGTGGCCAGAGAACTGGGCGTCCCTGGCGTCACCTGCCCCTGGGCGTCCCCAACACCCACGCTCTCGCAGAGAGGGCCCTCCGGCGAAATATGCTCGCATCGGTTCGCCGCACTTCCAGTCCAGTAGTCGAAATCCTGATCCGACGAAGCCTCCGTCACTCCAAAGCTAGGAAACAACGCTCCGCAATACTGGTTATTGGGATCTTGATCGCCTTTCAGGAGCAGCACGGAGATTGGAGCAGCAGGATTCGGAATAGACGGAGGGCTGCTGGGCGAGAGGAGATAAAGATCCCCTTCGACAACGCCAATTGCGGCGACCCGATCGGAGAGTTCCACCCCGACTCGTTGCGCCATGAATCCGCCAGCTGAAGTTCCCACGACGTAGATGCGTTTTGAATTCGGTTGCAATTGTTGTTGTAGGAGATCGATCACGCAACGGACGAAACCAATATCGTCGGGACCTGATGTGAAGAAGAAATCGTAGTAGTAGTTCCAATTCAATGTGCCAGTCGCGTCAACGAGCCCATCGAGGTACGCAATAGCGAATCCTTCTTGGTCTGCCTTCGCGTCGAGTTGGCTGTATTGTTCCATTGCGGAGCCCGGACCTCCGGCACCTCTTCCATGCAAAGCAATGATCAACGCACTATCGCCCGGATAAAATGAGCGAGGAACGTAAAGACGGTAGGTCCGATTGACGCCGTCCACATTGATTGACTCCGACACCGAGTGACCCGTCAAAGTGTCCAGCGGAGGCAGGGTGATGTATCCGGATGATTCCCCAGCCTTCACTTGCGACATGCTCGAACGGGCACCGCCGGTCAACGCCAGGGCTACCAGAAGACCGGACCAGTACCAGGTTATTTGCCTACCTTTCGTCGCAGACCACATTCGCACTCATCACCTCCAGTTTCAAGGTATGGAATCCCACTCGACATGAAAGGACCAGAGTCGTAGTTTTCAATTGGACCAGTTGAACGACCTGAATGAATCAGTCGCGGCGAGCCACTGAAATCACGATTCGATTGCCAAAAGGGCATTTCATCGCGATAACTCACGCTCCGATAAATCCGACCAGATCGGACAGGAATCGTTCTCGGTGCGTCAGGATGATCCCGTGAGGCGCACCCGCATAGACAATCAACTTGGAGTTCGGAATGAGTTTCGCAGTTCGGGCCCCAGTCATCTCGAGAGGCGCGCTCACGTCTTTGTCTCCATGAACAATCAACGTGGGACACGTAATTCTTTTCAAGTCTGGCCGAACATCTGCTGTCGAAGTGCTCGCGCGAGTGGCTAACGCAATCGGCAATGAGACGCTCATCATCATGTTCTTGATCCAGGTTCGAGTTTCCTGGGACGTTTCAGGCGTGAAGAAGGGTCCTTCGTTTTCGCCTATCCAGCGGGGGAAGTCTCTCGCAATCACCTGAGTCTGCGCCTCAATTCCTTCTTTTGGCCACCCCTCCGGATTGTCGGCAGTTCTAGTTGAAAACGGAGTTGCAGGTGCGGCTAGCACAAGTCGCGCAATGCGATCTACACCGCGCGTTCCACAATACCGAGCGGCCTCGAAGGACCCCATGGAGTGGGCCACCAGTACGGCATCTCGGAGATCAAGTTGCTCCATGATCCCGGACAAATCGTCCACCAACGTATCCAAGTCGTAGCCGGTGCTGGGCGCATCCGAGCGGCCATGCCCTCGGCGATCAGGGACCACACACCGGAAGCCGCGAGAGGTGAGATCTGCAACGTGGCTGCCCCAAACATTCGATTGGAACGTCCAGGCGCTCAAGAATATGAGGGGGCGACCCGATCCCCAATCCTGCACGAAGAGTTTCGTCCCGTCCTTCGCGGATACGAAGGGCTTTGGGTCGGCAGCCCCTCGCCCATGATTGGGTTCGGATTGGGCCAGGATGGAAGGCGTTCCTATGAGTGCCGCAGCGCCCCAAGCAGCGCTTCGAATCACTTGACGTCGATCTGGTTTGTGCATGATGAGCAGTTCCTCCGTCGCGAAGTTCCTTCGCAATCCAATCGTGTGATAAAACAACAATCCAAGCAATTACTTGAGAGGTAATTGAACCTGAACAGACGAACTCGTAACGTGAACGGTATGGCAGCGACGGTTCAAACCGTGGGCAAAATAGTTCGGTCCTGGCGTGAGCTCAGACGGTTCAGCCAACTCGAACTCGCGGTTGAAGCTGAGGTTTCCCAGCGACATCTCAGCTTCATCGAAAGTGGACGCGCAGTTCCCTCCAGGGAGATGGTTTTGCATTTGGCAGAACGCCTGGAAGTTCCCTTTAGGGACCGCAATGTGATGCTTTTAGCGGCAGGCTATTCGCCCATTTATGGCGACCGCGCTTTGGAGGACCCCACGCTGACCCATGCCAAGGCGGCCCTCGAGCTTCTCTTAAGAGCGCATGAGCCCTATCCTGCACTGACAGTTGACCGACACTGGAACATTGTTGGCGCGAATCGAGCTCTTGGCCCGTTGTTGGATGGGGTCGATTCGGAGTTGCTCCAGCCCCCCGCCAATGCGCTGCGGATCAGCCTACACCCCCGAGGACTCGCTCCGAATATCGTGAACCTGAGTGAATGGCGCCAGCACTTGCTCGACCGATTACGGCGTCATTTTCGAATTTCTCGCGATCCTGCATTGGATGCCCTCCTGGCCGAGTTGCGATCTTATCCGTTCGATCCGTCTGAACGCCCAGATCATCCCAATGAGTCTCTAGCAAATGAAGTGGCCATTCCTCTTCGACTGAGGACTCCCAGAGGAGTACTCTCGTTTCTTAGCACCGTCACGGTATTCGGAACTCCCGTGGAGATCACGTTGTCGGAGGTTTCACTGGAAGCCTTTTATCCCGCGGATCAACAGACCGCACGAACTCTGGGGGTCACCAAGTAATCGCCACTACTGGCGTCAAATTCAACACAGAGGAGAATCCAGCTAATGAAGAAGGTATTGGCAATGTGGTTTTGGGTGGTTTGTCTGGGTATTGCGAGAGTTGCCGCTCAAACACACACTGACGGCGCCGATTCCAAAGCGGCATTCCAGGAGTGGGTAGAACAAGCCAACAAAGCGCAGACCTACAATGACGCCAAGTGGATGGAGGCGAATTTCGCCGCCAACTATATCGAAGGCACCAGCTTCGGGACGTGGATTCCGAAAGCACAAGTGATCAAAGATGCGAACGATCCCGCAAACAACAAATACACGAAGTGCGATATCAGCGATCTGCAAACCGAGATCGTCGGAAATGTCGGACTGGCGCGCTTCAAAGAAACCTATGATGCGGTGGTCGAGGGTCAGCACCACGCTCGAACGATCATCTGCACCTTAACTGGCGTGAAGGAGTCGGGTAGCTGGAAAGGGCTGTCAAATCACTGCTCATTGGTCGAGAAGTAGGATCTCGGGTGTGCGACGGACCACTGAATAAGGGCACCGTCATAACTCTTGAAACCGAGGCCACCCGCCCTCCTGAGCTTTACGTCTTGGGCCGAGACTCCGGCGGCACAAGCCCTGCGAGCCGGTAGTACACAACGAGCTGGCCGTAATGTTCTCCGCTATGTTCGATGATGCCGTAGGCAATGTCAATAACGCGCGCTTTCTGCTGAGGGTAATAGACAACCTCCGTCATTAGGCCGTTGTCGCCTTTCGACTGGATGGCGGTTGCGCCATCGGCGAAGGCTTTCTTGACGAACGCAACGATGTCGGCCTTGGACTTGTATTCCTCGCGTTTCGGATCCTCCGGCGCGGGAAGCTTCTGCCCCGTCGCAGCATTCGTGAAGTAGTAGCAAGAAACCGCCACGTGCAGCAACTGCCCGGCGAAGCTCCGCTGCGCCGGTGTCGGCTTGAAGTCATATTTGTCCTCGGGGAAGTCTTCGGCCATCGCTATCAGCTTGCGGCCACTCTCATTCCAGGAATCGAGCACGACTTTCGATTCCGGATCGGCAGGTTTGATAGCTGCTTCTTTCTTCATCGTGTCCTGGGCGTGTGCGGCAAATGCAAATGTCAGCAGGACAGTAGCTAGAAACGGTAGTCTTTTCATTTCTTTCTCCAAGATTGAGTTTCGGGAATCAAACCTTCAGCTTCTTATTTCGCCTGCGTCAGCGTCGTTCAGGGAAGTAGCACCAGTTGCATCACTTCGGCAGGAGTCTTGCGGCCTATTTCCATGGTTTGAGCGTCGGCCACAGTGACTTCACGTCTGGAGCCAACCCGACGCAATGGTAAATTGGACGGTTTTCATCGGGCCGAACATACGGATCGTGGGGACTAGCAACCATGCGGAAGGACCTGCAATGCCCGGCGTACTTCTCCGGGGAACCCTCGTCCATCAGAATCAGGCTCTCGCCGGTATACCCGCGCGGGCCCCATATCCAATAGTTGTTGGCGGTACTGATTGCCTTGGGCAGGCCATACTTCGGTCCAAATAAATCGACCGCAGCGGCGTCACCGTAATTGGAAGCTCCAATCGCCGTCACTTTCTGCTCTTCCGGGGGCAACGAGTGAACGTAGTCTGCCACGATTCTCACCCGATCTTCCCACCCCACCATGTCGGCAAAAATCTGCGGAAGCTGGCTCTCCTGCTGGTTCTCGAATTTCTGCTGCTGGATCCCCAGCCTCTTCGTATAGGCGATGTACCCTCCGATCGAGAGCAGAGGAATCGCCGTAGGTGCGATCAGCGCCCCGACGAGGAACATCGTCAGCGCATAAACAGGTCGGAACCATCGAGCCATGCGTCTTTCCGTCAGGCCTTCAAAGAACACCGCACCGGGGGCAAACACGATTGGATAGACCGGCGCGACATAGTAGAACTTGCCCTTCAGCACAAGCATGCATCCCAGTACGCTTAAAAAGCCGCAGAGAAGGATCTCGTATCGCCTGCCTTGAGGTGAAATGAAGAACCACAGCGCCAAAATCACCAAAAGCGATGAAACAAACCCGATCGATTGCGCCTGCTGAGCCAGATACGGCAGGGGCGGCAGCATCACATCGCGCCCACCTTCCCTCACGCTTCTTACCAATTGCACAAAGGGGAAATTCCAATGCATCTGCCATAGGAGATTCGGCAGCGCGATGACCGTGGCAATCGCCGCGCCGGTCCAGAACCAGGGACGCACGAGACTTCGGCGCAACCGCGAAAATGCAACTCCGGCGAGAAGCCCGACAAGAAAGAACAGCACGCCATACTTGTTCAGCAAGGTGACGCCGGTCAAGACTCCGATCCAAATCCAGTTTTGCTCTTTGCCGGTTTGAACAAGATCGACAAAGAACCAGGCAATCACGGTCCACAAGAGCGGATCGAAGGCATTCATGGTGAACAACTGCGAAAGCGTCAGGTAGATGGGGGCAACCAGCACGGCAAGTGAAGCCAGAAACATCGCCCAGCGCCCGCCGCCTAGCTTGCGGGCCAACAACCCGGTCATCACTATGCAGCCCACATCGGCCAGCATCGGCAAGAACCGCAGCGCATAGAGCGAGACCCCGATCGAATGCTCCAGGAGCCAGGCCATCCACGCGATCAGCGGAGGCTGGTCCATGTACCCCCATGCCGGATGCTCTCCGCAAGCGAGGTAATACATTTCATCGCGGAAATAGCCGTAGTGCGGGGCCGCTAGGAGATAAAGCGCAACGCGGATGAGCGCGACATAGCATACAAGAGCGAGACCCTGCGTAAAGGGATGGGAGGATAACTTCGAGCGCGAGAGGCCTGGGCCTGTCACAGTTGTACTCTCCTTGTTCGATCAAATCCCAACGCGCACGTCTCGTGCAGATGGAGTTGCGTGCGTCCTGGATTTTGGGAATGTTCGAACGCTTCCGTATGGCGTCGGGACTGCGCCACCAGTCTGAGTACGTTCTAGATTGCATTGAGTTCCATTTTGCAAGCCAGAGATACAGCAGAGCGTTGTCGATGACCCCACGTTCCTAGCTCACGCAATCACGGTATCGAGGCATGACACCGTCGCATCCCCCGCGGCCCCACGAATTACCTTCGATCTCCGCGGCTCGTGAGAAACTCGGCGAAGATCCAGCATGATGGATCACCTCACCGTACAGGAAATTCCCCCCGGTGCCACCTGCTGCCAATTCTCTCCCTAAGAGCGCGTTCAGCGCTCGCGCTCATCACCTCGTAACGCCACGATACTAAATTCCCTCTCAAGCCGACAGGACCAGATCGCGTGTTTTCGATTGAACCAGTTGGCCTTACTCGAACGTGAGGTTCTTGCGACGTGTTAACATCCGGCAAATGGCTGAATCTGAAACTTCGAGAGCATTGTGCGATCTATTCAACGACCTTATCAGCGGCTCGTCCAGTTCGGGATCCTGGGTGTTGAACCGCGAGGATCCTGGGCTTCTAAAATCGCTGGATGTGCTGACCAATGAGCAAGCTTCTAAAGTTCCAATTGACGGTGGTTCCTCAATCGCAGCGCACATTGAGCATCTGCGATATGGATTCCAGTTCCTCAATCGCTGGTGGAGCGAGGGAGAGGAACCTGCGGACGCCGGCTTCGGCGCTGCCTGGAGGCGCAACACGGTCTCGCAGGAAGACTGGGTGGCTCTACGCGAGGATCTGGCGCGCGAAGCACTTGCCTGGCGGCAGCCACTGGAAGGTTCGAAGAATAGCGGACCAGGAATTGACGCCAAGATCGCATCCGTTGTTCATCTGGCGTACCACCTTGGAGCAATCCGCCAAATCGATCGATCGCTTCGCGGCCCCGCGGCACGCGCCTAGCCTGGGCCAGATTGGATCGCGAACCACTGTCTCGCGTTAGCGCATCGGTTAGTGTCGTCTGCAGCATCCGCACAACGAAGCGTTCGGGTAGCATTCACTGACCCAGAGGCCGGCATCTTAATGAGACAGATGGCGCGGCATTGCAGAGACCGAGTACTCGCAGAGTCTGTGGTCTCCATCTCAGGTGTCTTGCGCGTAACTCAACGGAAATAGGGTCAGATTCTCGGTCTTTGATTGGACCGGTCGCATCTTCTCTTTGTGCGTTGGCGCCCGTCCTCTGTGCTTTACCACCCTGTTTAGAATCGATTGATAGTGGAAGAGCTCTGTTCGATCAACACATGACGAATGTCGGCAGGTTATGACACGCACACGGTCAACGTTTGAATTTGCGATTCCTCCCCGACTGAGCGAACAAGGTCGAGGTAATTGGATAAGAGACGCATTGCGATCGGCCATTCAGAGTGGAAAACTGAGACCTGGGCAGTCCCTGCCAAGTACACGCGAACTCACGAAGAGGCTTCGGCTGGCTCGCGGAACGATCATCTCTGCAATCGAGCATCTGAAGGAGGAAGGATACGTTAAGAGCATTCCCGGTTCGAGGACCTGTGTCGCAGACGTGTTGCCAGAGAAGTTCCTGAGCCGCTTTTCAGTTCCTCCAAAGACGTATTCCGGCAATTCCAAGTCGATTACGCTCTCAGAATATGCAAAAAGACTTGCCCCGGTAAGCTATTATGTTCAACCGCGAACGATTGCATTCCGGGTAAATCTTCCCGCTCTTGATCTCTTCCCGATCGATTTGTGGACAAAGACGATCGCCAAGCAGTGGCGTCGCTCATCAGCTTCGGCGTTGCTGGGTGGCGAACCATTTGGCTATCTGCCCTTGCGTACGCTACTCAGCAGTTATCTTCGGACATCAAGATCGGTCATCTGCGATCCAGAACAGATCTTCATCACATCCGGGATACAGGAATCTCTCGACCTCTCGACGCGAATTCTGGTTAACGCGGGCGATCGAGTGCTGATGGAGGATCCGGGATATCAAATAGCTTTTGCAGGTTTTGAAGCGGCCGGCGCTCGGATCATTCCTCTATCGATTGATCATGAAGGGGCAGTTCCTCCTCTCAAGGAAGGCCTTCGCGCCCGCTTAATGTATGTTACCCCTGGGCATCAGTTTCCCACAGGCGCAACTATGTCGTATGACCGACGTATCCAGATTCTGCGGTATACCCGCAGAGAAGGTACTTGCATCTTTGAAGACGATTACGACAGCGAATTCAGATTTGCGGGAAGCCCTCTTCCAGCGCTGCAGAGCCTCGATCCAAGAGCTCATGTCATCTTCGCCGGGAGCTTCAACAAGACGCTCTTTCCATCGTTGCGCATCGGTTACATGGTCGTTCCGCAGAGTCTTGTGGGGGCATTCAGGATGTGCAAATCCATTCACAGCAGGCATCATCCATGGGGCGACCAAGCCGTTCTCCATGCCTTCATCGATGAGGGTCACTATGTCCGTCATCTGCGAAAAATGAGGCGAGTGTACAGCGAGAGATTGCAACTGCTCGCGGACGAAGTTCGAAAGCAACTCGGCGCGGTCCTTGAACTGTCACCTATTGAAGCCGGGATGCAAACTGTCGGATGGCTGCGATCGGCGCAAAGCCCCGAGGAGATTGCGGCGCTCGCACTCGAGGCAAACGTTGACGTTATTCCTCTGAGTCGTTACTGCCGTAGAAACCAAGTATCACCGGGCTTTCAAATCGGCTTCGGCGCGGTGGACGGGAAGTCGATCGCCAGTGGCGTTCAAGTCCTTTCGCGAATAATCTCGTGAACCGCAATAGGTCGTGGGAGTTTCCGGTCTCTACCTCTGAAACGTTCTACGGAATAGGGAGTTACATTTTGGAATCCCTTGATTCGCAACCATCTCTGCCGGCTCGCTCCCTAAAATCGGGGGCCCGGACACTGTGGACAAATCCAGAATCCATCGTCGACGAGATAGAGGCAGCGGCCGCCGGAAGCGGTTCGCCACCGCGCGTTCAGTTTTCGCGGTCTGCCGCTTGCACCCCAAAAGTGCTCGAGCAATTAGACCAGTGCTGCCGACGCTTCGGCTCACGCATTGTCGTCTGCTTCTCCGGCTTCTACAAAGAGGAGTTCGACGCGGAGATCCTTCGCGGTTTACCTTCCGTATGCGCGCTCTATATCGACGTAAGTCAAGCGAGGAACCTCCAATCCCTCGGCCGGCTCGAGTATCTCGAAGAATTCGGAGTCGGCATTCGGGAAGGCGACTATCCACAAATTCTGACTTTGCCCGGAATCCAGGCGGTTCACAGGCTCGTGCTCATGGACAACCGAAGGAATAATGTTGATCTTGCACCACTCGTCGTCTTCCCAAATCTGGCACATCTGCACCTGTGCGCACATGCGCGCAACATCGAAATTCTCGAGCAATTGACAGGCGTTCGACGGCTCGCTCTCAACCAAATGGGCAAATCTGTCAAATTCCCGTGGCTTCAGGCCATGACGGGACTTCGCGATCTGACCTTCTTCTCGGGGCCGCACAGACATCGATGAGGCTTCACATCATCGGTTGTGGCGACTTCGGATCGACAGAGTGCGTGACCTCGATAAAGTCGATCTTGCAGCGTTTCCATCGCTCACTCACTTCCATATGGAAGACCAGTTGAAGATGCAGGCCCTGGATCTTAGGCCGGTCAGCTTGAGCCTGCGCTGGATGACGGCATGGAACTGCAAAAACCTCGAGAATCTCGTCGGCATTGAAGCGATGAATGCTCTCCAGTTCCTTTGGATCGGCAAAACGAAGATCGATCCCGAGAAGGTCGTGCCCAGACTACCGACAAGCATTCGCCAAGCTACGGTGGCAGTACGGGAAGAGGCGCGACGCTGCGATCAGTGCGCTCATCGATTCGCGCGGTATAGCTCGGGCAGCGTACGGAGATGAGAAACTGCTGCTGGAAGCAACGTCCTCCATGAGCAATTAGGCTTCCAATTCAG
>Ga0070735_10002989_pt1 | contig 14966 bp, 7 predicted proteins | sample Coa_R1_FD_66443 | JGI IMG/M metagenome (GOLD analysis project Ga0070735, IMG submission 66443) | Surface soil microbial communities from Centralia Pennsylvania, which are recovering from an underground coalmine fire - Coalmine... | ecosystem: Environmental > Terrestrial > Soil > Unclassified ... | reverse complement strand
CCGCGCAGTGTGAGGGTTAAATTGTATTGCTCGACCTTGGTGGTCGCTGAGACGTTCAGCACCGGGTGGGTTTGGTTGGGATCATCGAAAGTAATCACGCCGCGTTGCAGTTGATAGCGGAGATTACGATAGAACAATTCGCCGGAAGTCAGCGTGGTTCGTCCGGTAATCACGGGATTTCCTGCGGTACCACCCACTTGCAGGGCTGCCTGACCCGCAATGCTGACCTGTGAACTCACGGCATTCAGACTGCTTTGTGTCTGCACGTTGACCCCGAGCTTCACGGTGTCGGCAAATCCAGGCTCAGATGGCGTATTAGTAGTGCTGAACTGATCCGCGAAGCTTGAGAGATCGAAATCAGGAGTGAACGACAGGCTGTCCACTATCACCCGTCCGCTCAAGAATGAATCCTGCGTCGTGCCGGTGAAGGCCAGATTGGTGTCGAGCACAGACCTCAGGCCTTCGGGATAACGCAGGCGCACGGACTGGCCTTGCACGGCAAGATTGAATTGGATGCTGGGCTTGTAGGCAATCGATCCACTCATAGAAACCGGGCCGCCGCCCACCTGGGCCGTCATCTTTGAGACTTGCAGGCGATCATTGGCCAGGATCATTGTGCCGTTCAGTTTATCCATGCCGATCGGAGCGTCCGCGGTAGTCATGGCAACGTCTTTGAACTGGAGTTGGCCTTGGATGTCGGAACCAGAGGAATGAACGTCGAGCGCGAGAACGCCGCTGCTTTGCACGTCGGGAGAGATCATTTGCAGAATGCGGACATCAATTTCTCCTTGTGCGGTGAGCGTAGGAGAGCCGCCGTTCCCTAGAGGGATGCGGCCTTCGGCGCGCAGAGAAGTTCCTGTTCCCTTAATGTCTACAGGCTGGAGGGTCACAACGGACTGGGCGTAATCGAGGCGAATTGGTTGGGCAATGCCGACTTCGAGCGCCTGATATTTAGCTTGGAGAACAGGAACGGACAGATGCGCCTCGAGTCTTGTCTTATTTTTCAGCGGGCCCTTCAGAGTTGCGTGCAACTCAGTCTGGCCTTGGAAACCCTGAGGCACGCTGGGGGCGTAGGTTGCCATCAAGGGAGCAAGCGGGATGGTATTTGTGTCAATGGAAGCTACCGTCTCGTAGTCGCCAGTAAGGGCAACGGTTCCTCGGGCGTGAATAGAAGCCTGCGATACGCTGGTATCAAGATTGAGGTTCGCGCGGTGCTCGGCGACCCGAACCTCTGCCTTGAATCCCGAGATCGTATTCTGGCGCATCTGCAATTGCGGCAGTTGCACAGTGGCCAGCAATTGTGGGTCATCCAGCGTGCCGACGCCGTTCACGGAGGCATTGATCGTGCCATTTACTTCGAGATTCTTCTCCTGGACGGTTCGCAGCTTTTGCAGCACCACTGAGGGCGCGTTGAGTTGCACCTTGTACGCCTTAGTCTTTGGGGTATAGGAGAGATTGGCGTCGATTGCCCCGGCGGGGGCTGCCACATTCAGGGTTGAAACAACTGTGCCGTTTTGCGCCTGGAATTTTGCAGCGAGTGTCTGGATCGGTTCGCCGTAGGCACGGGCATTCGCGATCTGCATCGAGCCTGACCCGACGGGCTCGAGTTGCGAGCCCAAGAGGTTCACATTCGCAGAAAGGTCGCCCGAGACCGGGTAATTTTGTTTCGCAAGTTGCTGGAGATCTGACAAGCGTAGTTGCCGGGCGTCGAGGTGAGCCTTAATTGGATTCGCGGGCTCGTACGCCCAGTCTTTCAAGCCGACGCTAGCGGTCAGAGTCACCTGCCCCCGTTGAGCGCTTATCAGCGACACATTGTCCATCGTGACTCCGGATGGATTGGCGTGCATCGTGACCTTCGCGGTGTTCCACTGGCTGCCTTCAACCTGCAGATTCTGAGCATTCAACTGGGCGATGAGGGCTGGCTTTTTCAAGGAGCCTTGCACCGAGGCGTTGAGCGTGGCCGAGCCGGAAACGGCGGGAGGAGCGGCCTGCGCCGAGCGGAACGAGGACGCGAGAGCCGCGAGCTGATGCAGGTCGCTGGCAATGACTTGCAACTGCAGATTGGAGTGATCGCTGATGGATCCCTGAGCAGTAATGCTCGCCGACGGCAAGCGGAAGGCTGTGTCATGAACTTCAATCGTTTGCCGCGGGCCATCATAGGCAACATGCAGCGCTCCACTTACCGGGACTTCTTTTGCGGAAGGGTTCGAGCGGCTGCTGGCCGCGGCTTGCAAAAATAAATCAGAGTGCGCACGAAGATTGTTGATGGAGCCTTTCCACGCGGCATCGGCTTTTCCGCGGAGCGTTCCCGAGAGAGCAGCGGCCTGATTGGCTTGTGGCCCTAAGGCGTGTTGAAGCGCCTTTAACGAAATATTCGCGAGCGAGGCGTGAACGCTTGACTCGGGTGTCGCGTCCAGGTGCTTCATATCTGCGGTGGCAACGATGCGTCCTCCCATCGAGTCGAGGCTGAGGTTCGTCAGCTGAAGATTGCCTCCGCCTAGACGGTATGTGCCCTGAAGTTTTCGCACCTCGATGCGCCTGCCGGACGCTGCCGCCGTCAGAAGGTCGCTCGCCACTTGACCGTCGAGGGAGACATTCCGCAGCAACGGCTGGTTCTCAACCGCCTGGTAGCGCAGTTTCCCGTTCAATACCACATCGCCGGCAGGTGCTGCGGATGGTGACATCGCGGCGAAGTCCTGGGTGTGAATTTGGATTCGATAGTCGCCATCGGCAATCGGACTTGAGTAGTTCGACACTTGTGCGTGCAGGAGTACTTCCGACGATCCAACTCTCATCGACATGGAACTCAATTGGAAACGGTCGGGGGTGGCGCTGAAGTTGAGGTTCAGATTGTGGGGAAGCGGGGCGTACTGGGCGTACTTCAAATGTCCATTGTCGTAGGAAAGATTGCCGTCATAGCGTTTTGCCAGAGCGGCGTAATGAATGTCGGTCTGAAGGTTATATAGATCGGCTTGGAGCGGTGTCTTGCGATCGTTGTAATTGACCTCTCCATTGGTAAGTTGCGCATGCCCAACCGCCAGGTCGAACACGCTGGTGTGACTGCTGCTTTGGCTCGGAGGAGGAGTCGGAAAGTTATTCTTCCCTTCACGATTGACCTGCACATGAACCACAGGGCGATCGATAAGAAGCTCATGCAATTCTACTTTGTGATGCAGTGCAGAGATAATCTTCAAGGTGATGGTTAACTTGTCGGCATGGAGCAGCGGGGGCTGGGAAGGACTTTCCGTGCCACGCACGGTGATGTTGTACAGATGAGCCGTCAGCGTGGAAAGATTGAAATCCAGTCCGCCGATCTCGGTTTTGCCGCCGGTCGCCTGATCGGCTTCTTCCACAATTTTGTGAACTGCGAACTGCTGGAAGCTGCTGCTTCTGATATAGAAATATCCCGCAGCGATCGCCAGAATGAAGAAGATTGCGATGCCTGCCAATGTCCAGCCGATTTTTCGTTTTACGCTCATGATGATTCCTAGAAAGCCTGCCCCACAGTGATGTAGTACTGCAGCGGGTTGATCCCCGGAACGGGATTAAGATTCCGTCCGATGTCGAAGCGGATGGGGCCGATCGGCGTCGCGTAGCGGAGTCCAACGCCCACCGTATTGGTGTAATTGTTGATGAAATTCGGCAGATTAATGGCGCTGTATACGTTGCCGCCGTCGTAGAAGACCACGCCTCCCAAGGCTTTCGTAATGTGTAGCGGGAAGCGAAGCTCTGAATTCAGGATAAACAACTGGCGGCCACCGAGGGGAACTGTGACGTTTACGCATCCAGACTGGTTTTGCAGCACATTGCAAAATGGAACCAGGCGCTGGGGCCCCGCTTCGTCGATAGGGAAGCTGCGGAACGAGGTTCCGCCGCCTGAAAAGAACAACTGGCTGGTCGGCACGAAGCTGCCGGCGAAGGGTGAAGCGAGCCCGATGCGAACGCTGTTGGCGAAGACCATCGAACGTACGGGCTTGTAGAACGCGTATTGGGCAAACAATTTGGCGAAATTCGCGCTCGATCCGAAGGCCGTCGGAGTGATTCCCAGGTTGATGGTCGAATACATCCCGTGATGCGCGTCAAGCGGCTTATCTCGCGTATCGCGAATGAGTGAGGCCGAGGCGGTCGAGAGGCGAACGTTACGGTCCTGATTGAGGACAAGGGCGGGCACAAGAATGTGCGAGAGGTCAGTCTTGTTGTAGTCGTAGCGGAATTGAACGCGGGTATTAGTCTTTGTGCTGATGACTCTCTCGAGTTGGAAAGAAGCGTCGCCCAGACTGGAAGTGAAGAGCGGATTTTCGCTGTTGCGCTCCAGCGAGACGCTAGTCAAGGACTGCCACTGCGATCCGATGAAGTGCGGCTGTCCGTAGGTGGTGAGAGCTCTCTGATCGAGCCGCGACAGGAGCAACGACGCGCTGGCCGTTTCGGCGAGACCGCGCATATTGCGGCGATTGAATTCAATCAGCCCCCGCGGACTCGCAAAAGTAGATTGGCTGGGGGCGATCTGATATCCGTTCAGGCCGATTGCTCCTCCCCCACCGGGGAGAGCCACCGTGCCAGTCGGAATATTTCCGCCGCGGTGCGAGACTTCGAAACCGAAGCCATAGGTGATTTCGTTGCGCTTGGCCTCGTGTACCTTCACCAGCGCCATTTCATCGGACTGAACTGTGATTGGTTTTCGCGGGCCCACGCTGGACCAGTCGAAGATATTCAAGTCGTATAGGCGGCTTTCGGCTTCCAGCATCTGCGCGCGGCGCATCGGGGCCTCGGCTGGAATCTTTGCGGTTTTCGCGATGAGCGGGAGGCGTGTGTCTTTCTGGCCCAAATAGACGACCTGGCTCACCCGCACGAGCTGGTTTTCGGTAACCGCATAGGTGACGTAGACGCGATTGGCATCGCCGAGAACATGATCAACTGTAGTTTTCACTTCGATGTTGAGATAGCCGCGATTAAGGTAGGTAGCCTCGATGCGATTGCGGTCGTCGGCCAGTTTGCGCGGAGAGAAAGGAACACCGCCACGCAGTTGGAATCCTTTAGGAGCGGCGAGCTGAGCGAAGGGAACATGGCCGTTGCCGGTAACCTCGACGTCATCCACCAATGTCTGCGCGCCCTCCTCGATCTCGAAGGCGACATCGATTTTTGGCTCGCGGTCGACGGTCCGGGGAGTTACTTTCACATCCTCGTAGCCGCGATCGTGATAAAGCGCCTCAATGTTTTTGGCGCTCTGCTTCAAAAGCTTTTGGCTGACGCTGCCGTGAGTCCAGATGTGCGACTTCTTAACGGTGATTTGTTGCAGCAGATCGTCGTTTGAGATGGCATAGTTTCCGTGGAAAGAAATCCGGTCGACTTTGTGCTTCCGCCCTCGATCAATGTGATACACGATGAGAATGCGATCCGGCCCTTTCTCAAACTGGGTGGTCACCTTGGCATCGAAGAACCCTTTTTTCTGAAAGTAGTCGGTCAGGTTTTGCTGGCCCTCCTCCACCAGATCCCGATCGATGGTGCCTTCGGAATAAATCGGAATGAGCTTCTTCATTTGCCGGCCCGCGAGAAAGGGAATGACCGTAAGCCGGGCGCCGACGGTGCGGATGGTAACGACGGGCCCAACCTCCACCTTGAATGAAACGGCGACGCGATTCGTCTGGGGATTGTATTCGGGTGGATTCTCACTCACGCTGCTCGCCAAACGCTGCTGCTTGGCGAGAGTCTTCCTGATCAGCGCGTTTGCGGCATTGAGACGCGCAGGACTATAGGATTTGCCTGCTTTCAGAAGACCGCCGGAGAGCCTCGCCCGCAAAGATTTGACCGAATGCAGCAGGCGTGCGCTTTCCGGCTGATCAGGGCCTTCAATGCGCACCGACGAAATGCGGGCTTGCTTGCCCATAACGACCACGAAGGTGACGTTAACGAGCTGGTGCTCATCGTCGATCTTAGGTTCGGCGTGAACCGTCGATTGGAAATACCCGTTCCTGTGCAGGAAGTCCCTGAGTTCGTTTTCCGCGATCGGAATGCGTGAAGGGTCGTAGGGGTCTTCGTCTGGAAGGTCGACGACTTGCAGGAGCCGGGTATAAGTAAACTGCTTTATCGCGCCAGGGAACTCAACGACGCCGAGATAGTATGCCGGCTCAAGCAGAAAGTTGATCCGCAATCCAGAAATTTCGGGCTCAACGTCGACTCGAACTTCGGGGAAGTGTCCAGCTTGCTGCAGGGCCTGAGAGCTTTCTTTGATTTTCTGGTGGGAATATGGCGTCCCCGCCTTCTGGGTAACCAGCGGAACAAGCGCGCTCAGATCGCGATGTGGATTTGCGATCAGCGAAATGGCGCTCACATTTTGACCTTCATAGGCGGCCTGGGGAGCGCGTGGGGCAAGTTGTGCGAATGTCAGCGCGGAACAGAGCAAACAAAAGCAGAAGACCGACAAGCGCATAAGGGGTATCCAATTCGCTCCGAGCAAGCGAATGTTTTGCCAGTCCTAAATGGAGCGGCAACTCAGGCCAAACTGCTATTACGCGGCAGGTTTGATGCCTTTGAATCGACCGCAGTTGTCGGCCAGCGCCAGGGGTTATTCCACCGATGCGTAGTATCCAGTTCTGGCATGCGCTTGCAGGAATGTGAGACGTCGGGGCAATTTCAATCTGACTCTGATTTTGCGCCACTTCCCATCGCGCGACGGCCCTTGGGGCCGGTAGGCCAAGACGTACTGGGTCCGCAATTCGAGCCCGATGTGTCGAGCCACAGAGGGCATTTCGTTGACATTGCCCAGGGTAAAGGCTCGACCGCCGGTGGGCTCGGCGAGTTCCGTCAACAGGGCCGGGCCGCGAGCTTCTTCGAGCGTCGGTACATACCGATCGAATGTTCCGATGGAATAGATCATGACATCGGATTCTCTGGCCAGAGATTTGATCGCCTTTTCGCCATAACGGCTGTGGTTGTCGCCTCCATCGGAGATGATCAGCAGCGCCTTTTTTCCGTAGCGGGCACCTTTCATTTTCGCGAGGCCCATATGAATGGCGTCGAGCAAGGAAGTGCGTCCCTTGGGCCGGGTGAATACCAGTTCTTTCTTAATTTCATCGGCGGACGTCGTGAAGTCGACATCCAAGCGGGGGGCGTCCGCAAAAGAAATCAGGAAGAATTCATCTTCCGGATTCGCCGCATCGCAGAACTGGTTCACGGCATCACGCACCCGATCCAACTTGTCACCCATACTTCCGCTGGTGTCGAGGATGATTCCTACCGATATGGGAACGTCTTCACTGGAAAAATTTCGAATTGTCTGCGGCGTCTTGTCTTCAAATACCTCGAAATTATCCTGGCTGAGACCCGTTACGAAGCGTTGCATGGGATCGGTCACGCTGACCGGAACCAGCACCAGTTTCACGTCGGTCTTAATGACGTGGAGCATGGAATCATTGACGGGTTGGCGTGAGCTGGTCGCAACAGCCGCAGTGGCAGACCTGGACGCAACGTGTACATCATTCACGCTGGTCTGGGCTGAAATTGGGGTAATCAGAATGGCTGTGCAGACTAGCAAGAACAGCAAAAAAACAATCGACTTCAAAACCGCAATCACTTCCCGGGGCGCCGGCATCTCTCACCGCCTGGCGGCAGGCCGGGCTTGCGCCTTGCCTTGCACTCGCCAGTATCTTTTTAGGACGATATTGGCGGTTTGAACTATCGTCTCGAACCTGTAGACATGTGGGAGATATCCTGCACGCTACGCTTACGACGATCCCTCTAGCGGAGTACTTCGATCGAGTTGTCGTGCAGTTCGTAAACCCGCGCGGTCAGAATCAGACCTTGCCCTTGCACCGCGAAATTGCATCTATTTTGCTGAATGTAAGTCACTTTGGATAAGCAGCTTAGGAGTGCTATGAGTAGACGCCCGTCCAACGGCAAGGTTCGCTACGCAGTGGTAGGCCTGGGCCACATTTCGCAGGTAGCCGTGCTGCCGGCATTCAAGAGCGCACGTAACTCCCAACTCTTCGCATTAGTGTCAGGCGATCAGAAGAAATTGAAGACTCTAGGCAACAAGTACGGGCTTGAACACCTGTATTCGTATGACGATTACGGACGAGCTCTATCTAACGTGGATGCCGTGTACCTGGCGGTCCCAAATCATCTTCATCGGGAATATGCGGTGCGAGCGGCGGCCGCCGGCGTGCACGTGCTCTGTGAGAAGCCCATGGCGGTAACCGCCGAAGACTGCTATGCCATGATCCACGGCGCCCGGCAAAATCGCACCAAGCTGATGATTGCGTATCGTCTGCATTTCGAGGCGGGGAACCTGCAAGCAATTGCGCTGGCCAATAGCGGAAAACTCGGCGACTTGCGAATATTCACCTCCGAGTTTTCGCAGGACGTAGGCGAAGGCAATGTCCGGGTAAGAGAGAGTGCTTCGCGCGGAGGCGGGCCTCTCTACGACATGGGCGTCTATTGCATCAATGCCGCCCGTTACCTGTTTCGTTCCGAACCAGTCGAGGTCTCGGCGGTGGCTGCCAGCAAGCCGGAGAGCCGGTTTTCCCGCGCGGAAGAAATGGTTTCTGCCGTCATGCGTTTTCCGCATGACAGGCTTGCCACGTTCACCTGTAGTTTCGGAGCTGCCGATGTGAGCCGGTATACATTGTTGGGAACGAAAGGCGTGTTGCGGGCCGACCCCGCTTATGAGTACGCGCAGGGCATCAAGCTCGAGCTGACCATCGCTGATAAATCGAGAAAGATGAACTTTCCCAAACGCGACCAATTCGCCGCGGAAGTGGCTTACTTTTCGGATTGCGTCCTGAAGGACAAAGAGCCTGAACCCTCAGGGCTCGAAGGATTGGCCGACGTCAGGATCGTGGAGGCGCTTTACGAATCGATTCGGATGAAGAGGACAATTCAACTGGCATTGCCGCAGGTAAAGAAGGGGCCTGTGCCTCAGCAGGAAATCCATCGCCCTGCCCATGGGAAGCCGGAGACCATTCGGACCCGCCCGCCTTCTCGAGATGCGGCATAGCGCAGTTGGCACGGTTGCTTCTTGCCGGCATGAAAAAGCCCAGCAAATAGCTGGGCTGATCCGACTCAAGCTGCGCGCAAAGGTTGATTAGTTTAGTGAGCCATTCCACCGCTGCCGGCTTGGCAGGTCTTGGAAACGTGTTTCACGGAAGAAACCTGAAGTGATTTCTCCGAGCTAGTGCTTCCTGCCGAAGTGCTCGCCGCTCCGCTGCTGGGGGACGAGGCTGCGGAATTTGCCGTGCCCGTGATCTTCACTTCATGGCCTACATGCTCGCTCAGCTTGGCAGTATCGCCGGTGAGCTGATAGGTTGTGCCATCCTTGGCAGCAAGTGTGTAGCTTCCGCTGGAGCCACTCAAACATCCTTCGACCGTAGTATCGCCGCCAGCTGAGGTCTGAGAAGCCGAAGTTTGAGACGAGGTCTGAGCTGAGCTGTCTGGACTGCTCGTACTCGGGCTGGTTGGACTTGTTCCCTGCGCGACGGCCCAGGAGACGCCGAGCAGCAGAACGGAGAGAAACAGAAATACTTGTCGCATTTGCAACCTCCAATTGAGCTTGGTTGTCGGATTTCCTTAGCTCGCGAATTGGGCATCAAGCCAATTACGGAGAGCCATCGATTCGACATAAAAATTGTCCTGTGTTCTACGCAGGTGAGGAATACAGCGATTCCCCGAGAGAAGGCTACAATTTCCCCCCGATTCCCGCACAGACTGCGGGAAGGGAAAATGTCAGTTCTGGAAATAATGGTGCCGCGCTCCGCTCAAGCACGTCATGCTGCGTCGCTTCCACGTTTTCGGGGCGGCATGTCATCCGGGCGGCCGTACTCTTCATGGGTGTGGGTGGGGCGTTCGGGATGGTCGGCGGCATCTTCAGCGCCTTCCACTGCGGCCGCCTCGAGAGCCTGATCTGTATCCGCAAGATCTTCCACTGAATCTTCCGTTGCATCGGGGATGTCCGAAAGCCCAAGCGAGCTTGCGGTTTGCCCAGCGCTTCGGGTCCTACCTGACTGGGATCGTTGCCGAGTTCGTCAAGCTGCGCTTCGAGGCCGCCTTTGCGTTCGGGTGCGCGCTCATCTTTGGAGTTCTTGCTCTGGTCTCTCATAAAAATTAGCCTCTTCGCCTTTTTACCGAGAGTTATAGCGCTAGGGCTTGCAAGTCGATCCGGTGTTCGCTGTATTCGAAGAGGCCTCGAAGGTTACGACCAACGAATCTCCAGTGTGTGACATGCTGGAGCTGGCAGCTATTGCGGGTGAGCCTGCAGTGTACTTTCAAAAGCATAAGCCCCTGAACCAATATCCACCGAGACCGCATTGCCATCCTGGTGCGCATTCTTCATGTCATCTCTGTTTGCGAGCGCCTTGCCCCCTTCGCTGACGCCCTGCGGCGTTGATTCAGGTAGTAGCACGGTCGCTGTCGTATTCGGAGGAACCTCGACCGTCAAGGTCATTTTTCCTGCAGCAATGTTCCAGCCCGCGGCAACTTTTCCGTACATGCTCTGGACCGACGCTTTCGCGAACGTGAGTCCACCGCCGGGCCGCGGCTGGAAAACGATGTGCTTGTATCCTGGTTGCTTCTCGTCAAGGCCTATTCCAGCGACCACGCGATACATCCACTCTCCGATCGCGCCATAGGCATAGTGATTGAACGAATTCATCGAAGGAGATTGGAATGTGCCATCGGGCTTGATGCCGTCCCACCTTTCCCAGATGGTGGTCGCGCCTTTCGTGACTGGATAGAGCCAAGACGGATACTCGGTGCGGTTGAGCAGCATGTACGCTTCGTCCAAATAGCCGTACTCGCTCAATGCCTTGGAGAGAACCGGGGTGCCGAGAAATCCCGTGGTCAGATGCTCAAATTTTCTGACGTCGGCGGCAAGCCGGGCCGCTGCGTCCGCCCGCATGGCCTCGGGAAGCAAATCAAATTCCAAAGCGAGCGCGTAGGCGGTCTGGGTGTTAGGTGACAGTCTTCCATTCGCAGTTACAAATTCCTTCAGGAACGCAGTTTTGATTTTTCCTTCCAGGGCAGTGTATTGGGCTGCATCATCTTTTTTCCCCAGCACGTCGGCGGTTTTCGCCAGCAGGGCCGTAGAGCGGGCGAAGTACGCTGTCTGAATGAAATCCTTATCCGTGGTGGCGCCCGGGTAATCTGAATCCGTGGTGGCAAACGCCAGCCAATCGCCATAACTGAATCCGTTGCTCCAGATGTAGCGATCGCCCGCCTGGCGGCGCATATATTCCACCCAGGCCTTCATGCTGGGATACTGCTCTTCCAGAATCCTCTTATCGCCGAAAGCTTGATAGACGGTCCAGGGCACTACCACGGCTACATCCGCCCAACCGGCGGATGCGGCTGCGCCTTTGCGCGTCTGATGGGACAGCACATTTGGAATTACAAACGGGACAGCGCCGTCGTCCTCCTGATCGAGAGCAACATCTTTGAGCCACTTCGTGTAAAAAGCGGCGGTGTCGTGGTTGAACGACGCAGTGGGCGCGAATACTTGCGCGTCGCCAGTCCACCCCAGGCGCTCGTCCCGTTGCGGGCAATCAGTAGGAACGTCGAGAAAATTCCCTTTCTGGCCCCAGATAATGTTGTGCTCGAGCTGGTTGAGGAGCGAACTGGAACTTTCGAACGTCCCGGTACGCGCCATCGCCGAATGAACGACGATGCCGGTGAAGTCGTCGGGCGTGACTTCTCCCGGCCAGCCGCTTACGGCGACATAGCGAAATCCCTGAAACGTGAAGTGCGGCTGATAAATTTCAGTTCCTTGGCCATTGGCTGTGTAGCGAATCGTCTGTTTTGCAGAGCGCAGATTCTCGGTGTAGAAGTTTCCTTCTTTGTCGAGCACTTCGGCATGACGAAGCGTGACCGTAGTTCCTGCCGGAGCTTTGAGCTGGAAGCGGATCCAGCCCCCCATGTTTTGCCCCATGTCGAGAACGGTGTCACCGCCGGGTGTTTTAAGAACCTTCACCGGCTTAATTTGTTCGATCTCTTTGACGGGCGGCCCGGCAGGCGCAACCAGCTTTGCTCTGGGCGCGGGCAGGACAGTCACAGCCTTCCAGTTCGAGTCGTTGAAATTCGACTCCGTCCATCCTCCGGGCTGCAGTCTGGCATCGTAAGTCTCTCCGTCGTAGATGTCGGACATCAGGATCGCTCCGGTATTCGCCTTCCACGTTTCGTCGGTGCCGAGGACTTCCTGCGTCCCATCCGTGTAAGTCGCGACAAGCTGGGCCAAGAGAGCGAGTTTCGATCCGTAACTATCCTTCTTGTCGTCCCAAGTCATGCGCCCTCGGAACCAGCCGTCTCCGAGAGTGGCAGCCAGACAGTTTGCTCCCTGCTTCAAGAGATCCGTCACATCGTAGGTCTGGTATTGATAGCGGAAATCATAGGCGGTCCAACCCGGAGTGAAGTACTGATCGCCAACTCTCTTGCCGTTCAACTGCATTTCGTAGAGACCCATGGCCGCGGCATAGAGACGGGCGCGTACTACTTTCTTGTTCAGCCGAAATTCCTTTCGCAAAAGCGGCGCGGGATTTGACTTGGCTTCATCTTCCGCAAGGTTGGGTGTGATCCACTTCGCCTTCCAGGTGTCTGGTTGGAGCAAGCCCATCTCCCAATGTCCAGGGCTGCTCCAGGCGGAAAGATGTCCGTGATTGTCGGCCACGCGGACCTGCCAGTAATAAATACGCGCACTCTCAAGCGGGGGGCCTGCGTATTCGACTTGAATGGATCTATCGGAGTTCTGCACGCCGCTTTCCCATTGCGCCTTACCTTTTGCCAAAGCAGCTTCAGAAAGTGCCACACGCACTTCATAGCTGGTCTGCAAAACTCCTTTCTCACGGCTCTGCAGTTGCCAGCTGAAGCGTGGCTTGGGCAGATCGATCCCGAGCGGATCCACTTTGTACTCGCATCGCAGATTCGTAACCGTAAGCGTGATCTGCGCCAAGGCGCTCGCGCCGAAAAAGCTGAACTCGATCGCCAGCGCAACGGCAAACTTCATAACTTTCGGAATTTGGAACATCGGTTGTCCCCCGAGCAGTTGGGCTTTGCTGATCACAAGCTTGAGGAACACAAATCTAGCATCATTTCAGGGCTGTGGCGCCGTCATTGCGAGACTCAGTCTCCGAAATCTGGCGCGGGAAGGCTTGGCTAAAGAGCGAGGATGGTCAGATCGAATGGTCAGGCTGGCTGTCCACCCACTGGGTAGTGTAATATCGCACATGAAATGCCTTGTGTTGCGCAAAGGCATAGCTCGCATCGATACCCGCCCCAAGTGTCGAGCAGCCCTGCAGCACAGGCTTGGTAAAGTGCCTGCAACGTTCTGATCCCAAGGCCCGGAGAGGTGGCAGAGTGGCCGAATGCGGCGGTTTGCTAAACCGTTGTACGGGCTAACACCTGTACCGAGGGTTCGAATCCCTCCCTCTCCGCCAGATTTTCTACGCTTTTATTCCCAACCACTTGCAGCGTAATTCCGGGCTAAAAGGCTCTGTTCAGCATGTCGAGCGGCCTATGGTACAGTCCTTGTCGAAGATCTGAAACCGAAGGACCTGAAGAAGATCGCTCGCGAGATCCGCGAAATTCGGCAGGGGCGAGTCTCGGGGAGATTACGATTCGCGAATTGATCTATCCCGGAGTAGGCGATGATTACTGCGGCCAAAATCGTGCCGATTCAGACGCTCGTGCAAGAGCTGCGGCGGATGCCGGAGGCCAATTTTATCGATACGGAGCCGCTGCGGCGCCTCCTGCAGCAAATGCCTGTGGACTCTGACTCGCTCGCTCCTTATTTGAACTGGGACCGGCAGCATTACACGCGCAACCTGATCGACCGCACTCCTCTTTATGAGTTGATGGCGATCTGCTGGGAAGTGGGCCAGGCCAGTTCGGTGCACAATCATCGCGACCAGAACTGCTGGATGGCGGTTCCGCTTGGCCGCCTGCACGTGGAAAATTTCCATCTCGTGCACCAGGATTTGGAACGCGGGCAGTGCAAGCTCGAACCGAGCAACACGGTGGAGATGAACATTTCGCATCCCTGCGCGGTTGATCCTGCCGATCCCGTGCATCGGGTGGTGAATCCCCGGGAATTCAACCAGCGCGCGGTGAGCCTGCACGTGTATTCGCGGCCGTTTGATTCGTGCGTGGTGTACTCCCCCGAGCAGGGAACCTGCGGCGAGATCAAGCTGCACTTCAACACCGAATACGGCAAGCCGAAATCATAGCGGGCTTTTACAACCGTTCCCGCCGCGCCGTTGAAGCGGCTTTCCTGCTGCTAAACTAACGTTATTGTCCCCGCGTAAGAAATCTGCGAATCCCATGCCAGCGACTCCCTCGGCCAGCAAGGCTGCCGTAGCCGAGTCCATGGCGCCCGGCTGCCTGGATGCCAGCCCGCATGGACGCATCTACCTGATCGATACCATGTCGTTCATCTTTCGCGCCTACCATGCGATGGCGCGGCAGCGGCCTATGTCCACCAAAACCGGGCTGCCGACGGCGGCGATTTACGTGTTCGTGAACATGCTGCGTAAACTGCGCGACGACTTTTCGCCGGAATATCTGGCAGCAGTGTTCGACGTCGCGGGGCCCACATTTCGCGACGAGCAGGCGGAGGCGGTCACCAGCATCCGCAAGTTTGACATCAAGACGCAGACCTTCGCCGAGGTGGAATACAAGGGCTACAAGGCCAACCGCAAAGCGATGCCGGAAGATCTGGCGCAGCAGGTTCCCTACATCCGACGGGCACTCGAGGCGTATCGCATTCCGATGATTGGCGTGACGCGCTTCGAGGCCGATGACGTGATCGGCACCTTGGCGCGTAAAGCGGCGGAGGCCTCGCATACCGTCTACATCGTGTCGAGCGACAAGGACATGATGCAGCTGGTGAACGACAAAGTGCACATCCTCAATCCGCCGAAAGACAACCTGATCTGCGACGCGGCCAAGGTGGAAGAAATTCTGGGCGTGCCGCCGGAGCGCGTCATCGA
>Ga0070735_10002988_pt1 | contig 14969 bp, 13 predicted proteins | sample Coa_R1_FD_66443 | JGI IMG/M metagenome (GOLD analysis project Ga0070735, IMG submission 66443) | Surface soil microbial communities from Centralia Pennsylvania, which are recovering from an underground coalmine fire - Coalmine... | ecosystem: Environmental > Terrestrial > Soil > Unclassified ... | reverse complement strand
CTTCGGCAGACCAGCGACGGCTGGTCTTCGCCGTTCTCGCACCGCGCCGCTTGTGCCGTGTCGCCAAAGGCCGCCCCACCGCTCAGTGCATGCGCAGCACGACCTTCCCGCCGGCAGCGCCTGTCTCGGCCATCTTCTGGGCCTCGCGTACCTGCTCGAGCGGCATCCGCCTTGCAATCGGAATCACGAGCTCACCAGCGGCGACGGCCTGCGCGAGCTGCGCCAGTCGCTTTCCATCAGGGTGGGTCATGTGCGCGCGGCCGGTGAGTCCGCGCTCTTTCGCTCCCGCGGGCTGTCCGAGCACGCTTCCTACGGTGCCACCCTTGCGCACCCTGGGGAGCAGCTTCTTCAGAGTCTCTCCACCGACCGTGTCCGCGATCGCATCGAGCCGTGGCAAGCGTTCGATTTCCGCGTCGTCGTCGATGGCCACCACGTCGACATCCAACTGTGCCGCCGCGTCCTTGTGCCTGCGGCGGACACCCGCCACGACCTCAGCGCCCCTGGCGCGGGCCGCAAACACGGCTGCGCGCCCGACGCTTCCAACCGCGCCGGTGATCAGGACGACGCTGCCGGGACGCGGGCGCACGCTCTCTTCGATCAGCTGCGTCCCCGTCAGGACCACGAGTGGCAACGCGGCCGCATCGATCAGATCCATCGGCGGAGGTGCCTCGGCCCAGGCGTTCTCCTTGTCGACGACGAACTCGGCGTAGGCGCGGTTTACCAGTCCCAGCACCCGGGCGCCGACCCGGAATGCATTCACGCCCACTCCAACGCCGGTGACCTCGCCGGCAGCGTCTCTTCCCAGGATGGCCGGGAGCTCGAGATCCCGGTATCCCCCGCGTCGCACTTTCCAGTCGATCGGGTTGACGCTCGAAGCGGCGAGCCGGACCTTGATCTCTCCCGGGCCGGCCGTCGGCTCGGGGACCGTACGGAGCTCGAGCTTGTCGACGTCTCCGTAGTCGGTGAGGAGAACGGCCCGCATCGGCTGGCCGCCCCTGTTTAAGGGACGTTTCGCCCGCGGCCCATCAGGAACGCGATGATCGCGATGATCAGGAAGACGATGAACAGCAGTTTGGCGATGCCCGCCGCACTGGCTGCGATTCCGCCGAAACCCAGTATGGCGGCGACGATCGCGATGACGAAGAACACAGCGGCCCAGTAAAGCATGGATTTGCTCCTTGGTCGGGCATCTCATCCCGATGTTGGTTGCCACCATGCACTGCCGCCCGGGGTGGGTCGGTCGGCCCCCGGCCGCACGCGCTGTAAGAGTTCACCGACTGGACCGCAGGGCCGCAAAAAACCTCGCTCGCGGCGCGAGGTCTCATGAGGGTGCGCCACCACCGACCAGCTGAACCTGCGCCTCGGGCGCAATCATCGAAGAGAACTCTGCGGGCCCCGGCGCTCGCCTTCCTGCACGATGTGGTCGCGGCCGGGCGCAGTTGGCTCGATCACGAAGGGCCCCGGCTGGCCGCGTCGCTGTCGTTGTACAGCCTGCTGTCTCTCGCGCCGCTCGTGATTCTCTCGATCGCCATCTCCTCGTTTGCCTTCGGACAGAGCGCTGCGCAGGACGCCATCATCGATGAGGTCCGCAAGCTCATGGGTCCCGACGGCGCGAACACCATCCGCATGATCATCCAGCACGGACGAGCTCCCAAAGTCAGCAGTATCGCCTCTGTGATCGGCCTCTTCGTGCTCCTCTTCGGAGCATCGAGCGTCTTCGGAGAGCTCCAGTCCGGTCTCAACAAGGTCTGGGACGCGCCGCCCCCAAAGGGACTGGGTCTCCTCGCGCTGGTCAGATCGCGCCTGGTCTCATTTGCCCTGGTGCTGGCCTTCGGCTTTCTGCTGCTTATCTCGCTGGTCTTCAGCGCGGCGCTGACGGCCTTTGGCCACCTCTTCAGCGGTCAACTGCCGCTGCCGCAGGCACTGCTGGTGGCGGCGGACGCGCTGCTGTCCTTCGGGGGCATCTTCGTGCTGCTGGGGCTCATTCTCCGTTACGTCCCCGATGTGCCATTGAGCTGGGGAGACGTCTGGCAGGGGGCGCTCGCTACCGCGGTGCTCTTCACCGTGGGCAAGGCTCTTTTTGGTCTGTACCTCGGAACGGCCGCCGTAGTATCGGCCTATGGTGCGGCGGGCTCGCTGATCGTCGTCATCCTCTGGGTCTATTACTCAGCGATGATCTTCTACTTCGGCGCGTCCTTCACGCGCGTCCGCGGGCGTTCTGCGCAAGCGCGGATCGCAGCCGCAAAGAATTCCCAATGAGCGCGGCTGCGATCCGGCCCCGTCGCTAATGCGCGTCGGGCTTTGACGACTGTTGCATCATGTGCTCGTGCATCATGTGCTCGTGCATCATCGGGCAGCCGTCCTTGCCCATCGTCTCCTGGCACTTCTTCATAGCCTCCTTGTGGCAGTCGGCGACCGGCTTGTCTGACCGGAGGCAGGCAGCCATCTGCTCGTGAATTGCGGCCAGACTCTCGCGCTGCTCCTTCGTCAGCGCCGGATGAGCCTGCGGGGAAGGCTCGGCTGCCAAGGTGGCACCCGCGAGGAGCATCGAGAGCAGCGCCGCAACCAGCGGCGCTCCGTACAGACGCGAAGCCTTGGTATTCATGGCACTTTCCTCCTTCAGTTTTGAAAAATCTGCCGCCCGAGGCAGGCCCTTGCCCCGCAGCTGCATTCCGCCACATTCTAGTCTCCCGCGCCTGGCGACCGCGATCGGACACCTACCCGCAGCCTGGAGCAAGCTCCAGATAGAATTTTTCAAGCACCGGGCGCTGACCGGCGCTGATCTTGCGCAGTGCGGCCTCACGTGTGAACCATTCGCCGCGATCCACCTCAGGGAAGCGGCCCCGCCGACCCGAGCCCGGCGGCCACTCCATCTCGAAGAGGTTGCTGCGCAGTGCCGGCGCATCGCAGTTTCCCTCGACGGCCCACACGTGCAGGCGCTTGCCGCTCGGAAGGCGAAAGCTGCCGAGATCGTGTTCCGGATTGCCACCGCGAGCCGTGAAGCCCGTTTCCTCCGCGAACTCCCGCCATGCGCACTCGAGCTCTTCTTCGTTGGCGCCGACGAGTCCTTTCGGTATCGACCAGGCACCCTCGTCCTTGCGCGCCCACAAGGGACCTCCGGGGTGCACCAGAAAGACCTCCATTGCGCAGGCGCCATGGCGATATAAAAGAATGCCGGCACTCAGCGGCGCCACTGACCCGCCCTTCACTGCGTAACGCGGACTGCCCATGAGTCTAAACGCTGCAGTCCCTGCGCCGAAGTTGGCTGGCGGCGGCACGCCGGGCCCGCACCAAAAAGGCCAGCGGCAAGATCTGAGTCCGGCGTCGGGGCGTATATGCGAAGCGGAGGTAAAACATCCCGTAGATGCGATTAGTATAGTCACTCACCCGTCCCCGGTTCGGAGGGAAAGCCGTGAATGGTTCAGGCAGGGTTCTGCTCCTTGCCCTGGCGCTGACCGCTGCGGCCACCCTGCCCGCGCCCGCGAGCAGCGCGCCTGCGGCCGACGCTCCCGCCGTGCCAGCGCGCCCGCCGGGGCTCGCGCCGCTCCCCAAGGTCGCCTCGCCGCGTCTCTACGTCATCGACTGCGGCACCCTGGTCTACAACCGCCCCGAGGATTACCAGCTGACGCGCGAGGAGGTGGCCGACACCAATATGTCCGTGCCGTGCTTTCTCGTCATCCACCCGAAGGGAATCCTGCTCTTCGATACCGGACTCTCGGATCGGCTCGTCGGGCGGCCATTGTGGGAGAACGTCGACGGAGGCTACGGGCAGATCAAGTTCAACACGTTGCGCGGACAACTGGCGGATATAGGAGTGACGCCCGCCGATATCACCTACCTCGCCATCTCCCACTCGCATTTCGACCACGTCGGCAACGCCAATGACTACTCGGGCTCCATCTGGCTCACGCAGAAAGCGGAGCTCGACTTCATGTTCGGCGCCGGCGCCGATCCCGCCTATGTGCCGCTCTACGCCTCGCTCGCCCACGCGCGCCGGCAGGTGTTCGAGGGCGACCATGACGTCTTTGGCGACGGCACGGTGGTTCTCAAGTTCACCCCGGGTCACACCCCGGGGCACCAGGCGCTCTATGTGAAGCTCGCCAGGACCGGCGGCGTCGTGCTCTGCGGAGATCTCTATCACTATGCCGAGGAGCGCACGCTGCATCGCATGCCGAAGGAGGAGGAAAGCACGGGCACCCCTGCCTCGCGCGAGCTCATCGAGCGCTTGCTCAGGGAAAAGAACGCGCAGCTCTGGATCGGGCATAGCACGACGTTTTTCAGGAACGCGATCAAATCGCCCGGCTGGTACGAGTAGGCTGCGGACGGAACCTGCTATGGACTACATGCGCCTTGGCAAAACCAACCTGGAGGTGTCGCGGCTGTGCCTCGGCACCATGTCGATGGGCAGCTCCGCCTGGAAGAAATGGGTGCTCGATGAGGCGGATGCCGTACCGATCCTGCGCCGGGCGCTCGATCTCGGCATCAATTTCTTCGACATGGCCGACTGGTACTCGCTGGGCCGTAATGAGGAAGTGGTTGCGCGCAATCTCATGAAAATGACGCGCCGCGAGAATCTGGTGCTCGCGACCAAGGTCTTCTATCCGATGAGCGACGATCCGCGCGACCGCGGCCTGTCGGCTGAGCACATCCGCGTCTCGATCGATCGATCGCTCGCTCGCCTCGGAACCGATTATGTCGACTTGTACGTGATCCACGCCTTCGACGTCGACACACCCATCGAGGAGACGATGGAGGCACTGCACGAAACCGTGCGTGCCGGCAAAGTGCGCCATATCGGCGCATCGACCATGTACACGTGGCAGTTCGCCCGGATGAATCATGTGGCGCAGCTCAACGGCTGGACGCCCTTCATCAACATGCAATGCCAGTACAGCCTGCTCTACCGCGAGGAAGAGCGCGAGATGTTTCCCTACTGTCGCGATCAGGGTATCGGCGTCACGACCTTCAGTCCCCTGGCGCGCGGTTTCCTGGCGCGCAGCACCGAGCCCACCGCCCGCACGGCCCATGACGTGTACCTTGACTTCTTCGGCGACGCGATCGATCGCGAGATCGACCGGAGGGTGCGCGAGGTGGCGATGCGTCGTGGCGTGAAGCCCGCGCACGTCGCGATGGCCTGGGTAGCCGGCAGCCCCAATCGCAACGTGCCGATCGTGGGGGCATCCAGAATGTCGCATCTCGAGGTGGCGGTGGAGGCGCTGGCGCTGCACCTCGATCCCACGGAGCGCGCCTATCTCGAGGCGCCCTACCGGCCGCGCGATGAGATCAACGACTACAACCCGGTGCGACGCCCGCGCGCGCTGCACCCGGACTGAAGCACGACGGTCTCGCTCAGGTCCTGAGCCAGGAACTGTCCTCGCGAACTTCGATCAGTGTAGGCCGGTCCGCGACGAGGGCTTCCCGCACCGCTTGCCCGAGATGCTCGGGACCTGTGGCGCGGGTCGCGCGGCAGCCGAGGCTCTCGGCCAGGCGCAGAAAATCGGGACTGCGCGGCTCGACCCCGATACGCGGAATCTGCCGCTCGTCCATTCCGTCAGCGATCGCCTTGAGCGCATCGTTGTTCCATGCGATCACCGGAAGCGCGAGGCGCTCCTGCGCAGCCGTGGCGAGCTCGTTGACCGTGAACATCAATCCGCCATCGCCCGCCACCGCGATCACCGGCCGCCGTGGCGCACCGATCTTGGCGCCGATGGCGAGCGGCAGGGCGAAACCGAGCGCGCAATAATTGCCCGAGTAGTGCCAGCAGCGCTCCATCTCCATCGGCATTGCAGCGGTGCCGGAATACACAATCTGTGTCGCATCCCCCATTACGATGGTGTCCGCGGGCAGCGCCGCGCGCAGGACTTTCCAGACGCGCGCGTGCAGCCTCTCGAGGCGGGTCATGCCTGCGACGTTGCGCGCGAGAATGTCCCGCACGCGACTTTCACCCTCCGGGCGCTGCGCGACCGGCTTGCGGCGCGAGAGCGCGGCTGCCAATGCGGCCATTGCGGCACGCGCGTCCGCCTGGATGGGAACCGCCGCCGGGTACATCGAGGTGAGCTCGGTTGGGTCGATGTCGATGCGGACGATGTCCCCCGTGATCTCCAGCCTCGACACGAAGTGGTCCCCGGCAGCGACTTCCGAGCCCACCAGCAGCACCACGTCAGCCTCGGCCAGCGCCCGCTGGCTCGCCTCCTGCAGAATCGAGCCGCCGAGGGACAGCGGGTGAGACTCGGGCAGGATTCCCTTGCCGGCGTTGGTGGAAAGCACCGGGGCGCCGATGCGCTCGGCGATCACGGTGAGCGCCGAGCGCGTACCGACCGCACCGCCTCCCACGAAAATGAGCGGCCGCCTGGCACGCGCCAGGGCATCCGCGGCCTCTTCGATGGCGGCGGGATCGGGCATCGGGAGCGTGGGGCTGCGGCGGGTCTTCCACTCGGCATCGACGGGCAGCGGCAGCACGTCCCGCGGGAGCGACAGATGCACCGGGCGGGGCCGGCTGCCGCGAAAGATGGCGTAGGCGCGCGCAATGAGCTCGGGGATCTCCTCCGGATACCGGACCATGGCGCTGAAGGCCGTGAAACCGCCGGTGACTGCCGCCTGATCGTCGAGCTCGTGAATCGCGCCCCATCCCTTGCCGTGCGTGAGCGTCGGTGATGCCCCCGAGAGAACCAGCATCGGCTGCGAATCGCAGTAAGCCTGCGCAATGCCGGTCGCGGCGTTGGTGACACCGGGACCGCCGATGAGGGTGCAGACGCCCGGATTGCCGGTGGCGCGCGCGTAGCCGTCGGCCATGAAGCTCGCGCCCTGCTCGTTGCGGCACTGCACGTGGCGGATGCCGGTGAGCGCGATGCCGCGATACAGATCGAGCGTCATCGTGCCGGCCATGCCGAACACTGTGTCCACGCCGTAAGCGGCGAGCAGCTTCATCACCGCTTCGCCGCAGGTCATGGCGCCCATCTCCTGCCTCGTGCGCGTCCGTGCCCGGTCAGAACTTGTACCCCAGCCTCACTCCGAGCACCCGCGGCCGCGTGATTTCCTGCTGCAGCGAGAACTGCGCGGTCGAGGTCCAGGTGCTCTGAATCACGTTGGTGAGATTCTGCGCAAAGAGCTCGCACGTCCAGGCGTCCCTGGAGGCGCCCACCGACGCGTCGTACTCCGTATAGGGGGGATTCTCGAACCTCAGCTGGTTGGTACTGATAGCCCCACCGCTCGAGAGCGAGGGGTTGCTGCCGAACTGCGTGTAAGAGTGGGCGGTATGCGTCACGCCCCACTGCGCGAACATGTTGTACGAGCTCATGTTCCACTGGTAGCGCAGGCGCAAGTTGAACTGCAGCGGCGGCGCGTTGGCGCTCGGCGTGCCGAGCGGGCCATACGGATTTCCGAAGAGCAGAACCGGCTTGCCGAGCTCACTCGCCGGCAGCGCGGGATTGTTGGCCAGCAGGAACGGCGAATTGGTCTGCTCGCTGCTGTCCCAGGACACCGCTCCCTGTGCCGTGAGCCCTTCCGTGAGCAGCGCGATGAAGGAAGTCTCGACCCCGCGGATGCGGTAATCGGGCCCGTTGGTATTGAAGCCGACGTTGCCGAGGACGCCGGGGTCGAAGAACGATACCTGCGCGTTCTTCCAGTCTTCCTGGTAGACAGCCGCGTTCCACTGCAGGCGATGATTGAGGAGCGTGGTCTTCCAGCCGAGCTCGTTGTTGGTCAGATCGTCCGACTTGTAGGCGAGTGGTGAGCAGTACTGGCCTACGCCTGCGGCGTCCGGCACGTAGCAGGCGGTGCTGCGGTTGAAGGCGCCGGGGCGGAAGCCCTGCGACCAGGTGTAGTACGCCAGCACGTCCGGCCGGATGTGCCAGGTCAGGTTCACGCGGCTCCTGAAGCCCTTGTAAGTCGTGCTGAGTCCTTCCTTGTCGATGTTGGTCGAGTAATTGAGGCACGGCGGCAGTCCCGCGTCGTAGCAGAAGAAGCTGCCGACGACCGCGCCCTTCTCCTCGTTGTTGAAGTGGAAATAGCGCGTTCCGGCGGTGAGGGTGAGCACCTTCGGTAACAGGTCGAAATCCAGCGAGGTGAACAGCGCCGTCTGCGTGTAGCCACGCTTCACGTCGTTGAAAAAGCCCACGTTGTCGCCGCGGATGGCGGCGGGGTTGTTGATGCTCGGCCCCGGTGGACCGTCCTGCGGCGGGCCGACGTCCGTCAGGCAGCCCGCCGTCACGGCGGCCGTGCAGGCGGGCATCGTCTTGTAGTTCCAGTTGAGCTCGTCGTAAATCCGCAGATCTTCCCAGAACGCACCGACGATGCCGCGCAGCCGCCAGTCATCCGGGGTGCTGAGCCGCAGCTCCTGGCTCAGGTGCGTGTTGCGCTCCTTCTCGGTCCAGGTGGTCGCGGGAGAGAAGCACATCGCCGCGTAGGGTCCGTCGGCGCCATGGCACTGGTAGTAATCCGCATACTTGCCGCGCGCGTAGTTGGTGTAGTCCTGCTGCGTGTCGACGTTGCGTACCAGATAGGAGCCCGCGTACACGAGCTTCAGGTCCCCGAGCTTGCCGTTGATCACCAGCGCCGTGTTCTCGAACCGGTCGCGGTTGTAGTTCGGGTTGAAGAGCGTCACCGACTGGCGCGGGAGCGGCACACCGTCGGAGCTCAGGGGCATCTGGTAGAAGACGCCTTCCGCATCCATGTCCTGGAAGCTCTGCGTGATGAGTGCATTCCAGGCGTCGTTGATGTTCCACAGTGCCGAGGCCCGCAGCCCCTCCCAGGTTACCGGGTTGATGGCGTTACCGAGAAGCCCCGCGTTGTTGATCACCGGACTCCCGGGCGGCACCTGACAGGTCCCCTGCACGCAGCCCGCCGGATAGTTGCCGTAATGGATACCGAGATCGGTGGACTGGCGCGTGAAGGTCGAGGCCACGTTATTGATGTAGCCGCCGTGGCGATCGTCGTAGACCACCACACGCACCGCCAGCGTGTCGCTGATCACGGGCAGATTGACCACCGCGGTGACGTCGCTGTTCGGATCGCCGCCGGCGGTCGTGCCGTAGCCTGCCGAGACGCTCGCTTCGGTCGTGTTGAGCCTGGGCTTGTTGGTGATGTAGCGGATGACGCCGGCCTGCGCGCCGGCGCCGAACAGCGTCCCCTGCGGCCCTTCGAGCACCTCGACCCGCTCGAGATCCGCCGCATACACATCGAGATTGCGGCCCGGAAGCTGGCCAGACTGTTCATCGAGGTAGATGGCGACGTTCGGAAAGCCGCTGATCGAGCCGCCCGACTGAGTCGCGACGCTGCCGGCACTGAGGCCCCGCATGAAGACCTGATCCTGGCCTGGTCCCGAGGACGGCGCGGTCACGTTGGGCAGATAGCGCAGCAGGTCGTCGAAGCTCGAGACGTTCAGCTCCTTGAGCGTTTCGCCGGTGAACGCCTGCATCGCGATCGGCACATCCTGGGCATTCTCGGCGCGCCGCTGTGCGGTGACCACGACTTCGGCGATGCCCGGCGTTTGCGGTCCGGCCTCGGTCGAGGCCGGCTGGTCGGCGGCCACCGCCGCGCCCATACGCGTTCCGAGGATGGCCGCAACCGCGGCCGCGCACTTCGCATTGAACTTCATCGACGGAGCCTCCCCCTGGTAACAACAGCCGTCGCCTCGTGGCTTCCCCGGGCCGCGGCAACGATCAGATTCTTGTGGAAACGACGGCGAAGGGCCGCCGACGTGCGTTGCTTCGGGATATAGCGCATTGCATACTCGCCCGCAAGCGCGCGGGCACCCCGCGCCTCATTCATCCCGCTCGAGTACCAATAAGCGTGAGCAGCAGTGCGATAGCGCCGGTGCGATCGGAACTCCCGGCGCTGCTTCAGCGCTGGTACGTGCTCATCGTGATGTGCGCGGTCTATGCCATCAACATCGCCGCGCGCTACGTGGTCTCTACCGTATTTGAACCAATCCGACTCGATCTGCATTTAACCGACACCGGTGCGGCGTTCCTGACCGGGCCGCCGCTCGCACTCTTCTATGTCATCTGCGGCATTCCCATCGCCTGGCTCGCCGACCGCTCCAACCGCCGCAACATCGTCGCCGCATCACTGGTGTTGTGGTCGACCTTCACGGTGTGCTGCGGCCTGGCGCACACCTACCTGCAGTTCCTTCTGAGCCGCATCGGCGCCGGGGTGGGCGAAGCCGGTGCGACACCGCCCTCCACTTCGATCATCTCGGACTGCTTTCCCGCCGAGCGCCGTCTCATGGCGCTGAGCGTGTTCGCGCTCGGTGCCCCGGTCGGCGCCTGGCTCGCTGCCGACGTCGCCGGTGCCGTGGCGCAGTCCTATGGCTGGCGTGCCGCGTTCCTCGCGCTCGGTGTTCCGGGCGTGCTGCTCGGGCTCCTGGTCTTCCTCACCATCCGCGAACCCAGGCGCGGGCGGCTCGACGTCAGCCCGGAGGATGCGCAGGCTTCGTTCACTGAAGCCCTGGCGTTCCTGTGGCGTCAGCGCGCCGCCTTCCACGTCATCATGGCGAGCGGGGTGTGCTCGCTGTGGGGGTGGGGACTCGCCTGGTTCACGCCGACCTTCCTGATGCGCAGCCACGGGCTCAACGTCGGGGAAGCCGGCGCCCTCACCGGTCGCATTCACCTGATCGGTGGCATCCTCGCGAGCCTCGCCGCGGTGTGGCTCATGAACAGGGCGGCGTTCGTGCGCGATTCGCGCCGCGTGCTCGCAGTTCTCGGGTGGGTGACCGGCGTCGCCACGCTGTTTTCGATCGTCGCCTTCTGGACGCGCTCGCTCGAGCTCGCCCGCATCATGCTGTGGTCTTTCCTCCCGGCCATCTATTTTTTCATCGGGCCGTGCATGGCGCTGGTGCTGAATCTCGCCCCGAGCCACATGCGCTCGACGTTCACGGCCTGGTCGGTACTCGTCGGCAATGTCTTCAATCTGATCGTCGCGGTGCAGGGCGTTGGCATCCTGAGCGACTGGTACGCCCATGCGCAGGGCACCGGTGCCGCGGCCTCGCTCCGCTGGGCTCTGCTGGTGCTGGCGCCGAGCGGATTGTGGGCCACCTGGCATTTCGTCCTCGCCGCGCGCACGGTGGATGCGGACCTGCGGCGCGTGAGCCATCGGGCGAGCTGAACGAAGGAGCATCCTGTGAAGAGCTTTCTCCTGGCACTCCTGACACTCACCGGGGCCGCATCGAGCGCGACCGGCGCCGAGGTGAAAGTGCTCAACGACGATGCGCACTTTGCCGAAGGGCCGATCTGGTATCAGGGCAAGCTCTACTACGTCGAGTACGACCGCAATTCGGTCACCACCTGGGACGGCACCAGGAACGCCATCTTCTGGTCCAAGCCCGGCTGCGGCCCCTCGGCCGTCATCCCCACCCCGCGCGGGGAATTTCTCGTCACCTGCTACGACAGCGGCTCAATCGGCCACGTGGCGGCCGACGGCACCGACCTGCCCGCCTATACGCATGACAAGGAAGGGCATCCTTTCGTCGGTCCCAACGACTTCGCGCCCGACCGACACGGCGGTATCTACTTCACCTGCTCGGGCACCGCACCGGGTCCGGTGATCGACGGCAAGATCTTTTATCTGGCCCCCGACGGGGGCATCACCCAGGAGGCGGCCGACGTCCACAGCGCCAATGGAATCGTCGTCTCGAACGACGGCGGCATCCTCTACGCGATCGAAACGGAGGACAACCGGCTCATCCAGTTCAAGATCGGCGCCGCCGGCGCGCTCTCGGAGCGGCGCGTGTTTCTCAATCTCGACGACCTCACCCACCACGTGACGCACATCTTCCCAGACGGCGTGAAGATGGACTCGAAGGGGCTGCTCTACATCGGCCAGAATCCGCGCGACGTCCACGCACCGCTCGCCGGCACCATCTTCGTCGTCGATGCGGCGGGCAAGCTCGTGCGCACGCTCAAGTTGCCCTCCCCCGGAGTGCCGAACCTGGCGCTGAGCCCGGACGAGAAGACCGTGTACGTGATGGCGCTCGATCAGCTCGACAAGTCGCCCTACAAAGGCAAGGTTTACGCGATCGCCAACCACTGACACCGGCGAGCGTCGACTACCCGGCCAGCCATCCTCCGTCGATCACGAGATTCGAGCCGGTGATGAAGCTGGCACGGTCACTGGCGAGAAACACTGCGGCGTTGGCGACGTCCTGCGGCCTCCCGAAGCGCGGCCACGGGGTGCGCTGGCGCTGATACTCGAGCCGCGCCGGGTCCTGTGCGAGTCCGCCCGCGCCGGTCACGATCTTGCCGGGAGAAATGCAGTTACAGACGATGAGATGTCGGGCGTAGTCGACCGCGATCTGCCGCGTGATGTAGATCGCGCCGGCCTTGGTCACTCCGTAGGGCAGGTCGCCGGGCGAGGTGACGATGCCCTGCTGGGAGCCGAGGTTGATGAGGCGTCCCCGCACCTCCTCCCGCGGCTCCTGCCCGATCATCTGCTGCACGGCACGCTTGCAGCCGTAGAACATGCCCGTGAGATTCACGCGCATGACCTCCTCCCATTGCTCGAGGGCAGTCTCGAGCAACGCCGTCCCCGAGTAGGTCATGGCATTGTTCACCATGACATCGAGCCGCCCGTGCCGCTCGACCGTGGCGCCAATCAGCCCATCGATCTCGCCCCATCGCCCGACGTCGGTCTTGTGAAACACCGCGCGCCCGCCGGCGCGGGCGATGAGCGCGCTGGTCGGCTCGCCCCCCTCGACGGGGCTTTCGGTGATGTCGGCGATGACTACCGCCGCCCCCTCCGCCGCGAAGCTCATGGCGATCGCGCGGCCGATACCCGAGCTCGCTCCGGTGACGACGGCAACTTTGCCCGCGAGTAGACTCGACATCCGCGCAATTATGCCCCAACCCGACCTCGAGCTGGCCGCTTCGCTCTTCGATGCGCTCGGTCGCGCCACACGGCGCGGCCGCGGCATCGTGCGCGACAGTTACGGCGCCGGCGAGCAGGCGGCGCACGACATCGTGCGCTCGGCCGCGACCTCGCTGGGGCTCGAAGTGGCGGTCGATGCCATCGGCAACCTCTCCATGACGCTCCCCGGGCGTGAGCGCGATGCACCGCGCATCATCATCGGCTCGCACCTCGACAGCGTTCCACAGGGAGGAAATTTCGACGGCGCCGCGGGGGTCGTGGCCGGCCTGAGCGTGTTGTCTGCCATGCACCGCGCCGGACAGGTACCCCGGTGCGATCTCACGGTCATGGGGATTCGCGGGGAGGAGTCCGCCTGGTTCGACGTCGCCTATATCGGCAGCGCCGGCGCCTTCGGGCTCCTCGACCCCGCAAGCCTCGCGATCGCGAGGTCCGACAATGGCCGAAGCCTCGAAGCAAGCCTGCGGCAACAGGGCTTCGATCCGCAGCCGATCAGGGAACGTCGTGCCTTGCTCGATCCGGCGCAGATCCGCGCCTACCTCGAGTTGCACATCGAGCAGGGGCCGACGCTGGTCGGCCGCGGATTGCCCGCGGCCGTCGTGAGCGGCATCCGCGGCTGCAAGCGCTTTCGCAATGCGCGCTGCACGGGCGAGTACGGGCATTCGGGCGCGGTCGAGCGGCCCTATCGGCGCGATGCGGTCGCGGCGACAGTCGCTTTTCTTCATCACATGGAGGGCGTGTGGCTCGCCCAGCTGGAGACGGGCGCGGATCTGGTGCTCACCGCGGGCGAGCTCTACACCGACCCTGCGATGCATGGTCCGAGCAAGATCGCGGGCGAGACCCGCTTCGTGCTCGATCTGCGCAGTCTCTCCGCGGCGACCATGGAGGCGGTGGCGGGCGAAGCCCGGGCGGCCGCCGCGCGCATCGGCGCCGACTACCGCGTGCACATCGATCTTGGCGCAACCAGCGACTCGCCCGCGGCGGTGATGGACCGCCGGCTGCGCTCGGCGCTGATGGGACTTCTCGCGGTGCCCTTCGAGATGGCGAGCGGCGCGGGCCACGACGCCGCGATTTTCTGCCAGGTCGGCGTTCCGAGCGCCATGATCTTTGTCAGGAACGAGCGGGGCAGCCACAATCCGGACGAAGGCATGGCGCTCGATGACTTCGCGGTCGGCACGCAGGCCCTGCTGGCCCTGCTGCTGGAGTTTCCTCTCTGATGGAACTTGCACGGGAGTGATGCGATGACTTTGCTGGTAACCGGTGCGACCGGGTTTGTCATGAGTGTACTGGGCCGTCACTGGCTGGACTCCGATCCCAACGCACGCCTGGTGGTGCTCGACTCCTCTCCGCTCGATGCCATGGCCCAGCGTTACTTCGCGCCGGTCCTGTCGCGCATGTCGGTGGTCACCGCCGACGTCACTCGCCCCGAGACCTGGCGTGGCGCGCTCGTCGGCCACGGCATCACCCACATCGTCCATGGCGCAACCATCACGCCCATATCGCGCGGCAGCGCCTCCGAGGCGAAGCGGGAGCCCGAGGCGGAAAGCCCGGCGCGCATCATCGACGTCAACGTGATGGGGACGGTGGAAGTGCTCGAGTGGGCGCGCACGCTGCCGAACTTCAGGCGTTTCATCTACGTGAGCTCGGGCGCCGTCTACAAGCATCACGGCCCGGATCGTCCCGGCGAGCCGCTTCCCGAAGACGGCTATGTGATGCCGCGCCGCCTCTACGGCATCTCCAAGCTCGCCTCCGAGCTCATCACCGAACGCTACGGTGACCTCTTCGGAATCCCGGTCGCATCGGTTCGCCCCTCCTCGGTGTACGGAACGATGGACCGGGTCACCCGCAGCCGCAACATGCGCCACCCGCCAAACCGCATCGCCCATATGGCGGTGGAAGGAATCAAGCGCGTGCGGGTCAACACCCTCGATGCGGTGGGCGACTACATCCACTCCGAGGACCTGGCGCGAGCCGTGGTCTCGCTGCTGCGCGCGCCACGGCTCGGCTACAGCACCTACAACGTGGCTTACGGCGCCGCCGTCACGCTCGGGGACATGGTGAAGTGGGCTGCGGAAAAGGCCCCGGGCTTTCACGCCGAGATCGTGCCAGCC
>Ga0070735_10002987_pt1 | contig 14970 bp, 12 predicted proteins | sample Coa_R1_FD_66443 | JGI IMG/M metagenome (GOLD analysis project Ga0070735, IMG submission 66443) | Surface soil microbial communities from Centralia Pennsylvania, which are recovering from an underground coalmine fire - Coalmine... | ecosystem: Environmental > Terrestrial > Soil > Unclassified ... | reverse complement strand
TTTCCATCCGAGTTTTGGGATCAGCCAGTTCGCAAACGGTCCGCCGAGCGCGGTGCCGAGCGAATAGCCGACCATGATCACGGTCACGATTGTCGCGCGGTAACGCTTGGGTGCGTATTCGATATTCAGCGCCCAGGCCAGCGGAAGCATGCCGCCGAGGGGAATCCCGTCGATCAGGCGCAGCCAGAATAGCGTCCCGTAGCTGCTGGTGAAGTAGAAACACATGGTCAGCGCACCAAACGCGGCAGTGGCCAGGATCACCGTGGGACGGCGTCCGATGCGATCGCCAAGGTAGCCCAGCAGGAATCCGCCGATCAGCGTTCCCAGTTGGTGCATGCCGAAAATGTTGCCGGTTTGAACTGTCGTCAGGCCGTATTCGGAACGGAAATACGGTGCGGCGAAGGTGACCAGATTGGCGTCCAGGCCGTCGAAAAAAGTGATGATCCAGGAGATGACTGCAAGCCCAACGAGAAAGCCGCTGAGCTTTTGGCGCTCGATGATTTCGGAAACGTCGATCGTGTTTCCCGTTAAAGGCAAGGTTCTACGATATCAAAGCCGCCCGTCTGATTACTGCAGACCAGGAAGTCCCGGCTTGGTGGCCCGAAGGATTTCGAGAATCGCACCACGAGTATCCGGCGACAAGCCTACGAACGTCTTGCTGGTGTCCTTGCCCGTGAGGATCTCGTGCAGCCGCTGGTACACACGGTCACGGACCTTGTCCGGCATTCCGTCGAAGGCGGGGCTGTAAATCATGTAAGAGAGCGGATAGCGGAACAGCCGCGTTTTCAGGTCGAAATCGCGCAGGGAGCGGCCTTGGGGATCGCGCGGACCGCGCTGCTGAAATGTCTCAGTGAACGTAGATACGCCCTTGACGGGAGCCTTGAGCGGCTCCTCATCGGCGAAGAGCATGTACTTAAGCATCTCTTCTATTTCAGCGTTGAGCTTATCCGGCGCCATACCCATGCGCGAGTCCCAGCCGATGCGAATCATGAGATTGGTCATGCGGACCTGGTGTTCCAGCGTCATCAGCGCGACGACGTCGCTGGTCGGTTCGATGTACTTCGATGTATCGAAAAACGCTGCCAGACTGGTGAGGTTCTGCGTCGGCTCCGTGGACGGGCCGCCGGAGCGGACCGGATCCACCAGATTGATATTATTCCCCAAGTGCGTCTGTGAACCGGTGGTGCCCGTTACGTACCAGCCTCCCCAGCGCCCGCTGATAGGACTGCGATGGTCCGTCATGTACGCATTGCCGTGCTCCGAGCGCGTTTGCGAAACCGGGTGCACCGAACTGACGACCAATCCCGGAACACCGAGGGTCACCGCGCCCTGATGGCACCGCAGACAGCCCTGGCTCGGAGCGAAGGCGGGATCAGCGGCCTTCACCAGCACATAGAACTGCACGCCTTGCTTCGGATCGAGCGAGGCGATTTCCAGAACGTCGCTGTTGCGGACGAATCCGACCATCACATCATCGTTGAAGTAGATCGCACGCGGCGTTCGGGGACTGATGTTTTCCACCTGCGTGCTGGTTTTTGAAAATACCAGGGCCTGGGAATCAGGATTAATTCCCAATTGCTTGAGCACCGACGGCAGAAATCCCCAGTCGTTGGATGCGGCTTCGAGTTTCGCCTGCCCGCTCTCCAGACGATGTTGGAGGCGCGCCACGGGATCGTCCACGGGCCGCTCGCCATACTGAATCGCGGGATCGTCGAGCGGGATGTAAAACGTATCTTCCAGCTGCTGTGCTCGATCTTGCGCAAGGGCCCAAGTCACGAGGATCAAGGCGGCTGCGAGCGCCAACGCGGATCGACGGTGCATAGTTCCAATATAATGGGTCGGCATCGATGAGCATTTCGCAGCCCTTCACAACCACCGCGATGCCGGATGCGCGCGAGCCGCGCCGGGAGTTGACGCTTCGCGCCGTATTTACCGCACTGGTGGTCGCCGCACTGATGGGCGCGTCGTATCCCTACGTGGTGCTGAAGCTCGGATACGGACCGAATATCTCGGTGGTCAGCGCGTTCTTCGGCTACATCATTCTCTCGCTGGTGGGAGCCGTCACCGGTGCACGAGGAACGCGCTGGGAGAACAACCTGGTTCAGACCGCGGGAACCTCGGCGTCCCAAGCCGGGTTCATGTGCGTGGTGCTGGCGGCGCTGGACATGCTGAACGCCAAGCCGGAGCTGGGATTTTCGGTGCATTTGACGGTCTGGCAGACGTTTTCGTGGCTCACGGTGGCGGGTTTGATCGGCGTCTTGCTGGCCGTTCCATTGCGGCGGCATTACATCGATGAGGAGGACTTGACCTTCGCCGACGGAACAGCCGCGGGCGAGGCACTGCTCGTGCTCGATCAAGGTCCGAAAGAAGCCGGACCGCGCGTCACGGCGCTGGGTGTGGGAATGTTCGCTTCGGGCTTGCTGGCCGTAGTGCGCGACAAACTGATGTGGGTTCCCGACGCACTCACATTCGGGCCGGGCGGCGCCGCGCTGCGCATGGGCAGCGAAGTGAGCCTGCTTTCCTTCGGTTCGGGGATGCTGGTGGGCCCGCGCATCGCGATCTCGATGGGTTTGGGAATGCTGCTCTCCTGGGTCATCGCACCGCCGATGCTGGCTGTGCGAGGAATTATCGCGGAGCAATCCTTCAACGTGGTGCTGCGCTGGGTGATGTGGCCCGCGACGGGGTTCATGGTCGCGGGAGGCGTTACAGCGCTGGTACTCAAATGGAAACTGGTGGCGAAAACCTTCACCAATCTTTCCGTGCGGCAGGTGGATTCCACCGATTTCCCTTTGCGCTACGTGGTCGGCGGCGTCGCGGTGCTGTCGGTACTTCTGTGTGTTCTGCAAAAGATTTCGCTGGGATTTCCGGTGTGGCTGACCGTCGTGTCCCTGCTGCTTTCGTTCCTGCTGATGCTGGTCGGCATTCGCGTCCTTGGCGAGACGAATTGGGCGCCGGTCAGCGCCATGGCGAACCTGATGCAGGCGGTATTCGCGTTCCTATCGCCGGGTAACATGATGATCAACATGATCGGCTCGGGCATGTCGGGCACCGTGGCCACCAACGGTGAAACGCTGATGCAAGACTACAAGGCCGGTAAGATCGTCGGCTCCCAAAATCGCCACCTGACGATCCTGCAACTGATCGCGGTGCCGGTCGGCTCCATCGCGGTGGCGCTGGTGTATCCAGCGCTGAAAGCACGCTATGGGATCGGCGGACAAGGTCTCACCTCGCCGATCAGCGTGAAATGGGCAGGCTTTGCGGAGCTGCTCAACCAAGGATTCAGCCAGTTGCCTCGGGGATGCTTCGACGCGATGCTGATCGCGGTAGCCCTGGGAATCGTGATCACGTGTCTGGAGCCGCGATACAGCCGGTTTCTGCCGTCACCGACCGCGGTCGGCATCGGGATGCTTATACCGGGCCAGGCGATTCTGCCGATGGTCGCAGGCGGCCTGTGCCAATGGGCATGGTCCAAGTCCAGCCCGAAGACCGAGGAGAAGTATTGCCTGCCGCTATCTTGCGGATTCATCGCGGGAGAAGCGCTAGTGGTGCTGGTCTTCGCCGTCCAAGCAATGATCTGAGCGATGATCTGATGATCGGGACTTCTTGGTAACTTCTACAATTCCGTGGTCGCCATCGACCCTCACCCAGTCGCCGGTTTCGATTACGCTCAGCGGATCTTGATTGAGATCAGATACCGCGGGAGCGCGCATGACCACTGCGCCCAGCGCGATCTTGGTGGTCATGACGTTGAAGACCATCGCCTTGGGTGCGAACCCGGCGATTCGTGCCAGATGAAACGCGGCCGACCAGCCCGACGATCCTTTGGCGCCGGGGAACACCAGAACCTTGTCTTTGAAGCTCACGCCTCGGAGTTCATGATGCGTCTCAATAACCGTCCCCGTCATCGGATCGATCCCGCCCCAGCCGGAAATCGTTTCGTGGGTGACTAGCGCTTCACCCTCCGTGCAGCCGCCGACTACCTTGCGTCCACGTAGGATAATCATCGAAGTTCCCCAGACCAGCGTCCTGTCAGCGCCGCTTGGACGCAATCCTCAGTCGAACCGAACCACGCTTGGATGCCCATGATCGCCGGCAGATAGTGGACCTGCTTGGCCGAATCGAGCGCCACCACCTTGGTCCCCTTGGGCAGCATTTTCCCAATGGCGGAGCACGTGTCGGTCATCACCAGGCCGCCTGCATCGCGAATGGTTTTGGTATATCCGTGAAGGTCGGCGACGCTCTTCACCGCACGTGAAGTGAAGAGCCACAGGCTGGACCCGTTCCGAAGTTTCTTGCCCGCCAGCAGCCGCGCGGCTTCGCCGATCTGTTCGATGGATGCGTGCGGGCAGCCGAGCATGACGTAATCGACATAGAGATCGCGACCGTTGGAGTTGAGCGATTGGTATACGCGCCGCCGTTCCTCGGGACCGTAGTGAATGGTTGCCACAGGCTTCTTCGATCCGAAGGCAGCTTGGAGCGACGGAGCCTCCGGAGTCACGCCGACAACGTGGTACATCTCGACGCCGCCCGAAGATGCGGCGGCTGCGCCGAAATGTTTGTGTTTGATGAGATCGGGTTTCCCGAGCGTACCCACTAGAACGGGAATACTTTCCTGCACGGCATCGCCGATGAAATAGCCCAGCATGCCCCAATCCATTACGCTTTCCACCGGCACATCGACCTGAATCAGGTGTGTGCCGCGGCGATGTTCATCGCGGTGGAGACCCCAATCGGGAATCTTGCCGGTGAGCATCGCGGCGCTGGTGCTCTCGCGGCCCTCCGTGTTGGTGCGCGCGCCGACTACCGAGTTGCAAAAGACCACGGCGGACGATTCCATCCACGCGCAGTGCTCGTCGTACGCGGGCATGTTGCCGGCCAGGTACGGCGTGCATGTCTTGAGAACTTTGACTCCGTGCCGCAGGAGTTCGGTTTCGTCCTGTTGCTGATGTTCCAAGGCTTCGCGGCTCATGCCCTGCTCGGCCCACAACTCAGGATCCATCCCGCCTTGCAAATGGCAGCAGTTGCCGCCGACCTTGGGGAACGGAACGGTCTCATCGCTATCCAGATCGAAGCGTGAGAACACATCCTCGAAGCTGCCGCCGCCGTGTTCCTTGTAGTACTCGTGCAGGAACATCGTGGACGATCCGGGCACGCCCGCGATGTTGGTGACATCGACGAAGTTCTCGGCTCCCAGGGCTTCACCATAGCGGACCAGGAGATCCATGGCCTTCTGCTTCGCGGGCCCCTCGGCGCCGTCGAGCATGGCTTTTTCCTGGTCTGTCAGCCGCATGCTTCTATTGTGCGCCTCCGTGAGCTATCATTCGTCAACATTCGCCCGCAACCGCTGGCGCAGCACATCAAGATCGATGTCCTGCACGCTGCACGTGCCCGCGAGATCCAACGCGTGTGCCGCGGCCGCGCCCATCGCGATGCACGGACCCATTACGCGCACACTTGAGAGTGCGGTCGCATCGCCGTCGATGCAGCGCCCCGCGGCCAACAAATTGTCGACGCCTGGAGGAGTCATACTGCCAAGCGGCACGTAGTGAACATGATCCGGACCGAACGGCTCCCACACATATCCCTCCGCGTGATGATGCTGTTCGAGCGGCCACGCCGTGCGCGCGATGCTATCCGGAAACTTGACGCCCTGCCGCACCTCGTCCACCGTCAGATGGTGCCGGCCCACGATCCAGCGGGTCTGGCGGATGCCGGGCAACCCGTAGGCTCGCACCCGCGCTTGGCCAAATGCCGCCGGAAATTCGCCTCGCAGGAAGTTCATCGTGCGATCGGCTTGTTCCTTGCCTTCGATGCCAATGCGCGACGATTCCAGCGGATCGAGCGGCGTTTCTATGTGCGTCATGTTGACGACAGCAGTCGCGCGGCCGGGGAAACTCATGGCGAATCCGTCGCGGCGGACTAATCCGTAGTTCTCGCCGCGCTCGCGGATCCGTGCGGACATTTCTTCCCGGCTGGGTTTCTTCGCGTCGTCGAAATTCTCGATCACGATCATCTGCGATCCGTAGATAACTCCTTCCGCGGGCTCACGGCATTCTAGTCCGGCCTGCCACACCAGCGCTGCATCTCCCGTCGCATCCACGAATCCATTCGCGCGAACCACCACGTCGCCATAACGGGTGGCAAGCTCCAGCGCGGAGATCCTGCGCCCGTCCATCCGCACGCGGCGGAGAATCGCGCCAAGCAGCGGCGTGATCTTCAGCTCGAGAATCTTGCGCTCCATCCAGCGGCCTAGTGCGACCTCGTTATACAGCGCATTGAGCGAGACCCCGCCCATCACTAGATGCAAATCGCCCGTGGCTCCCAGATCGCGGATCAGATCGTCGGCGATGCCGTGGGTGAGTTGTCTGTTGCCAGGTGGATTGCCGAACAGCCCGACGATCATGCCGATGATCGAGTTCACTGCCTGGCCGCCCAGCGCGGGAAGCCCGTCGATCAGAATCACATTTCTTCCCAGGCGCGCTGCTTCAATTGCGGCGGAAACTCCCGAGATGCCCGCGCCAACGACGCAGATATCGGCCTTATGCTCGCGGATGCGAGGTGCGCCGTTACGCTTCACGATGTGCGTATCAGGACGAAAAGGTTTATCCAGCACCATGCAGACGATAACACAATCCGCGCGAAATCCTTGGTCTCAATGCGCTAGACTGGTGCCGGAAAATCTGGAGGCATCATGAAACTTTTGGCGGTTCTGGCAGTGGGCGCTGCAAGCTTGTACGCAGCCGATGCACCCTGGCCCTGGGCAGGCTCCTTTGGCAAGAATGACGTAACCCTGCTGTTGCTGGGCGATGTAAACGTCGAGCAGCGTGCGGAGCCGGCGGAGGCGATGGTCCACGTTCGCGAGACTCTGAAGGGGGCCGATCTGGTTTACGGAAATCTCGAAGGGCTGCTGGTCAAGTCCCAGGGTCCCGACAAGGATCTTCCCGATAAGACCGGGTGGCAGCACATCGGCCCGGAGGCGGTCGCGGCGCTCAAGGCCGGAAACATTCAAGTTGTCGGCGTGGCCAATAACGTCGCGTTTGGTCCCGCGAACATCATGCAAAGTCTGGCGGTGCTCGACGCCAACAAAATTGTCCACACGGGAGCGGGCGCCAACATCGACGAAGCCCACAAGCCTGCGATTGTCACACGCAAGGGCGTACGGATTGGGTTCCTGCAATATACCGCCAAGTGGTACGCGCAGGATCAACAGATCGCAGCGGCGTCCCGGCCGGGCGTTGCACGGATCATGTCCCGCGACGGTATGACCATCGACGCAGGCGATCTCAATCGCCTGCGTGAGGATATTCGCAAGCTTCGTCCGCAGGTCGACATTTTGATTGTGTCGAGCCACAATCGCGACGGCATGGGCCGCCCACTGCCTCCTGATGTCGCAGCCGAATCGCGCGCGCCTTCGGCCGGAGAAGGCGGAAACTCGGCGAATTTATTTGCGCCGATCCCTCTGGGCCCGCAGTTTTCCCAGACCGAGGGTTACCAGACAACGCTGGCGCACGCCGCGATCGATGCCGGAGCCGATATCGTCTACGGTCACGGCTCGCATGTACTGCAAGGCGTAGAGATTTACCAAGGCAAGCCGGTCATGTATTGCCTAGGAAATTTCGCGACGGACTGGATTCGAATGCGCCCGAATAAGGAAGGCATGTTGGCCCGGATCATGATTCAGGGCAAGCATGTAGCGTACGTTTCGCTGGTGCCGGTGACGCGCGATGCCGATCACAACAATGTGATGATGCAGGACCCGTCGTCGGGTGAGGGCGCGAGGTTGTTCCAGAAAGTGAAGGATCTTTCGGGCAATACAGGCTTGACCATCAAGGGACAAGAAATCGCTCTTGAAGGGCTCACACTGCCCAGCCCCCGTCGATGATGTGGCACTGGCCCGTCGTATACGCGGCCGTGGCCAGATACACCGCAAGATCCGCGATCTCCTCCGGCGTACCAATCCGGCCGATCGGCTGCCGCGCGATAAACGCCTCGCGGGCTTTGTCGTAATCGCCCAGCGCGCGCAACCGGTCTTCAAGCGACGGCGATTGCACCGTGCCAGGACAAATCGCGTTACATCGGATTCCTTTGCTCACGTAATCAGCAGCCACGGATTTCGTCAGCCCGATCACAGCGGCTTTAGTCGTGGTGTACACGAAACGCGACGGTACGCCCTTGATGCTGCTGGCCACCGACGACATGTTGATGATGCACCCCTCTCCTTTCGCCAGCATGCCCGGCAGGAAAGCCTGGATCGTACGGAACATGGACCTGACGTTCAAGTCGAACGCAAAATCCCACTGCTCGTCTGTACAATCCAAAACTGTCCCGTTGTGGACGAATCCCGCGCAATTGAACAGGACATCAATGGGCCCCGTTTCCGTGGCGAATTGCCTCACGGCGGCGGTATCGCGCACGTCTAGCGCGTGCGTCTTGATGCCGGAGGCCGAGCCCAGCTCGGCGAGCTTCGCCAGATTGACGTCCGTGGCCCAGACCTGCGCTCCCGCACGCGCGAAGGCTTCAGCCGTCGCTCGACCGATCCCTTGCGCTGCTGCCGTAACTACAACACTCTTTCCTTTGCAACGGCTCATTAGTGTGAAATTTCCTCCAGCGCCAGATGGCGCGTTCTCGGTCCAAAGCCGCCTATGGTCGCGATCATAATCACCATAGCGCCTCCGATGAATACCGCCACCGCCGGGGCGCCGCCTTCTTTCAAAAAGAAGCCGATCAACAATCCAGCGAATGCCGCGCTCACGCGGCTCCAGCCATAGACAAAACCGACTGCCCGCGCACGAATGCGAGTCGGAAACAATTCGCCTTGATAGTTGTGAAGCGAAAAAGACATCCAGTTATTCGAAAGCGTGACCATGACGCCGAACAGAATCACCATCGCGGCGCTTTGCTGAATCGCGAACAAGTAGATGAAAGCTCCGATGCACAGACCGGCGCAGCAAATCTGCCACTTGCGCTCCATCCGGTCAGCCACAAAGAATCCGAGCAGTGGTCCAATGGGATTCGCAATGGCGATGATGAACGAGTATTCCAGGCTGGTCGTGATGTTGATTCCCTTGGCGATCAGAAGCGTCGGCACCCACGACCCGAAGCCGTAGAATCCGATGGTCTGCATCAGATTGAAGACGGAGAGCACCAGGGTGCGTTTTCCGTAGGGCGGCCGAAATATTTCGCGAAACGTGCTCGATCCGCCGCCCACGGCAATCGGCGGACCCGGCGGTGGCAGTGGAACGCGGGTGTCACGGGCCACACGTGATTCGAGATCCGTCACCACTCGCTCGGCGTCCTGCTCGCGCCCATGCAGTGCCAGCCAGCGAGGACTTTCCGGTAATCCGCGCCGCAGCCACCACGCGATAATCGCGCCCACCGCTCCGATCAGCGCCACCCAGCGCCAGCCTTCGAGTCCGAACGGCCGCTTGGGCACCAGCAGCCAGCCCAGCAGCGCGACCACCGGCACAATGCAAAACTCGACGAACTGGTAAAAGGCAAACGCTCGTCCGCGCCCTTTCGGCGGCACGAATTCGGGCAGGTACGTGTCGATGGTCACCTGCTCTAGCCCGACTCCGATGCTGGCGATGAAGCGCCACGTATCCACTCCCGCGGCAGTGTTTTGGAACGCCATGATCGCGGTGCAGATGGAGTACCACACCAAAGAGGAAATGAAGATCGCGCGCCGGCCAAAGCGGTCGGCCACGAAACCGAAGCCCATGCAGCCCACAAACATCCCCGCGAAGGTGCAAAAAACGAAGAACCCGATGCCGTTGATCGAAAAAAGATTCGCGGCGCTGCTGGTGAACATCCCGCCTGCGACCAGCCCGGGAGCGATGTAGGTGCTGAGGAAAATATCGTATAGTTCGAACGCGCCGCCCAGCGAGATCAGGAAGATCAGACGCCACAACGTACGCGTAATCGGCAGCCGGTCGAGCCGCGCTGCGATGCGGCTGGCGAACTCTGGACCGGCCGGTGAGGCTGCCATCTAAACCCGAGGACTTGATCTATGAGCCGAAATTGCTGCAACGACTGCGTCACCCATCTCTTCGGTTCCGACCCGGCGTGTATCCGGCTCAACGATATCGGCGGTCCGGAGGCCTTTGCGCAGTACCTCGCGCACGGCCCGTTCGATCCGCAAGGCTTGCTCCTCCAGATCGAAAGAATACCGCAACATCATCGCCACCGAGAGGATCGACGCCAGCGGATTCGCAATATCCTTTCCGGCGATGTCGGGCGCGCTCCCGTGAACAGGCTCGTACAGCCCTTTCTTGCCGTCTCCTAATGACGCGGAAGGCAGCATGCCGATCGAACCCGTGAGCATGCCCGCTTCGTCCGAGAGAATATCGCCGAAAATGTTTCCGGTGACCATCACGTCGAACTGTTTGGGGTTGCGGACCAGCATCATAGCGGCCGCGTCGACCAGCATGTGCGACAGTTCCACGTCCGGATAATCGCGGCCTACGCGAATCATCACCTGCCGCCACAACGCACTGGTTTCAAGCACATTCGCCTTATCCACCGAGCACACTTTTTTGCGGCGTTTCCGCGCAAGCTGGAACGCGAAATGTCCGATGCGCTCCACTTCAGATACCGTGTAGCGCATTGTATTGAATCCCGAAGAAGCATCGATCCCGCGCGGCTCGCCGTAGTAAACGTCGCCGTTCAATTCGCGCAGGATCAAGAGATCGAGTCCATCGACGACTTCGGGCTTCAACGTGGAAGATCCGATGAGCTCCGCGAACATGAACGCTGGACGAAGGTTCGCGAACAAATTCAGAGCCTGTCGCAAGCGGAGCAAGGCGAAACCGGCCGCTTGCTGGGGCAGACGGCGCTCGTCTTCCGCAACTCCGGACGCTCCATGCAGAATCGCGTCGGACTGCCGGGCGAGTTCGAGCGTCGCGGCAGGCAACGAATCGCCGCAGGCGTCGAATCCGGCGCCGCCAATGGGAGCCTCGTGGAGATCAAGTGAATGCACACCGGAGTGCTCGCCGCCCAGTACGGCCTTGAGCACCTTAACGCCCTGCGCCGTAACTTCTCGGCCAATCCCGTCGCCGGGCAGCACCGCGATTTTCATGCGCACTGGCGACGATTCATGCTACTGCTGCTCGCCACATTACTCGGCGGCCACCGAGCAAGTAGCCTCGTCGTAGTTGCACTCGCCCATGCCGCCCTCGGCGAAAATGGGACGCTCGGCGATCCACTGGAACGATTCTTCGAACACGTCGCGCGTGTACGGCTCGAACACGATGCGCTCGCCTGGTCCCCAGCGGCGCGTGTCCATCTGGTCGTGAAACCGTTCAGGAAATTCCTTCTTGTAATAGTGGGTGTAGAGCTCAGGCCGCAGATCGATGTCGCGCTGTGCGCGGCGCAGCGCCTGGAAAAACTTGCGCACGTCCTCGGGATTGGGTTCGCCCGTGATGAGCGTCGCCATCATGAATGTGCTGTCGATGATCTTGCGGAATCCCAATTGCTCCAGAAAATAATAGGGACCGCTGAACAAAGATGCCGCCGGAGTCTTCCGGTCGATCAACTGTTCCATGCGGTGGAACAGCAGCCCTTCGGAGAACGATAGGTTGATCTGGTCGGGCTTCAGGTACTGTTCCAGGGCCTGGATAGTCGAATAGTGGCTGCCCGATTGAAATCCCACTGAGATCGGCACGCCTGCAAGATCAGCGGGAGTCTTGATCGGCGAATCCGGCGGCACAAAAACGCCGGCGGGCGAAACCGAGTAGGCATCGCGATACAGCTTGCCGTGCCCGTTGGTAGCCGCGACGTTCACCGTCCAGTGGCAGGCGCAGCTAATGTCGCTGGTGCGCCCCTTCTCGAAAGTTTGATAAGCCCCGAACTTGTCGCCCAGATCGTGCTTCTTGCCTTCTTTGGAGTAGAGCTCGTCGCGGAACTCGTAATTCAGGCCTTCCGCGGCGAAATAGCCCTTCTCTTCGGCGACCCATTCCTGCAACCGCATATGCGGGGCGATGACAAACTTGGTCATAAACCTCAATGATCGCAGATTTATTCGAAACCGAGCCTCCAGCCGATTCCCCCAATATCCAGCCAGGAAATCTTGCTTCCGAACCACGCGGAGACTTGCGGCGTGACCCGGAACGCGTTTGCGCTGTGCGCGGGGGTTTGCAGGCGCAAAATGAAGGCGCAAGGCCCTTCGCCGATTTTGTCGAGCCGCGGCGTCAGCCACGATTGCGCGTTGCGCGGCGCGGCGAGCACCAGAGGCGTGCCCGGGAACGAAGCCAGATGCGCACCGAAACGTGAATCCTCCTGCTGAACCGGCGCCGGCAGGCCGTAAGCCTCGCGATAGCGCTGGATCGACTCCGCGAGGTCGCGAACCGCGATGACCACGCGCGCCACGCCGCTAAAGTCTTGCGTGGTCGGCTTCCCGCTCGGATACGCCCGTTGTTCACGCGGGGTGAAATCGCGAATCAGGAACGGGAAGAAAGTCCCGTTCGGTTCGCTGCCGACATTCGCGGTCTCCCAATCGAGGCGCACGCCATCGGGTCGCGCGCGACCGGCACGCGCTGGAGCCGTCACCGCGACGCCGGCGGCCTGAAGACGTTTCACCTCGACCGCTAAATCCATCGGGCGGACCGCCCACGCGGCAGGTCCCGCATCGTTCTGCATGTGCTTCGACCAGTAATGCGCCGCGACCGCGAGTGGATCCGCCTTTGGTTGGATGGCAATCAACTCCAGATACGAGCCATCGGAAAAGCTGGTCAACGCCATCTCCGTCGCATGGTTGCTGTGCGGACCCCCGTATTCGGTCGGGATCCCCAGGGCAGCCAGGGTCGCCTGCATCGCTTTCAGATCTTTCCCCGCGATGGTCACGTGGTCAATTGTGAGATCGGCCGCAGGCAGCATGACCGGCACCAGCAAAAGCCAGGCAAAGCGCACAAATCGAGTATAATTCGTCACGATGACCCGCATTCTGTGTCTCCTCGCATGCTCCTCCTTACTGGCAGTCGGACAGGTTCAGAAGTACGTGCCCGTCACGCAGCAGATGCTCGAAAACCCGAGTCCAGACGACTGGCTGATGTTCAGCCGCACCTACGACGCTCAGCGCTTCAGCCCGCTGAAGCAGATCAATAAGCAGAACGTGGGGCAACTCCACTTGGCCTGGGAACGCGGCATGGGCGCGGGCCAGACCGAAACCATCCCGATTGTTCATAACGGCGTCATGTACGTGGTGAATCCCGGCGGCATTGTGCAAGCCCTGGACGCCACTAGCGGCGACGTGCTGTGGGAGTACAAGCGCGACATGCCCGCCAACGTCGCGGCGCAAGAACGTACCAAGTCGCTGGCGATTTACCAGGACATCGTGGCCTACACCGCGCCCGACAGTTTCGTGGTTGGCCTGGATGCGCGCACCGGCGAACCGCGCTGGCAGACCAAGGTGGACTCGCGCGGGAACACTTCCGGCCCGCTGATCGTCGAGGGCAAAGTCATCTCCGGCGGCGCGTGCGCTGGCAATCGCGCGAACTGTTATATCTCGGCTCACGACGCTCTCACCGGCAAGGAAGCCTGGCGATTCTATACCACGCCGGCCGTCGGCGAACCGGGCGATGAAACCTGGGGCGGTGCAGCGGTCGAGAAGCGGCTGGCATCTACGTGGGGCCTTCCTGGCGCCTATGATCCGGTGCGCAAGATGTTGTATTGGGGAGTCGCCAATCCGATGCCGGACCAGCGAGCGTTGCGACATGACGGGAATCCCGACGCGGTCTCGCGCACGGCGCCCGCGGATTTGTACAGCAACTCGACCGTGGCCATCGATCCGGCAAACGGAAAGCTCGCCTGGTATTACCAGCATCTCCCCGGCGACGATTGGGACTCCGATTACACCCATGAGCGTACGCTGGTGCGCACGCGCCTCAATCCCGATCCCAAATTCGTCAAGTGGATTAATCCAGACATCCCGCGCGGGCAGGATGTCGATCTGGCGGTCACCATCGGCGAAGCAGGCGGCTTATTCGTGCTGGACCGTTCCACCGGAAAGTTTCTGTGGGCCGAGCCTTTCCCCTATGACGCGAAGGAGAGCGTGATAACGGGTATCGACGTCAAGACGGGCAAGACCTCCATCAACTGGGACAACGTGTTCAAGACGCCCGGCGAAACGCACACCATCTGTTACTGGAACACGCGCAGTTATTGGCCCACGGCATATTCTCCATCGACGAATTCGCTGTACACGTCATACATCGATAATTGCCGCGAGCTGACCACTGCCAGCCCCGGTAAACGCGAAAGCTGGAAGGTCGTGCCACGGCCGGGCTCGGATCCCAAGGCTCTCACGGGGCTCGCGAAAATCAACCTGTCTACCGGCGAAATCCTGCGCTTCGATCAAGGCCGCGCTCCCGGAAACGGCGCGATGCTCGCGACGGCCGGAGATTTGGTATTCCACGGTGACATGTCCCGCCGCTTCCGCGCGTTCGACGCGGCAACCGGGAAGCAGCTTTGGGAATCGATCCTGGGCGGGAACATTTCGGTGAGCACCATCAGCTACGCAGTGAATGGCAAGCAGTACATCTGCGTAATGACCGGCGACAACCTCAAGGTTCCCGAACTCTCAGCCGAGGTGCCCGAATTGAAGACACCGAAGGGCCACAACGCAATTTACGTTTTCAGCCTGCCCTAATCCAGGAAAAACGGCGTCTCACCTTCGCCGCGTTCGCCACGTAAGATCAGATCGAACCGATACTCGTCGGGTTTTTCGCGCGTAGCGAAAAGTCGCTTGCGTGCGGCGAGATCTTTGACACAATCGAGCACCGGATCGCGCACAGAATCAGGATCGTCCGCAAAAAACACCGTGGTCACCAAGCGCCGCGTGAGCCCAATGGCCAAAATCATCAAGTTGGTATGCGGACAGCGATCACCATAACTCCCTGGAACTACCGTGCGGATTCTGTACCATCCCTCGGCGTCCGTGCGGGCGCGACCCCAGCCTGCAAATCCTGGGTCCGCCTC
>Ga0070735_10002986_pt1 | contig 14972 bp, 11 predicted proteins | sample Coa_R1_FD_66443 | JGI IMG/M metagenome (GOLD analysis project Ga0070735, IMG submission 66443) | Surface soil microbial communities from Centralia Pennsylvania, which are recovering from an underground coalmine fire - Coalmine... | ecosystem: Environmental > Terrestrial > Soil > Unclassified ... | reverse complement strand
AAGAGATGATCGCCGTCGTCGACCGCCGCGGTGGATTTATCCTTGCGAATCACGCCTTCCTGAATTATTGGGATATCGAAAAGCGCAATCTGATCGGCCGCGGATCGGACACCCTGTTCCCCGCAACCTTTGCGGCCACTCTTCAGGAGAGATTAAGCGACTGCTTCCAGGGCAGAGTCGTTCAGTTCGAGGCGCGTTGTTCGCATCCCTCCCGGGGAGAGCGCGATCTCTTCGTTTCTCATCTGCCGGTGGAAGGTCCCGCTGGTATCGATCGCGTCGTCGTCGTCATTCAGGACCTGACGGACGAGAAACAGACGCAGGCCGCTCTGCGCGATAGCGAACAGCGCGAGAGACTGCGGGCGCAGGAACTTCAGACTCTGCTCGATACCCTCCCCATTCCCGTCCTGATCGCGCACGATCCTGACTGTCGAAGAGTCACGGCGAATCTCACCCGCCAGAAATCCCTGGGCGTCGGACCGGATACAAATATTTCCGCCAGCGCCCCTTCCGGCGAGGCGAAGCCGTTTCGTTTCTTTCGCAATGAACTGGAAGTCGGCCCCGATCAACTCCCCATGCAGATGGCAGCCGCGACAGGATCGCCTGTCGACGATGTGGCGACCAAGATCGTTCTCGAGGACGGAACCGAAACATACGAACTCGGCAATGCTGCCCCACTGTTCGATCCCGGCGGGAAAGTGCGGGGTGCTATCTATGCCTCCGTCGACATCACCAGCCGTATCCGCGCCGAGGAAGCGCTCCGTGACCGGGAACAGCACTTCCGCGCTCTGGTCGAGCAGGCCAGCGACGGCATTTTCATCGCCGACGCGCAGGGACGCTACATCGACGTCAATTCCGCCGGCGCCGAAATGCTCGGCTACACACGCGAAGAAGTTCTGCAACGATCGATCGCCGACATGATTATTCCAGAGGATGTTCCGCGGATCCCCGTCGAAGTCGCTCGTTTTGCCGGCGGCGCTACCGTCCGCAGCGACTGGACTTTCCGTCGCAAAGACGGTTCCTGCTTTCCCGGCGAAGTCTGCGGAAAGCAACTCCCCGACGGAAGACTGCAAGGTATCGTGCGCGATATGACCGGGCACAAGTTGGTCGAAGAGGATATGCGCCGCAGAGAAGAGCGCTTCCGTATCGCCCTGAAAGATTCTCCTATTTTCGTATTCAATCAGGATCGCGACCTGCGTTTCACCTGGGTCTACAATTCGCAGCTTTACCGCCCGGAGGAAATGATCGGCAAAACCGACGAGGAGCTTCCCGGATCAAAAAATGCGAAACGATTGGTGCAGTTGAAACGCCAGGTTCTCGAGACGGGTAAGCCGGTGCGCGAAGAGGTCGCAGTCAACGCGCATGGCAGAAGCTATGCCTACGATCTCACCATCGAGCCGCTTTTCGATGCCGATCGGAACATCATCGGAATCACAGGGGCCGGCGTGAACATTGCAAAACTTCGCGCCCTGGCCGACAGCCTGCAGGAAGCTCACGACAAACTGGCCCAGGAGAAGCAGTATCTCGAGAACGAAATAGAACAGGAGTTGGGCTTCGAAGACATCAAAGGGCAGAGTTCTCAGTTACGGCAGGTCCTCGCGAAAGCTCGTGTCGTCGCGCCAACCGATTCCACCGTTCTCTTGCTCGGTGAAACCGGAACGGGGAAAGAACTGGTTGCAAGATCCGTTCATCGCCTGAGCGCGCGGCACGACCGAACCTTTGTGAAGCTGAACTGCGCTGCGGTGCCCTCCGGCCTGCTGGAGAGCGAATTGTTCGGTCACGAGAAAGGCGCATTCACCGGCGCCGTCAGTCAGAAACTCGGGCGTCTCGAACTTGCCGATAAAGGCACGCTGTTTCTCGATGAAATTGGCGAATTGCCTCTCGAACTCCAGCCGAAGCTGTTGCGTGTCTTGCAGGATCGCGAATTCGAGCGCCTGGGCAGCGTCCGCACTCTTCACGTGGACGTTAGAATCGTCGCAGCCACGAACCGTGACTTGCGGCAGGACATTGCCGATAAGAAATTCCGCGAAGACCTTTTCTATCGCCTGAATGTTTTTCCAATCGAACTGCCCCCGCTGCGCGAGCGCCTCGGGGACATTCCAGTTCTCGTCGAACACTTCGTCCAGAAGTACGTGGCTCGTATGGGAAAGCATATCGTCACTATCCCCGACGAAACCTTGAAGATTCTTATCGATTGGAACTGGCCGGGAAATGTTCGCGAACTCGAAAACGTGATCGAGCGAATGGTGATCATGACGAAAGGTCGCATTCTCGCTCCGCCTCCCGCCGAATTGGAAGCGCCCCCGGACGCTTCTTACGACAGCCTCACGATCATGGAGCGCGAACACATCATCCGCGTGCTGCGCGAGACCAATGGAGTTTTGTCGGGGAGCGAAGGCGCAGCAAGTCGGCTGGGACTGAAGCGCACGACGCTGCAATCCATGCTCAAGCGGTTCAATATTCAATTGCAGGACTATCGCCGCGGAGGCAACGGCGGCGCCTACAGAGCGTAGCCGCGATCACTTTACGAGCCGGTTGTATTTCTTCAGCACCTCCCGCAACCGGTCGTGCGGAAGCGCTATCACAGTGTGACCGTTGATCCCGGTCATAGTTTCTGCCGCCACCATTGCGTTCACGACCGCCTCTTCCGTCGCCTGCACCGTTGCCAGGAAGATTGGATCCAGGTCATCGTTGGGAAGCATCGTCAGCTGATGTAATCCCTTTGACCCCACCGCCCCGGGATTCGCAGTCGAAAATGCAATGAAGATATCGCCCGACCCGTCGCCCGAATAACTTCCGTCCCGCCCCAGCCCCAGCGAAACCTTCCTGGCCACGCGTTTCAATTGCGTTGGAATGAGGGGCGCGTCGGTCGCCACCACCACGATGATCGAACCCACATCCTTCTGCCAGACCGTGTGCTCGGGAATATCGCGGCCCACGTTGATTCCCGCAATCCGCAGTTGATCCCGCGACCCATAATTGCACTGGACGAGCACACCGACCGTATATCCTCCCGCCTTCGAGTCCAGCACGCGCGAACTGGTCCCGATCCCTCCCTTGAATTCATTGCAGATCATTCCGGTTCCGCCGCCGACATTGCCTTCCTCAATCGGGCCGGAGTGCGCTGTATCGAGAGCATGCCAGGCATCTTCCGGTTTGACGTGGAATCCGTTGATGTCGTTCAGATAGCCATCCCATGTCTCCGCCACGACCGGCAGCGACCACCAGTAACCCTCCATATCGGGCGAGCCATGTTTTACCTTCCATGCGATCACAGCGTCGCGCACGACTCCCACGCTGTGCGTGTTCGTAATCATGACCGGGCCGTTGAGAAATCCGGAATCGTCGACCCACGTCGTTCCGGTCATTTCGCCATTGCCGTTCAGCGTGAACCATGCGGCGAAGACGGCGTCGTTGGAATCCTTTCCTCGAGGATGAATCGCCGTCACGCCGGTACGCACCGGTCCTTTGCCAATTTCCAGCTTGCCCTCGCCGGAAATTAACGTAGTCTCGCCAACCTCGACCCCTTTCACATCGGTGATCGCGTTATACGTTCCAGGCGTTCCATCGAAAGGAACGCCAAGATCGCGGGCGCGAGGCTTCGTCTGGGCGAAGACGGTGAGCGATAAAGACAGAATGGCAACGGCGATCGTCAGTGGGCGCGCTTGCATGAAAAACATGACCCCCTCCACAAAGCAGGCAGTATAAAGGATCGCAACTGCATCTGAATTGTGCGTTCTGGTACTCCCGAGTGCCGAAATCCTCTGGAGTACAATCGCATTAAGAGACATCCCTTGGGGGTTGAGATGGATAGTTGGAAGAAAGCGGCGGTGCTCGGTTCCATTGCGGCGGCGGCCATCCTGTTCATGAAGCGGCGCTATGCGGCGGGGGTGCTGGCCACCGGAGCCGGATTAGCCGTCCTTGCCTCGGAATATCCGGAGAAATTTGAAAGAGTTCAGCGCGCCTTGCCTGACTACTTCGAACGCGGGATGCAGGTCATGGAGATGGCTTCCAAGGCCGGCAAGCGCATCACCGACGCCGCAGGCCGAAGTGCCAGCGATATATGGGAAGAATTCGGCGTCTAAGAACCGGCCGTAGTGACCGCCGCCTCGACTGTCCCACGGACCTCCGCGGTGACCCCTAAGTTCCCGGCTCCTAGTCGATCCCAAGCTGCTTCTTGGCATCCGGACTAAGACGCTCCGGCGTCCAGGGCGGAGTCCACACTACATTCACAGCAGCATTCCGAATCCCCGGCAGCTGTTCCAGCCGCGATTTTACTTGCATGCTGATATTGACGTGTTCGGGGCACCCCTGCGCGGTCAGCGTCATATCGACCGTGACGTCCTGCTTGTCATCGTCGGCTGGCGCGAAGTTCACGTTGTAGATCAGCCCCAGATCCACGATGTTTACCGGGATCTCCGGGTCATAGCAGCTCTTCAGAGCGCTCATTACGTCTTGTTCGGTGACTGGCATCGGGGATTCCTTCTGATAGCGCGGGCTACCCAGCCCCCGCTATTTCAGTGTACAAGAGACTCATCGGGCGCGTCCGCACATCGCGGGGTGCGGTATGAGCTTCGAAAAACGGCAAGGACCCGATTCACCCGCAACTTGTCCGTCTGCTAGTCTCTTCCTGATGACCCCTGAATCCCGCCAGAAAATCCATCTGCTGCTGCTGGTCCTGTTCCTGATTGCCGCCATCCGCACAGGGATTATCTTCTACAACCGCCACGAAGATCGCATCGCCGCGCTCGAGGCTCAGAAGAAGCGTGATCTCGGATACTCGAATCCGGACTACTACGTCAGCCCAAAGAAGCTCTACCCTTACGACCTCAAGAGCGCGAAGCAGCTTACGCAGCAGCCAGTATGGGTCCGCGAAGGCGATCACTACGCGTACTACCATTACGACTCGGCCACGAAACACGTCGACTTCGCCCACGACGCCGGCTTGCTCGGCCCCATCGAGAAGCTGCACATCACCGATGTGATCGCGTCGCCCCCGCCTCATCCCGGGGAAGACCGGCAGGTTATGGCGATATTTGAGAAGAACGGCAAGAGCTATGCCGTTCCCATCGGCGTTGAGACCGACGGCGAATATAAGATCTATTCCGATGACATCTTCTTCATCGAGGACCCGCACGACCTCTACAAGTATTGGCCTGCGGATGTCTGGCAGGCGATCGACCAGCACCGAGTCAAGCCCGGGATGAGCGAACTCCAGGCCGATTTCGCCGTCGGCATGGGCATCCCCGATTCCGGCGGCGATAACTACGAGAAAACCGTCCGCTATCCGAATGGCGGCAAGCCGCTGGCCGTCACTTTTCATGACGGGAAGGCTGCCGACATCCACCCCGACAAACCTGCATCCTGATCGTCAACGCACTGTGTCGGCTTTTACGGCGGCAACGCGCCCGTTGTGCTACTATGCCGGGCAACCTGGAACCGCTCGGGAGGCGTTTATGACGACCGCATTGAGGCCGCTCACTACCGGGGAACTGCTCGACCGCACGTTTTCGCTTTACCGCTACCATTTCGGGCTATTCATCGGCATCTATTCTCTTCCGCACCTCGCGGTGCTCGCCTTCTCGCTATGGGGGGTCGTTGTGCGCCCGTATGGTCCGAACCTCAGAAATATCGCAACCCTGATGGCTTGGGCGTGGGGAACGATTTTCGTGAGTATGATTTTCTCTGCGGTCGCGCAGGCCGCCACGGTAGTTGCAGTTTCGGAGGTCCATCTCGACCGGCCCGCAAGCGTTTTCGGCTCCTTCTCCCGCATAAAAGGGCACATCCTCGGGGTGGTCTTTCTCTCGCTGCTGATCACCATTTTTGCTGGTGCAGCATGCATTGCTCTCATTGTTCCTGGAGTTCTGCTCTTTCTGATGTGGTCGCTCGCGGTCCAGGCCAAGGTTCTCGAGGACAAAGGCATTTTCGATTCCATGTCTCGCAGCATGGATCTCACGAAGGGAAGCCGAGGCCGCATCTTCGTAATCTGGTTGCTGTTCGCGTTGCTTAGCTTCGGCATAAATTGGCTCGTGCAATGGCCAATCACCGAAGCAGCCGGCGTGAGTTCCAGAGGAGCCATCATTCGCGCCTCCATGATGTGGCAGGTTATTTCTCAGACTGCTGGATTCATTTCGCAGATCCTCGTTGGTCCCCTTGTTACCATTGCGCTCTCGCTCGTCTACTACGATCAGCGCGTGCGCAAAGAGGCCTTTGACCTGCAACTTATGATGTCGACACTGGACGCAACGCCAGCCCCAGGTTCCCCCGCACAAGTCGGCGCATGACCGCTCGGTGGACCTTCCTCCTCATCGCTCTTCTTCTCGCTTCAGCGTTTTGCCGAGCTGAAGCGGCCGGGGAGAATTCGCTCTCCTCCTCGGAATACCGCGCAGAACTCGACCGTCTCAGTGCGGCGACAGAGCAACTCGACAGCTCCGGTAAATCAACTCCGTCCGCTCTGCATGACTTGCCCGAGACGTGGCACGTTCGTGCCGGCGATCAGGACTTCGACATTTCTACCGAGGGCCTGCAGCGCGACGTTCGCCGTTACGAGTCCGAAAAGAATGCCGCGAATGCGCTCGCGATTCGCGCCCGCATCAAGAGCCTGCGGGACGATCTCGATGGCTTCGAAAAACCTCCGGCCGATGTTTCTTCGCGCCGCACCGAGCTGAATTCGATTCTCTCCCGCCCCGAGTTCGGCGACGTGCGCGGTCCGAGCTGGCTCGATCATCTGAAGCTTCGAATCATTGATTTCCTCATCCGCATTTTGCGGCGCTTGTTCCGTTCCACCGCCATTCCGACAATCAGCAAGTATTTCGTCTACGGCTTGATGGCTGTCGCTCTCCTCGCGCTGCTTTACATTGCCTACCGGACTATTTGGAGAGGACAGGAAATCGCCGCAGTCATTCCGAAAGATCTCCCCGTCTCCGCGAAAGAGTGGGCGATCTGGCTTCAGGAAGCTCGCGCCGCCGCCGGGAAAGGCGATTGGCGGGATGCGGTGCATCTCGCCTACTGGGCGGGAATTTCTTTTCTTGAGCGCCAAGGTTTTTGGAAACCTGATCGCGCCCGCACTCCGCGCGAATATCTCCGCCTGCTCTCGGCATCGCCCGACAAGCGCGAGACGCTCGCCGCCCTCACCCGAATTTTCGAACTCACCTGGTACGCCAAGCGCGACGCCGGCGAAGGAACGTTCTCCGAGACCCTGGCCGAACTGGAGAAGCTGGGATGCCGGTGAAACTCGATTCGCGCGACCGCAAACTGATGCTCGCCGCTTTTGCGGTGTTCGTGCTGCTGGTCGTGGCCGCGGCCGTCCTCGGCGGAGAGGGCGGCGCAAAGCTAGACATGCCTAGCACCTATTCCACAAGTTCCGGGGGGGCCAAGGCCGCATATCTCCTCCTGCAGAACGCCGGATATGCAATCATCCGCTGGGAGAAGCCCCTCGATCAACTTCCGCAAGCTCAAGGCAGGACGCTGATCATCGCAGATCCGATCGAAGCTCCCACCCGCGAAGAACGCACGCGTCTGAAAGATTTCATCTCCCACGGTGGCCGCGTGATCGCAACTGGTATGTACGCCGGAACGTTTCTTCCCGAGAATCATTCGATTCCCGATCCACTTGGCGGAATGGAATGGAAGAAAGTATCGGCAGTTTCGCCATCGCCAATCACTCGCGCTGCGCCAGAGATTGTTTTGGCGCCCGAGTCCCAGTGGAGTTCGTATTCGGCTGCGTATCCGTTGTACCGGGACGGCGATCACAATGTGGTCGTGAAGTATCCTTATGGCCGCGGAGAAGTCATCTGGTGGGCGTCGGCAACGCCGCTCACCAACGCCGGTCTGAAGGAGCACGGCAATCTCGAGTTCATGCTGGCATGCCTGGGCGATCCAAAAGGCCAGATCCTGTGGGACGAATACATCCACGGATATCGCGAAACGCTGGCGCTGTCGATCGCGCACTCGCCGGTGAAGTGGATCGTGCTGCAGTTGGCTCTGCTCGGCCTCGCCGTAATCGCGACCTTCTCACGCCGCAGCGGGCCAACGTGCAAGCCGGCTACAGACGTCCGACTGTCGCCGCTCGAATTTGTGCAGACGCTCGGCGGACTTTACGAACGTGCCGGAACAGCTTCGGTCGCAGTCGATATCTGTTACCAGCGCTTCCGCTACTGGCTGACGCGGCGGCTGGGACTTGGCAGCAACGTTCTGATCAACGATCTCGAAGCCGCGGTGCGCGACCGCTTCGCGCTCAACGACGACCACTTCGCCGCGATCCTGCGGCGGTGCGAGGCGGCCAAGAGCGATCCGTATTTGCACGGTCCCGAGGCTCTGCACCTGGTGCAGGAACTCGACCAATATGCAGTCCGCTTCAGGTTGTACGACGGCGTCCGGAAGGAGAAAGGTCGATGAACGCAGTTCCACAACTTGTGCAACACATTCGTGACGAGATGGGCAAGGTGGTCGTCGGGCAGGACGAACTCCGCAACCAGTGCGTCATCGCGCTGCTTTGCCGCGGGCACGTTTTGCTCGAAGGCGTGCCGGGCATTGCGAAGACGCTCACCGTGAAAGCTCTGTCGCATCTGCTGAGGCTGCAGTTCCAGCGTGTGCAGTGCACGTCCGATCTGATGCCGGCCGATATTGTTGGAACGAACGTTCTGAACATGGCGACCAGCCAGTTCCAATTGCATCCCGGGCCTGTGTTCACTGACCTGCTGCTGGTCGATGAAGTGAACCGCATGCCGCCGCGAACGCAGGCGGCGTTGCTGGAGTGCATGGAAGAGCATCAAGTCACGATCGACGGCAAGGGATATCCGCTGTCGCAATTCTTCACCGTTTTTGCCACGCAGAATCCGATCGAGTTCGAAGGAACGTATCCGCTGCCGGAAGCGCAACTTGACCGGTTTCTGTTGAAGTTGCGCGTGCCGTATCCGGCGCAGCACGACGAAGTACAACTGCTGGCGAACGTGCAGAACGGATTCGAATCGCGCGAACTGGAAAAGATGAATCTGGCGGCTATTGACGCGGGGCTGCTCGGGCAGGCGCAGCAGGAAGTGAAAGCGGTCACCATGCAGGAAGCGCTGTTCACCTACATCGTGCAGATCGTGCGGCGGACGCGCGATTGGCCGTCGCTGTCGCTGGGAGCGAGTCCGCGCGCGGCCGTGAGCCTGATGGCCGTCTCGAAGGCACAGGCGGCGATGGACGGGCGCGACTACGTGATCCCCGACGACGTGAAAGCGGCCGCGCGTCCGGTGCTGCGGCATCGCGTGATCCTCAGGCCCGAGGCGGATCTGGAAGGCATCACGCCCGATCAGGTACTCGAAGAGGTGATCCGCGTGATCGAAGTGCCGAAGTAAATTTCGGAAACGAGGATTTTGATTGAACGACCTGGGCCGCCTGGTTCCACCGGAACTCGAAGCGAGGACGCGATCATACAAGCGCGTTGGCGTGGCGTTCGGGGACCGCTTCTTCATGCTGCTCTTCGTGGGGCTGGTGTGGCTTGGCCCGGCATTCGTCGATCCGCGTTTTTTGTACGGCCTGCTCGCTTGGGACATTCTCGTCATGTTGGCCTGGATCGCTGATCTGGCGCGGCTTCCGAAGCCATCGCAGATTTCCGTCAAGCGAATTTGGAAGTCTCCAGTAGCGTTGTCGGTTGAATCCGAGGTCGGCCTCACGGTCGAAAACCTTTCTGGCACCAGCATTCACGCCTCGCTGATCGATACGGTTCCGCTCGAACTTAGAACCGAGCCGCCTTCGCTGACCGTCTACGTCAAAGCAAAATCTGAGAACTCGACCGAGTACCGCATTCGTCCTGTCGAGCGGGGAGACGCGAAGCTTGGCGATTGCTACGTGCGGTATCAGAGCCTGCTGCGGATTGCGGAACGCTGGGTGAGCGCGCCTCTCGAGCAGACGGTCCGGATTTATCCGAATCTCGATGAGGCGAAGCGGCATTCGATCTACCTGCTGCGCAGCCGGCAGATGGCGATGGAGCGGCGGCGCACGCGCGTCCGGGGCATTGGGCGCGAGTTCGAAAGCCTGCGCGAATATCAGGACGGCGACGAGTATCGCGACATCTGCTGGACCGCATCGGCGCGGCGCGCGAAGCTGGTGACGCGGCAGTACCAGATCGAACGCAGCCAGACGGTATGGATCGTGATCGACGCGGGCCGTTTGATGCGGGCGCGCGTTGGCGGCTTCAGCAAACTCGATCAGGCGGTGAACGCGGCGCTGAGCCTGGCGCAGGTGGCGCTCTACTCGGGCGATCAGGTTGGGCTGATTGCCTACGGACGCGGAATCCGGCAGCAGCTTCCGGCGGCAAAGGGGAGCGCGCATCTGCGGCAGATGATCGAGCGGCTCGCGATGGTGCACGAGGAAACATCCGAGGCCGATCACTTGCAGATGGCCGGGCGTCTGCTTGCCGACCAGAAGCGGCGCAGCCTGATCGTCTGGATGACCGACTTGGCCGAGACGGCGATGACCCCGGAGGTGATCGAAGCGGCGTCAATGATGATGCCGCGGCATCTCGTCCTGTTCGTCGTGATCGGCCAGCCGGATCTGGGAGCGCTTGCGGCGAAGACTCCGCAGAGCGAAGCGGAGATGTATCGGGTCGCTGCGGCTCAGGAGATGGTGCATCGCCGCGAACTACTGCTGGCCCGTCTTCGCGAGGGCGGCGCGCTCGCTGTCGAGGTCAGTTCGGGAATCGTGTCGCCTGTGCTGGTGAACGCGTATCTGCAGATCAAGGAGCGAAGCCAGCTGTAGGACTTCGTCCCCACGCGTCATCGCTCGCAAAAAAAATCAGATCTCAAATCGCTAAAATATTCATATTGCGAGAGTTAGCATGCATTGGCCTGATTCGCCCTTCGCAAAATCTTGGAAAGAAATGACTTATTCGTAAAATCTTCCAAAATAAGGAGTTAGTACGTACTCCAATCTGATCACTGTACAGAACAGAAATCCTCCATCTTGGAGATTTCCACAGGTGCGAATTTTCAAAGATCTTAAATCAGGATCGTGCGCTTGGGTCGGCAGGCCCGATCGCGAATCCTGATCGCCCGTTTCGAGCGTCTTACAGTTCTCGCACTCGCGAGAAAAATTTTGATATCAAGCCGCTAAAATATTCATTCTGCTAGACTTACATCGTAAGCATCCATTCCTTCGTCCGCAAAATATTGATAATGCGCGGGCTACACGCAAAATCTTCCAGGATAAGCAGTTAGCTGCGCTAGAGCGGGCTTTTCCGGCGCGCAAGAACGCATGGTCTGACATAAGCCATACCGTTGCTCCGGCTACACCGTCATCTTGCATGCTCCCAGTTTGCGCTTTTCGTTGTTATGGTCAAGGTTGTACGTCACAAAACGAAAATATTTTTTGGCGTGGGCTGTGGAAAACTTCCTAAGGGCTGGGAACGGGTGGCACACCCTTGTTAGTCTTTTTCCTTCCCATTTTGAAACTGTGGGTGCCCCGTCCTCGCGTTTTTTTTTTGCGAGGGCGGGCACGATGCTGATTGGGCCATGAGATTTCGGCGGATTCAAAATCCAAAGCTGTCGGCTGCATCTTACCCACCCTTCGCACAAAACGCGAAGAGTGGGGCACCCACATTTATGCCGGTGTCATCGATCTTAAAGGCCGGGCCGCCCGCCCTGTGGAAAACTCGCGAACTCGTGTGCTAAATCCCCGGCCGGAATTTCCTACCACGGAGGCACCGAGACACAGAGGAGATTCACAATCGCTGCTTTCTGCTCCTTTTGTGATCTCCGTGACTCCGAGTCTCCGTGGTGAGAGGCCAGCCTAAGGCTTTGCGACTGGGGCGTTTTCTTTTTTGCGCCCTACGCCGAAGAGGTAAACGTTCAGCAGCACGAACAGGGCTCCGGCCATCGAGAACTTTAGCGGGATTGGCAGGGCTGTGGGGGAGACGAAGGCTTCGATCAGGCCGGCGATGATCAGGATTGGGATGGTGCCCAAGATCAACTGCACGGCTTCGAGTCCGGCTTTGGCGAGCGAGTCGCGGCGCGGGAGGACTCCGGGAAAGAGCAGGCCCTGGGCGATGCGGAATCCGGCGCCTCCGGCGATGAAGATTGCGGGCAGTTCGAGGACGCCGTGCGGAGCGACGAAGCTCCAGAGCTGCAGGCTCATGCCGGAGAGAAAGCAGGCCATCCCGATGACTCCGATCAGCAGGCCGTTGAACGCCATCATGTAGATCGTGCCGAGTCCGGCGGTGATCCCCAGAGCGAAAGTGGTGAAGCCGACGCTCATGTTGTTGGTCATGATGGCGCTGGAGGCGAGGGGCTTGATGCCGACAATAGAGTGCGTCCACATCTCGTGGCGGTCGATGGTTTCGACCATCTGCGGGCCCAGCAGCTTCACTTTGAAATCCGGATTCTGATAGGTCAGCGCGGCACCGACGATTCCGGCGATGGCGAAGATGAGGACGGCCAGAAGGCAATGCTTCAAGAGGCGGCGGAAGACGGCGGGGTAGGTGTCCCAGAAGAAGGACAGGGCCGCAAGGGGACTCGCCCGGTGGCCGGAATAGATGGTATTGTGGGCGCGAACCAGCAACTGGTTGACGTAGCGGGCAAAATGGACGGAGCTGCGGTCTTCGCGAATGGCGGCGAGATCGGCGGCGGTCTGACGGTAGAGAAGGCTGAGTTCCTGCAGGTCGGAGCGGGAGAGCGACTTCAATCCGTCACTGGCGCTCTGGTTGAGCAGAGACTCGAGCTTGCTCCAGTGCGGTTTGCGCTTCTCCAGCCAGCGAGTAGAGATCATGGTCGATATATACGATCAACTGAAGATTGACACGCCCGAGCAGATCGCGCTGGAACTGCCGCTGGCGGGCATCGGAAGCCGTTTCCTCGCGATTGCCATTGATACTTTAATCCAGGGCGCGCTGTATCTCATAGCCGGAATCTTGTTCTTCCTAATCCTTGGTTTGGGCGCGTCGATGATCTGGTTCGTGCCGAAGACGGTAGGTCCGGCGGTGGGGATATTCATCCTGTTCGCGATTTATTGGGGATATTTCGCGATCTTCGAAACGATCTGGAAAGGGCAGACGCCGGGGAAGCGCGTGGCCGGGATTCGCGTAATCAAAGAGAGCGGGCGTCCGATTACGGCGTTTGAAGCGGTCGGACGGAATCTGATGCGGGCGGTGGATGTGCTGCCGGGGATTTACGGTGTTGGTCTGGTTTGCATGATGTTGAACCGGCAGAGCCGGAGGTTGGGAGACTTTGTCGCCGGGACGGTGGTGGTGCATGAGAAGCCGACGGAGGAGGTGCGTCCGCTGTGGAATACGGCGACGGATGCGGGTAGTTCGTCAGGCTTGTCGGGGCAGGTGACTGCGGATGAACTGGTACTGATTGAAACGTATTTGAGCCGGCGGTTTGAGCTTGATCCGGATGTGAGGTTGCGGACGGCGATTCAGATTGCGGATCGGGTGAAGGCGAAGACCGGCCTCCAGCCGCAGGCGCATCAGCACGTGGATGATTTTCTGGAAGAGGCCGCGAGACGGGTTCGGGATAGTGGACGCTTTCAATGAGCGGATTGAGTGATTGGGTGATTGGGTGATTGGGTGATTGAGTGATTGAGTAATTGAAGAGCTTCTGGTTTCTAGCGGTTTTTAAAATTACCCAATTACTCAATTTCCCAATTACTCAATTTTCCAATTATGGCGGGGGCGGCTGGCGCTGCATGAGACTTCACTGCTTCTTGATCCAGGTCGAGATTTTTTCCAGCGCTACTGGGGACATGGTTTCTTCGATCTGCGCGTACTCGGACGGGGAGCCCGTTTTTGCAGTTTGGAACAGGTGATTCAGGCCTTGGAGTTCGTCGATTTCGAAGTGCTTGTTTCCGGCTTCCTGCAGAGCTTTGCGGATGGGCGGGAGGTTCTGGTCGGGAACGACCTGCTTGTCGAGCGATCCGTTGAGCACTAGAACCGGGCAGGTGACTTTGCGCAGAGCGGTCGCGGGATCGTAGGTCAGGAAATAGCGAGCCCACGGCGACGTGGCGCGCTGGATTTCGGCTCCGATCTGGGCTTCGGGAACAGTGCCGGCCAACTTCTCTCGGACTTTCTTTTCCAGCACCGCAGGATCTTTTTCGGTCTCTACCAAGGCGATAATCTCGCGATTCTTCTCGGTGTCTTTCTTCGCCTCTTCCGGGGTCTTGCCGTTGGCGATCTCGATGGCTTCGCTCTGGGCTGCGATTACCTGGTCTCCGGGGACGCCGGTTCCGGCCATCATGACGATGAAGGCGACGTCGTTGTTGCGGGCGGCGATCATGGGCGCGATGATGCCTCCTTCGCTGTGCCCGATGAGGCCGATCTTGTGCGGATCAACTTCGGGACGCGTTTTGAGAAAGTTGATTCCGGCTTCGGTGTCGGTGGCGAAATCGGCAGTAGTGGCGGTGCCGAAGTTGCCGGTGGACTTGGCGGTGCCGCGATCGTCCGCGCGCAGGACGACGATGCCGTGGCGCGTGAGGTAGTCGGAGAGAATCAGAAACGGCTTGTGTCCCATGAGGCTCTCGTCACGATCCTGCGGGCCGGAGCCGGTGATCAGAACAACGCCGGGGAATGGACCTTTCCCCGGCGGAATCGTCAGCGTGGCTGCGAGCGTCACGTCCTGAACGCTATTGTGGTAGGTGACTTCTTCTTCGCGATAGGGATAGGGCTTGACGGGAACCTGCGGACGCTTGAGCTCGAGTTCCGCCTGATCTTTCACGCGCTTCAGTTGCAGTGGATGAGAGGCGCCCATCTGGGTGAAGGTGCCGTCGATCGATGAGAGGTCGGCGGCGATCTTGCCTTCGAAGACTCCGTCGATGTTTTTGGCTTCGATTTTGAGATTCGCACCGTCGCGGGTGACGGATGTGGTGGGAATCCCGGTGGCGTTTTGATCAGGACTGTCCATGGTGGCGGTGAGTCCGTCTTCGGTGTTGACGATGTGGAAGACGATGCGCAGCTTGGCCGTGCCGAGATCGAGAGTTCCCATCCAGGCGCCGTCAATGTC
>Ga0070735_10002985_pt1 | contig 14976 bp, 12 predicted proteins | sample Coa_R1_FD_66443 | JGI IMG/M metagenome (GOLD analysis project Ga0070735, IMG submission 66443) | Surface soil microbial communities from Centralia Pennsylvania, which are recovering from an underground coalmine fire - Coalmine... | ecosystem: Environmental > Terrestrial > Soil > Unclassified ... | reverse complement strand
AGCTGGTGCCGCTGTCGGTCCCGCCCGACGCCAGCTTGTACAGCGCGATCAGGCCGTTCTCCGTCCCGGAGTACTCGGCCGCGGGCGGCGTGAAGTCGGAGCCGTCGCCCAATGCGACGTTGAATACGGCGATCTCGCCAACAAAATCTCGGATTCTTAGTCCCGTGCCGCCGGACGAAGGCGCAAACAGCTATAGCCATTCGTGGCCTCGCCGTTTCGCCTCACCGAGCCAAGGCTTAGCCAGCCGTACATAACGGCGCTGCGGGCGCCAGTTCAGCACGCAGCCGTCGCTCCGCATCAGCGGCCAGGTCTTCGGAAAGTGACCACCTCCCGCGATTTGAACGGGCCATCGCTGATTAAGTCACATTCGACACCGCGCCCGCCGTCAATCGGACGGCAACCGGATAGCCGTGGCCTTAGGCGGCGATACATATACGCAATCTGTCGATCGTGTTCGTCGTCTGGCCGCGCCTTCTGCTGGCTCTCGGCAAACGGAATGTCCCCGGACAGATCAGGCGGCATCGTGTGATCAAGCTTGTAGTGGCTCGGCCAATACTCGCGCTGAATGTATATCGACAAAACGCGCAAAGACCACTCCTAGCTGTACCTGACGTAAGCCAGAATAGAGGCCAGAAGTGCTAATACCACCAGAACGCCGCAGGAAAGCAACCGCTTCATTTTTTCGATGGCGCGCCTTTCGCATCACTGTTTTCTTGAGAATTACTTTCAGGCCGCGAGAACCGCTGCACCCGGGGCGCCCCGGCGCATCTCGGTTTTCATCTTTATCCGCCCGGAAACGCCACTTCGGAAGACGAAACGAAAATAAACCCGGGCTCCCGCCGGCCCTACGGCCCCCGTCGCGCCTCCGCCAGGCCGTGCAGCGCGAGCGCCGTGGACAGCAGCCGCGGCGCGTCCTCCACGCCGCGGCGCCAGCGGCCCGGCAGACGCGTCACGCCGTGCAGTGCGCCCGCGATCGCGCCGACGATCGCGGCGATGCTCTCCACCGCCCCGCCGGTCAGGGTGACGGCGCCCAGGATCAGCGCCTCCGGGTCGCGCGGCAGCCGCGCAGCCAGGTAGAGCGCGGTCGGGACCGCCTCCCGCGACCAGGCCGAAACGCCCAGCACGCGCACCGCCGTCTCCACCTCCACGTCGTCCGCAAGCATCGCCTGCGCGCCCTCCAGACAGCGCGCGAACTCCTCGAACGCGGGCGACTGCGCCCGCACCGCATTCACCGCGGCCTGCAGCAGCGCCGCGCCGTCCCAGTCCGCCACAGCCGCGGGCTCCAGCGGCAGCACGAGCGCGACCGCCTCCGCCACGGCCACCGCCGCCGCCTGCGCGTCCGGGCTGCCGTGCGTGGTCATCGCCTGGAGCATCGCGATGCGGCGCCGGGCCGGGGGATCGTCAGGATAGAGGAGCGCGACGGGAGCCACGCGCGTGGCCGCGCCGCAGCCGCCGCCGTCGGGATCGGCGGCCTCGTCCCACTCCGCGCCGCCCGTCCGAAGCTGGATGGCCGCCTGCACCGACGCCAGGCCGGGGCCGTGCGGCGCATTGTTGAGCCAGCGGACCAGCGCGTGCGCCCACGTATCCGGCACGAACAGGCCGCCCTCCTCGATAAGGGCGTCGGCGAGCGCCAGCGTCAGCTGCGTGTCGTCGGTCCACTGGCCGGGTTCGAGCAGATCGTCCAGCTCCGGGTCCGCGAGCGCCGTCAGGGGGATCGAGACCGGGGCCGTCGTCCGGGCCGGCGCGAATTCGGAAACGCCGCCGAGCGCCACGATTTCGGCGCGGTTCATGCCCGTGTACGGCATACCGAGCGCGTCGCCGATCGCGCCTCCGAAGAGGCAGCCTATGGTTTTTGTGGCGTTGATGCGCTGCATGCGCTGCCTTTCCGCCGTATGGCGCGACGATAGATCCGCGACGCGGCCACGGAGGGCCGGGCCGCGGGGGTCGTGAGCGTTGGGCCGCGCTGCCGGTGCCGTGGAAGCTACGCCTACGCAGTAAGCGCGAGCGGCCACGGCCGGCGGGCGCAGCGGTCTGAGGCGGCCACGGAGGGCCGCGCTACCGTTATGCCCCAGAGGCCGCGCTGTCGTTATGGCCCGGAGGGCGAATTGCGGGCGCTAGCTGGACGGCCCGCACTGGCCACGGCGGCCATGGAGGGCCGCGGCACCGGTTCGGCTCCGGAGGCCGCGATACCGGTTCGGCCACGAAAGGCCGCGGTACCGGTTTGACTGCGGGCTGCCGCGGTATCGGTTTGGCCCGGAGGGCGCGCTACTGCAATGGCTACAGGGAGCGCCACGGGACGTGTGCGATGAGCGCTGGGCCGCGCGGCCGGACGAATGAAACAGCAGGGCCCGGGCGTGGCGCCCGAGCCCTGCTCACCATTCGCCGCCTTGCGGTCGCGGACCTGCCTACCGCTTCAGGTTGATGACGGCCTGGAGCAGCTCGTCCACCGCGGTCACGATCTTCGTGTTGGCCTCGAAGCCGCGCTGCGTCACGATCAGGTTCGTGAACTCGGTCGAGAGATCGACGTTGGACATCTCGACGAAGCCCGTGCTGATCTTGCCGCGTCCGTTGACGCTCGGCAGGCCGACCTGCGCCAGGCCCGAATTGCTGCCCTCCTGGAACAGGTTCTGGCCGACCTTTTCGAGGCCGGACGCGTTCGAGAAGCCCGCGGTCGCGACCTGCCCCAGCGTGCGGCTCTGCCCGTTGGAGAAGCTGCCCGTGATCAGCCCCTCCTCGGAAATCTGGTACGACTGCAGCGTTCCGACCGGGAATCCGTCCTGCGAGGTGGCCGCGACGCTGGACGCGCCCGACACCTGCGTCAGCGTGCCGAAGTCGATCGCGACCGGCAGCGGGCCGGCCCCGCCCGCCGAGCTGAGGATGATCTTCTGCTTGCTGGTATCGATGAGGCCGCCCTGGTTGTCAAAATAGAGCGGGCTGTTGCCGGCCGTGGAGCTGTCCGCGACCGGGTTGCCGTTTTCCGTGGCCGTCCAGTTCCACTGCGCGGAGGCGTTGGGCGGCGCGCCCGCCCCCACCAGCTCGCGCGTGAACTGCAGGTTGATGTTGTGCTTGATGCCCAGGCTGTCGTAGACGACGACCGAGGCGTTGGAGACCGGCGACGCGCCCGTCTGGCCGTCGGCGATGCTGGCCGTCTTGGTCACGCCCAGGCCGCTCAGGTCGATCGTCAGCGGGAAGTTCGTGGCGACCTGCCGGCCCTGGTTGAACGCGCCTGCCGGGAGCGCTCCGCCGACAAGCTGAATGGTGCTGCCCAGGCTCTGCGCGGGATTGGAGCCGTCCGCCGTCACGAATCCTGTGCCCGGGACGAAGTAGGCCGCCGACTCCTGGTTCCCGGCGACGCTGCTGTCGTAGGCGGTGAACGTATTGCCGGCGGAATCGGCCACATCCACCTTCACCTGCCACTGCTGCGCCGCGCCCGCCGGCACGTTGGCGCCGGGAGTCGGGACCGTCGGGTTGGAGAGCGTCGTCGTGATGGTGAACGGCGAGCCGGCGGCGTCGAACACGGTGGTCTTGTTGACGACCGGCGCGCCGCCGTCCAGGTTCAGGCTCCCCTCAAGGTTGAGCAGCGACGACTGAACGGGCGAGGCGCCCGCCTGTCCGTTCGCGCTCGTCGTTACCGCGGACTGCGCCTGCAGCTTGGAGAAGTCGATCGCGACCGGGAAGTTGGGCGCGCCTGCGGTTCCGGCCACGTTGACGGAGAGCGTCGAGCCGGTCGAGTTGGCCGGGTTGGCGTTGTCCGCGAAGACGAAGTTGTTCCCGCCGCTGCCGTTGGGAACCGCGTAGAGCCGCTGGACCGGCTGCGCCACATTGTCGATCGAGACCGTCGCGTCCCACCGCTGCGTGGCGCCGACCGGCACACCGGGCCCGGCCGCGGGCGTGTGGACGGGATTGGAAAGCGTAATGGAGACCGCGTGCGCACCGCCGCTGGCATCGAAGATCGTTCCGGTCATCGGGCCAGGCGCGGACGAGGTGTCGAGCTCGCCGCTCACGTTCACGTGCGTCGTCTGGAGCGATGCGCTGGCGTCCAGGTTGCCCTGGAACGTCGCGCTCGTCGTCTGCTGCACGGAGGTGAGCGTGCCCACCGGGATCTTGAGCACGCTGTCCGCCGTGATCTGCTGGCTCGAATCGATGGTGCCCTTCGCGTCGGCGACATACCCGAGCAGCTTGACGCCATTGCTGGAGTTGACGAGGACGCCGTCGCTGTCCAGATCGAACGACCCGTCGCGCGTAAAGAAGGTATTCGAGCCGCTCGAAACGAGGAAGAAGCCATTGCCCTGGATCGCGAGGTCGCTGGACTTGCCGGTGGCCTGCAGGTTGCCCTGCGTCTGGTTCGTATTGATCGCCCCGAGCGAGACGCCCAGCCCGACCTGCGCCGGGTTCAGTCCGCCGACGGATGCGCTCGGGCCGGAGCCGTTTCGGATCGTCTGTGAGAGCTGATCCTCGAACGTGACGTCGCCGGACTTGAAGCCGACGGTGTTAACGTTCGCGATGTTGTTGCCGATAACGTCGAGCTTGGTCTGGTGCGCCTGGAGTCCGCTGACTCCGGAAAACATTGCCTGAAGCATGCGTAGTGAAACCTCCGCGCCCCAAGGGGCGATGTCGAGCCCTTCTCAATCGATCGAAGGGCGCAGGCTTCCGCGTCTCGCAACGCCGGGCCGGCCTGTGGGTTGGTAGCAGGTAGCAGGTAGCTGATAGCTGGTAGCTGGTTCCTGGTTGTTGGTGGCTGGTTGTCGGTTACCTTAGTTAGGCGACTACGGCGCTGTCTATGTTGGTGAAGACATTTTGTTTCAGGTTCTCCTTGTCTACTACCGTGACAACGGTGCGGTTCTTGACGCTGACCACCATGGCGAGGTCGTCCATCAGGACGAGCGCGTCACGCGATCCCTTGCCGGCGGCCTTTGTCACGGCGCCCTGCAGCCGGTCCATGTGGGCGGTGTCCAGGGCGATCTGGCGGGATGCCAGCCGCGTTTGGGCGTGCGCCGAGAACCGGACGGCGGACGATTCCGCGGGCGGAGCGTTCTCCGCGATTCCCTGCCGGGCGCGCAGAAGCTCGCCGAAGGAAGCGCCAGGCGGCCTGATCGCGGGCGCCGCGCGCGCCGGATCGGGCTGCGCTCCGGGCGCCGGGCCCTGTATCCGGGTTATGTCTGCCATAGCGCCGTCTCCGGGTCGCGCATCAGTTGCTGACCTGCTTGATCTGGTCGAGCGTAATGTCGCTGCCGTCCGCCAGGTCGACGTGGACGCCGTCCGCGCCGTAGCGCACCGCCGTCACCTGACCGCTGACGGTGGCGGGAACGTTGTTCGTGACCACCTGCGCCGCCACCGTCTTGCCGAGCAGGCTGGACGCCTGCAGCTTGGACTGCGCGCTCGCCATGTTGTTGACGCCCTCGACCGTCGAGAACTGGGCGAGCTGGGCCAGGAACTGGGACTGGTCCTGCGGCTGCAGCGGGTCCTGGTTTGTGAGCTGGGTCACGAGGAGCTGCAGAAACTGCTGCTCCCCAAGTTGTCCGCCAGCGGTCTGCTGTACCGCCGTGCTCAGCGCCGTTGAGGGATCGCTTGAGCTCACCGGTGCGATTGCCATGGGTCTCCTCCTTTCATCGTGCGTAGTATTTGGTCACGCGTGTCGCGGACGCATCGTCCGATCCCCTGGCTCGGCTGGACCCGGCCGACCTGCTCGCCGCCCGCGCGGCACGCGGAACCGGCTGCGCGCCGGCCCTATGGCCGGCTGTGCGCGCGGTTAGGCGCGGTAGTCCAGGCCGGCTCGGCCGATCGCCGGCCGGGAAGCGACTGCCGGAGCAGCCTCCGGCGATGCGACTGCCGTGGCGGCCCGTCGCGCCGGCCGGCGCGGCGCCTGTTCGCCCGGCGTCTGCTGCCGGAAGGCGCCGGCGTCGAATCCGCCGCCGCTGTTGCCGACGCTCACTTCCAGCGAGGCCAGATTCAGACCGCGCTGCTCGAGCGCAGCGCGAAGCTGCTCCCGCGCGCCCTCGACCGCCTGATGCGCCTGACTGTTCTCGACGACGATGCGGGCCGCAACGCCGGCCTCGCCTCTGGCGACGCTCAGGCGGATTCCGCCAAGGTGCTCCTGGTTGAGGGTCACCGTTACGGCGCGGCCCTCGGCGGACGAGGCGCGGAGCGAATCGATGTGCCGCGCAAGCTGCTGCGCGATCTGGGCGCGATCCGCAGGGCCGGAAGGCGTGGCGATCGGCTGGCCCGGCGCCGCGTCCTGGGCTTGGGCCGCAAGGCGCGTCACGGCCGCGGCAAACCCGGGGTTGCGACCGCCGGACAGATCCGCATCACCGTGTCGGCCGGAGTTCGCGCCCGCGCCGCCCTGACCCGCCGGCTCGCCCGCGGGCGCAGGTGCGGCGGCCGCCGGGCCCCGCGCCGGCGCTTCGGTCCGCGCGGATACCACGGCGTGCAGGCTTTCCGGTCCAGCGGCGATCGGTTCCGTGTGGCGCGTGGCCGGCTCGGCGTGGCGCGATGCGGTCAAGGCGTCCGGTCCCGGCAGGTGGACATCGCCGCCTCCGGGAGCGGCGCCCGGTAACGCGCTGCAATCGCTTGCGCCGGCCTGGGCGGGGCTTCGCGGGGCAGCGGCGGCCGGAAGCGCGCCATCGCCTCGATCGGGCGCAAGACCGCCGCTGGGAGCGCCCGCGGCATCGTCGGGCTCCGCCGTGATGCGCGCGGCGGAGCCGACTCCGGCAAGCTGCGGTGAGCCGGTTCGCGCATCTTCAGGAGGGGCGTCCTCCGAGCGGTCGGTCGAGTTCAACGCCAGCACCCGATCGAGCGCGTCGCGCTGCGTCTGCGCCGCGTCGCCGATGGCGGATTCGGCGCCGCCCTTACCGGAGGAGGCCGTACGAACCGATAATGGAGTGTTCGTCCCGGCGCGCTTTGTTTGGCCACCCGTAATCGCCGGCTGAGCGATAGCCGCAATGCCGCGAGCGTCAGCGCCGCGAACTACGGCCAGCTCCGGTGCGGCGACGTAAACGATTCCGTCCTGGCGCGGTACCAGCAGTTCACGGGAAATGTCCGTGATTGCGCCATTCCGGGGCGCAACTTCCGTATTGGGATCGTGGCGCGCCGGATTTGGCGGCGTGTTCTCACTGCGCTCCGGTCCCGCTGAACCGGCCAGGCCGCCGCCTGCCGTGAGGTTATCGGTGTTGGCCGGTAATAGTAGAGGAGCGCCAGACGCGCCGGCATTCACTCGTCCGACGCTGGAAGGCCCGGCGGCGCGCACCACGCCCGGCACGCCGGGGGTGTCCATTCCAGACTGGGCAGGGCCGAGCCGCTCGCCATGCGACGAAAATTCGGATCGCAGCGCCTCAGCCGCGGCGGAGCCGGCGGTGGAGCCGGCGGCCAGGACAGCCGATAGCAGGTCAACGGGCGTCTCCGGTTCGCGGGGTGATGCTCGGCGTGCGCGCAGGGCGGCCGGTGGCGCGGGCGGCGCATCCGCGTCCTCAAGATTTGAAGTGCCGGCAGCTTCGGCGGGGGCATGGTTGCCGTCGACCGCGCTGCTCCGCGGACCGGCTTCGGGATCGCAGGCGTCCGCCGCGAGAGCTGCGGCCGGGGCTTCCGGGGCTGCGTCAATTGGCGGAGCCGGCCGGGGGTGCGCAGGGGGCGACGAAGCGCGGACGTTGCAAAGAATCGCGTCGAACGTCGTATCGGGCGGATCGGCGAGACGCAGCGCGCCGGTCTGCGCCTCGCGGGAACCGTTCGGAACTATCTGCTGCGACACCGTCACGAAATCCGGCGAAATCAATCGGCCGCCTCCTGAAACCTGGCGCTCGACGCATGGGTCTGCTACATAGGTATTCGGAAGGCTGCGGGAAGATCTCCACGTATATTTGCCGATCCGGTCGTCGTAGAAAAGTGCAATTTTCGAGAAGCACTATCCGCGGGAGATTCTGTATACTCTTGTTATTAGGTGACACAGCGACGGTATTGCCCCCCTCCGTCCCGCGTCCGGTACGGAAAGTGGCACATGAAGAGTGAGAAGTGTGCGCCGCCGCGCGTCTTCACGGACATACCAACGGCGATTACGTTTCCACGATATGGAGCGTCTGCAACCGAGACGCCCTGCACCGTGCTGACGGCCTGGCAGACCGACCTACAGCATTTTCCGGGCGGCGAGGGCGCACTGGCTATTCGGTGGACCCGAAACGGCCGGCGGTACTTTGAGAGCAACCGGGAGCAGTTTGCGGTCGACGACAGCGCCTATCTCATATTTAACGGTGGGCGCGCGTTCTCAAGCTTCGTCGAATCGCCGTCCGTAGTTTCGTGCTACTGCGTATCGTATGCGCCGGACGTGGCCGAAGACGCTCTGCGCTCAATGGTCACGAACGAGGACAGGCTGCTCGAAGATCCGTTCGGAGGGCGGTACCAGCCGGTCCAGTTCTTCGAGACCACTTACCGGCACAACGCGCTGGTGACTCCGCTGCTCCGCAGGCTGGAGGAGGCCGTGGAGTCGCAGAGCGAGCCGCATGGTTGGTTTGGCGAGCAGTTCCGATATCTGATCGCGCGGATGCTGACCAGCCACCGCGAAGTGCTGCGCGAGGTTGCCAGGCTGCCGGCGGCCCGCGCGGCGACGCGGCTCGAAGTGTACCGGCGGACGTTGCAGGCGCGAGACTTTATGGAGGCAAGCCTGGATCGGCCGCTCACCGTGTCCGAGATCGCATCGGTGGCGTGTTTCTCGCCGTTCCACTTCCTGCGCAGCTTCCGGCAGGTGTTTCACGAGACGCCGCACCAGTACCTGACGCGGCGCCGGATAGAGCGGGCGCAGGATCTGCTGCAGCATACCGAACTATCGATTACGAACGTATGTTTAGATGTGGGGTTTGAGAGCCTGGGGTCGTTCAGCACGCTGTTTCGGCGGCACATGGGCGTCTCCCCGGAGCGGTTCAGGAGCCGGCGCCGCGCCGCCTCAACGCGTACATCGCTGGTGAAGCCCTACAAATAGCCGATTTTAACGATGTGGCAGGGCAGAGCCGCTATGCGGCCGATGCCCTCCCGCTGTGCGCTCCGATGTGAGAGCGTGAGAATTGGATCCTCCCATGGGGCCGCTGCGCGGCCCCAAATTTTTGTCTTCCGATCTCATTTCAGCAAGTTTGGAGAATAAGCAATTTTGGAGAAGTTCTCGGAGTCCGTGTGGGGTTACAATCAATACTCATCACCAATACTGCCTTGTGCAATCGCTGATATCCTGGTATTGATTGCCAACCACATTACCGGCCCGCATGTCGATACGAATGCGTGCCAAGGAGGACGACGTGGAAGACCGGACGGTTGTTCCAGCCAGGCGATCGGGCTTTACGCTCATTGAGCTGCTCGTGGTAATCGCCATTATCGCTATTCTTGCTTCAATCCTTTTCCCCGTGTTCGCGCAGGCTCGCGAGAAGGCGCGCCAGACCGCCTGTATCTCAAACAACAAGCAGCTCTCGACGGCGACGCTCATGTACAGCCAGGACTACGATGAGCTCTACCCGATGGCATTCGGCTACTACAACGGCCTCGGCTGGCTCTACCCGTACATCGGCGACGTTCCATACAACTCCAACTGCACGAACGGCGTGTGCGGCCCATCGTGGACGACGGGAATGAGCTCCTATTGGGCAAACGCGGTCCAGCCCTACTCGAAGAACTACAACATCCTGCTGTGCCCGTCCGCCGCGCCGCTCAGCGCAGGATACGCGACGGCCGCAGGCGCGCCGCCCGGCGTGAACACGAGCCTGACCTACAACGGCCTCCTGATGTGCTATCCGCAGGCCGGCGTGGCGACGCCCGCGGGCCTTCCGATGATCACGGAGAGCCTGGGCAAGGGAGGCTTCACCGGCGGCTACCAGTCCAATCCCGTGTTAATCTGCGCAAACGCGGCGGACATGACCTGCTCCTATAAGTTCAATGGCGGCGCGAATGTGAACGGCGGCACCAGCGGGTGGTTCAACTTCCTCGGGACTGCCGGAATCCATGGCAACGGGCAGAACTACACGTATGCCGACGGCCACACGAAGTTCAAGGCGCTCTCGCTCTCGGTTATGGGCGCAGGCCGCACCAACCCGAACAACGAGCCATGGGCCGTATACGACGCAACCGGCAAGCCGGCCGGCGGCTGGGTCATTGGCGGACAGCTCTACTACTTCAGGCCCGACTTCGCGTTCCCGTAAGCCTGCACGCACTCCGGCCGGCGTCGCTTCCGGGCGCGTCGGCCGAACCCGAGCCGCGCCCCGTCAACATTCGCCGCACAGGGCGCAGGCGCTCGCAAAATGCGATGAACAGGACAGCATCGCATGCGCGGACCACAAAAGATCGACAGCCCGAACGGGCTGTCGATCTTTTGTGCAATAGTGATTCGCGGCTGGCGGCATCTTCGCGTCCGCGGCGGCGCGCGTCAGCGGCGCTCCGGCGGATCCTTGCGCTCAGGCCGCTTGTCCGGCTCGGCGGGCCGCCGCTCGCCGTTCGGCGTCTTCTCTTCGCGCTCCGGACTCGCATCCGGCAGGCCGAAGCGGCGGAATACGCGCTGCAGCTTCTGATCGCGATCCACAGGCATGATTCCCATGATTGTCCCTCCATCTCGCCACGACCGGTTTCCGGCCAATACAGTTGACAGACGGCCGTGGAGGCGAGGGGGTTTCGAGAATGCCGTCGCGCGAGATCGGATCTGCCTGGCCGCAGCGATCGAGCCGCGGCGCGGCATCAGACCTCTGGTGGGGGGTGCCGCGTGATTCCGCCGTAGCAGAAGTATAGAAACCAACGGTGCCCGTGCTCCCGCGACGCCTCGTCGATCTGCAGGCCGTACTCGAACAGGTTTCGGCCGCCGGCCTCGATGAGCTGCACGCGCACCACGCGGCACGTGAGCGGCTGGAGATCGGCGCTGACATCGGCATCGATGGTTACGGATTGGCCGCACGCGATGTTTGTATCGGAGCGGACGCGCAGGCCGCGGCGGCTCAGGTCGTGCAGCGCGGCATGGAACTGCGGGCCATCCTCCACCGCGCCGAAGATCGCGACGCGACGCGCCATCTGCCGCAAGGCACGGCGATTTTCGCGCGGCTGGATCGTGTGTTCGGAGGCGGCCTCGGCCGCCAGGACTGGATGCATCGATTTGACTCCTATCAGCGAAGCGCCCGCACTCCGGAGCGCTTCCCTAGTCGTTGTTCCATGTTTGGCGCCGGGTTTGGCCGCGGCCTGGAGGTATTACGGATGGCAGCGCTGATACTGGTCCTGTTCCTCGTGTTCGCGGCGCTGATGTTCACCCGGCGGATGCCGGCGATGCTGGCCCTGCCGGCTCTGGCAATTGCGGTCGCGCTGATTGCCGACCACCGGCATCCGGTAAGCGCGATCGCGCTCGTCTTCGATACGGGCGTTACCCGTCTTGCCGGCGCGATGTCGAATGCCGTATTCGGCGCCGTCCTGGCGCAGGTCGTCTTCACGTCCAATATTGCGCAGACGCTCGTCAAGAAGGCCTCGGAGCTGGCCGGAGACCGCGCCGTGCCGGTCGCACTGTGCATGATGGCCGTTTCCGCCGCCGCCTTCCTCGCCCTCAGCGGCCTGGGCGCCGTGATCATGGTCGGAACGCTCGTGCTACCGGTGCTGGTCGGCGTCGGCATGCGGCCGCTCCCCGCGGCCTGCACGTATATCTTCGGCGTGAGCATCGGCCTCCAGTGGAACGTAGCCGGCTGGGGATTCTTCCATGAGCTGCTCAACGTGCCCGTCGGCGCCGTCGCGACGTACGCGACGATCACGGGCGTTCCGCTCATTGCCGCGGCCATCGCCTACGTCTGCATAAACGCGCGTTCGCGCCGCTCCGCGTGGACCGCGGGCGGCGAGACCGCGCCCGCGCCGCCGCCCGCGGTCTCCGGCTGGGCGCTCTTGACACCGGTGCTCCCGGTGGCGCTGCTGCTCGGCGCGCGCTTCCTGGATCGCCTCACCTGGGGCCGCGCCCCCGCTCTCGACCTGAACATCAACGCGGTCCTCGCACTTGCCGCGGTCTACGGCATACTGACAACGGCTCCGCGCGAGCTTGTAAACCGGCTCACCGGCGCGATCGTCGAAGGCATAAAGGCGGTCGCGCCCGTTCTCGGCCTGATGATCGGAATTGGCATGGTGATTGCCGCTCTGACCTCCGGCCCCGTGAAGCAGGCCATTGCGCCGGAGCTGGCGCGCATGATTCCGCGCACGCCCTGGGGCTACGTGCTGTTCTTCGGGCTGCTCAGCCCGCTCGCGCTCTACCGAGGGCCGCTCAATCTGTACGGCCTCGGCGCCGCTATCGCAGTCATCCTGAGTGCGATCTACGCGCCTCACCTGGTGATGGGCGCGCTCATGGCGACCGGCCTCGTCCAGGGAGTTTGCGATCCGACCAATACCATGCTCGTATGGACCGCCGAGTTCGCGAGGACCGATGTGAACCAAATCTTGCGCTCTACGCTGCCATACGTGATGGCGGCCGCAATGGCGTCACTGCTGTTCATTGCAGCGGTACATTGGCGCGGATGAGCCGGCCCGGAGAGGCACTGTTGCGGGAGCTCGCCGAGGCCGAGTTGCGCCGGGACCCGCTGTGCGCGAGGCTTACTCCGGCGCAGCGAGCCGCCGTATGCGCCACGGCGGCGGAGCGCGGCAGGCGGCTCGCCGAGCCATACCGGGGCGCATGCCCTCGCGCGCTCGCTTTCGCGCTTGGCGCGGGCGTCCGCATCGATGCCGGCGAGCGCCGGGTCGCCGGTAATCGCACGTTCGCCGAGTACGACGCGGAGGCGCGGATGATCTCTGTCTGCGCCGCTGCCATCCACGAGGTGGCGGGACAGCTCCAGGCGCGCGGCCGTCGAGGCGACAACCGGGACGCGGCGCTGAACCTGCTGATCGCGCACGAGCTGTATCATCATCTGGAGGGGAAGCGCATGGACCGGTCAACCGACAATGGCCTGACCGTGCGCGTGCCGCTCCTTGGCGGGCTATTAAGCGCTCGCAGGCGGCTCCGCGCGGCGGACGAGATTGCGGCGCACTCCTTCGCATTCGACGTTTGCGGAGCTTGACGCGTATTTATCCTGAAGGAGAGACCGCGCAATGGCTGAGGAGCGTGACAGGGACGGGAGCGGGTTCTGGGACCGGCTGCGAAGCAAGGTGACCAGCGTGGCGTCCAGAGTCGTGGCCGGACCTGGCGCGGCGATCGTCAAGGGCAAGACCGCCGCGCGGGACGTGTTCGACGAAGGCGGCTTGATCGTCGGCGCCGGCCATCCGATCGACGACGCGGCGATCGACCGCGCCGCGGCAGCCGGCCAGATGCCCGCGCTTATCGCCGCCGCAGCCGAGGCGCAGAGCCAGGACTTGAAGGAGCGGCTCCGCACGACGTACGGGCAGACGCCGGAGGCCCAGGAGCGGCGCAATCTCGCAGACTCCGACACCTACATCGAGGCGCGCGGCTACATCAAATGCGTTGCGGCGGTCGAGGTGACGGACATTCGCGGGGGCGTGTTGGTGCCCGCGGGAAAGGTGATCGAGGACGAGGATGTGCGGTGCGTCCGAGACGCGGGCCAGCTTGCGGCGCTGATCTACTCGGCGCAGCAGTCCGCCTCTGCGCCGCGGCCGCCATCGCCGGAAGAGGTCGCGGAGGCTAAACGGGTCCGCCAGGACGGCTATCTGCCGCCGAAGCGTCGGACCGCCGTTCCGCTGGGCGACACCTTCGAAGAGAAGTAGGAGCGATTTCGAGGGCGTGGAGTTTGCGGAGGCGCGGGCGTTGGCCGCGGCGCGGCGGGCGCGGAGGCGCGTGCTACCGGGCATTACAAGGACGATTCATGCGGCGGTCTTCAGCGGAAAGGTGACCTCGACTCGCGCGCCGCTCTCGTTCGCGAACAGGACGCTGCCGCGGAGATCGTGGCGTGCCAGCGTGTCGACGAGCGAGAGCCCCAAGTTCGCGTCGCGCGCCACATCGAAGCCTGGCGGAAACCCTGGGCCGTTGTCGAGGACGCGCAGCTGCGCCACGGGCCCGGTCGCCTTCATGAAGACGCGCGCACGGGTCGCGCCATGCTTGCCGGCGTTCTGAAGCAGCTCGTTCGCGATCAGCGCGACGGCGGTCGCCTGCTTCAGCGCCAGCGCCATCGTCTCTGTCTCGACGTCCACCGTCAGGCCGATCGGCAGGGCGGCAAGATCGACCAGCCGCCGCAGCATCTGTTCGCCATCGACCTGGTCCGACCGCAGCTCTCGGCTGAAGAAGTCGTGCACCGCGGCCACCGCGCGGACCTGGTGCACGACGTCCTCCAGCGCGGATTTCGGCACCACGGGCTCCGGGTCCTGAAGCTGCATGTCGATCAGCGAGCCGATCAGCTGCAGGTTATTCTTGATGCGGTGATTGCTCTCCTTGACCGCGACCTCCAGCGCGCCGCGGATCTCGCGCTCGCGCGCCCAGGTCTGGTGGAGCGTACGGACATTCATCCAGGCCAGAAAGGCGACCGCAAAGCAGATGATCGCCATCGGCGTGACGATCGTGAGCTGCGCTGTATTGAGCCACTGCAGCCGATTGCGGACCGCGATCTCCTGGAGGCGCGCCCCATCGCGCGCGCGCTCTAGAGACGCGAGTCCGTCGCGGAAACGCGCCTCCTCACGGTCGAACAGGTCCGAGCCGCCAGGATCCTGCGCGCCCGTGTAGCGCTTCAGATAGCCGTCGATCCAGTGGGATATCGCGGCAGTGCCGTCGTTCCAGCCCTTGCGGGACTGGCCATTCAAAGGCGCCGTGATCTGCGGATCGAGCGTCGCTTTGCGCCACTCCGCGACGAGCTTGCGATACTCGGCGTCCGCGGCGCGATAGCGCGACGCGGCGCCCGGCTCCGTGTAACGGTAGGTCAGGAAGGCGTCGGAGCGGGCCGCGGCGGCGATCGCGTCGCCGATGCCGAGCCGACTCCGTTCCAGGGCGTCGATGCGCCGAAAATCGCGCTCCAGGCGGCTGGCGACGACCAGCGGCACCAGGAAGAGCGCGGCGAGGCCCAT
>Ga0070735_10002984_pt1 | contig 14979 bp, 16 predicted proteins | sample Coa_R1_FD_66443 | JGI IMG/M metagenome (GOLD analysis project Ga0070735, IMG submission 66443) | Surface soil microbial communities from Centralia Pennsylvania, which are recovering from an underground coalmine fire - Coalmine... | ecosystem: Environmental > Terrestrial > Soil > Unclassified ... | reverse complement strand
AACGCGTAGGCATTGCGTGGGTCGCGTCGGCCGGGATATGGTACGGCCGCCGATGTTTCCCTGCTCTCTCCACGCCCAACCGAGGTTGTCCATGGCGCACCGCCGTCTCGCACGGGGGCTGACCGTGCTCGTCATTGCCACACTCGCATCCAGGACCGCGACCGCGCAGGCCGCGCCTAACACGCTGACGGCGCGCGAACGGGCCGACGGCTGGACGCTGCTGTTCGATGGCCGGACGACGACGGGATGGCGCGGCTACAAGCAACAGACCATGCCCGCGGGGTGGTCGGTGCAGAACGGTACGCTCACGAAGAGCACGGAAACCGAGGACATCGTCACGACCGGCGAGTACGGCGACTTTGAGCTCGACGTCGACTGGAAGATCGGCACCGGGGGCAACAGCGGCATTTTTTATCGCGGGACGGAGGAATACGACCACGTGTATTGGAGCGCGCCTGAATTTCAGCTTCTGGATGACGCGCACGCGCCGGACGGTAAGAGCCGTCTAACGGCAGCGGGTTCCGACTACGGGCTGTATCCGTCGCCGGCCGGCATCGTGAAGCCGGCCGGAGAATGGAACACGACGCGGATCATCGTGAGGGGCGCCCACGTCGAGCACTGGCTCAACGGCAAGAAGCTGCTCTCCTACGAGCTGTGGAGCCCGTCGTGGTCGGCGAAGGTGAAGAAGAGCAAGTTCGCGCCTTACGCAAATTACGGAATGGCGAAAAAGGGGCTGATCGCGATCCAGGGTGATCATCCGGGCGTGCTGGCGCTGCGCAACATCAAGCTGAAAGAGCTGCACTGACGGGCGGTTCCGCCCGTAGCGGAATCTTGATGCGTCGGGCGTCCGTCACCGCGGCGGCGGCGCACGTGCGCGACCCGCATCGTCTTGCGCGCCGGGCTAACGGGGCGCGGCAGATGTTTGCCGACGCGCTCGCCGCGTGAGACCGTCGACGAGGATCGCCCGACGCTCGGGCGCGTGGCGCCGCGAGCGCTGCGTTGGGCAGGCGATGGACCGTGCCCAACGAGGCCGATGCGATTTTTTCGGAGTCCGATGGCAGATTTGGGACGAGGAACACGCGGCCGCCGTGCGAGCGGACCCGAATCGGGACACCCATGACGGACGCGCCGGTCACCGTTGGGCGAACGATCTCGCTGCGTTCGCACCGTTAGGGATGTATCGGAACGCCGTTTGCACGTGGCCTCTCGACATCGCGCAGAAAGATGTTATACTGCGCGCAGCGCGACACGATGATGGCGCGCGAACCGGTCATCCGGTCGCAGGTGGCGATGCACGCGGCGGCGAGACCGGACACCGGCAGCGAGACGAGCCGGTCTGTTAGGCACTTGCGGCACCGAGGGGCCGGACACGGCGGATCGCGGACCGAGACGCATGACCGCATCGATGCTCTGTGTTCGGCGTGACGACTACACGGCGGCGTCGAGTTGGCGTCTGCTCCAGTGGTGTATGACCCGCGGTGCCGACGAGTTCACGCTTGGATTTCTCGGTCCGCCGTATGTGTCCGGCACGACGTGGGCCGAGCTCGATGAGTTGCTGGCGCCGTTCCGCCGGCGGGTGGCGAGCGCGGGCGACCGCTGGTCGCTCACGGGAGAATCGGCGGCAGTGCTGCAAGCCGTGTTACCCGATGGATTACTGGGAAGCGCGAGTGGTCAGGCCGCGGTGCGTGATCCAGCAGTCTATCGCGGCGGCGCGTTGATGTTGGCGATCGAGTCGGATGCGGGAGTCGGAACGCTCTCGCTGAAGGACGATGACGAGGCGAGCCTGGCTCGGACAGGGTTGCCCGTTCATCGAGGAGGGACGGCGCGCTGAATACGATCAGCGCTACGGACCTCGAGCATGTTCAGACGTAAGGCGGTCGTCACCGACGTACCGCGCAGCGGCTGGTAACCATTTTTCACCCTTACACCGAGGGGTCATTCATGCCCACGCGGGATCGCTATCGTGAGTATCGGGAGGACCAGACCACGATCTGGGTGAGCAAGGCGGCGCGCGCCTTCCTCGATCGCGAGAAGAAACACTCGCGCGAATCAACCACGAGTGTCGTCGATCGACTCCTCCGCGAGCTCCGGGGGACGCGGCGCGGGTCGAAGAAGTAGAACAGCTCGTTCCACCATTTCGGGGGAAGAGAGTAGGCGCAACGTCCTGCGTTGCCCCTGCGCTCTTCCCCCGCTCGCGTTCCCGGTACTATTTCTCAGTCACGCGCGCGTCGCGCGCTCGATTGTCTTTAGCCCCGAACCGGCTGTGAGCGACCGACCCGCGTCACCAGATCCGTCCACCGCGCCGCGCCGCGGCTTCCTCGCCCAACTGGCGACCGCCGTCGCCGGAGTCGCGGCCGGCGCCCTCGTGCGCCCCGCACGCGCCCTCACGGCGACGATGCCCAACGGACGCGTCGCCGCCGACACGAGCGCCGGACGGAACACGCGCTGGGATCTCTCGTGGGTCGACAAGATCACCGCGCCGCATCGGCAAGTGTTCGATTCCCCGCAAATCCAAGACGGCGCCGCTCTGTCCAAAGCGTCGCTCTTTCTTGCCGGATACCGCGAGGTGTACGGAACCGCAGACGCCGACGTCAATGTCGTGATCGTCATTCGCCATCGCGCCATCGCGATGGCGCTCGCCAGCAGCGTCTGGGCGCGCTACGACTTCATCGGCGACCAGAGCAAACTCAAAGACCCGACCACCGGCCGCACCGCGAAGCGCAATCCGTTCGTGGGCGTCACGGACGCCGACAAGTACGCCCTCATCGACCCGGACGCGTCGCTCGACGCGCTCATCGCGCACGGCGCCATCGTGCTCGCGTGCAACCTCGCGTTAGGCGGCTTCGCCTACGAGATCGCCGACAAAACGAAGCAACCGGTGGACAGCGTCAAAGCCGAGCTCGCGCACGGCCTCGTACCGGGCGCGACGCTCGTGCCGTCGGGCGTCTTCGGCGTCGCCCGCGCCGAAGAAGCCGGCTGCCACTACATGTCCCTCACGTGAGCGCCACGCTCCCGTTAGGAATCAGCGCCGCCGCGATCCTCCAGACCTGACGGCTACCGCATGCCGCGCAAGGCGTTCGTCTACTGGCCGCTCGCCATCCTGGTGGTGGTCGCCGACTGGATCACGAAGTCGCTCGCCGTGGCGTATCTCGAGCCGGCGCACATCCCGCACCGGCTCATCGGCACCGTCGTGCAGTTGACGCTCACGTACAACCCGGGCACGGCATTTGGAATTCCCGTCGGTGGCGGCGGCGCCGCGCGCGCCGGTCTGGTGGTGGTGGTCGTGATCGCCCTGGTGATCCTGTTCGGCATGTACCGGAACGCCGCCCCATCCGATACCTGGCTCGCCGCCGCGTTAGGCTTGGTGTCGGGTGGCGCGTTGGGCAATCTGATCGACCGGCTGCGCTCGGCGCGCGGCGTGGTGGATTTCATCGACGTGCGATTCGGCACCTGGCATTTCTGGACGTTCAACGTCGCCGACGCGGGCGTGTCGGTGGGAGCGGTGTTGCTCGCCATCGTGCTCTGGCACCATGACAAGGCACGCACATCCGGGAGGACACCATGATTCGCAAATTGAAATCCGGCGAATATCGTCTGTACTCGCGCAAGAAGAACCCGAAGACGGGCCGGCGCCGCAATCTGGGCACCTTCAAGTCGCGCGCTGCGGCCGAGAAACACGAGCGCGCGGTGCAGTACTTCAAGCACGGGTGAGCGCGTAAGCGCGCGCGGTCATCGTCTCGTGACCATCCAATCCGCCTCCGACCTCGCCGGACTTCAACGCGCCGGTCATCTCGTCGCGCGCACGCTCGCCGAGATGCGCGGCGCGGTCCGGCCCGGTATCACGACCAGCGCGCTCGACGACATCGCCGCACGCTACGCTCGCGCCGAAGGCGCGCGTTCCGCGCCGCAGCTCGCGTACGACTTTCCAGGATTCACCTGCATCAGCGTGAACGATGAGATCGTGCACGGCATTCCCGGCCCGCGCGTGCTCCGCGGCGGCGATGTCGTCAAGCTCGATGTGACGCTCGAGCTCGATGGCTACATCGCCGATTCCGCCGTCACCGTTCTCGTCCCGCCGGCGGACCGCACGGCGCGCGCGCTGCAACGGTGCGCGCGTCAGGCCTTCACATCGGCGCTCCGCTCCGCCCGCGCCGGCGCCGCGCTCGCCGAGCTCGGCGGCGCCGTCGAACGCGAGGTGCAGCGGCACGGCTTCGCCGTGATGCGGGAGCTGAGCGGCCACGGCGTTGGACGACGCATCCACGAGAGCCCGTCGGTGCCTAACTTTCGCGACGCGGCCACCCGCGGCGTGCTCACGCCGGGACTCGTGATCGCGCTCGAGCCCATGATCACTCCGCGCCCAACGCGGGTGGTCGAGGATCGCGATGGCTGGACCCTCCGCACCGCGAACGGCGCACTCGCCGCGCATCACGAGCATACGATCGTCATTCGGACGGGTGCGCCGCTGGTCATCACGATGTAGTCGAACGCCTCAGCGCTTCCCTGTCACCATGTCACTCACGCCCGGCCAACGCGCCACACGAAGCCTCACCCTCGGCCCCGAGAAGGTCCGCGCCTTTGCCGAGCTCACCGGCGACTACAACCCGCTGCACTTCGACGAGGCGTTCGCCGCCCGCACACGCTTCGGCGCGTTGGTGGTGCAGGGCGGACTGACCACGGGCTTGTTGCACGCGCTCGTCGCCATGGACATGCCCGGGCCGGGCACTGTCTTCCTCAGCCAGAACTGGAGGTTCACGGCGCCCGTATACATCGGCGACACGATCACCGCCGAAGCAGAGGTCATGAGCGTGCACGCGACGAAGCCGGTGACGCAGCTGCGGATCATCGTGCGCCGCCAGACCGGTGACGTCGTGTTGGATGGTGAGGCGTGGTGCTACACGTTCCCGGGATAGCAGCTCGGCGTCGGCGCACACCGGGCGCCGCGGCGGGCGTGTAAATTACGGACAGCCTGTCGTCGCCCGTGAGCGCGGCGGCAGTGGCTCAGTTCTTCACGGCGCCCGCACTCCAGGCGGCGCGCACCGATCGCGAGTGCCCATGTCATCTCTCGATTCGTTCGGCAGCCGCTCGACGCTGCATGTCGACGGCTCCGCCTACACCATCTTTCGCCTCGATGCGCCGGCCCTCGCCTCGCTCGCCGGCGCGCGCATCGACCGGCTTCCGATTTCCCTGCGCGTGCTCCTCGAGAACCTGCTGCGCAGCGAGGACGGCGCGTTCGTCAAGCGCGACGACATCGCGGCGCTCGCGACGTGGGACGTGACCGCCTCGCGCGAGCAGGAGATCGCGTTCCGCCCCGCCCGCGTGCTGCTGCAGGACTTCACCGGCGTACCGGCCGTCGTCGACCTCGCCGCGATGCGCGACGCGATTGCCCGGTTAGGCGGCGATCCCACGCGCATCAACCCGCTGCAACCGGCCGACCTGGTGATCGACCACTCCGTGCAGGTGGATGAGTACGGCACCGAAGCGTCCCTGCTCATCAACACCACCAAGGAATTCGAGCGGAATAGCGAGCGCTACGCCTTTCTCCGCTGGGGACAGCACGCCTTCCGCAACTTCAGCGTCGTGCCGCCCGGCACCGGGATCTGCCATCAAGTGAACCTCGAGTACCTCGGCCGTTCGGTGTTCAGCGCCGAGCAGGACGGCGTCCGCTACGCGTATCCGGACTCGCTGGTGGGGACGGATTCGCACACGACGATGATCAACGGGTTAGGCGTGGTGGGCTGGGGCGTCGGCGGTATCGAAGCCGAGGCGGCTATGTTAGGCCAGCCGCTCTCGATGCTCGTACCGGAGGTGGTCGGGTTCAAGCTGCACGGCCGGCTCCCGGCGGGCACCACGGCCACCGATCTCGTGCTCGCCGTCACGCAGATGCTCCGCAAGAAGAAGGTGGTCGGCAAGTTCGTGGAGTTCTACGGTGTGGGGCTGTCGTCGCTGTCGCTCGCCGATCGCGCGACGATCGGCAACATGGCGCCCGAGTACGGCGCGACGATCGGCTTCTTCCCGGTGGACGACGAGACGCTCAAGTACCTGCGCTTCACGGGCCGCAGCGACCAGCAGGTGAAGTTGGTCGAGGCCTACTGCAAGGAGCAGGGGATGTTCCGCACCGATGCGTCTGCCGATCCGGTGTTCAGCGATACGATCGAGCTCGACCTCGGCACCGTGGAGCCGTCGCTGGCCGGTCCCAAGCGCCCGCAGGATCGGGTGCCGTTGGCCCAGTCCAAGGCGATGTTCGCCGAGGCGCTGCAGGGCGAGCTGGAGCGGTTAGGCGAAGGCAAGTCGGCGGCGCCATCGGCGGGCGCCGGCGGATCGGGCGGCGTCGGCGTCGCGCCGGCGGCGACGGCCGCGGGCGTGAGCGTGCGGATGAAGGGACAGACGTTCACGATCACCCATGGTTCCGTCGTGATCGCCGCCATCACCAGCTGCACCAATACCTCCAATCCGTCGGTGATGATCGGCGCGGGCTTGCTGGCCAAGAAGGCGGTCGACAAGGGCCTAACGGTGAAGCCGTGGGTCAAGACGAGCCTCGCGCCCGGCTCCAAGGTCGTGTCGGACTACTACCGGAAGTCCGGCCTCATGGCGCCGCTCGAACAGCTCGGTTTCTATCTCGCCGGATACGGGTGCACGACGTGCATCGGCAACTCGGGACCGCTGCCGCCGGAAATCGCCGAGGCGGTGGAGCAGAACAGGCTCGTGGTGGCAGCCGTGCTCTCCGGCAACCGTAACTTCGAAGGCCGGGTGAACGCGCTCACGCGGTTCAATTATCTCGCGTCGCCGCCGCTGGTGGTGGCGTACGCGCTCGCCGGGCGCATGGACATCGACCTCGCCACCGAGCCGTTAGGCATCGGCACGGAGGGGCCGGTGTTCCTGCGCGACATCTGGCCGTCGTCCAAGGAAGTGCAGGACACGATTCTGTCGTCGGTCAAGAGCGAGATGTTCACCAAGGAGTACGCCAACGTCTTCGACGGGGACGAACGGTGGCGCGCGCTGCCGGTGCCCACGGGCGACCTCTACGCGTGGTCGCCGGATTCGACCTACGTGAAGAATCCGCCGTTCTTCCAGGACATGACGCTCGATCCGCCGCCCGTTAGGCCGATCCGCGGCGCGCGCGTCCTGGCCATGCTCGGCGACTCGATCACCACCGACCACATCTCGCCCGCGGGCTCGATCCCGGTCAAGAGTCCCGCGGGCCAGTGGCTCATCGCGCAGGGCGTGAAGGCGTCCGATTTCAACTCGTACGGCGCGCGGCGCGGCAACCACGAAGTCATGATGCGCGGCACGTTCGCGAACATCCGCTTGCGCAACGAGCTCGCGCCCGGCACGGAAGGCGGCTGGACGGCGCTCGAGCCCGGCGCGACGGCAGTCACGATCTACGACGCGTCGGTGTCCTACCGGGCGGCCGGCACGCCGCTGCTCATCATCGCCGGCAAGGAGTATGGAACCGGTTCGTCGCGCGACTGGGCGGCCAAGGGCACGTTGTTGTTAGGCGTATCCGCCGTGATCGCCGAGTCGTTCGAGCGCATCCACCGCTCGAATCTGGTGGGCATGGGCGTGATCCCGCTCGAGTTCGTGGACGGCGCCACGCGCCAATCGTTAGGCCTGACGGGCTTCGAGACCTACGAGATCGAGGGACTCTCGAACACGCTCGCGCCGCGGGCGACGCTCACCGTGCGCGCCAAAGGATCCGACGGCACGGCGAAGTCGTTCCCGGTGCGCTCGCGGATCGATACGCCCGAGGAAGCGACGTACTATAGGAATGGCGGGATTCTGCCGTACGTGTTGAGAAACCTGGCGAAAGGAAGCGCGCGCTCGGGCTGACGGAGGGAGGGAAGCGGGAAGAGGGAAGCGGCGCCTGGCGGTGCCTGAGGGAGTTATTTTCGCGTCTGCCTACCGACAGATCGAGTCGGCGACGATGCCCCTCTTCCCTCAGGCACCGCCAGGCGCCGCTTCCCGCTTCCCCCAGCGCGCGCAGAGCGCGCGCGCTTCCCTCACACGATGTGCTTCCCCTCCCCCGTCTCCCGCTCGCGCTTCCGGAGCTCGCGCGCCACGAATACCGTCCGATAGACCGCCGTTCCGATCGAGCCGGCGCCGATCAGCACGATCACCGTGAGCAGGATCGCGCCGTTGTGCCAGTGGAGCGCGCGCGTGGCCGGGCTGTCCACGATCGACGCCACGCCCAACAGCACCAGGCGCTCCGCCCGCTGCATCACCCCGCCGCGGCAATCCACCCGCACGCCCTCGCCCTTGGCCCGGGCGTAGCTCACCATGAGCGAGCCGCCTAACGCAAGGATCGTCGCCGTCATCGCCAGCGGCACGGCCTCGAAGTACACCGCGAGCCCGATGAACGCGAACATCTCGGCGAACCGGTCCAGCATCGAATCGAGGAACTCGCCGTAGTCCGACGCCACTCGCCGCGCCCGCGCGATCCGCCCGTCGATGATGTCCGCCACGCCGCCCAGGAGCACGAGCCAGCCGCCCAACGCCAGCGACTCCTTGGCGTACGCGAAACCGGCGAACAAACCCATGAGGCCGCCGAAATAGTTGAACAGATCCGGAGACAGGCCCCAGGACACGAACGCGCGTTCGGCGGGCGAGATCAGCCACATGAGCCAGTCACGCACCCATGTGCCCAACAAGAATGTCGTGGGCCGGCGCGCCACGTCCGCATCCACCGGACGGTTTCGCGACACCACAGCGAACACAGGCATGGTCAACAAGAACATTCCGGCGAGAATCAGCGCCGCATACGTCGTAGGCGTCATTTCAGCTTCGTCGTTGTGGTCGAGATCGGAGGTAATGAATCGCCTTAGGCCACAGAAAAATGAGCGGCCAGCGCCGCTCGCGCTCGGTCAGCTCGACCGAGACGCCGCTCCGCCGGGCGATCTTCTGAAGAATGTACTCGAGCCAGTCGTCGTACAATGCGATGTACTTGAGCCAGCGGGACGTGGCGCGAACTTCACTACGCCGGAAATACATGGCGGCACGGAACTTGGCCCACTTTCCAACCGGCGATGCGAGAGTGTAGACTTTACCATTCCGTGCAAGTATCCTATGCTGGACAAGTTGGTCCAATAAGGCAGTGTAGACCGGCAACAAGGTCTCACGCTGCGCAGCCAGCAACATATCGACACGCTCACTCCCTTCGGGTCGAATCTCTGCAGCAAACGACGTCTCGAGCAGGATCCGGCAGTACGCATCCACATCGAATTGGCGGGGCAAGTAAGGCGAGCCCCACGCGAACGTCGCGATGCGCGCGCCGATCAGTAAGTCGATCACCCGTTGAGTGCTCTTTTGGTCGCGCGTCCACGCAATTTGCACGTGTTGGAACAATCGGCCCAACGCGAAATGATCTCGCGCCTGGGGCGATGCAGCGAGGCGAAAATCGGACCACGAATACACGGCGCACTTGGCTTCGAGCGCCGGCGTGACGCCGGGCACCGTGACACGGATGACGTTGGGCGCAAGCAGGTGATTGAGCACCGTGGCCACGCGAGGATGAAATCGCGTGACGCCGTGCGAGGCCAGCGAACGGTAGGCGTCCCGATAGCGATCCACGATGACGAAGAAATCGTGAGCGCTCTCAGGCTTAGGCTGTGATTGTTGGGCGTGGGACCCGTAATGCACCACCGCGACCGTGGTATCGCCACACGCGTCCGCGAGAAACGCAGCAAGCTGGTCCGTGCGCGCCGAGCGTGCACTGTCCAGTCCCGTCGCCAGCGCGGCGCGAAGCACCGCGTCGCTGGGCGGAATCAGGTGGACGCGCTCGTTAGGACTACGCATCACCAGCCGCGGTGCGGCTCACGACCGGCGTAACTGGTCGAGCGCCGCCGTCATACGCTGGTGCAGCATGTCGATGAACGCATCGACCTGCGCATCATCGGAGGGAGGATCGAACGGTCCGAGCACGACGACACGAATGTGGGTGTCGGCAAAACGCACGAACGAGTCCGCAAAGGTTCGGATGTGCGACATGCCGTCGGCCACTACACAATAGATGGGTCGGGAAGCCCGCGCGAGCGTGATCCTCAAGCCGTTGCGCATGAAGCGCCCAATGCGGCCGTCGTCCGTGCGGTGGCCTTCCGGAAAGATGAGCAAGGACTGATCGCCGCGCGCAACCTGATCGGCTGCGTCGGTGAGCGAGGCCAACTCGGGACGCGCCAGCGTGCGCTTTTGCGAGAGGAACGGAAAGCGAGCGAGACGCGCGAGCGGCGAAATGCCAGGAATGCCGCGGCGATAGCGGTCGCGGGTCGGGATGAGCGGGTACGGACCGGTTACGAGTGACAAGCCGAGTGGGATGTCGAGCACCGACTGGTGATTCATCACCACGATGCAACTCTCGGCGGGCAGTGATCCGTTAGTCGTAAGGCGCACGCCCGCAAAGACGCGCGCCATACGCAGAGTCGTGAGAGCGTGGAAGCGGAGCCAGGCGCGAACCAGTGCCCGGCGACGTCGCGGCACGAGGAAGATGGCGGGCCAGAGCAGCACACGCTGTCCAAGGCCCATGATGAGAGTCAGGTAGCAGAAGTAGATGATGAAGAAAATGCCGCTGCGCAGCACGCGCCCGACTCGCACAGGTCGGGAACCGGAGCGGGAGGAAACGGGAGCGGGTGGGGTGGGTGGTGATGCGGCTTGGTCCGGAGACGTTGCGTGCTGTGGAGACAAGCCGGCGCTCTCGGCATTCACTTGGAGGTCACCCATGGCAACACGAGTCGAAGCGCAGACGAGCATGAGCGTCTCCGACTACGATTACAGTAGCTTCTTTTATTCGTCGAGCGATGACCCGTTCGCGATACTGGAGCCATACAACGAGTGGTACACCCGCGCCGTGCAGCAGGGCTACTATCTGTTCGCACAGGCGATGTCGACGCCGCCGCAGAGTTGGGTGCACCTCACTGAAGGATTGCATCACCGCCACGTCAAGCTCCTCAATCTGTCGTCGTACAATTACCTCGGCCTCTCGTATCGCCCCGAGGTGATCGCGGCTGCGAAAGCGGCACTCGATCAATATGGGCTAGGCGCGGCCGGATCGCCCATCCTGAGCGGCACGATGGACGTACACGTGCAGCTCGAGGAAGCCATCGCCCGCTTCAAGCGCAAGGAAGCGGCTATGGTGTTCCCCACCGGATACAGCACCAACGTGGGGATGATCTCCGGCCTCATGCGGCCGGGTGACTGGGTCATCGCCGACCAGAATGCGCATGCGAGCATTGTGGACGGCGCGATTCTCTCCAAAGCGAACGTCCAGTTCTTCCGGCACAACAGCCCCGCCCATCTCGAGAAGAAACTTCGCTCCACCACGGGCAAAAAGCTCGTGGCCATCGAAGGCGTCTATTCGATGGACGGCGATGTGTGTCCGTTGCCGGAGCTGGTCGAGGTCGCGAAGAAATACGGTGCGCGCGTCATGCTCGATGAAGCCCACTCGGCGTTCCTGTACGGCGAGAACGGCCGGGGGGTCGCCGAATTGTACGGTCTCGAGGATGAAGTCGACATTCACATCGGCACGTTCTCGAAGGCACTGGGCGGACAGGGCGGCTACGTTGCCGGGTCCAAGAATCTCTACAATTATCTCAAAGGCTTCGCGCGCTCGCGCGTATTCTCGTGCGCGTTGTCACCCGTCGTGACCGCCGGCGTGCTGCGGTCCCTCGAGATCGCCCAAGCCGAGCCGCAGCTGCGCACGAGGTTGTGGGAGAACGTGAAGCACATTCGGGGATGCCTCGAGGACGAAGGCGTCGATGTCGGCGATTCCACGTCGCAGATCATCCCGATCATGGTGAGAAACGACCGGCGTATCTTTGAGTTGTGTCATGAGCTCTTCCGCGCCGGGCTGTACCTGCAACCGGTCATCTATCCCGCCGTCGCCAAGCATCGCTCTCGGTTCCGCGTGTCGATCTCGGCGTCGCATACCTTCGACCAACTCGACGAGGGCGTGTCAATCCTCGTCCGCGTCCTTCGTGAAGAGGGGATCCTCGTATGAGCAGCAAGAATGACGGGTTCGTCCAGTACTACTTCCGCGACGCAATCGGCGGATTCTTCGAGTTTCCCACGGAGAACGCGCGCGCGATTCTGCCGCCGGATCTGCAGCCCATCGAGCCGCACCACGGCTCGAGCGTGCTGAGCGTGATGGCGTTCGACTTCCACCAGAGCCCGGTGGGCGAGTACGGCGAGTTGATCTTGTCGATTCTCGTGTCGCCGCGCATCGAGCAGGGGCAGCCGTGGCCGCGATCGGCGTTCTATCCGTTCCGGTTAGGCACGACCACGCGTGAGTCGCGCGAACATGCCATCGAGCGGTGGCACCTCCCGCACTACATGCAGGACATCTCGATTGCCTGGGAGCGCGGCGACGGGCACATCACCATCCACGCCACAGATCGCGGCCAGTCGATCGTCGACATGACGGTCACCGAGCACGAGTGGTCGGCGGTGGAGCATCGCTATCAGGCGTTCATGAACGACGACGAGGGTGCCTATTCGTCGACGATCATCATGCAGGGACAGTTCAGCGAGAACGAGGAAGAGCGCGGCGGCATCCAGATTCACTCGCAAGCGATGACCGACTTGCTCGAAGACTGGGAAGTGGACGTGACGCCGTTCCGCGAGCTGTGGATGAAGAACGGCAAGCAGACCTTCCACCCGCTGCAACAGCTGGCCAGCTACGCGCGGCGATGACGGGCGTATGCGTCATCGTGAACCCCGCCTCGGGTAAGGGGCGGGGCGCGAAGGCGGCGGAGCAGGTGAAGCGGGCATTCGCCGCCGTCGGGGTCACCGACATACGAAGCACCTCCGCGAAGGGCGACGAGAAAACCGTCGCCCTTCGCGCCATCCAGGAGGGGGCGCGCACGATCGTGGCGGTGGGCGGCGACGGGACGTGGAGCAACGTGGCCAACGCCATCCTCGGAGCGGGTGCTCCCGTTAGGCTTGCGCTCGCGGCCGCCGGCACGGGAAACGACTTCGCCAAGACCGTCGGCGCCCCGGCGTCCGACTATGCGGCCACGGCGCGGCTGGCCGTGGACGGACCCGACCTCGCCGTGGACGTTGGGCGCATCGAGAATCGCTTCTTTCTCAACGTGGCCGGGTTCGGATTCGACATCGCCGTGCTCGAACAGGTCGAGACGGTGAACTGGCTCAAGGGCGACGCGCTCTACCTGTATTGTGCGCTGAGGCAGTTGTTCGGCTATCGCGGCATCACGGTGGACGTGGCGCCGCGCGGGCCCGAGCCTCATCTCATGCTCGTGATCGCCAACGGAAAGAATTTCGGCGGTGCATTCCGCATTGCGCCCGGTGCGAGCGTCACCGACGGACTGTTGGACGCGGTGGCGATTGGCGCGGCGTCGCCAATGCGACGCGTGGCGCTCTTCGGCGCGGCCACCAAGGGCACGCACGTGGGCAAGCCGGAGGTGCGCACGACGCAGGCGTCGAGCTTCACGCTGTCGTTCGGTGCGCCGCCGGCGTACGAGACCGATGGCGAGTACAATCGGGCGAGCTCGGCCACACTCGAAGTTCGGTGCGTGCCGGGTGCACTGCGGGTCGTGACGCCGGAGCCGGGCGGCGGTTCGGCGACGCTTACGTGAAGGCCATTACGTTCGCGGCGCCGATTCCGCGCTATCTGGCGACGCTCGCCGCCGGCCGCGTCTCGGACCGATTCTATCTCGGCGCCCTGGCGTGCACCCGGTACGGCGACGTCGACGATCCGGCCCTGCCGTCGGAACGTTGGGTGCGGATCCGCACCCGGTTAGGCGGTATCTGCGGCAGCGACCTCAACGTGATCACGCTCAAGGCGAGTCCATCGACGTCGCCGTTCTCGTCGTTTCCGTTCGTGATCGGGCACGAGAACGTGGGCGACGTCGTGGAGGTGGGGCGGGCGGTGCGCGGCGTGCCGGTGGGCGCTCGCGTCACGGTGAATCCCCTGCTCTGCTGCGAGCCGCGCGAGATCGCGCCGCCGTGCGGGGCCTGCGCGGCAGGCGATCATTCGCGGTGCGCCCACTTCACCGATGGCGCGCTGCCGCCGGGGATGTTGTTAGGCACGACGCGCGGACTCGGCGGCAGTTGGGGCGAGCGGTTCGTCGCGCACGAGTCGCAGGTCGTACCGGTGCCCGAATCGATGAGCGACGAGGAGGCCGTGCTCGTCGAGCCGTTCGCCTGCTCGGTGCACGCCGTGCGGGCGAATCTGCCGTCGGACGGCGCACGCGTGCTGGTGATCGGCGGAGGATCGATCGGACTGCTCACCGTGGCGGCGGCCCGCGCGCTCGCCCCGCGGGCGCGCGTGACGGTGCTGGCGCGCCACGCCTTCCAGCGCGAGTGCGCCCAACGGTTAGGCGCGGAGAGCGGCATCGATGCGCACGGCGACTATCTGCCCGTGCTCGCCGACGCGGGCGGCACCCGGCTCCTCGAGCCAATCATCGGGAAGCCCGTGGGCGTCGGCGGGTTCGACCAGACGTTCGTGTGCGTCGGCGGCGCCGCGGGCATGGACGACGCGATGCGCGTCACGCGCGCCGGCGGCACGATTGTTCTGTTAGGCAATTCGAGCACGATGAACGGCATCGACTGGACGCCGCTGTGGCTCAAGGAGCTCACCGTGCGGGGCAGCCTGTGCTACGGGGCGCACGCGCACGCGAGCCCGGCGCGTTCGGCGTTCGATGAGGCCGCGCAGCTCATCGCGTCCGGACGCGCACCTATCGGCGACTTCGTGACGCACACGTTCTCGTTGTCGGACTATCGCCGGGCGATCGACGCGGCGCGCAGCAAGCGCGCGGAACGAAGCATCAAAGTCGCGTTCCGGTTCTCGCGCTAAGCAGTCGGTTCGTCCAAGCCGCGTCCCGGCGCCTGACACTCGGGCACCGGTCGGCGGCGCCGGGATGCGCGATCAACATCGCATCAGAAAAACTTCGGCGAGGCGGAAGGCTTGGGCCCAGGGTTCGCGCCGAAGCTCGCGGCATTCGCAACCGCAACGACGGCCACGGCGCTGGCAGTGAG
>Ga0070735_10002983_pt1 | contig 14984 bp, 12 predicted proteins | sample Coa_R1_FD_66443 | JGI IMG/M metagenome (GOLD analysis project Ga0070735, IMG submission 66443) | Surface soil microbial communities from Centralia Pennsylvania, which are recovering from an underground coalmine fire - Coalmine... | ecosystem: Environmental > Terrestrial > Soil > Unclassified ... | reverse complement strand
ATGCTGGATGCTCAGGGCCAAGCTGTCGCGGGTACGCTGGTCCCTACGCCGGAACCGGCACTATGGCAGCTGACTGGGCTGCTGGGCGTTGGGCTGGCACTATTTGCGAAGCGGCGAGCGGGCAGGTTGCTTTAAGCTCCAATACCAGCGTGCCTCGACGTGCTCTTCGACTCTTCGACACTTGCTTGACGGAGATAGCGCTGAAGAGTAGAGTGTTTCAAGAAGCGGTTGACTACGCAGCCGCTATGCAGAGGAGCTTATGAAGCGACGACATTTTCTGATGAGTTCCGCCGCCGCGCTCGGCGCTACGCGTGTCCGTTCTGCTCCCAGTGACACTGTCCGCATCGCCTGCGTAGGAGTGCGTGGCCGCGGCAAAAGTCACATTCACGCCTATACCTTGCTGCCCAATGTGGAACTGGTCGCGCTCTGCGATATCGACGAATCGGTGCTGAACAGCCGCCTCAAAGATGTCGAAGATAAAGGCAAAAAGAAACCGGCCGCCTACACGGATTTGCGCAAGTTGCTGGAAGACAAATCGATTGATGCGATCTCGATTGCAACGCCGAACCACAGCCACACCCTGCAGACCATCTGGGGTTGTCAGGCGGGCAAGGATGTGTATGTTGAAAAGCCATGCTCGCACAATATGTTTGAGGCGAAGCAGATTGTGGCCGCTGCGCGCAAATACAACCGCATGGTACAGCAAGGCAGCCAAAGCCGCTCTTCGATCGCACTGCAGGATGGCGTTCAGAAAATGCGCGACGGCCTTTTGGGCGATGTCTATATGGCTCGCGGGCTGTGCTTCAAGTGGCGCGACACTATTGGACGCGCGCAGCCTGAGCCCATCCCGCCGGGCGTTCACTACGACATGTGGCTTGGACCCGCGCCGCAGCACGCTTTCACCAAGAATCGCTTCCACTACAACTGGCACTGGTTCTGGGATTACGGTAACGGCGACCTCGGTAACCAGGGAATCCATGAAGTGGACATCGCGCGCTGGGGTCTCGGTGTGCGTTATCCCGTTAAGGTAGCTGCGATCGGCGGACACTTCATGTTCGACGACGATCAGGAGACACCCAATACGCTGAACTGCAGCTTCGAGTTTAACGAGAACGGCAAACGCAAGATGATGGTGTTCGAGGTGCGGCACTGGATGTCAAACCACGAAGCTGGCATTGGCGAGAAGGCCGGCCGTAACGGCAAGAAGGATCCGAACACGATCGGCAATCTGTTCTATGGCTCAAAGGGCTACATGGCCATTGACGGCTATAGCAATTACGAAACGTGGATGGGCAAGGATCAGGAGCCTGGGGCGTCGGCACATCAGGGCGGCGATCACTTCCTCAACTTCATCAACGCGGTTCGCAGCCGCAAACGAAATGAACTGAATGCGGAGATCGAAGAGGGTGCAATTTCAACCACACTGGTGCATCTAGCGAATATTTCGTATCGTTTGGGCCGGGAACTGCATTTCGATGCTGAATCCTACTCCTGTACAGGTGATAGGGAAGCGAACGAAATGTTTACGCGTCACTATCGCAAACCATACGTGGTGCCGGAGAAGGTATGACTCGCGATGGTGGTTCCCATTGACTGCAGTTTCATGCTTTCCGCGCGCGCCAGATGCGCCATGACGGCAGCCTCGGTCAAAGAAAGCTGATGCCAGGCGGCCGCCGCGCGCATGCGACGCACCGATAATCCAATGGCTTGGCCCAAGTCGAGTACGGCGGCGCCGAGGGTGTCGCGCGGCATGGCGATTTCATGATCTAGGAAGACAGGCATATTTGCAAACTAGATTTGCAAGCATGCCTGTCTACATGACGAGCCGCGCACCGCTCAAGTAGGCGATTGGCCTCGTTATTCCCACAGCACTGCAATTCTCTCGTGAGTGCTACAGAGACCCCGTGCGGGCGGCAGCAACCGTCGCGTTGCCCGAAGAGATTGGCCCTGGCGCCTTCAGGCTGCCCATCGCTAGTCTTATGTCCTCGGTCGCAAGACTCAGCTGAGGGTTATAGTACGGATCGGGTTTGTTGAGCAGTTCAGCCCAGCGGCGATGAAACCGCTCTCGTTCATCGCGGCGCGTCCCGGGTATCCGGGTCTGGCATTCGTCGTGGCGCAACACCGCGCGGGGCTCATAGATCACCTCATACCCAGCCTTGCGAGCCCGCAAGCAGAGATCGACGTCGTTGTAGTTTACCGGAAAACCTTCGTCGAAGCCGCCGAGTTCTTTAAATAGCGCGCGGCGCATGCCTAGACAAGCGCCCGTCACTGCCGACACATTGCGCGTCTGATCCAGCCAGCGCCACAGATCGCTTCGAAAAATTCCCCGCCCGAGGTGACCGGCGCCTTCCATCATGCCTAATACGATCCCGGCGTGCTGGATCGCGCCCTGAGGATATATCAGTTTGGCTCCGACGGCGCCCACATCCGGTCTTTCGAGATGGCCAAGCAGAAGATCCATCCAGTCCTCAGTGACGGGCATCACGTCGTCATTCAGGAAAAAAAGCACGCCGCCTTCGGACGCCGTAGCGCCCAGATTATTCATGCGCGCGAAGTTGAACTCTTCGCGGAAGGGAACAACCTCACAACGACACTGCCGCAAGACCTCGTCCATTTCCGCATCAGCCCCGACCTGATGATGCACCATGACGATTTGGCATTCATGATTTCGCCAAGTCCGGTCGAGCGCGCGCAAAAACCGGCTCAGCAACTTGCTATTGCGGGAACATACCACGATGCTCACGCGAGGCTTTCCGCTAAGTCTCCAGCGGACTGAGTAAGCATTTTGTACTGTGCCATCCGCAGCCTCCACGTTCCACCTTCGTCGCTCGATAGCACTCTGCAACGCCCGAAATCCGGCAGCATGGGTGTACGGTTTCGCCCCCGGATCGGCGGCCGTGGAGCCCGGATGCTGGCGCCAGTGATACAAGATCCGGGGCACGTGTCGAACCACCGCGGTATCATCCGTCAGGCGCAGCGCCACATCATAGTCTTGAGCGCCGTCGTATTCGCTGCGAAAACCACCGATCTCTTGCAGCCGGTGTCTCGAAAGCACGAGGAAATGGCCCCAATACATGCAATCCAGCAGAAGGTCGGGGGACCAGTCCGGCTTTAGCGACGGCCTGGTTCGCCGGCCCGTGGAATCCAGGTAATCCTCATCCGTGTAAATGGCGTCAGCCGGACCATCTTGCAGGCATTCCGCCACGTAGTGCAAGGCGAGCGGCGACAGGAGGTCGTCGTGATCCAGGAAGGCGACATACTCGCCGCGGGCCAAACTGCCCGCCCGGTTCAGTGCCCCTGAAATGCCAAGCGGCTGGGGGGAAACATCATAGCGGAGCCGCGGATCTTGTTCAGCTCGCTGGCGCAGATACTCCGCCACCCAAGCAGGAGATCCGTTATCGCAAACGCAGAGTTCCCAAAATGGATAAGACTGCTCGAAAACCGATTTCACGGCGGCTTCCAGCCATTCGCGCCGGGGATCGTGTACCGCCATAACCACGCTAATCAGTGGCCGGTAAGACCATCGCTGCGCCTGCTCCCGATGCCACTCCCAGGATGGCGCTTGCGCCTCTTGCTGCCGGATCCAGCTTGCGTAAATTGGGTCCGGTTTCGCGGGAATCAATGTCAAATACGCCCGATGAAAAGGGGATTTCAGAAGCTTCTGCCCGAATTTCAGTTTATAGGTGCGCAGACGGAAGCCGATGCTTCGCAAAGAGCGGAACAGAAAGCTGTTCTCCAACCGGGAAAGCCTTTCCTCAAGCGCGCTCTGTTCCACCAAGCAGCGCCACAACTGCTCAGCCATCGCCTGATTCTCCGCGTCAAGCCGGTCCAGAACCTGCTGCAGCAATTGGACCGCCTCCGCCAGTTCGGCCGCCGGGAAACTATCCTGGCTCTCCAGCCGCGATCGCAGCTCACCCAGATTCGCGCGAAGTCGGTTCCCCTCGGGAGGGACGGCCATGCGTATTTAGGATAGCAAGCCGGAACCTGAAAAATCAGCATTTTGCGCGGCAGCCGAATCCTCTTCGGGATGGCGCTCGTCTAATTAGCAGGTGCCCTATGAAGAAGCAACGAAGGTGCATTCTGGCTGCCGCGATCGCGGGGACTCTGTTGACGCTTCGGCCAGCTTTTCCGGCTGTAGACACGAGTCCCAGCCCTGCAACGGCGCAGTTGGTGATAACAGTGCAGTCGGCTCACGGCGGCACACCGGCGAATTTACACCGTGAAGATCTTATGGTGTTGGAAAATGGCGCCCGTGTGCCCATAACCGGGTTGCAGAAGTTGACAGGCGATCAGGCTGGAATGCAGCTTTTTGTTCTGCTGGACGATTCCACCCGATCTTCCAGCCTGAGTATTCATCTGCCCGAATTAAAGGCATTCGTCAACTCACTTCCGGCCACCACGCAAGTTGCAATTGGCTACATGCGCAACGGCGGTTTTTCTCTCGACCAGGGATTCACTACCCATCACGAGCAGGCTGCCAACGCTTTGCGGTTGCCGGAGTCCATACCGGGCACCAACGGCAGTCCCTATTTCGCGCTTTCTTATTTGGTGAACCACTGGCCTTCGAAACAGCAGACCGGCCGTCGCGCGGTCCTGATGCTCACGGACGGAGTCGACCGCTACTACACGTCGTCACCGGTGGATGATCCTTACGTCGACGCCGCTATCGGCGATGCACAAAAGAAAAACGTGATCGTTTATTCCATCTATCTTCGTGGCGCGGGCCTCTATCCAGGAACTACTTGGGGGGTTACTTTAGCTCAGTGCCGGTTGCGCCAGGTCAGCCAACAAACCGGAGGTTATGCGTACTTTGAAGGCCTGATAAGTCCCGTGGCCATTAGCCCATTTCTAAAGGATTTGGACGAGCGGCTCGACAATCAATATAAGGTGACATTCGAAGCGCGCAACACACACGGCCCCCAAAGAGTGACCCTGCGGACGGAGTTGCCGGGCTTGAAAATCGACGCCCAGCAGCGTATCTACTTGTAAGCGGTCGGCTCTGCGAAGCCCTTCTTGACCTCTAACCCGGGGGTTCATTCCAAACAAAAGCGCTACTGCGGAAACATAGTTCCGGGCCATTTGTCTACCAGATAGACACCTCAGGCTCGCTGGGGCACCGTCGTACGTGTTCCGAAATCGTTTGAGATATGTTGCTGAAAAAGGGTAAGTTCTGCAAATTCAAGTCTTACAGAGCGCACAGGAAGCGGCGGCGCACGCAATTGGAGCTAGAAGCACGCTGTCGCCGCGTTCTGTTTCGCGCATACGACTGGAGCGTCAGGAGCAGCAGCACAGTATGATGCCCCGGATTTTCAGCAGTTTTTTTCAAGCAGGTTTCGAATGCTCCACTCACAAGCTCAAGAGTGGCCGGCGTCTGGACCTGATTGCCTCCACGCGTCACGATCGTTTCCTTCGTCAGGATTATGCGAGGTTGCGAGAGGTTGGAATCCGCACCGCAAGAGAAGGATTGCGCTGGCACCTGATTGAGAATAATCCTGGCCATTACGATTTCTCCTCGGTGGTCCCTTTCCTTAAAGCCGCTCACGAGACGGGAATCCAAATCGTTTGGGATCTGTTTCACTTTGGCTGGCCGGATCACCTAGACATTTTCGATGCGCGCTGGGTTACCTCTTTCGTGGATTTAGCGTTGCACTTTGCGCGCTTGCTGAAGAGTGAAGGTTCGGAGCAGCCATTCATAGCGCCGGTGAACGAAATTTCGTTCTTTTCCTGGGCTGGGGGCGACGTCGCCTATGTGAACCCATTTGCTACCGGCCGCGGACCGGAACTGAAGCGGCAGCTCGTTCGAGCCGCGGTGCAAGCCACCGATGCCGTGCGCAGTGAACTGCCGCAGGCGCGCATGGTCTCTCCCGAGCCGGTCATTCACATCGTGGGCGATCCAACGCGGCCCGAAGACGTGCGAAGGGCGGAAGAGTATCGTCTTTCGATGTTCGAAGCCTGGGACATGCTCTCAGGACATTTGTGTCCGGAGCTGGGAGGAGCCGAATCTTGCCTCGACATCATCGGTGTCAATTATTACGACCGCAACCAGTGGTGGAATTTTGGGAAGACAATCCGGCGGGGTGAACCGGAGTACCGCCCGTTCCATCAGATTCTGCAGGAAGTCTATGACCGCTATCGCCGTCCGATGTTTGTGTCCGAGACGGGGACTGAAGATGCCGGCCGGCCGGACTGGCTCTCCTACATAGCCGGCGAAGTCCGAAGCGCCACGGAAAAAGGTGTGTCAATGCACGGGATCTGTCTCTACCCGATCCTCAATCATCCGGGATGGGACGACGATCGTCATTGTTATAACGGCCTCTGGGATTACGCTTCCGACGACGGCTTCCGCGAGATCTATTCACCACTGGCCGACGAAATCGAAAAGCTGCGAAAGAGCATCGAAACGCAAGAGGAACACTCTATGAGCAACACCAATAACCCTGTATCCCCCGAACCAATCGATCTGATCTGCTTCTCGCATCTCCGATGGGAATTTGTGTTCCAACGGCCGCAACACTTGATGGGCCGCTTCGCCCGCCAGCAGCGTGTCTTCTTCATTGAGGAGCCGCTTTACGGCGATACTTTGCTCCCTTCGCTTCGCGTTCGCACTTGCCCGCGAACGGGTGTCGTCGCCGTCACTCCCTCCCTGCCCGAATCCCTGCAGCACGCCGATAGTGCCACCGTCCTCAAGAACCTGATGGCCGAGTTTTTGAAAGAGCACAGTATTCATAGATATTTCACCTGGTTCTACACACCGATGGCGCTCGATTTTGCCGCCGAGCTTTGTACCGAAGCGACAGTTTATGACTGCATGGATGAGCTGTCGATGTTCCGCGGCGCTCCTTCGCGGCTGCAGGAAAACGAACAGAAGTTGTTCGACCAAGCCGATCTCGTCTTCACCGGCGGCGTCAGCCTCTTTGAGGCAAAGTGTCATAGCCACCCGCATGTCTATGTGTTCCCTAGCAGCGTGGACGTATCTCATTTTGCCCAGGCCCGCTCCATTCGCGAGACGCCTGAAGATCAGAAGGACATCCTCCGGCCACGATTGGGTTACGCCGGTGTCATCGACGAGCGTATGGATTTGGATCTCATCGACCAACTCGCTATGAGGCGGCCGGAGTGGCAGATCGTCATGCTCGGTCCAATTGCAAAGATAGACCCGACAGCGCTTCCTCGACGGCCGAATATCCATTGGCTGGGACTCAAAGCGTACCAGGACCTGCCCCAATATTTCGCCGGCTGGGATGTCGCGTTGCTGCCGTTTGCCTTGAACGACTCCACACGTTTCATCAGCCCGACGAAAACACCTGAGTATCTCGCGGCCGGCTTGCCTGTCGTTTCCACTCCGATTCGCGATGTGGTCGCGCCCTACGGAAAACTGGGGCTGGTGCGGATTGCCCAGAATGCGGAAGAGTTCCTCGTAGCAGCCGAACAGTCGATGGTATACGGCATGAGCCTGAAATGGCGGGAGCGCGCCGATGCGTTTCTTCGGACCTTGTCCTGGGATAAGACCTGGTGCGCCATGAATACGCTGATCCAACAAGTTTTGCAGTCGAAATGCACCCCCGCAGTCTCTCTGCCGGCAGTCCCGGAAGTGCGCACGGCCGAGAAGAAATCGGCCATGCATGTTTGATTATCTGGTAGTGGGAGCCGGATTCGCCGGTAGCGTCGTGGCGGATCGTTTGGCCAGAAGCTTTGGCAAGAAAGTCATGATTGTCGATAGGCGGCCTCACGTCGGGGGCAACGCCTACGATCATTACGACGATGCGGGGCTTTTGGTCCATAAATACGGCCCCCATATCTTCCACACCAATTCCCGCGATGTATTCGAATATCTATCCCAATTCACTGAGTGGCGCCCCTACGAGCATCGCGTCCGCGCGAGTGTGCAGGGCAAACTGGTGCCGATGCCCATCAACCTTGACACCGTGAATACTCTCTACGATTTGCATCTCGAAAGCGAGGAGTTGGAGAAATATTTCGCATCCGTCGCCGAGCCGCGCACCGTCATCAGGACTTCCGAGGATGTAGTCGTTAGCCGCGTCGGCCGCAATCTGTATGAGCAATTGTTCCGCGGTTACACACGGAAGCAGTGGGGATTAGATCCCTCGGAGCTCGATGCGGCGGTTGCGGCTCGCCTTCCGGTAAGGACGAATCGAGACGATCGTTATTTCACGGATACGTATCAGGCGATGCCCTTGCATGGCTACACACGCATGTTTGAGAACATGCTGGATCACCGCAATATCAGCCTCGTGCTGGGTGTCGACTACCGTGAAATCATCGCCGACGTACCCTATCGTGCAATGGTCTACTCCGGTCCCATCGACGAATATTTTGACTACGCTTTTGGCAAGCTGCCCTACCGCTCACTCGAGTTTCGCCATCAAACGCTCGAAGTGCCGTCTCTGCAGCCGGTCGCCGTCATCAACTACCCGAATGAAAACCCGTATACACGCGTGACGGAGTTCAAGCATCTGACCGGACAAATCCACAATAAAACGAGCATCGTCTACGAGTATCCGCGTAGCGAGGGTGAGCCCTACTATCCCATACCCCGTGCTGCCAATGCCGCCTTGTACGCCCAATATCAACAGTTGGCCGCTGCCACGCCGAATGTACATTTCGTGGGGCGGCTCGCAACGTACAAATACTACAACATGGACCAGGTTGTTGGACAGGCTTTGGCACTTTGCTCCAAGCTTGGGGGGACCAGTCGCAGGGAGATGGTTAATAGTGCGGTGCTCGCCCGCGTAGTGGAACCTGCGCTCACCGCAAAATCGAGTTGATGTTCAGGATTTCGGCCGGCTCGAATTTGAATCGTCGATCGTACGTTAATAGCCCGTTTACTTCCTGTTCGACGTCGTAAAGCTGGGTGTAGCAAATTCCGGTGATCCTGCTAATCTTCGCGATCGCCTGGTATAGCGACCTAATCCTGGCGAGCGCCGCCTCGGGTGTACGCTCTACGCCGGAATAGCCCCAGGAGTTTTCCGGCACTTTCGCGCGATCTTCCGGCATGATATACCCGACGCCACCGAATTCCGATAAGAAGATCGGCGATCCATTGTAGTGCTGCCCCGGCGCCAAATATAATTTCCCGGAAAGCGGACGGGGCACTGCGTCCTCCGCGAACCGGCTATAGAACTCATCGCCATCGCGCGCGTAGTCGTGCAAGGCAAACAGATCGGTGACTTCGGTGTGTTCCCAGCCGTCGTTGTCAATCACCAGCCGTGTATCGTCCAAGGACTTCGTCAAAAAATACAGAGCTTTCAAATGGGCTTGCTGTCGTGGGTCCAGCATGTTAGGAACGCCCCAGCTTTCATTCACCGGCACCCAGATTACGATCGAAGGGTGGTTATAATCGCGATTCACCGCCTCGATCCATTCCCGCGTCATGCGCACCACTGCGTCCTCGTTGAACAGGTAGGCATTGGCCATTTCCCCGGAAACCAACAATCCGAGCTTGTCCGCCCAATACAAATAACGCGGATCCTCCACTTTTTGGTGCTTTCGCACGCCGTTGAATCCCAGATCCTTTGTCGCTCGTATATCGAACTGGATAGCTTCATCGCTCGGCGGGGTGAGATTCGATTCTGGCCAGTACCCCTGATCCAGCACAGTTTTCAAGAAAATAGGGCTTCCATTCAGCACCACTTTCCCGTCCTGCTTGGCAATGGAGCGCACACCGAAATACGAGCCCACGGAGTCGATCGTCCCCCCGGGATCGTGCAGTTCCAGCCGCACATCGTAGAGATGGGGCGTTTCTGGAGACCACAGTTTCGGATCCTGCAAGGAAACAGAAACAGAGGCGCGGGGCCCATCCGCTATGCTCATGCCGCTTGCCAATGTCCTGCCTTCTTCCTGAACAGTAACAGTCACGAACTGAGCGTTTGCAGGATTGACGATCTTGGTCTCGATATTAATGGAGCCATCGATTCTCGGTGTGATCCGCGCGCTTTCCAAATAAGACGCTGGCACGGGCTCCATCCAGACCGTCTGCCAGATTCCGGTGGTTCGCGCGTAAAAAATGCTGACGGGCTGCTCCTCCCAGTGCTGTTTGCCCCTGGGAATATAACGGTCCGTCGGCGGATCCTCCGCCCGCACTACGATCACATTCCATTTGTCCCGCAAGGCCCCCGAAATATCGCAATGAAACGGCGTATGGCCACCTTCGTGAGTGGCCACTACAATACCGTTTACCCAAACCGTGGCGCGGTAATCGACAGCGCCAAAGTGAAGCAAAATTCGTTTGCCCGCGCAGTTGTCCGGCATCTTCAGCGGACGACGATACCAGACGCATGGGTGAAAAGATGGGTCTCCGATGCCGCTCTTGCGGGTCTCGAATGAAAACGGCACCAGAATTTGCTGCGCAAATTCCGCTCCTGCAGAAAACCAGCGCTGCTCCAGCCCGGCATTGTCGTCATCGAATTGAAATTCCCAGATTCCATTCAAATTCAACCAGTCTGTCCGGACAAACTGGGGCCGCGGATACTCAGGACGAGGGATCAGTCCAACGTCCGCGGCAGGTTCGATGTCGCTCCAGGGAGCTTCAGTACTCATCGTTTTTGGGTGTGCTCCAATCGTGGTCGGCTTTACCGGGTGAGTGGCTCATTCAGTGGGACGCCGCCGTCTACATATTGTGTCTTCCCCAATATCTTAATCTCACGCCTCGCGTAGCGCTCCCCAGCAACACGCACAGAACGGACCGCGGGTAGCGTGTTTCTGGACCGAGTCAGCACGCCGCCCGGTCCTGTGTGCTGTCCTGTGAAAAACATTGAAGTAACCTCGACACCGTACAATTGATCTAGGTCAATACACACTGAGGTGTGACAATCATGAAACCACTCAAACCAGAGAACACAGAAGAGAAATCGGGCCTTCTCCTAGGAGAGGAGGACCTTGCCACTGTTTTCGCTAAATCCAAAGTCGATGATGACGACGGCACGGATGCCGACACAGATGGGGTGGACGACGACGGCACGGATGGGGATGGCACGGATGGCGACGGCACCGATGGAGATGGCACGGACGGCGATGCCGGTGGCGGCAAGAAAGAAGTCTAGGCGGACCGACGGAAATGGAGCGGGCGCCCAGAACGCTGGCCGAACTATTGGCGCCAATCGCCGCTGACGAATTTCTCTCCACGTTTCTAGGGAACAAGTTTCTGTATTGTCCGGGACAGCCTGGAAAGTTCGCTGGGCTGCTCCCGTGGGCCGACCTGAACGCGATCCTTCAGCACCATCGATTGGACGTTCCCCGGCTCCGGCTGATGCGGGACGGAAAAGCGATCCCTCCGGAGTCCTTCTTACAATACCGTTCGAACAAGCGGCGCGCTGACCGGATTCCCCGCCTACGGTTCACCGAAATAACCCGGCTCCTGCGAGACGGCGCAACGCTGATCGTCGACTCAGTGGACGAGCTGCAGCAGACAATTACCGAGCTTGCCGCGAACCTCGAGCAAGTCTTCTGTAATCGCATTCAAGTGAACCTGTATGCAAGCTGGCGCAGCTCGCCGGGTTTTGATCTACATTGGGACGGGCATGACGTCCTGGTCCTGCAAGTTTCCGGGCGCAAACATTGGAAGGTCTACCCGATGACCCGCGAACACCCGCTTCCCGATGATTCTGAACCCTGTCTCAGTCCGCCCCAAACACCGCTCTGGGAAGGCACGCTCGAGAATGGCGACACATTGTACATTCCACGCGGCTGGTGGCATGTTGCAGTGCCGGTGGATGAGCCAACTCTGCATCTAACGGTAGGGCTGCACAATGCGAACGGCGTGGACTTTCTGTCGTGGTTTACCGGCCGTCTGCGTGCAGGCGCCTTCGTGCGCCAGGATCTACCAAGGTTTGGGAGCGCCGCTAAAAAGGCCCACTATCTTCAGAGTGTACAGGAGGCGTGGATGCAAGCCTGGAATCCCGGGCTCCTGGACCAGTACTTTGAAGAAATCGAGGCGCGCAGGCAGCCGCGTCCGCATTTCAGTCTGCCCTGGGCCGCTACGCCTGCCGTGTTGCCAATGGATGGGCTGCCCTGGTCGGTGAAATGGATTGCCGCTCGTTCGATCGATTGGGAAAAGAGCGGGCGCGATGATGTCATCGTGATCAAATGCCACGGGAAGCAGTGGACCTTTGCGGCTGCCGCTAGGCCTCTCCTCAAGAAACTTCAACAGATGGGAACCTGTTCGGAGAACGACTTGTGCGCCAGCACCGCTGGAACGCTTAGCCGTGAGGTTGTGCGGAGCTTCGTGAAGGAATTGGTGACGGCTGGGCTTGCCGCAGTTGTCACCGACGGCGGCCAGCGGTGACGCACTCCGTATCGTATTGCTCGGAGCTCTCGCGAGCCCAAAGCGAGGAAATATACGGCACGGCTGCCCGCATCGATACCTGGCTCCTGCTGGAGCACCCCCCTGCTTGGAGTGCAAAATCGTTTCCGGACGATCGCTTACCTGCGGACATTCAGAAGCGTCTGAATCTGCTGGCCGAATTGACTCCACGCTGCCGCCGGTTGTTGATCCGCCAGCGGCATCAGCGGGGAGAAGAACTGCATTGCTTTCTGATTAGCAGCCGGGAACAAAACGAGCGGATATTCCGCATCACCGCTAACAGCTATGAAGATCTCTTGTCGTTCGGCCCGGCTTCGCTCGATAGGCATCCCGGCGCTGCCCCCTGGACAGAACCGCTGTATTTGGTCTGCACCCATGGGCGGCATGACAAATGTTGTGCGAAATTTGGCTTCTCCACCTACCGTGCAGTACGGAAACTGACGCAAGCCAACGCCTGGGAATGCAGCCACGTTGGGGGAGATCGTTTTGCGGCGAATCTGATCTGTTTGCCGCACGGCATCTACTATGGAAATGTTTTTCCGGAAGACGCAGAAGCGCTGGTGACAGCGTACAAGCAGGGTAAAATCGCACTGAAACACTATCGGGGCCGCTCCTGCTATTCACGCACCGCGCAAATCGGCGAATATTTCATTCGTTCCGAATCCGGGCTTCTCGGATTGGACGATTTTTCCTTTCTCGGTAGCGCCGTGTTAGAGGAGAATGTTTGGCAGGTACAATTCCTCTCGTGTCTCACCGCCGAAATTCATGAGGTCGAATTCCGCACGCGCGATCTGGAATTTTCCGAATACTTGACCTGTAACGCTGTCTCCCCAAAACCGGTCGCCCAGTACGAGTTATCCGCGTATCGCGTCCGCTAACGCGCCACCGTGCAAATCGATTCTATTGAAAAATGGGCTGGCAAATTCAGCATCCCGTGCAGTTTTTGCATCGAGAGCAGGCCTAAACTATCTCGACTAGCGCTCTAATTTTATCCATCCCACGCGCCATCTGGCGTGTGATGAGGTTGGCCCTTGTCGTGCTCCTCGATGATCGCCAGAGGAGGAATCGATGAAGCCGCTCCGACCATTATTGATTGCGCTGGTTGCTGCCGGGATTTTTGTAGGATGCTCGAAAACGCCTACCAAGTCGCCCGATGTCGCCCCCAGTATTCGCCGGTCGCTCGATCAAGCTGGCTTAAGGGATGTTTCCGTGAGCCAGGACCGGGACAAGGGCATCGTGACTCTCGGCGGCCATGTCAGTAACGACAGCGATAAGGCACAGGCGGAATCTCTCGCGAAGGCCCAAGCAGGGGATCAGGTCGTGGCCAACCAGATCGCAGTGATTCCTCCCGGCGCGGGGAGTGAAGCTAAGACAGTGAACTCGGATCTGGATAAAGGAATCGAGAAAAATCTCGATGCAGCCCTCGTCCGCCAGGGGCTTCACAGGAATGTGAAATACAGCGTGAAAAACGGCGTCGTGACATTGACCGGTGAGGTCACTTCTCAATCGCAGCGCGCCGCAGCCGAGAAAATTGCATCCTCAGTTCCCAACACGCAGCAAGTGGTCAACGATCTGCAGATTAAGAACCAAAAAGCTACTTCGGCGCACTGATTACTTTGGCATCGCCTATGTGTTGCTGCGGCGCTGTCCCGCATAGCCAGCCAGACCCAAGAGCCCGAGCACAATCAAAGCGAAGCCACCGGGTTCAGGGACCGCTTGAATGTCCCCGAACAGCCCATCGGCGCGCTGATTGAGACCGGCGGTAAAATAGAGCGCATTCGGATTGGCGGCACTGTTTCCAAAAGCAATCGCCCACAGGCCGCTGTTGGCGATTGGATTCCCTTTGCTATCCGTGACTGTGCCGACAAACGCACCGGTGCTGGGATTGAATGCGTTGATCTCGCCGTTTCCAAAATTCCCGATCAGCAGGTCGTTCCCGAAGTCGCCGAATCCAGGGGGCGCTAGCGCGATGCCCCAGGGAGCGTCCAGCGGCCCGTTTGACACAAGGCGCTTCACCAGCGTTCCCGCCGTGTCGAACACATCGACGTAGCCGCCGCCACCCGGGAGCGGGACCGGTATATTCGGACTAAGTTTGGCGTACTCCACGTACAACATGCCATTTAGGTTCTGGACGTTGAATGGCGCGTACCCCGCCGGGATGGTCGGATCCGTGAAACTGCCGGTCTGGGAATAACTCGAGTTGAAAACATTAACATCGCCGCCGTTTACGAAATTCGCTGCATATAGCGTATTGTTCGTCGAAGCGAGCCCTTCATACCGCGCGCCGACAGTGGCGGCCACTTCTGTCGCGGTAGTCCCGCCGTTCCAGGCATCCACAGTGCCACCCAGCGTATCGAAAATAAAGGATGCAGGAGTGCCGTTTAGGGTAAAGCTGGTTGCCGGCCCTGCAAACACTACGCCAGTCGGCCCAATGGGAGCGCCAGGCGGAACTGCTACGACTAAAGGCGAGCCGGTAGGGGCTGGAGCACCGGTTATGCCGTTATAAACTGTAGAAAAACCGCTCGCCCGATCCGCTACCCAAATTGGGCTGGTCGCGCTGAAAGCCATCCCCCAAGAGTCCATCAAATGCGAATCCGTTACGGGGGCCATCCCCGAAATATCCGAAACAAGATTCGTTTGGTAGAAAGAACTCGCGAAGAGTGAA
>Ga0070735_10002982_pt1 | contig 14984 bp, 11 predicted proteins | sample Coa_R1_FD_66443 | JGI IMG/M metagenome (GOLD analysis project Ga0070735, IMG submission 66443) | Surface soil microbial communities from Centralia Pennsylvania, which are recovering from an underground coalmine fire - Coalmine... | ecosystem: Environmental > Terrestrial > Soil > Unclassified ... | reverse complement strand
CCCGGGCAGCCCGGAGCGGGCCCGGTTCATCTTCCGCGACGGGCACGGTCCCGGCGGCGAACTGCCGCCCAACAACTGGAAGTCAGAATTCGGCGGCCTGGCCTGGACCCGCGTGACCGAGGCCGACGGCCGGCCGGGGCAATGGTACCTGCACCTGTTCGACGTCGGTCAGCCGGACTGGAACTGGCGAAACGAGGACGTGCCGGCCTTCTTCGAGCAGGTGATCAGGTTCTGGCTGGACCGCGGCGCGGCCGGCCTGCGGGTGGACGTGGCACACGGGATCTACAAGGACCCGAATCTGCCCGACGACCCCGACCCGGATCACCTGAACCGTCCCGTGAACGCCCCCTCGGCCTACCATCACCGGCCCGAGTTGCAGCAGCTCTACCGGTCCTGGCGAGCCATCCTGGACTCCTACCCGGCGGACGGGTTCCCGGGAGCGCGGACCGCGATCGGAGAGGTCTGGGCCGACACGCCGGCCACCCTGCTGCACTACCTCGTGCCCGGAGGCTTGCCCCAGGTCTTCAACTTCGACCTGATCGTGGCCCGCTGGGACGCGACCGGGCTCCGCCAGGCCATCGACGGGGTGCTCACGCTGGCCGACGGCTCGCGCGCGCCGTGGGTCATCGGCAACCACGACGTGCTCCGGCCGGTGAGCCGCTACCAGCTGAACGAGGGCTTCTCCGCGGACACGGTCAGCGGGCTGGTGAGCCTGGGCCACACCCGCCCCGAACTCGGCGCCCGCCGGGCCCGGGCCGCGGCCCTGCTGCAGCTCGCGCTGCCTGGATCGGCCTACATCTACCAGGGCGAGGAGCTGGGCCTGCCCGAGGTCGCGGACCTGCCCGCCGCCGCGCGGCAGGACCCGCGGTTCCGCCGCACCCACGGGGAGTCACTCGGCCGCGACGGCTGCCGGGTGCCGCTGCCCTGGACCCGGGACGGCGCGGACTTCGGCTTCTCCGAGACCGCCTCGCCCGCCGCGCCCTGGCTTCCCCAGCCCGCGGACTGGGGCGGTTACAGCGTCCAGGCGCAGCTCGGTGACCCCGATTCGTTCCTCAGCCTGTACCGGACGGCGCTGCGGCTGCGCCGCGAGCACCCGGCCCTCGGCCGCGGCACGATGCGCTGGATCGACGAACCGCAGCAGGCCGGCGGCCTGCTCTGCTTCGCCAGGGAGCCGGGTTTCCTCTTCGCGGCCAACCTCAGCCTGGACCCCAAAACCGCCGCTCCGCTCCCGCCGCACCGAGAGGTCCTGCTGGCTAGCGAGCCGGACGCGGTCGGCTCCGACGGGAGCCTGCGGCCCGATACCGCGGTGTGGCTGTCCCAGTAGCCGGGAGACCGGTAACGCCCCCGGACACCGAACTGCCGCCGGCCGGGTGCCCGGGCCGGCGGCAGTTCGGTCCCCCTCACGGGAAAATCAGGTAACGGTTGGGCAGGTCAAACCGCCAGCCCGAGGGTTCGGACGGGATGGGCGGGAAGAACGGGAAGCCCGGGTCGTTGTCGATGTCGTAGAAGTTGGTCGCGAACGCCGCGAACGGCTGAGCCGGGATGTCGACGTACACGGTGACGTTGGCCTCGATCAGCCACGGATCCGCACCCACGGCAGGGCCCGCGGTGGGCAGGAAGAAGAACACCGGGGTGATCATGTCGGCCGGGCTGCCGAACACGCCGTTCTGGACCAGATTCGACGTGGTCCCGGTGGTCAGGTTGGTCAGGTCGAGCGTCATCCGCCAGGGCCGGGCGCCGAGCTGAACGCTCGCCGAGTTGTACCAGCCGGCCGCGGCGTCGCTCGCCGGGTTGGTGTAGATGAACGCGATCAGGAATGAAAAGGATCCAGCGGGGACGATCTTGCTGGGCGTGTACGGCGGCGGTCCGCCGAACGTGATGGGGGACGTCTCGACCACGTCAAAGGGCACGTACGGAGCCCCCGTGTTCGGGTCATAGGTCACCGGGCCGCCGATGCGCGGGGCGAGGTGCCCGTTCGACTGCCCGTTCTTCTTGGCCGCATTGCTCCGGACCCGTTCGGTCAGGCGGGCTACGTGCTCGCCGGCCCATTGCCTGGCCAGCTCGCGGGCCTCCTCCTCGGACCCCGGCACCCCCGTCGTCGCGGTTGCGGACGCTACTGGGGCGTCCTCGACTGCCGTCATGATGAACTCCTTGCGCTTCTGGGACAGCCCTCATACGGCCGCCCGTCTGTCTTATTTCTGCGGAGGACGGACAAAGACGGCTGATTCACTCCAAGGCGGACTTTTAACCGCAAGCGGCGGCGGTCATCGGGCAGCCGCTGGGTGATCCCGGCTCGGTCCAGGTACTCGAGCAGCGGGATCGCGACCCGCCGGGTGGTCCCCAGCGCCTGCCGGGCCTGCGCGGTGGTGAACGGCTGGGGCAGCCCGGCCAGGGCCCGGGCCGCCTCGGCCTCGGCCCCCGGTGCCAGCACCACCTGCTCGGCCACCCGCAACAGCAGGCCCGCCCGCGCCGCCGCCCCGATCGCCCGCCCGTCCAGCCCGAGTTCGCGCAGCCTGCCGGCTTCCGGCGCCAGGAACGGCGCGCCGTCCAGGTCGGCGAGGACGGCCCGCACGCCCGACATCACCTGCGGAGGAAGCGCAGGCTGGGTTGTCTGAGACCCATGGTGTTTCTGTGAGTCTGCGAGGCGCAGGTAGCCGCCCTCGAGCCGGATCGGCGGCGGCGCGGACGCGGACGCGGGCGCGGGAAGCCGGGCCAGGGCCTCGACCAGGGCCCGGTCCGGCAGTCGCAGGGCGGCCCGGGCCGCCTCGGGCGGCACGCCGATGGCCAGCGGGTCGCGCCGGGCGTGCGCGGCGACCATCTCGGCCAGCTGGCGGCGCAGTTCATCCCAGCGAGCCGGGTCGGCGAGCCAGCCGCTGGCCGTGACGGGGGCGGGCATGCGGCCGGTCACGCCCATGGCCGCCACCGCGCTGCCCCGCAGCAGCCCGTGCCGGCGGAGCAGGTCGGGCGTAGACGGCACGTCCGGCCAGGCGGCCAGCTCACGGCCGGCGGCCGCGGCCGCACCGCGGCGGACCAGCGCGGGGGGCGCCACGTCGAGCACGGTGGCACCCAGGATGGTCACCCCCGCGCTGCCGGGGTCACGTAGCAGCAGGCGATCGCCCACGTGCAGCGGCAACGAGTCGCGCAGCGTCAGCCTGGCCGTGAGCGTGCCGCCGGAGTCCGGGGGCGGCCCGAGGGGACGCAGCCGGGCGGGAATCCGGGCGGAGCCGATGTGCACCGTGATGTCGGGGGGCAGCCGCAGTCCCGGCGGGATCGCCAGCCGGACGTCGGCCAGCTTGGTCATCGTCCAGCGGCCCGCCGCCACCAGGGCCATGCCGCGCGCCGGGACGTCCGCCGGGATGCCGCGCAGGTTGAGCGCCACCCGGGCCACCCCGCTGGCCGATGCGACCGGCTCGTTCAGCGACTCGATGCCGCGGATCCGGGCCGGGCGCATGGACGGGGTGAGCAGCAGTTCCTGGCCGGCGCGGACGGTTCCGGCGGGCAGCGTGCCGGTCACCACCGTGCCGCTGCCCCGGATGCTGAACGACCGGTCCACCCACAGCCGGACCGGTGCGGCAGGGTCAGGCACGGGGAGCGCGGCCACCAGGCGGACGAACGCGGCCCGCAGCTCGGGCAGCCCGGCGCCGGTCACCGCGCTCACCGCGATCGCCTCGACCCGGCCCAGGCTGGTCTCGGCGATCTGGTCCGCCGCCTGCCGGGTCGCAGGCCCGGGATCGGCCAGGTCGCTGCGGGTCACGACGAGCAGGCCGTGCCGGATGCCGACCGCGTCGATGGCAGCCAGGTGCTCGGCCGACTGCGGCATCCAGCCCCCGTCGGCGGCCACCACGACCAGCACGGCGGGGACCGGGCCCACGCCCGCCAGCATGTTCGGGACGAACCGCTCGTGGCCGGGCACGTCCACGAACGCCACCCGCTGCCCGTCCGGCAGCGTCATCCAGGCGAACCCCAGGTCGATGGTCATCCCGCGGCGCCGCTCCTCGGCCCACCGGTCCGGCTCCATCCCGGTCAGCGCTCGCACCAGCGCCGACTTCCCATGATCCACATGCCCCGCCGTCGCGATCACCTGCATGCTCGCTCCCAGCGACCATGATCATGGGTCAAAGTGGTCCGTATTTGGCCAAAACGACCTATGATCATGGAAGGCACCTTGCCGCGGCCGCGACGGCACGGACTAGGGGTTCGTCTTGGTCGGGGGGGACGGCGCGCAGGTCGAGGAGCAGGCGCCCGGCCTCCAGGCGGCCCACCACGGCGGGCGAACCGCGGCGCAGCGGAACCGCGAGCGCCTCCGGCAGGCTTATCGCCGCGCTGGGCAGTTCCACACCCGGAGCGCCCCCGCCACCCACCGCCGCGGCGGCGGGAACCACCCGCGCGTCGAGACCAGAAGGAGCCAGACGAGCCACGGCCCGTTCGGCCCGATCAAAGAGGGAAGCCGGGTCGGCGGCCAGCGCGGCGGCGACCGGCGGTACCGGTCCGGTGAGGGTCGCCTCCAGGGCGGCCAGGGTCAGCTTGTCCACCCGGAGCGCACGCGCCAGCGGGTGCCGCGTCAAAACCCGCACCAGGTCGGCCCGGCCGAGGAGCAGGCCGGCCTGCGGGCCGCCGAGCAGCTTGTCCCCGCTCGCGGTGACCAGGGCGGCGCCGTCGCGCAGCGCGGTGGCGGCGCTGGGCTCGTCGGGCAGCAGCGGGTGCGGGGCGAGCAGCCCGGAGCCGATATCGAACACCACCGGCACGCCGAGCTCGGCCAGGGCGGGGACGCCGACCGAGGCGGTGAAGCCCTCGATGCGGAAGTTCGACGGGTGCACCTTGAGGACGAACGCGGTCCGCGGGCCGGCCGCCTCGGCGTAGTCGGCGACCGAGGTCCGGTTGGTCGTGCCGACCTCGCGCAGCGTGGCGCCGGTGCAGGCCAGCAGGTCGGGCAGCCGGAACCGGTCACCGATCTCGATCAGTTCGCCCCGGCTGACCACGATCTCGGGAGCCTCGGGACGGGCCAGGGCGGTCGCCGCGAGGACCAGGGCCGCCGCGTTGTTGTTGACCACGGCCACCGCCTCGGCGGCCGGGACGGCCCGGGCCAGGGCGTCAAGCGCGCCCGCGCCCCGCCGCGCGCGAACCCCGGCGGCCAGGTCGAACTCCACGTCGCACGAGCCCGCCGCGGCCGTGATGGCCTCCACCGCCGCGGCCGACAGCGGCGCACGGCCCAGGTTGGTGTGGACAAGCACCCCGGTCGCGTTGATCACCGGGGTCAGCCCGGCGGCGCGGGCGGGCAATTCGCCGACCGCCGCGTCCGCGACCTGCTCCGGGGCGATCTGGCCGTCCCTGGCCCGCTGCTGGGCGCGGCCCACCGCCGCCTTGACCAGCGTCCGGCCCAGCCTGCGTTCCGCCTCCGCCAGCCGGGGGTCGGCGAGCAGCGAATCAGTGCGGGGCACGAGACGCCGGCTGTCCACGTCGCGAACATTACCCTCCGGGCGGAATACCACGCGCGAGCGCGGGTAGGGGGCGGCGGTCAGGTCCGCTAACGACAACGAATCGTTACTCACTCAGGAAGTGATACGCATGGCTGGGATGCTGCAGATGCGGCGAAGCCGCGGTGCGGCCAGCGGGTTCCTGCTGGTCCTGCTCGGGGCGTGGGGCGCACTCATCCCCTTCATCGGACCGTATTTCCACTACGCCTACACCCCGGACACCGCCTGGACCTACACCTCGGCCCGGCTGTGGCTGGAGGTCCTGCCGGGCGCGGCGGTGTTCCTCGGCGGCATCTTGCTCATGATCGCCACCGGCAGGCACATCGCGCTGTTCGGCGCGCTGCTGGCCGCGGCGGCCGGCGCCTGGTTCACGCTCGGCACCACGCTCAGCCCGCTGTGGAACAACCATGTGCCCCTGGGCGGTTCGCCAGTCGCTTCGACCCAGTTCAGGCAGATCATGGAACAGCTCGGCTTCTTCACCGCGCTGGGCGTGGTCATCGTGTTCGTCGCTGCCGCGGCGTTCGGCCGGATCCTGTCGGTGGCCTCCGGCGTCCCGGTCATCGAGACGGTGCCGGCGACCGAGACGATCCCGGCGGCCGAGACCGTCCCGGCCCGCAGCGGCCGGACCCTCACCCTGCCGTTCCGGCGGCCCCGGACCGAGACCACCGCGGCCCGGCACGCGCGCAATGAGGAGAGCGAGACCGTCGGGTAGCCAGAACTACTATCATCGGCTGGCACGACACCATTCGTGCCAGCCGATGTCGTTTAAGGGGACGTAGCGGTGCGGGCAGAGCCAGCGGCGACGGCCGAGTCGAGCCCAGCCGTCAGTATGCCCCGGGACGGGTCGCGGTGGCTGCTGCCTGCCGGAGCCTTGCTGCTGCTGGCGGTGCTGGCCGTCTACGTGGCCGACCTGGCCAGTCACCTGTCCTCGATGGCCGCCATGCGGGACCTGACGGTGTACCGCGACGGCGGGCTGATCGTCCGGCACGTCACGCCCGCCTACGACGCCCACCGCGCTTCCCCGCTGTACGACTGGACCGGGCAGAACGGCGTCCAGTTCACCTATCCGCCGTTCGCCGCGGTGGCCTTCGCGGTCGCCTCGGTGCTGTCCTGGACGGCCATGCGCTGGGCCATGACCCTGGTCAGCCTGGCCGCGCTCGGGCTGTCGATGTGGCTGGTGTTCGGCGCGCTCGGTTACGCGAGCCGCCGGGAGGTGCGCCTGGGCGCCACGCTCGGGGTGTCCGCGCTGGCCCTGCTCACCGAGCCGGTGCAGCAGACCCTCTCCCTCGGCCAGGTCAACCTCGTGCTCATGTTGCTGGTCATCGTCGACCTGCTGACCGCGCCGTACGGCCGCACGCGCTGGTGGCACGGGATCGGGATCGGGCTGGCGGCCGGGGTCAAGCTGACCCCGCTGATCTTCATCCCCTACCTGCTGCTGATCCGCAGGTACCGGCAGGCCGCGGTGGCGGCGGGGGTATTCGCCGCCACGGTGGCGCTCGGCTACGCGGTGCTGCCCGCGGACTCCGACACCTACTGGGTCCACCGGCTGTTCCTGAACGCCAACCGGATCGTGTTCCTCGGCACCCGGGGCAACCAGTCGCTGCGCGGCGCGCTGACCCGGCTGGCCGGCAGCGTGACCTCGGGAACGGCGCCGTGGATCGCGGCCTTGATCCTGGTCGCGGTCGTAGGCCTGCTCGCCGCGGCCGTGCTGTACCGCGCCGGGCAGCCGGTGGCCGGCCTGCTGGCCTGCGCGCTGACCGGCCTGCTGGTCTCGCCGCTGACCTGGGATCACCACTGGGTCTGGGTGGCGCCGGCGCTGGCGCTGCTCGCGCACCTGGGCGCGCGGGCCCGCGGCCTGGTCCGGGCCGCGTGGTGGGTGGCGGGGGGCGTGCTGGTGCTGGTGTTCGGCGCCTGGCCGCAGCTGTGGAATCTGTCCCAGGCCGGGCTGACCCCGGCCGGGTTGTTCTGGTACGGGCCCACGCACTACTTCGCGACCGGCGACCAGCCGTGGTACCCCGAGTTCCACTGGCACGGCCTGCAGCTACTGGCCGGCAACATCCTCGTGCTGGCTGGCCTGCTCGGGCTGGCCGCCCTGTCCGTGACCGCGTTCCACGTGAGGCACCTGCTTGACCGATGAGCTCGCGCAGATGCGGGAGCGGCTGGCCACCGGGGTCATAGCCGCCACCCGGATCGGCAGCGAGCACGTCGCCGCCGCGCTGCACGCCGTGCCGCGGCACCTGTTCCTGCCCGAGCAGCCGCCGGAGGCGGCTTACCGGGACGACGCCATCGTGACCAAGCGGGACGAGACCGGGCAGCCGATCAGCTCCTCGTCCCAGCCCGCGATCATGGCCATCATGCTGGATCAGCTGGACCTGGCGACCGGCCAGCGGGTGCTCGAGATCGGCGCCGGGACCGGCTACAACGCCGCGCTGCTCAGCCACATCATCGGCCCGTCGGGCCAGGTGACCAGCGTCGACATCGACCCTGAACTGGCCGGACGCGCCCGCGAGCACCTGGCTTCGGCCGGGTTCGGCGAGGTCAGCGTGGTCTGCGCGGACGGTGCCGGAGGCTATCCGCCGCGGGCGCCCTACGACCGGATCATCGCCACCGTCGGCGTCAGCGACCTGGCCCCGGCCTGGCTGGCCCAGGCCGCGCCGGGGGCCCGGATCGTGGCCCCGCTCGACGTGCGCGGCACCCAGATGTCGGTGGCGTTCGAGCGTGCTCCCGCGGGGCCGTGGACGAGCCGGTCGCTCGCGCCCTGCGGGTTCATGCGGATGCGCGGCGCGCTGGCCGGGCCCGAACGCCTCGTGCTGCTCGCCCACGGCCTGGCCCTGCTGCTGCCCGACGGGACGCCCGAAGTCGACCCGCAGGCCGTGAACGCCCTGCTGGCCGGGCCGTCGGTGCCGCACCCGACCGAGGTCAGGGCCGGGGCGGCCCAGGTGTTCTGGGGGCTGGGCCTGTGGCTGGCGGCCCGCGAGACCAGGTCGTGCCGACTGAACGAGGAACGGCCGGCGGGGCCGCACGACGCACCCGGCGGCCTGCTCGCGGGAGCCCCGCTGCGCAGCCCGGGCCTGCATTCCACCCTCGGGCTGCTGGACGGCGACGGCCTGGCCGTGCTTACCTCCGCCCCGGCGGGCGAGCGGCCCGGCCCGCTCATGATCGGGACGGCCGGGTTCGGCCCGCGCGCGGCGAACCTGGCCGCCGAGCTGGCGGCGCACGTCCTGGCCTGGGATGAGGCGGGCCGGCCGGGCATCGCCGGACTGCACGTCGACGCGTACCCGCGCGGAGCCGGCGCCGGCCCCGCTGACCGGTCGCAGTGGCCAGGCGACGCCCTGATTATGGAGCGACCCGGCACGCGGTTCGCGGTGTACCGCGACTAGCCTTGCACGGGTGACCGACACCACGGGCAAGCACCTCGAGACCGAGCAGAAGTACGACGCCGCAGCCGACTTCGTCCTGCCCGACCTCGGCGGCCTGGAAGGACGAACGAAGGCAGCGGGACGGCAGCGGTACTACCTGAGCGCCACCTACTTCGACACCGAGGAACTGGACCTCATCAAGAACCGGATCACGCTGCGCCGCCGGGTCGGCGGCCCGGACGAGGGCTGGCACCTGAAGCTGCCGGTCCGCAAGGACACCCGGCAGGAGGTCCGTACGCCGCTGTCAGAGGGTGACGCCGGCACCGTGCCGGCGGCGCTGGCCGCCCAGGTTCAGGACGTCACCGCAGGCCGGCCCCTGCACCCCATCGCCATTCTGGATACCGAACGGACCGTGGTCACCCTGACCGGCCAGGCCGGGGAGCCTCTCGCCGAGGTCGCCGATGACCTGGTGACCGCCACCCGGCTCGACGAGCGAGGGGCCGAGCCCCTGAAGTGGCGTGAGATCGAGGTCGAGGTAGTCGAGGGCGCCAAGGTCGCGGGCCTGCTGGAGGCGGCCGGCCAGGCGCTGCGCGAGGCGGGAGCCACGCGGTCGGCGTCCGCGTCCAAGCTGGGACGCCTCCTGGGTATCGGCTGACGAATTCAGAGGCTATTCAGAGCGGATTCTGACCTAGCGGTCGCATGGTTCGCGTGTAATGGGCAACGCTGGAGTTCGCACTAAGTGAGAACCGTGGACAAAGGACCCATCCACCGCGGGCATACTGGGCACAGATTCTGATCACGACGAGTGAGCCTGAGGAACATGGATAACTACAGCCCGGCACCGGGATCCCCCGGACCGGGATTGTCGGAGCAGACCAGCCGCCCGTCCTCCGGTAGTGAGGCCGCGAGCAGCAAGGATCTCGGCATTCAGCGGGCGGACGGGACCCCGGTGCGGGTGCTCGTGGTCGACGACGAGCCGAGCCTGGCCGAGTTGCTGGGCAGCGTGCTGCGATACGAGGGCTGGGCGGTCAAGACCGCGGGGAACGGCGCCGACGCCGTCCGGACCGCGCGCGAGTTTCGCCCCGACGCCGTAGTGCTCGACATCATGCTGCCCGACTTCAACGGCCTGGAGGTCATGCGCCGGCTGCGCGCCGAGATCCCGCAGGTATGCGTGCTGTTCCTGACCGCCCGGGACGCGGTCGAGGACCGGGTGGCGGGCATCACCGCCGGGGGCGACGACTACGTGACCAAGCCGTTCAGCCTGGAAGAGGTGCTGGCCCGGCTGCGCGGCCTGCTGCGCCGGGCCAACCTGACCCGCGCGCACACCGATGGCCTGCTCGCGGTCGGCGACCTGACCATGGACGAGGACGCCCGCGAGGTCCGCCGCGACGGCGACCTCATCGAACTGACCGCGACCGAGTTCGAGCTGCTGCGGTTCCTCATGCGCAACCCGCGGCGCGTGCTGTCCAAGGCCCAGATCCTGGACCGGGTGTGGAACTACGACTTCGGCGGCCAGGCCCACGTGGTCGAGTTGTACATCAGCTACCTGCGCAAGAAGATCGACGCCGGCCGCGCGCCGCTGATCCACACCGTGCGCGGCGTCGGTTACGTGCTGAAGCCAGCCAGCTAATGTCCGGTGGGCGCCGGGCTGACCGCATCCGCTGGCGATCGAGGTGGCTGGCGGGCCGGACGCTCAGCGCGCGGCTGATCGCCGGGGTCCTGCTGCTGCTCCTCGGCGCGTGCGCCGTCATCGGCGTGGTCACCTACCTGGCCGTGCGCGACTCGATGGTCTCCACCGTCGACCAGCAGCTGCGCAGCGCGAGCGCCACCTATGCCATCTGCATCGAGTCCAACCACCAGGGCTCCACCGGGCCGCAGGGCGGCGGCCAAGACCAGCCCGGCGATCAGGGCGACAATCCACCGCCGCCCAACAGCAGCTACTGCAGCCAGGGACAGCCGCAGGGGATGCTGGGCGTGCGGACCAAGGACGGCCAGATCACCAACTGCAGCGTCGTCAACGGCATGAACAACGCGCCCTGCCACTTGTCGGCGGCTGACCGGAGGGCCCTCATGGCCTTGCCGGTCTACCAGCAGTCGGCACACCAGCAGCCGCCCTGGCCGAGCAGCACGACCAACGCGAACCTGACCTCGCTCGACGAGGACTACCGGCTGACCGCGGTGGAAGGACACGACGGCGACATCCTGATCACCGGGCTTCCGCTGAGCAGCGTGGAGCACACCCTGGGCCAGGTAGCGATCACCGAGCTGATCGTCTTCCTCAGCGTGCTGCTGCTGGCCGGCGTACTGGGCACGGCCCTGGTGCAGTTCTCGCTGCGGCCGCTGCGCCGGGTCGCCGCCACCGCGACCAAGGTGACCGAACTGCCGCTGGACTCCGGTGAGGTGACGCTGCCGGCCGGCGTTCCCGACACCGACCCGCGGACCGAGGTCGGCCAGGTCGGCGCGGCGTTCAACCGGATGCTCCTGCATGTCGAGCGGGCCCTGGGCCGCCGCGCGGCCAGCGAGGCCCGGCTGCGCCGGTTCGCCGCCGACGCCTCGCACGAGCTGCGTACTCCCCTGTCCGCGATCCGCGGTTACGCCGAGCTCGCCCTGCGGCACCGGGGTCCGGTGCCCGAGGACGTGACCCACGCGCTGAGCAGGGTCCAGTCCGAGTCGGCCCGGATGAGCGTGCTGGTCGACGACCTGCTGCTGCTGGCCCGGCTGGACGCCGGGCGCCCGCTCGAGCACGAACCCGTCGACCTGTCCCGTCTGGTCATCGACGTGACCAGCGACGCGCGGGTGGCGCGGCACGAGCATCACTGGCGGCTGGACCTGCCCAGCGACCCGATCCTGGTCCGGGGCGACGAGCACCGGCTGCACCAGGTGCTGGCCAACCTGATGAGCAACGCGGGCAAGCACACCCCCGCGGGATCGACCGTCACCGTTGCGCTGAGCGTTGGCGATTCGCCGCTGGACGGCGCAACCGTGGAGCGGGGCGTCCGGCCGGCCGCGCCGCGGGTCGAGCTCAGCATCACGGACGACGGTCCCGGCATCCCGCCCGAACTGCTGCCCGATCTGTTCGAGCGCTTCACCCGCGCCGATACGTCGCGGACTCGCGACCTGGACGCGGCGGGCAAGAGCACCGGACTCGGCCTGGCCATCGTGGACGCGGTGGTGGCCGCGCACGGCGGCAGCATCAGCGTGACCAGCCGGCCCGGCCGGACCCGGTTCGCCATCTACCTGCCACTGCTGCCCGAACCGGCGGACATGGCCGACATAGCGGGCTGACCGTGTGCTAGTTCTAGGTCATGGACGGCGACCGGCAGCGGCTTGTGGCGACCATGCCGCTGCACGCGATCACCTCGACCTACGGCGAGGCCGGGCTGCGGGACCGGTTCGCGGTCGAGGTCGCCTCCTGGGCTCCGGCCGACCGGCTCCGCATGGAGCGGGCGCTGGACCTGGCCTCCCGGCTGCACGCCGATGACCGCCGGGACCGCGAGCCGTACGTCAACCACCTGCTGCGGGTGGCGATCCGGATCATGTCGCACTACGGCGTGCACGACGCCGACGTGGTCTGCGCCGCGCTGCTGCACGACGCGGTGGAAGATCACCCCGCCGAGCTGACCGGGGGAAGCGCCGAGCAGCCGGCCGCGCTGGCCGCGCTGGCGGAGGAGTTCGGCCCGCGAGTGGCCGCGCTGGTCGGCGCGGTGACCAACCCGCCGTACACGCCAGATCGTGACCAGGACGAACAGTACCGGGAGCACGTCGCGGACAGCCTGCGGGACAACCCGTGGGCCCGGATCATCAAGGCCTCGGACTTCACCGACAACGGCGCCGGCCTGATCCACACCACCGGTCCCCGGCTGTACCGGCTGGCCGGCAAGTACGCGCCGCTGGTGCCGGTGCTGCGTGACCTCATCGCCCGGCCGGACACGCCGCTGAACGCCGCGGCCAAGGAGCACATCCTGAGCCAGCTCGACCGGGCCGCCGAGCGGTTCGCCGCGCTGCGCGGGGACGCGGGCTAGATGCCGGAGGAGCCCGAGGTCGAGATCGCCCGCCGCCTGATCGCGGACCTGGCCTTGGGCCGGCGCATCATCGGCGTGGACGACGCGGATACCTTCGTCTGCCGTCCGCACTCCCCCGGTGAGGTGCGCGAAGCTCTCACCGGGCGCACGCTGACCGCGGCGCACCGGCGCGGCAAGACCATGTGGTGCGAGACCTCGGGCCTGGACGGCTCGGCCACGCCCGGACCCGACCTCGGCATCCATCTGGGCATGAGCGGCCGCATCGTGGTCACCGCCCCGGACGGCTGGGTCGCCGAGGGTGGCGACCCAGCCGGCCGGGACGCGCAGCCGCGCAAGGCCGAATGGGATCGCTTCACGCTCGAGTTCGCCGACGGCGGCCGGCTGGCCCTGTTCGACAAGCGCCGGCTCGGGCGTATCGTGCTCAACCCCGACATTGACGCGCTCGGCCCGGACGCGGCCGAGATCACGCCTGCTCAGTTCCGGGCGGTGATGGCCCGGGGGACGATCGCGGTCAAGGCCCGCCTGCTGGATCAGTCCAAACTGGCCGGGGTGGGGAACCTGCTGGCCGACGAGATCTTGTGGCAGGCCAAGGTGCCACCCGCCACCCCGGTCAGCCGCCTGCGTCCTCGCGACGTCGACCGGCTCCACCGGGCGCTGCGGAAGGTGCTGGCCGGCGCGCTGGCCCCGGGCGGCGGCGCGCATACCGGCGACGTGATCGCGGCCCGCCGTCCGGGCGGCAGCTGCCCGCGCTGCGGCGCGCCGATGGTGCATGGCATCGTCGGCGGCCGGTCCACCTGGTGGTGCTCCCGGGAACAGGCCTTACCGGTGGTTACCGGGGTGGGCGCTCAGATGAGCTCGGCCAGGAGGGCAGCGGCTCGTTTCGCACCGTCGGTCTCCACGGGCCGGTAGCTCACCGGACGCGCGATCTCCTCGGCTATCGCCGCGGCCAGTGTTTCGGGTCTGGTCTGTTCGTAGTCAACGCACCGGCCCGCACCGTACTGAGCCAGCCGGTGCCTGACATGGAAGTTCTGCTCGAAGTGGTGGCGCAGCGGCACGTAGATGAACGGCCGCTGGCTCGCGGTGAGCTCCATGGTGGTGGTCAGACCGCCTTGCACCACCGCCAGATCGCAGGCCGCCAGATGCCGGTAGAGGTCGTGAACGTAGCCATGGACCTCAAGCCCGTCGTGGGATCCCAGGGAAACCGGGTCGATCCGGGGCCCGGCTACCAGGATCATCCTCAATTCGGGCACCAGCCGCTTGGCCTCCGGGAAGGCTGCCGCCACCCGGCGGAGCAAGTCGGTGCCTACACCCGAGCCGCCGACCGTGACCACGCAGACCTTCTCGTCGGGCCGGTATCCCAGGTCCGCGCGGATGGCGTCGTGGTCCGTGGGCGAGATCCCGGTGACATAGCCCGAGAACTTGTAGTTCTGCTCGACCCAGTCGCGGATCAGGGGCAGCGAGTCCCCGAAGCCGTCCGGCACCACGTCGGCCGGGTTGCCGACGAACACGGAGTGGTCCCGCAGGCTGGGGAAGCGGGCGATCTGCTCGATCATCTCCGCGTTGTAGTCGGCAGTCAGGGCCCGCTCCCGCTCTCCGCCGTCCGGCATCGGCAGCCAGCCCACGAAGTCGGTCATCCAGGCGTAGGGCGCCCGCTTGAGCTCCGGGTTCTCGTGCAGGAAGTAGTCGACGTCCCAGGCCTCGTCGCCGACCCACAGGTCGTACGGCTCGTCCCGGACCAGGTCGTCGAACACCATGAAGTTGCTGACCAGGATCTCGTCCATGGTCCGGAGGGCCTGGAAGGCGTGCAGGTCGTGCTCGGCGGCCTCGTCCTCGATGTGCCCGGACTCGCTGGCCAGGGCGGCCGAGGCGGGGTGGATAAGCTCGCCTCGCCGCTTCAGCAGTTCGGTGACCGGGTGCTGGGCCAGCCAGTGGACCTGCAGGCCCGGCCGGAGCGCCCGCAGCTCATCGGCGATGGCCAGGTCGCGGCGGGCGTGACCGAGCCCGATGGGCGAGGAGACGTAAAGCACCCGCTTGGGCCGGTTCAGCGGCCTGGTCCAGGTGCGGTGGACCGGTGTTACCGGCTTCGCGGGACGGAAGCGGTCCGCGAACTCCTTGATCGCATGGTTGAC
>Ga0070735_10002981_pt1 | contig 14985 bp, 11 predicted proteins | sample Coa_R1_FD_66443 | JGI IMG/M metagenome (GOLD analysis project Ga0070735, IMG submission 66443) | Surface soil microbial communities from Centralia Pennsylvania, which are recovering from an underground coalmine fire - Coalmine... | ecosystem: Environmental > Terrestrial > Soil > Unclassified ... | reverse complement strand
TGGACCGCTGTCAAGGGCAAGGTTGTCGCGAGCAGCCCGCAGTTCCTCGGCAGCAACCCCGCCGAGGTCCGATCCGGTCCGCAGACGGGCACGCGCGTCCTGAAGGTGGAGGAGGATCTCGGCCGGGCGCTGGTCAAGTCGCTCACTGCGGAGCAGCGCGCCGAGGCCGTGCTCAGCGAGACCGCGCCGTCCGATATCGTGACCGCGGCGAGCCGTAAGGCCGCCATCCTGGAGGACAAGGGCGTCGCCTATTCGAAACTCGACCGCGAGCAGCAGGGCCTGCTGATGACGCTGATCCAGGAGTACGCCAACGTGCAGGCCGAGGAGATCGCCAGGCAGCGCCTGGACGCGATCCATCGCGCCGGCATGGAGAGCGTCAAGTTCGCCTGGATGGGCGGCCTGGAGAAGGGTCAGGGCCACTACTACCGCATCCAGAGCGGGACGTTCCTGATCGAGTTCGACTGCACGCAGGACAAGGCCAACCACATCCACTCGGTCTGGCGCGACTTCAAGGGCGACTTCGGAGCGGACCTGCTCGCGCTACACTACCAAACCGCCGACCACGACCACGGCCACGACGTGTAGCGGCTTTGGTCTCGCGCAAAGCTCGCAAAGGACGCCAAGAAATGCAAAGAAGATGAAAGAAGTCGCCGAGAGCCGAGGCTGGTAAATGGCGCGACTGACAGGACTCCGATGTGTCAGAGAATGAAGTTGCGCGGGAGATCGTCGATGCGCCGTTCCACGTACACTGTGCGCTCGGTCCTGGCTTACTCGAATCGGCGTACGAGCGGATACTTGCTTATCAGCTACGCAAGCGAGGTCTTCGGATTGCGGCTCAGGTCCGGATTCCCGTCGTGTACGACGGCGTTGAGTTTGAGCGCGGATTCGTCGCGGACCTTATCGTAAACGAGCGCGTGATCGTGGAGCTCAAATCCGTCGAGAAGATGGCAACGGTTCACAAGAAGCAGCTAATGACCTACCTCAAGCTCACGATCATGCGCCTCGGACTGCTCATCAATTTCGGTGAGTTGCTCATTCGAGACGGCATCACAAGGATCGTCAACGGGCTTACCGAAGAGTAGCCAATTGCTTTGCTGTCGCGGTCCCTCTTGGGGCCTAACTATCTCGACCCTTCTAAGCGCATTTCATTGCGCCCTTTGCGATCTTTGCGCGAGACTAAAGAAACAACGATGAACGACACCGACCGCTCACTCGCGCTTCTCGCCCGGCCCCTAGTTACCGTTTCCGCTATCCTTCTGCTCCTGCTCTGCGCGATTACGCCGGCGATCGCGCAGTCCGCGACGGACGCGCCGCTCTGGTCCGTGAAGCCGGTGCGCAAGCCGGCCGCCCCGGCGGTGAAGAATGCGGCATGGGTGCGCAATCCCATCGATGCGTTCGTGCTGGCCCGCCTGGAGGCGAAGCGGATGCAGCCGGCGCCGGCCGCGGGCCGCCGCGAGCTGCTGCGCCGGCTTACATTCGATCTGACGGGCCTTCCGCCGACCGCGGAGGAGATCGCCGCGTTCGAAGCGGACCGCTCGCCGGACGCCTACGAGAAGCGAGTCGATCGGCTGCTCGCATCGCCGCGCTATGGCGAGCGATGGGCGCGCTACTGGCTCGATCTGGTGCGCTACGCCGACTCCAACGGCTACGAGCGCGACGCCGAGAAGCCCTACTCCTGGAAATATCGTGACTACGTCATCCGGTCGCTCAACGAGGACAAGCCCTACGATCGATTCGTCACAGAGCAGCTCGCCGGTGACGAGCTGCCGGACCGAAATGAGGCCACGATTACCGCGACCGGCTTCCTACGGCTTGGCACCTGGGACGACGAGCCGAACGATCCTTACGCGTACAAGTACGAGCGGCTGGACGATCTGGTCCATGCGACCGCGACCGCGTTCCTAGGCCTGACCGTCCGCTGCGCTCGCTGCCACGACCATAAGTTCGACCCGATCCCGCAGCGCGACTACTACGCCTTCGCCGCCAACTTCTACGGCGGCTACCTCGATGCCGGAGACGCAAAGCTCGCCGGTGGGCCGCCGCAGGACAAGCTCGGCGCGCAGACGCTCGGCTTCACGGACCGCGGTCCGCAGGCGGCGCCGCTCAAGCTGCTCCTGAACGGCGACCCGCTCCGCGAGGCGGCGGAGGTCGGGCCAGGCTATCTGTCGCTGGTCTCCGGTAACCGCCGCGACGTAGCGCCCCCGCCGCCCGGAGCAGCGACCACGCATCGGCGCCTTCAGCTCGCCGAATGGATAACGGATCCGCGCAACCCGCTGACGCCCCGCGTGATCGTCAATCGCGTCTGGCAGCACCATTTCGGCCAGGGCCTCGTCCGCACGCCCAACAACTTCGGCCGCAAGGGCTCGCCGCCAACCAATCCGGAGCTCTTAGACTGGCTGGCGAGCGAGTTCGCGGGCGGCGAAAAGCTAACCACTCGCTCCGCCGGAGACACAGAGACGCAGAGAAACGCAGAGGGTGTAAAGGCGGCGGGTTCAGCCCATCACGGCTTCGCGTGGCGTCTCAAGCCGCTGCACCGGCTGATCGTTACGTCGGCGGCGTATCGGATGGGCTCGCTGAACCCGCACGAGGCCGAGTATGCGCGAACGGATTCCGCGAATGAGAATATGTGGCGTTTCGACCGGCAGCGGCTGGACGCGGACGCGCTGCGCGACTCGATCCTAGCGGTATCCGGCCAGCTCAACCTGAAGGTGGGCGGGCCGGGCTTCTTCCCGACCGTCACGCGGGAGGCGCTGGAGGGACTGAGCCGCAAGGGCGCGGAGTGGACGCCCTCCCTGCCGGAGGAGCAGAACAGGCGGACGATCTACATGTTCCTAAAGCGCGCCATGCTCCTGCCGCTCCTGACCGTATTCGACTTCGCCGACACGGCCGCGCCGCTGGAGCAGCGCGACGTGACGACCGTCGCGCCGCAGGCCCTTGCGCTGATGAACAATCCGTTCGTCAGCCAGCAGAGCGAGGCATTCGCCCGGCGCGTGGAGGCCGAGGCCGGTACCGATCCCGCCAGACGGGTCAAGCGGGCATGGCAGCTCGCCTTCGCCCGCAGCCCCAGTCCGGATGAATCGCGCGAGGCCCTTGCCTTCCTTGCAAGCCAGCCCGCGCCCCTGGCTGCCACCAGCCACAAGTCACAAGCCGCAAGCCCTGCCCTCTGGCTCCGCGCCGACGCAGGCGTCACCGCCGGCGCGGACGGCCGAGTCTCGGCATGGGCAGACCAGTCGGCGGCGAGGCGCGATGCCGTCCAGCCGGTCTCCGCCGCGCAGCCGCTTCTCGTTCGCAACGCCCTGAACGGCGCTCCCGCGCTCCGTTTCGACGGCAAGGGAAGCTTCCTCACGATTGCGAGCCAGGTCCTGACCTCGCAGGAGTTCGCGATTTTCGCCGTCGTCTCGGACCGGGCGGCCGACGGCCATCGCGAAATCTTCTCCAACTGGAATCGCGCCGGCAATATCGGGACCGCCGTCTTTCTCGGCGCGACAGGCGCCTCCAGCGCCCGCCTGACCGACGACTTCTCGCCCGTCGGCGTGCTGTCGCATCGCGAACGGCCGTTCATCCTGACGGGCATCTCGGCTCCGGCGAGTGTGGCCGTCTACCAGGACCGGAACGAGATCGCGAAGAGGGTCTCATCAATGGCGCCGCGGAAGCTGGAGGGGCCTTATGTGATCGGCCAGCAGGGGAACATCGACGGAGAGTACTGGAACGGGGACATCCTGGAGCTGCGCGTCTACAACCGCGCCCTGACGGACGAGGAGCGCGACGGGATATGGGACGAGCTGAACGCGCGATACGACATCGCGCCGCGGCCGAGGCCGGTCCCGCCGGGCCTCGTCTCGCTCTGCCACGTCCTGCTCAACGCGAACGAGTTTGTCTACGTGGATTGAGTGGACCAATTCCGCATGGAACGCCGCGGGCGCGGGCTCATCGGAGCAGAATGGCGGGGCCAGAACATCAAAACGCCGACCACCGAGAAGATACGAAAGGTTGGAAATTGCGAGGTTGCAGGCCCATGTTCGATTCCGGAAGTGCTCCCCGATATGGCAGCCGGCGTGAATGTCACGCCGGCTGCCCGTGTACACCGTAGACCCTAGACCCTAATCCACGAAGGCGAACACCGCGCCCTGCGGATCCCGCATCATGGCCATTTTGCCCACGCCGGGGATATCCATCGGCGGGACGAGTGGCGAGGCGCCGAGCGCGGTCGCCCTGGCGTAGGTCTCGTCGCAACTTGCCACCGTGAAGTAGATGTTCCAGTGCGGGGGCACGCCCTCCATCTCCGGACCCATTGCCATCATCCCACCGACGGACTTGCCGTCGAGCTGGAGCTCGGTGTAGGGCATCGGCATCTCGCTCTGCTTCAGGCCGTAGCCCAGGAGGCCGGAATAAAAGGCGCCGGCCGCGGCGGTATCGCGCGTGTAGAGCTCGTTCCAGCATACCGCGCCCGGCTCGTTGATCACCGTGTAACCGATATGGTTTTTCGGCTGCCACAGGTGGATTATCGCCCCGGTCGGATCCTGCACGACGGCCATCCGGCCGTGCTCCATAACGTCGAACGGTCCGGCGATCACGGCGCCGCCGAGCTCCTTGGCCTTTGCCGCCGAGGTCTCCACGTTATCGACGCATACGTACGTTCCCCAGTGCGGCGGAGTGTTGCCGGTATTGTCCTGGTAGAGCGCGGCGGCCGCCTGGCCGTCTAGCAGGAGCATGGTGTAGACCATGTCCGGCCCCATCGGGTTATCCACCGCCGTCCAGCCGAACAGATCGGTGTAGAACTTCTTCGCGCCGGGACCATCGCTGGTCGCCAGCTCCGCCCAGCAGAATTTGCCCTGCTCGTGTTTCGAGACCTGCATTCCCGCTCCTCCGCCCGTTCGGGCACACCAACCACAGTGATGATCAGCGGCAAATAACCGCTCGATTGCGCAGTTATACCCGACAAAGATATACCAAATCAACGGTATTTTCGCGGGCGGAGGATTAAGTTTTCGTTAAGACGTCGACACGCGCCTATTTCGCTTCGACGTTGATTCCGCTCTGCGCGAGCTTGGTCAGCTTCTGGTCCGTTGCGACCTCCTCCGAAAGCGTCGTCTGGAGAAGCTGCGCCGCCTTCTGGTCGCCCAGAAGCTCTGCGTAGGTGCGGACCACGCCGTAACCCGCGATCTCGTAATGCTCGACGTGCTGCGCCGCCGAGATCAGGCCAGCGTCGAGAACGTCCGGGTCCGCGTCCTCCTTCAGCAGATCGCTTCCCTCTTCGAGGACGCCCTCCATCCCCTTGCAATGCTTGCCCTTTGGCGACTTGCCGAGGCTCTCGAAAATCTGCTCCAGCCGGCTCACGTGCTCGCGAGTCTGGCCAAGGTGCTCCTCGAAACCGGCTTTCAGCTCGGAGGAGCCTGCCGCGTTTACCATCTTGGGCAGCGCGCGCAGAATCTGGTTTTCCGCGCTGTATAGGTCCTTGAGCTCCGCCACGTAGAGGTCCTGCAGCGTTTCCAATTTCATCGGTGTTGTCCCTTTCTGCTCCTGTCGGGTGAGCAGTCGAAGGACGCGGCGTCAATCGCGATTGTTCCTCCCGAATACCGCGATTCTTGCCGGGATTCTATAGTCCCGATACGACCATTTCGGCGATCTGGAGCGTGGGGCTGACCACCGCCGAGTTGAAGATCAGGTCGGAGCCGACGCGCTCGATGCCGTTCAGCAGAGCCTCCATTGTGCTCGCGATCGTCACCTCCTCGACGGGATAGGCGAGCGTGCCATTCTCGATCCAGAGGCCCGACGCCCCGGTCGAGAAATCGCCCGTGACGGGATTCACGCCTCCGCCCATCATGTCCGTGACGAAGAAGCCGCTGGGGATGCCGGCGACAATCTCCTCCGGCGAGGCGATCCCGGCCGGCACGAACAGGTTGAATGGGCCGATGGACGGAGCGCCGTTGTATGATCTTTGTGCGTTGGCAGTCGACTTGACGCCGCCGCCGACCTTGCGCGCCGTCGCGGTATCGTACTCGAACATGTTGAGCACGCCGCGGTCGATCAGCACATTGCGCCGCGTCGATAGGCCATCTCCATCGAACGGCGCCGACCCTGCCCCGCCAACCAGCGTTCCGTCGTCGATCAGCGTGACCGCCTCCGACGCGATTCGCTCGCCGATGCGGTCCTTCAGGAACGACATCCCCTTGAAGACCATGTCGCCGCTGAGCGCCGCTGCCAGCCCGGCCCATATCCGCGCCGCGACTCGGCGGTCGAATACGATGGGCGCCGTCTGCGTTGCGACCTTGCGTGCGCCGAGCTTCCGGGTAACGCGACGCGCCGCCTCCCGGCCGACCTCTTCGGGGGACGTGAGCCGGTCGAGCGCGCGAGCATACGAGTAGTCGTAGTCGACCTGCTTCTTGCCGTTCGCTTCCGCCAGCGGCTGGCAGTAGACCGAACAGGCCGAGGAGTGGTATCCGGAGGCGGCGCCACGCGAGTTTGCAAGCACCGTGTACCCGGTAGCGCTGCCGAAGCCGGCGCCCTCGGTATTGGTAACGCGCGGGTCGGCGGCGAAGGCGGCAGCCTCGCACTGCTTCGCCATCGCAATCTTCTCGACGGTCGGCAGCGCCTCAATGGTCGGATCGTAGATCTGCAGGTCCGGACGCGGCGCGGGCGCAGGGCCGTCCGGCAGGCCGTTCTCCGGCCGAGGATCCGCGGACGCGGCGAGGGCCACCGTATGCGCCGCGAGCCGCTCCAGCACCGCCCGGTCGAAATCGGACGTGGCGGCGAACGCCATCCGGCCGCCCACGAATACGCGCAGGCCCAGCCCCTTGCTGCCGGACTGCGTCAGCGTCTCGACCTCGCCCTTGCGCACCGTGACGCTGAACTCCGTGGACGTCTGCAGCATCGCGTCCGATTCTTCCGCACCTGCCTGCTGCGCCATCGCCACGACGTCCGCGGCCAGTTGTTCGTAGTCCATCTTGATTGTCCTATCGCCCGCGCGAGATAGTGCGTGATGGGATGAGCGGGTGAGGACTCGCCCGACCTGGCCGCCACGGAACATGACGCCTGGGCTGACGGGTACGGCTTTTCACCCGCTCACGCCATCACCCCATCATCCTAACGAGCGCCGGGAGCTCCCGCCAATCCGTCATCACCGCGGCGACGCCGTCCACGTCGGACTGCCGGCGCGGCGACGAGACGCGGGCCTGGATCGCCGCCGCGCCGGCCTCCATCGCCCAGCCGAGCGCGGGTGGATAGTCGTCGACGACCACGGCCTCGCGAGGAGCGACGTCCGCCGCCGCGAAGATGCGGTCGTAGTACTCTCGCCCCTCCTTCGCGCAGTCCACCAGGTCCGGCCCGTACGCAGTCCCGACGCAGGGCTCCAGCCCGGTATCCAGCAGGGCCGCCGCGAGGTACTCCGACTCCTGGCCGGAGGCGAGGTGAACGCGATAGCCGGCCTCGCTCAGCACTCGGATCGCGTCCGGCGCGCCAGGATAGAGCGCGCTGCAGCGGCGGAGCGCTTCGGTCTGCGTGCGTCGCGCCGTTCCTGCCGGGTCCGGCGGAGGCGGCAGGCCCATGCGCGCGAACATCTCGATCGCGGCGCGCTCCCGAACGGCCTCCAGCCACCCGCAGTAGCCTGCAAGCGGCCGCCCGGCGAACCGCTCGGCATACTCGGCGTCGATCCGCGCAAGCTGCTCGACGGCCGCCTGCGACCAGCGCGCCGCGTCGCCGCCGAAGCGCCCGGCCAGGAGCGAGCCCATCGCGCGCACGAACTGGCCGTGGAATGCGTGCGGGTCGTTCAGCGTTTCGTCGAAATCGATAAATACGCATCGCACCGCGGCCATACTACGGCTGCTCCCATCGTGATTGCATCCATCGGCGCTTGTCGAGTATACCTGACGCCGCGCCGCGGACTCTGGACGAACTTTCCAGCGCATGCTGTATGCATCTATAGCTCAACCGACGTGTGAGAGACGATTTTCCTGCTCGATTGGAACGGAGAGCCGTCGGCTCACTCGCCGTATCGTCAAAGCGGTGGCTTCTGGCGGCCGACGATGACTTCGCAGGGGGAGCGGTGGATGAGGGTGTCTACCAGAAAGTGGAAGCGCTCGTGCTGGTCGCCGGCGAGCGGCTCGGTGGTGGCGCCGAGGACCAAGATATCGACGGCGTAGTTCCGGGCGGCGGCCAGGATGCCCTCGGCGGCGTCGCGCACGCGCTCGACGTGCTCGCTGGCGGCCGCGCCCTCCTGCCGGGCGGCTGCAACGGCGTCGCGGAGCATCCGCTCGGCGGACTGCTCTTCGTCCACCAGCGGCGCATTCAGCGGGAGCGTGCGCGGGACCTCGAGGAAGTAGACCAGCCGGATGTCCGCCTTCGCCCCGCGGGAGAGGCGGGCGGCCAGCGCCGCGCCGTAGCCCAGCTCCATGTTCGCGACGATGGGGACGAGGACGTTGAACGTGCGCTTCGACGGGTCCACGGGGCCGGACGGCGCCTTGTCGCGGAGAGCCGCCGGCCGATTCGCCATTCGCAGCGAGGCGCGCGCCTCCTCGATCGAGTCCGCGATCGGGAGCTGCGACCGCACGCCCGGAACCGTCTTGAGCACGGCCAGGACGTGCTGCGGCAGGCTTACGACCAGGATGCGGGACTTCGCCGCCTCGATGTCCCGCATCGCCTCCAGGAACGTCTTCGCGCCGTCTTCCGAGATCGAATCGAGGTGCGAGCAGTCGACGATGATCCCCTCGGGGTGGTTCGTCAGCAGCAGGTTGGCCGCGGCTTTGATCGTCATCCACTGATTGCGGGTAAGTGACCCGGACAGGCGGACGACGTCCTCCTTCGTCTCAATGATCATGCGGGCCGCCTCCAGCGCTGGGCAATCGGCAATCGGAAGTCGGTGCTCGGTGTTTGGTGTTTGGTGTTGGGCAGGCGGCGCTGCGCATAAGCCACAAGCCACAAGCCACAGGCCACAAGCCACGATCACTCATTTGCGGTGCCTCCGGGGAGGGGATGGAGATCGTGGTGGGCGGTTTCTTCGGAGAGCGCGTCCTGCGGCGGCGGCTCGTCCATGCGCTGCAGGTAGTAGCGCACGTTGGCCACGATCACGTCCTTCCGTCCCAGCAGCGCGGCCTTCAGGATGAGGCCGCTGTTGCCGTGCAGCAGGTGGTGCCACCACTTCGTCGGGACGAACTCCGGCACGATCACGGTGACGAGGTGGTTGGTCCGCTCCTGCTGGACGGCGTCGAGGTACCGCATGATCGCGCTCACGAGCGAGCGGTAGGGCGAGTTCAGCACTACCAGCGGCACGTGCGGCGCCCACTCCTCCCACCGCTCCTTGAGCTGGCGAGTCTTCTCCGGCTCCGTTTCGATATATACGGCGCGGCAGTCCGAGGAGAGCGTCTGCGCATACTCGATCGCCGGCATGATGCCCCGGTGGAGGCCCGGAACGAGGATGAGGACGGTGTTGTGCAGGGCGGCGCGGGGCGGCGTGTAGTTCGCCATCTTGAGCTGCTGCGCCACGTCGAGGTAGTGCTTGTGGATCGCGCGGAAGATGAAGACGAACACTACGATCAGTCCGATGACCATCCAGGCGCCTTCGCGGAACTTCTCGACGGCGATGTCGATGAGCACGAGGAGCGTCGCGACCGCGCCCATCCCGTTGATGGCGGCCTTCACGCGCCATCCCCTCCCCTGCTCCTTCAGCCAGTGGACCACCATGCCGCTCTGCGAGAGGGTGAATGCCGTGAAGACGCCGATCGCGTAGAGCGGGATCAGCGCGTCGACGATTCCGCGCTTGAGCACGATCAGAGCGGCGGCGGCGATGCCGAGCAGCAGGATGCCGTTGTTGAACACCAGCTTATCACCGAGGTTCGAGAGCTGCTTCGGAACGAACCGGTCGCGCGCCAGGATGGAGGCGAGCCGCGGGAAGTCGGCGTAACTCGTGTTGGCGGCCAGCACGAGGATAGCGGCGGTGGCGATCTGCGTCAGATAGTAGGCCGCCTTCCAGCGCCCGAACTTGCCGAACACCGCGCCGGACACCTGGTCGATGACGGCGTTCGCGGTCTGCCCATCGTGCTCCCAGTAGACCACGTGCAGGTTCATGGCGAGCGCGGACACCCCCAGAAAGATCGTGCCCAGAATGACGCCCATCGCGACCAGCGTATAGGCGGCGTTCTTCGACTTCGGCTCGCGGAACGCCGGGATTCCGTTGCTCACGGCCTCCGTTCCGGTCATCGCGGAGCATCCATTTGCGAACGCCTTCGCCATCACGAGAAAGCCCACGGTGCCGAGCGAGTGCTCGGCCCTGCCGACCCAGTCCTGGTTTACGAATTCAGGATGAAGCTGCCAGTGGAAGAGCCACGGCCCTAACAGCCCGAGTCCGATCATCAGGTAGCACATCGCGACGAAGAAATAAGTCGGGATGGCGAAAAGCGTTCCGGATTCTTTGAGGCCGCGCAGGTTCGCAAGGGTCAGGAGGGCGATAAAGAGCAGGCACCAAGGCACCAGGCCCTCGAAATGGAGCCAGGCGAGATAGCGTGGGAGCGGCAGGCCGGAGAGGTTCTGCACGCCGGACGCGATGGACACGGAGACCGTCAGCACGTAGTCGATGAGGAGCGCGGCCGCGGCGATGAGGCCCGGCAGGTCGCCCAGGTTCTCGCGCGAGACGATGTAGGATCCGCCGCCGCTGGGGTAGCCGAAGATGGTCTGCCAGTAGGAGATGACGACGATCACCAGCAGGGCGACGATGAGGCCCGTGATGAGCATCGTATAGTGCTTGTACTGCTCGTGGAGCGAGGTGACGTAGAGGCCCGCGGCGCCCAGCGCGAGGATGATCTGCTGCGTGGCGTATGCGACGGACGAAATGGCGTCCGAGGCGAAAACGGGGAGGGCGAGGACCTTCGGCAGCAGCGTGTGCTCTGCGTGCTCCGTGGAGATGGGGCTGCCGAACACGATGCGGCGTAGGCGCTGCATCGCCGTGGGCCTCGGAGCGACGACGGGCGCAAGGGGCGTGTGGACCTCGTCCCGCGCGGGCGGGCTGGATGGGTTCATCGTAGTTGTACGCTCCAACGTGGCCGGCTGGGGCCGCGGACGCTATATTGCCAGACGTTGAATGTATTGCGCGTGCTTCACTAATTCCGCCAGGATTGCCATTCTCGGCAGAGCGGGCACATTATACCCTGCTCCGGCACTTTCGCCCTGCCTATCGCAGCGCGGCCCGCAAGCCGTCCAGAAGCTCCGCGGGCGCGGGCCGGTCGCCCTCGACGTGGCCCAGACGGACGGCGGGCTTCACCGCCAGCCCGTGGAAGTCCGATCCGCCGGATGTCGGCATCTCCAGGCGTCGCGCCAGCGCCAGGTAGCGCGCCGTGTCGGCCGCCGTGTGCAGGTTGTAGCGGGCTTCGATGGCGTCCATACCCAGATCCTTTAGCGACGAAATGTACGCGTCGGCGTCCGGCTCGGCCAGCCGCAGGTTGTTCGGATGCGCGAGCGACGCTGCGCCGCCCGCGCCGTGGATCAGCCGGACAGCCTCCTCGGCGGTCAGGCGGTCCCTGTCCATGTAGGCCTTGCCGCCCTTTCCCAGGTAGACGTCGAATGCCTCTTTGACGCTGCAGACGAGGCCCTTCTCCACGAGCACGCGGGCGAAATGCGGCCGCGCGACGACGTCGCCTCCAGCCGCGGCCTCCACCTCCTCCAGCGTAACGTCCCAGTGAAGTTCGGACCGCATTCGCTCGATAATACGGGCGTTCCGGCTATTTCGTTGTTCGATCACGTTCCGAAGGCGGTCGAGGAGGGCCGCATTGTCGGGATCGACGAACAGCCCGAGGATGTGGCACTGGCCACGGCCGCCCTGCGCGCCCTTCGGCGGCTCGGCGCTCAGCTCGATGCCGGGGACCACCTCAACCCCGCACGCGCGGCCCGCTGCCAGCGCCTCGTGGAGGCCCGCCGTGGTGTCGTGGTCCGTCACGGCAAGCGCGGCCAGCCCGATCTCCGCGGCCATGCGTACGAGCTCCGCCGGACTGTGCTGGCCGTCCGAGGCGGTCGTGTGAGCGTGCAGGTCGATGCCGTGCATATGCGTTCGCGGCTCCTTCGGGCAGTTGCCGCGATCTCTATTTGACGCAGCGGGCGGAGATTCCTAAGGGTTTTACCGTACGTTTGAAGGTTTTCGACGATGTGAGGCATTGAGGGAGTGATTGGGTGATTGGGTGAAATGACAGCTGGTGCTGGTTCACCCGGTCATCCCGTCACTCCCTCACCCGCCCGCGGGCGAGATCAAGCCTTCGGCGAGGAGGTGTGCGAGGATGCGGTCGATCGAGTCGTCGATGGTCTCCTGGCTGGTGCGCGCGGTGACCTCCGGCGCGGTCGGAGGCTCGTAAGGATCGGAGACGCCGGTGAAGTGGGTCAGCTCGCCCGCCAGCGCGCGCCGGTAGAGGCCCTTGACGTCTCGCTCGGCCACCGCCGCGAGCGGAGCGTCAGCGTAGATCTCGATAAAGGGCACCCCGTCCGCGGCGGCCTCGCGGCGGATTTCGTCGCGAACGTCGCGGTAGGGCGAGATGGCGGCCGTGATGGCGATCACGCCGTTTCGCGCGAGCAGCCGCGCCACCCAGCCGATTCGGCGCACGTTGGTATCCCGGTCCTCCCTGGAGAAGCCGAGGCCCTTCGACAGATGCGTGCGCACCTCGTCGCCGTCCAGCAGCTCGGAGCGGTAGCCGCGCGCCCGGAACTCCGCGTGCAGCCGCTCCGCGAGCGTGGACTTGCCGGCGCCGGACAGCCCCGTGAACCAGAGGATGAACCCGCGGTGCCCGCTCACGCGCCTGCCCCCGTCTCTGATTCTTTCTCACGCGAAGATCGCAGAGATGCGAAGAGCTCAGCCCGACCACCGAACACCGACCACCCAACACCGAACCCCGAACCCCGAACACCGAATACCGACCGCCCGACCACCTGAGTACCCGAATATCCGAATATCGGAACACCCGTATGCCCGACCATCCGGACACCTCCAGCCGTCGCGCCCGCGAACCAGCGGAACTTCCCGCCCGCCGGCCCAGTATTGAATCCCAGCGCGGGATTGTACTATTATCCAATAAGAATAGTCAAGATTAACGGCAGGGGCGAAAGTATGGCGGCTATGGGCGCGACACTATCGGCAGATGCGCTGCGGCAGGCGAGCGAGCGCATGGAGAACTGGTCGCCGGAGGAGATCCTCCGGTGGGCGGTGGAAACCTACGGCTCCGGCCTTGCGTTTGCAACGGCGTTCGGCGTCGAGGGATGCGTGCTGCTCGCGATGCTGGCCGGCATCTCCGGCGGCCGGGATGTTCGCGTGTTCAACCTGGAGACCGGCTACCAGTTCCCGGAGACGCTGGCGCTCCGCGAGACGATCCGCGAGCGATATGGAATTGAAGTGGAGTACGTGCGCGCCCGCGAGAGCGCTGCGGAGATGGAGGCGCGCTTCGGTGGGCCGATCTACGGCCGCGATCCGGACGCGTGCTGCCGGATTCGAAAGGTCGAGCCGCTGCGCGATGCCCTGCGCGGCCACGCGGCCTGGATGAGCGCCATCCGCCGGGACCAGACGCCGGACCGCGCGCGCGTCGCGATCACCGAATGGGACGCCAAGTTCGAGCTTGTGAAGGTGAGCCCGCTCGCCAACTGGACGAAGGGCGACGTCTGGGCCTACGCGCAGATCAACGAGGTGCCGGTGAACCCGCTGCACGAGCGAGGTTATTCGAGCATCGGCTGCTGGCCCTGCACGCGCGCCGTGGCGGCGGGCGAAGGCGATCGAGCGGGCCGGTGGGCGGACTTCGCCAAATTGGAGTGCGGCCTGCACAGCCGTGGGTCGTGATCTGCAGCTAGTGGTTTGTGGCTTGTGGTGGGCGGATTAGTGGGCGAGCGCGCACCACGGTCTTGCTTGACAGGTTTCCGGCGCACTGGTACACTACTTGGGTTGGGCGGGCCCATAGCTCAACGGCAGAGCGCCCGGCTCATAACTGGTTGGTTACTGGTTCGAATCCAGTTGGGCCCATGAACCGTCTTGGACCTCGATTGTCCCCTGGAACGCCTCCATCGTCCCGCTGAATTAAGCCCGCTCGCTTGTGAATTTTTTCGCAAGGACGTATTGCGTTTTCCCACAAAGTGTGTTATGCTAACCCAAGCTTAGAGTGACAGGCCTGTCGATGCTGACGGCCGCCCGGATTTCCTCTGTCGGGCCATTACGCCCATCGCGTGACCTCCACGTTTGGATTCTGGTGGCCCGGACGCCCCCCAACGATCGCTTGAAACGCGCGAATCCCGCCTGCCGATGCCGTCGTTTCCCGGGCGCGAAATCGCCAGCCGCCGACCGCTCGGTCTGGCCGCGAGCCTCTCCACGAATATTAGACGTAAGGATCGACAATCCGATATGCCGGCACCTCCGTCCAGACGCTGGCCGACAAACATTCTGCGGGTCCTGATCGCCGGTGCGGCCGTTACGGGCGCGGGCGCCGCGCTCTCCGGCCGGGCGCAGATCGCCGCCCTGCGCGACCCGCGCGAGGAGCATCTGCGGAATGTCCGCCAGCTAACCTTCGGCGGCGAAAATGCCGAAGCTTACTTCAGCAACGACGGCCGGCGGCTGACGTTTCAGAGCCAGCGCGACGGATACGACTGCGATCAGCAGTACGTGATGGCGACCGACGGCGGCGGCGTGCGGCGAATCAGCACGGGGACGGGCCGCACGACCTGCGGCTGGTGGATGAAGGGCGACCGGCGCATCCTGTTCTCTTCGACCCACGAGGGCGATCCCAAGTGCCCGCCCAAGCCGGACTACTCACACGGCTACGTTTGGCCGGTCTACCCGACCTACCGTATCTACACCGTCAAGCCGGACGGGACGGATCTGAAGCCGCTCTACCCGCGCACGCTGAAACCGGGGGAGCTCTCTGGATACAACGCCGAGTCGGTCGTTTCGCCCGACGGCGCGAGAATCGTGTTCACCAGCGACCGGGGCGGCGATCTCGATATCTGGGTGATGAACAGCGACGGCACGAGCCCGAAGCA
>Ga0070735_10002980_pt1 | contig 14986 bp, 12 predicted proteins | sample Coa_R1_FD_66443 | JGI IMG/M metagenome (GOLD analysis project Ga0070735, IMG submission 66443) | Surface soil microbial communities from Centralia Pennsylvania, which are recovering from an underground coalmine fire - Coalmine... | ecosystem: Environmental > Terrestrial > Soil > Unclassified ... | reverse complement strand
AGCCCTTCATCGATGGCACGAGCCGGATGAATCGAGAGGTTCAAGTCCGGATCTGTGAGGGGCTCGGGGTGAAACTCCCCGGGCCTACTCGGCGACGCTTCCTGCCAGCCGCGGATGATGCCAGTTCAGGCCAGCGGAATACTCTGTCCGCGTGCCGGCTGTAATACCTCGATGTTGTAGCGCTCATGAATCGCCTGGGCCAGCGCCTTTCCTTGCCCTTCTTCACCATGAACCAGAAACACTTTGCGGAGTGTTGGCGTCGTGGGCTTCATCCAGTCCAGCAATTCGTGCTGGTCGGCGTGGCCGCTCAGTGAGTCGAGCGTCTCCACTTCCGCCCGGAGCGGCATCGGCTCACCGAAAATCGGAACCTCTGCCTGCTTCTCCTGGATCTTTCTGCCCAGCGTATATTGCGCCTGAAAACCCGTAAGCAGAACGGTGTTGCGCGAATCGCCGATATTGTTTCGCAAATGGTGCAGAATCCGGCCTGCTTCGCACATCCCGGAAGCCGAGATTACGATGAACGGCCCATGTAGATCGTTCAACGCCTTGGACTCGTTCACGTCGCGCACATAGCGCAGACGTGAAAACCCGAAAGGGTCCTGGTGATTGTTGAGGAACTCCCGCACCTCTTCGTCGAAACATTCCGGATGATTGCGGAACACCTCCGTCACGTTCACAGCCAGTGGACTGTCCACAAACATCGGGATAGACGGAATGCGGTTCTCGTTGATCAATTCATGCAGCAACAGCACAAGCTGTTGCGTTCGCCCCACCGCAAAAGCTGGAACGATAATCTTCCCGCCGCGATTTGCGGTACGAGTAATGATGCCGGCCAATTTGTTCTTCACCGGCGCAATCGCCTCATGCAGCCGGTCGCCATACGTGCTCTCCAGAATGAGATAGTCCACCGGAGGCAGCGGCTGCGGATCGCGGATGATCGGCAGTCCCGGACGGCCCACATCGCCCGAAAAAGCGAGCCGCACCGGACGCGGCCGATCGCTGAGATCCAGCACCATCGATGTCGAACCCAGAATGTGGCCGGCATCGTACGACTGATACCGGAGCCCCGGTCCGATATCGGTGGGCGTGCCCAGCTCCACCGCCCGAAACAGTGGCTCTGTCTTTTCCGCATCCTCCGCTGTGTAGAGCGGCTGAATCGTCTGCCCTTGGGCATTCGGATCGAGCGCGCGCCGCCGCCGCAGACGTTTATTCAGAAACTCAGCGTCCTGCTCCTGCAGGTGGGCCGAATCGGCGAGCATCGCACGGCATAGATCGGCCGTCGCCGAAGTCGTATAAATTGGGCCTGAAAATCCGTTCTTCACTAGCCCCGGTAGATTGCCGCTGTGGTCGATGTGCGCGTGCGATAGCAGCACGGCTTGAATGTTGGACGGCGAAAACGGGAAGCGGCTGTTGCGTTCATTGGCCTCCTGCCGGCGGCCCTGATACAATCCGCAGTCCAATAAGTAGTGGCGTCCGGCAACTTCGAGCTCATGCATGGAGCCGGTCACAGTTTGAGCGGCGCCCCAAAAGGTGAGTTTCATGTTGTTATGGAAATCCCCTCTGGTTATATCACGCGCTCTCTTAGGCGATTTTTACTGAGAAGACGCTACAATCACTGGATACATGACCCTCCGCGCATTTTCCGCGCCTATGTTTCTTTTGTTGGGGCTTATACCGCCGCTCGCGGCCCAGAAAAGACCCATTACGATCGACACGGTCGTTAGCGGTGACCGGAATCGCGAATCCGGTGGCACACCCGTCTGGCGTCCCGACGGCAAAGCCTTTGCCTATCGGCGGGCGGGCTCCATCTGGCTCTACGATGTGACGTCGAAAAGCGACCGGGAGCTCCTGTCTCTCGCACCCTTCGACGATGCCGCCAAGACCGAAGCCGCGCCTGCTAAGTTCGATTGGCAAAACCGTCGTGTCCGGGAGGATGACTTCCAGTGGTCGGCCTCCGGCAATGAACTGCTGATTCTCGCCCGCGGCGATATTTTCCTCTGGCACGCCAATTCCGGCAAATGGGAGCAACTCACAGCCACGCCCGAACCGGAGCGCGATCCCAAGCTCTCGCCCGACAGTCGCCGCGTGGCCTTTCGCCGCGATCACGATCTCTATACGGTCGATGTCGCGAATCGCCGCGAAACACGGCTCACCACCAATGGCTCCCCCACGCTGCTCAATGGCGAGCTCGATTGGGTCTACCCGGAGGAGCTTGAAATCGGCACCGCTTTCTGGTGGTCGCCCGATTCGAAATCTATCGCCTACCTGCAATTCGATACCAGCCGCGAGCCGCTTTTTCCCCACGAGGATTTGCTCCGCGCGCGTCCCGTTTATGAGCCCGAACGATATCCACGAGCCGGAGACCCGAATCCCGACGTGCGTCTCGGCGTCATCTCGCCGGATGCTGGCCCCACCCGCTGGTTCGATCTCGGTGAAACGCGCGAGACAAATCTCATCGCCCGCGTCGAGTGGATGCCCGATAGCCGCCATTTGGGCGTCGAGCGGCTGAACCGGGTTCAAAATCGCCTCGAGCTGCTCTCTGTCGATACCGCAACCCGCGCCGTCGAGCCAATCCTCACCGAATCCGATCCCTTTTGGATCAATATTCACGACGATCTGCGCTTTTTAAAAAATAGCAAGGAGTTTCTTTGGTCCAGCGAGCGCGATGGCTTCCGCCATCTCTACTTGTATTCTCTCGATGGGAAGGAATCGCGGCGCCTCACCAAAGGCAACTGGGAAGTCACCGAAGTAGCCGGTGTCGATGAATCGCGCGGCATCGTCTATTACGTCTCCAGCGAAACCAGCCCGCTGGAGCGCCAGCTCTATAGCGTGAAATTGAATGGCAAGGGGAAGAAGCAGCTCACGATTGACCCGGGCACCCACAATATCTCGATGAGCCCTGTCTCCAATATCTACATGGACACATTCTCAAGTTCACGGCAGCCAATTCGCCGCACTCTGCACACCTCCGACGGAACGCTGCTAGCAGTCTATCGGGACACAGGACGGCAGCAGATGGAAGAATACGATCTTCCCGCCACCTCATTCGTGAAGGTGAAAGCGCCGGATGGAACCCTGCTCTACGCACGCCTGATCAAACCCGTCGGCTTCGAGACTGGCAGAAAATATCCGGCCATCGTCGTCGTGTATGGTGGACCGCAAGCACAATCGGTGCGGGATGAGTGGAACGGCATCGGTCAGGAAGAGTACTGGGCCGCGCGCGGCTTTGTCGTCTGGGAGCTCGATAATCGCGGTTCCTCGGGGCGTGGTCATGCCTTCGAATCCGCCGTTTACCACAAGCTGGGAGTACAGGAGCTCGCTGATCAACGCGATGGCATTGAATTTCTCCTTTCGCTCGGCTTCGTAGATCCGGGCCGCATCGGCGTTTTTGGCTGGAGCTATGGCGGCTTTATGACGCTCAATTGCCTGCTGAATGCGCCAGACCTGTTCCGCGCCGGTATCGCCGGTGCACCCGTGACGGACTGGCACAATTACGACACCATTTATACCGAGCGCTACATGGGCTTACCCCAGGAAAATGTCGAGGGCTACCGCGATACCGCACTTCCACCAAAGGCCATGAATCTAAGGGCAAAGCTGCTGCTCGTCCAAAATATCGAGGACGATAACGTTTTATTCCAGAACACTATGCAGATGGTGAGCGCTCTCGAGCAGGCGGATAAGCCGTTTGAGATGATGCTCTATCCACAGAAGAGCCATGGCGTGACCGGCCCACTGCGCCGCCATCTGCTGGAAACCATGACCGCGTTCCTGGAGCGCACGCTAAAGAACTGAATCTCCACGTCCGATAAATACACTAGAGCGCACAGGACGTGGCGGCATCCTCACTTGGGTTAGAAATTCGGCCGCCGCGTTCAGTTGTGCGCGAGTTATTGAGCGCACAGCGCGGGACGCGCTCGCTAGGCGAAAGAAACGCTCGCGGCCCGCTGCGTTGTGCGCGAGTTACGGAAGAGGCCCACGCATGCTCACAGGTGTCATCATATCTCCCTCGGCCGAAACCGCCGGCCAGGTGCAACAGGGGGTCGAATCCAACAGCCATGTCGCGATTGCGCGAGCCGTCGACCGCTACCTTTCCGGCGATGAACTGAAAAGGTTCTTACAGGTTACCGCCCCCGAAATTGTGTTTCTCTCCGTGGCGGATATGGCCGCCACGTTGGCCGCCGCTGCTGAGATTGAAACGCACGCTCCTGGCACCCAGATTGTGGCATTTGGAGAACAGTCCCACCCGCAGGTCCTGCTAGAGTTGATGCGGGCAGGTGTGCGTGAATTCCTTGCTGTACCCCTCGATACCCAGGCGCTAATGGCCGCCATTGCCCGTGTCACGGAAATTCTTGAGAAACGGCCGCGTCCGTCCAATCAGACTGACCTCGTGTTTTCATTCCTGCCCGCCAAGCCAGGCGTCGGCACCTCCACGGTGGCGCTCAATATCACTATGGCGCTCTCCCGAATTTCGGAAAAGAGCGTGTTGCTGGCCGACTTTGATCTCAACCAGGGCATGATCGCCTTCATGCTCAAGATGGAAACCCGAAACTCCATCATCGAAGCCGCCGAACGCATTCTCGGCATGGATGAGAACCTCTGGGCGCAACTGGTCCTCAAGCGCGACAAGCTGGACGTCCTCGGCGCGGGTCATTTGCGGCCCGGCCTTCGCATTGAGTCGGCCCAAGTGCGTCGTCTGCTTGATTTTACTCGCCGTTGTTATGGAGCCGTTGGCGCCGATCTCTCCGGCAACATGGAGAAGTACTCGATCGATATTATGCAGGAATCTAAGCTGATTTTCCTGGTGACTACGCCCGAAATCCCCTCGCTTCATCTGGCGCGCGGTAAAATGCGCTTTCTCGAAAGCCAAGGGCTGGGAGACCGCGTCCGCGTGCTGCTGAATCGCACCGGTAAGAAGGACACAATTGCCCTCCCCGATGTCGAAAAGCTCCTGGGAGTGCCTGTCCACGCTGCATTCCCGAACGATTATGTCCGCGTTCATCGTGCCCTCACCGAGGGCAAACACGTCGAGGTAACCTGCGAGTTAGGTAAACGCTTTGAGGAACTGGCGCGCATGATGCTCGACCGTAAAGCTTACGTCAAAGCCCCACGGCGGTTCGTCGAGTATTTTTCGCTGGTTCCAGCCCGCTTCAACTGATCCTGAATTCCGCAATTGGAGGTCGGACTCATCGGCCGCCGCGTTCCGTCTGCGCGTTGCCGGAAAGCAGAACACAACTCTCTGTTCCCCCCAGCTCAGCAACCTGGACTCCTGAGTGATCCTTTGTTGACGCCATTCCGGCGCCGCCGCCGTGCCATCGTGCAATTCAATCAACAGGCGCTTGCGTCGCAACTCTTCAAACAAGCCGGCGGCGCGCACATTTCCTATCATCTCCTCTGCTATCGCGTCCACCCAGGACGTCAGACAAATGCCGAACAATAACATCTGTGTCATCAGGTAGCCGATCGAACAATTCGCCGGCGAAATAATCAAACAATGCCTGGCGCGACTCCGGGACTGCAAGCTCTTGGATCGGGCACTGTCCAAAAGTAGAATCAGCCCGCTATCCAACCATCCCAGCGCGCGACCAAGCTCTCGATTCTTCGGGGTTCGGCGAGTGCGGGCGACCGCGATGGCGCGAGCTTCGTCGCGTAAGCCGTAGCTTGGTCCACTATCAGCGGAAAAAACAGGTAACCCGGCTCGGGGCGCCAGCTCTCAAGCCGCAACCGCGCAGCCCGCGCATTCCAGCGCATTGATGCGCTCCGCCACCAGGCAGGTCAGCTCCTGCGGGTCCCAGCCAATCTCTCCGCCAGGCGGCAGCCACTGCTCCAAAGGTGAAAGATCCCAGGTCGCGCCAGAACCTGCAACTTGAAAGCCCAACATATCGGCCATAGCGCAGCCCACATGCACCAGTCCGGTCATGGAGTACAGTGGGCCATTAGGGACATGATGATGTAACGCGATCTCACGAAATTCCGGTGGTAGCCCCCATTGCTCGATTAATAACCCGCCAGCCTCGCAATGGTCTACTCCAAACAGGTCACGCTCCAGGGCGCACAACTGTTCGGGCCGCGCGTCGGTTTTCAGAAGCAGATCGTTATAGCGCACGGGCTGCGTCACCAGCAGCGCCAGGCGGCCTACGTCGTGCAACAACCCGGCCGTATACGCAGCGTCCGGACTCTTCCCGTACGCGCGAGCCAGCCGCTCGCACAGAACCGCACAGGCCAGGTTATGACGCCAGCAGAACCGCAGCGCCGCACACCGCGAAGCCGGAGCCACAAATTTGCACAGACTCAATGCCAGAACAAACGAGTTTAGCCGCTCGAGACCAAGAAAGGAAAGCGCCTGCATCATAGAATCGATACGGCGAACGCCCAGTAGCGGAGAGCTGGCCAGGCGCAGCAGTTCAGCCGATAGCGCTGGATCGGAGCGGAGCAGTCGCGCGACTTCCACAAACGACACGTCGTCGTCGCTGAGTAGGCGCAGCAGCCGGGTCGCGATGGGCGGAAACGGTGGCAGTTTTCGCAAAAAGAGCGGGGTATCCATAAAAGATCTCTGGTCCGGCGATTGAACCGGGACCCATAAGGGACATATCGTCGCAGAAGCGAAAATATGAGGGCACGGCGCGTGACGCGCTCCTCAAGGGGGAGACTCTTACCGGATCCAGTCGGCGACCATCCCCGGCGCCTCCATCGGCAGCAGATGACCGTGCTCCGGATCGTGAATATCTTCGCCAAAACGGAACCGGGACGCCAGATCCGGCACGGTCGGCGACGCGCTCATATCCAGCACTCCCGGCGCCTGCGGGCGCGCAGAACGAATCACCCGCACCGGAATCCGGAGACTCTCGATTTCCTCGTAAATATCCGCATCCGGTGCGTTGCTATGGGCATAAATCGACGCCTCCACCGCCGGCGGGCACGCCAGCACGAAGCCGTCGCCGTCCGGCGCGGGTGTCAGACCGTAATCGCAGTAATCGTGCAGCACCCCCCGATCCCAGCTCGCAAATGGCGCGCGTTCGACATATCGCGCATACATTTCGGCGGCCGACGCCCAGCGGTTCCGCCGCCGGGCCGCGAAGTGCTCCTCAACGCGTGGTCCGTTATACAAAATCCGCGCGTAAATCACCGGATCGAGCAACACCAGCCGCGCAAACGCATCCGGATGTAGGGCGGCTGCGCGAACCAGCGAATGGCCTCCCATAGAATGCCCAACGCCGATCGCCCCTCTCAGCCCCAGTGCGCGCGCCAGTTCTGCCAAATCGTCTCCCAGGGGCCGCCACCGGTAGGGAGGATCGGGCTTCGAACTTCGTCCGTGCCCGCGCATATCCACCGCGAATACATGCCAACCGGGAAGCCGCGCGATAATACGATCCCAGCAGCGCCCGTGGAACCCGGTCGCATGGCAGAATAGCGCACAGGACGCTAGTCGTTCTCCCGGCCATTCCCAGACATTCAGCTCGACTCCGTTCACGGCGGCCGTTTGCCGCAGCGGCGTTTCCGTTGTCATTTGCTTCAAGTCTAGCGGTAAGCGCTTGAGGACGCGGCGGCATCCTCATTCAGATCGGAAACACCAGCACCGCGTTCCGTTGTGCGCGTGTTAGCAATTAGCTTCCCGCGCCGGCGCGGTATTCTGGAATTTAGCGACCTGGATTTGGGTTATTTCAATAAGGAGAACTGCCATGGAATCAAGACTCGACCCCAAAAAGGTAGGGTCCTCGGCCTACAAGGCCATGTATGGGCTCGAACTGTACGTCAAAAATTCGGGTTTGGAAGCGCCGCTGATCGAGCTTGTGAAGATGCGCGCCTCCCAGATCAACGGCTGCGCGTTCTGTCTCGATATGCATTCCAAGGATGCTCGCGCGGCTGGCGAATCCGAGCAGCGTCTCTATCTGCTCAACGCCTGGCGGGAATCGCCGTTCTACTCCGATCGCGAGCGGGCCGCGCTCGCCTGGACCGAAGCTCTGACCCTGATCGCTGACACGCATGCACCCGACGATGTCTATGAGGAGGTCCGAAAGTTCTTCACTGAAGAGGAGTTGGTCAGCCTCACCATGGCCATCGTCACCATCAACGGCTGGAATCGGATTAGTATCGGGTTCCGAGCAGTCCCAGGAACCTACCAGCCGTCCGCCCATGCCACAAAAGGCGCATAATTTCCGGACGGAAGTTGTGGGGCGGCGGCTCCCCCGAACCGCGCCGGACATCACGTCCGGCTTCGTCATTCGTGGAGATTACCTGTGCTGCTCCTTCCCGTCTTTCCAATCGTTGATTGAAACGGCGGCCATCTCTTTGACCGCCGTTCGCAGCCATTTTGCCGGGGCTTTTTCAAGTCCGCGAGAATTCGCTTGGCCGCCCGAGGAGTGCCCAGATGAATGTTGGCTGGCTCCCTCCCCATGGCGTGCAACAGCTTTGGTAATCATTCGAGCGTGAAAATACGGCGTGGGCGCAGCCGGATCGCGAAGACCGGATGGCGAACTACCGGTGGCACGCGAATATTAGATTGTAACGATAGAGGAACGGATCAGGCTGCTGACTGAGGGGCACGAGGCGCCGACAAAGGGCGCCGAACTCCTGCTGGAGGAGACCAGGGTGCTACGTGCCACCGCGCAGCAGGACGGCGAGAACATCCGGGCGCTTGTCCGCGTCGCCGAGATTCATGAGCGACGGCTGAGGGACTTGAAGGGCGGCAGCCGAGAGTAAGGGACGTGGTAGGCGCGGCAGGACTCGAACCTGCGACCCTCTGCTTAGAAGGCAGATGCTCTATCCACCTGAGCTACGCGCCCACTGTACGATTTTACTAGACACCGCATATCACGCAGCCTCGGAGCAGCCGCTTACTGCATCGCGACTTCTTGTGGCGCACAGCGCGCGCTCTCATTGCCAACCTGATCGAAGGCCGACACCTCGTAGCGGTATATCTTCCCGGGCTGCACGTCACGGTCGCTGTACGTTGGTGTGTCTGTCTCTGCGATTTTGACGAACGGCCCGTTGTCGACGGAACGATAGATGTAGTAGCCCTTCAGATCCGGTTCGAGATTGCGCTCCCAAGCCAGTTGAATGCTGCCCGCTCCCGCGATGCCAGTCAGACCTGCGGGAACTTCGGGCGGGAACACGTCGGTGGGCGTGATTGGAGGCGCCTGCGTCACCTCACTGAGAGCCGTCCCGCGCAGGGCCTGCACAGAATACCGATAAGTTTTCCCATACTCCGCCGAAGGGTCAAGATATTCCGGCTTTTCAGTTGTGCTCAAAGGCTGCGGCGTAGTATCGCCCGGACCGAGCCGGAATACCTTGAAGAGCGTCTCCGGACTTTTCCAAGTGAGTTCCACTCCCTTAGCCGTCGCCTTCACCTGTAGGTTTGCTGGCGCCAAAACTGGCGGGACCACCTGGACGACGCTAAGGTTCGACCAATCGGAGCTATGGCCCTTGGGTCCGGTCACCCGAACAGCAATGACGACCTCCTTGTTGACCCAGGGCGCGGCGGGAATATTGGTAGTAATCGGCCCCGGCACGCTCAGCGGGACCTCAATGCGTTGGGTTCCCGTGAGCCATCGATTGAAATCAAAATTTTGTGCGCCCGGCCCGATACGCAGTTCGGCGCTTTTCAGCCGTTTCATCGCGACGCCGTCGGTTGAGAGCGGAGGGGCGGTGAAGGCCACAATCAGTTTGTCGCCGTATTCCACGGCTCGCAGATCCTGCACGCGAACGGGAATATTCAGCGAAGGCGGCAGCGGCTCAGCTATGTAACCGCAACCACCCAGAGCGGCCGCCATCGCCAGCACGCAAACGAAGGTCCGCATTTATCAGAGGATGTACCGCGTCAGGTCCTGATCCTTAATGATCTCGCTGAGTTGCTTGCGCACATAGACGCCGTCGATCTTTACGGTCTTCTTTTTCAAATCCGGACCCTGGAACGAGATCTCCTCCAGGATCTTTTCCATGATGGTGTGCAGGCGCCGCGCGCCGATATTTTCCGTCGTCTCATTTACTTGGGCCGCCATCCGCGCGACTTGTTCCAGCGCATCGTCAGTGAAACTGAGTTTAATGCCTTCGGTTTCAAGCAGCGCGATGTACTGCTTGATGAGGGCGTTTTTGGGCTCTTGAAGAATCCGGATGAAATCTTGTTCGCTGAGCGACTTCAATTCCACGCGAATGGGAAAGCGGCCTTGCAGTTCAGGAATCAGGTCGCTGGGTTTGGAGACATGGAATGCGCCGGCCGCAACAAACAGAATGTGATCGGTGCGGACGAAGCCGTGGCGTGTGTTAACGGTGGTGCCTTCGACGATGGGTAGAATGTCACGCTGGACGCCCTCACGGCTGACGTCGGGTCCATGACCCGATTCGCGTCCGGCGATTTTGTCGATTTCATCGAGGAAGATGATGCCGTTGCGCTCCACGCGCTCCAGTGCCACACGCACCACCTGATCCATGTCGATGAGCTTCTGCTCCTCTTCCTGAATCAAATACTCAAGCGCCTCGCCAACGCGCATCTTGCGCTTGCGGGTCCGGCCCGCGAATAGACCGGGAAGGACATCCTTCAAATTGATGTCCATCTCTTCGATGCCGGCGTTGGTGGTGACCTCAAACGTAGGCCCGCGCTCTTTAACATCGACCTCCACCATGCGGTCGTCCAGCTTTCCAGCGCGGAGCTTTTCGCGGAGTTTTTCGCGTGTGCGCTCGGAGGTTTCGCTCGGCTCGGGCTGCGGAGGCATCAGCAGATCGAGCAAACGTTCTTCGGCATTGCGCTCTGCACGGTCGGCGACTTCGTCGAGACGCTCCTCCCGCACCATGTCGATCGCGATGTCCACCAGGTCGCGGATCATCGACTCGACATCGCGGCCGACGTAGCCAACCTCGGTGAACTTACTGGCCTCGACTTTTAGAAACGGCGAATTGGCGAGCTTGGCGAGACGGCGCGCGATTTCAGTTTTACCCACGCCGGTGGGGCCCATCATGAGAATGTTTTTGGGCATCACCTCTTCGGCCATTTCGGGATCCAGCTTCTGACGCCGAATGCGGTTGCGGAGCGCAACAGCCACAGCGCGTTTGGCGTCCGACTGGCCGATAACGTACTTGTCGAGTTCCTGAACGATCTCCCGAGGTGTGAGTTCGTCGAGGAGCGGGGCCTCGTCAGTCGGCTGCCCCGGCAGATAAATTACCATTAGCCCATCTCCTCCTTAACTTAATTCCTCAAATGTGACATTGTCGTTGGTGTAAATGCAGATTTTTCCTGCGATTGCCATCGCTTTCTCAGCGATCTCGCGGGCCCCAAGCTTCGTGTTTTGGGCGAGCGCGCTGGCAGCAGCAATGGCGTACTGTCCGCCCGATCCGATGGCCGCGATGTTATTATCCGGCTCAATCACATCGCCGTTGCCGCTGACGATATAGGTGTTGCCGGTGTCAGCCACCAGCAGCAACGCTTCGAGATGACGCAGCACGCGGTCGGTACGCCACTCCTTGGCGAGTTCCACTACAGCACGAGGCAAGTTGCCATTGTGCTGATCGAGCTTCGCTTCAAACCGCGAAAATAACGCGAAGGCGTCGGCTGTGGAGCCTGCAAAACCCGCCAGAACTTTCTCTTTATACAGGCGGCGCAGTTTCTTCGCCGAAGCCTTCAGGACTTCCTGACCAAGCGTGACCTGCCCATCTCCTGCCATCACAACTTTTCCATCCCGCCGGACGCACAAAATCGTCGTAGAACGGATTTTTTGTTTCTCTTTCATGTAGTTGTACATACCAGTGTAGCGCGGCAGGCAAGCTGGATTACGCTGTTTGGGCCCAGGTGGAGGGTTATTTCTCCGAAAGCCTTGCTCGCCTCATCTAGTTTCGTCGCGGGGCGGTATGTATGCTACGTCCCGGCGGAGGCATAATCGATGTTCGCAGGAGGCACAATAAACAATAGTCATGAAGCGCCGTATATTTGTCGCCTCCAGTCTTGCCGCCGCTGGTCTCGCCTCCTGGGCCAAGCCGGACACTGTGGATGAAGATGCGCATCCTGAGTTGGCCTTGCGGCAAGTACATCTCGATTTTCACACCAGCGAAATGATTCCCGGGGTGGGCGACGACTTTAATGCGGACGAGTTTGCCGCAATGCTCAAATCCGCGCACGTCAATTCCATCAACGTGTTTGCGAAATGCCACCACGGCTACGCGTACTACAACACGAAAATTGCAGAGCGCCATCCGTCGGTGCGGATCGATCTGTTGGGGCAAATGATTTCGGCCTTACACGCGGCCGGAATCCACGTGAACTACTACTATTCGCTGGTGTGGGATGTGCTGCAATCGCGCCGGCATCCGGAATGGCGCGCCGTTCAACCGGATGGCAGCCTCATCGGCGGACCGCCTACCGATGCGTGGCCTTGGATGTGCATGAATACGCCCTATCTGGATCATGTTATCGCCGAGAACGAAGAGATCGTAGCGAACTATTCTGCCGATGGCGCATGGTTCGACATTCTGAAGCAGCCGCCGGAGGGTTGTTTCTGCCGGTGGTGTATTGCCGAGCGGCGAAAACTCGGCTTGGCGGATCACGGTGGAGACATTTTTGCGCACAATAAGCTGATCGCGACGCGAGTGGAGCAGCGGCTTTTCGAGGTTGTTCGGGGCCATAATCCGAAAGCGGCGATTTTCTTCAATAGCCGCATTGTTATCGGATTGCGCGACGAGCTCCGCTATTACAGTCACATTGAGATTGAATCGCTGCCCACCGGCGGTTGGGGCTATTCGCATTTTCAGCAGCGCGTTCGTTACCTGCGCACGTTGGGCAAGGACGTGGTTGGTATGACGGGGCGCTTCCATAAGTCCTGGGGTGATTTCGGCGGCTTCAAAAATCAGGCGGCACTCGATTTTGAGTGCCTCAATTTCATCGCGAATGGAGCGAAGGCTTGCATTGGCGATCAACTGCACCCGCGCGGACGTCTGGATCGTGTCACGTATGCGCGTATTGGAAAGGCGTACGCGAAAATCGAGGCACTGGAGCCATGGGCGCACGGGACGCGTGCCGTAGCCGATATCGGCGTGATCTCAGCGGCAGTTACGGATCCGGATATGGCCGCTCAGAAGCTGCCTGTGGTAGACCAGGGCTTCACCAACATGCTGATCGAATTGCACCAGCAGTTTGAGGTGCTCGACCTCGAGTCGGATTTCGCCGCATACAAACTTTTGATTGTGCCGGACGAGATTCGTCCATCGGATGCCTTGACGAAAAAAATTGAAGCCTTTCTCGCGCGTGGAGGCGGATTACTCGTCAGCCACCGGAGTCTGCTGGGGCCAGATAGTCAGTTTACCGTGGGTGCACTTGGTGTGCGCTACCTCGGTCCGGCGAAATACAAAGGCGAATACATGCTGTTACGTCCGTCTGCATTTCCCGGCATCGACGACACGGCTTACTTTCTCTATCAGCCGGGTTCATCGATTGCCGCGGAGCCCGGAACGGAGGTGCTGGCCACGTATGGGCACCCGTATTTCGACCGGTCGCCTGAGCATTTTAGCTCGCACCGGCAGACGCCGCTCGGCCAACGAACGACGGAACCGCTGATGACGCGCAAGGGGAACGCCGTATATATTGCCAATCCATTCTTCACGTCCTACGCCAACGATGCATTTGGTATCCAGAAGCAGATCGTGGGGCAGCTCATTGCTTCGCTGATTTCGCAGCCTTCGGTGATCGCGCCGAATCTGCCATCCACCGCCCAGGTGACTGTGCTGGAGCAGCCGCGCGAGAGCGGCAATCGCCGCATAGTCCACGTTTTGCATTATCCGCTGACGCGTCGGGCTCCGAATATCGACATTATCGAGGAGCCGGGTTTACTCGAAAATGTGAAGCTGCAAGTTCGTCTGCCGCAGCATCCGATGGGCGTGCAGTTAATTCCTCAACGGCAGGCGCTTCCGTGGAAATATGACGGCAGTTACGCGTGGGTGGAGATACCAAAAGTAAGCGGCCATCAGGCCGTCCTGTTCGAATGAGGATGCTGCGGAGTCTTCAATAGCCGGCCAGCCTGTCGACCACATTGAGTAGCGGTTGGCCTACCGCAAAGCGGCGCACGTTCTCAGCGAAAAAATCGATCAGCCGCGCCTGGCGGTCCTCGCTCCAGCCGGAGGTGTGCGCAGTCATCACGAGATTCGGACAATCGAAAATCGGGTGATCGGCAGGAGGCGGCTCCTGCGGAAAGACGTCGAGACCCGCGCCGGCGATCCAGCCCTCTTTCAGCGCCTTCACCAATGCCATGTCGTCCAGCAATTCGCCGCGCGAGAGTGCAAGGAAGTAGGCGGTCTTCTTCATCCCGCGGAAAACGGCCTCATTGAACATGCCTTTCGTTGCCGCGGTTAAAGGCGCTGCGGCCACCAGGACGTCCACTTGCGGCGCCATCTTGGGAAACCAAGTTGGGTCGTGCAATTCGGCTACGTAATCCGGTTTCGGAATCGGCTTGGAGTCGGTGGCGACAATGCGCATGCCGAAGCCGCAATGAGCTTTCCGCGCGACCGCGCTCCCGATGCCGCCGAGCCCCACAATTCCCATGGTCCGGCCTGAGATCTCTGTGTGGTGAGCCGATTTGACCGTGCCGATCGCTTTCATCTGGCGCCTCTGAAACTGAGGCATGTAGTAAGTAACGATGCCGCGCGTCAACGCAAGCAGCATACCCAGCGCCGTCTCGGAAATTCCGGGCGCGAAGACGCGAGCCATATTGGTAACGACCACCGGATGGGAGCGCACGGCGGCATCCATGGTGTCGATCCCAGCCGAGCTCCACTGGAGCCATTTCACCTTCGGCGCGTGTTCCAGGTCCGCTCCGCTCACATGGCCGTAGACGACGTCGGCGTCCCGGAGCTGTTCCTGAAACTGTTCTTTGGTCTTCGAAATTACGACCTCTACCTGCGCCTCTGGCACGGTCTCCTGAATCCTCTTCACCTCTTGGGGTTCGAACTCATACATGGTTACGATACGGAGCGGCATGGAATTGTTTTACCACAGCCTAGGCGTTCCTCT
>Ga0070735_10002977_pt1 | contig 14995 bp, 9 predicted proteins | sample Coa_R1_FD_66443 | JGI IMG/M metagenome (GOLD analysis project Ga0070735, IMG submission 66443) | Surface soil microbial communities from Centralia Pennsylvania, which are recovering from an underground coalmine fire - Coalmine... | ecosystem: Environmental > Terrestrial > Soil > Unclassified ... | reverse complement strand
GTGCTTCGAACGAAATAGCGCTTCCGGGGCTAAAGCCCTTGCTTGCCAGGCAGTGGATGTCGCGGCTGAAGCCGCGACCCACAAAGATACTTTTCGGATGGTCTCCCTCACACAGCATGAATTTTCTTGTTTTCTTTATGTTCATCTTCCATCTCCAACCCTTCTTGCACTTAAACACCATTCGCACCAGGTTTTTGTCCCGATTTTACGTGGATCACCTGATCGACGCGCAGTCCTCTTTCGTGTCAACTAGCAATTCAAATCCGAGCAGTCGAGGGCTAATCGCGCGGCGAAGATTGGACCACGCGCCAGGGGTGAACCATGAGTGGAGAAATCTGGAAGCGGGTAATTGCGTTCGCTGCATTCATTTTGCTGTTTAGCGGGGCGGGCTGGGCGCAGCAGCCCTATCCGCAGCAAAATCCGCAGCCTGGACAGGAAGGACCGCAAGGAAATGTGCAACTGGATCGCTCCGGTTCCGTGCCGACGTTTCGCGTGACCGTGATTTCGCGCACCACCAAAGCGATCAACTACCGTCACCGCAGCGGTTCCACACCCGTGGATCTGCGCGGAACTGCCTTGATGCCCATGGCCAAGGGCGAGGCAGTGGTGAACAGCAAGCAGGGCCGCATTGAAATTGACGCCCGTATGGAGCACATGACCTCGGCGACGCAGTTCGGGCCCGAATATCTTACCTATGTGATGTGGGCGGTGACGCCCGAGGGCCGGCCGAAAAACCTGGGAGAAGTGCTGCTGAACGGGAACAACAGCAAACTGGATGTCACCACCGATCTGCAGACCTTCGGAATCATCATTACCGCGGAGCCATACTTTGCGGTGAACCAGCCGAGTGACGTGGTGGTGATGGAAAATTTCATCAACACCGAAACACAGGGCACGATTGAAAATATCGACGCCAAATACGAACTGATGGGGCGCGGTGAATATGTGGTCCACGTGCCCGCCTCGGAAATCCGGCCTTATACGATCGACCATAAAGTCCCGCTGGAGCTCTACGAAGCCAGAAATGCGATCCGCATCGCGCAATGGACCGGGGCGGACCGCTACGCCACGGACACCTTCGATAAAGCAAAGCTCGGGCTGCAAAACGCCGAAGAGGAGCTGCACGGAAAAATCGGCAAGAAAACCGTCTCGCAGAATTCCCGCGACGCCGCGCAAAACGCCGAAGACGCGCGGCTGATCACGCTGCGAAAAATGCAGGAGGAATACGATGCCAGTGTGAAGGCCGCCGCCGACAGGCGCGAGGCCGACGCGCGAGCCCAGGCGGAGCAAGCCGAAGCGCAGCGTGAGGCCGAGGAACGCGCCAGAAAGCAAGCCGAAGCGGAAGCCGATCGCGCGGCGAAAGACGCGGAGGCCGCGCGCGCTGCGGCTCTCGCCCAGCAACAGCAGGCGCAAGCGCAAATCGAGCAGGCCCGCCAGGCTGCCGCGCAGGCCGAACAGGAGAAAGCCCAGCTGCGCGAGCAGATTCGGCAGCAGCTCAACATGATCCTTGAGACGCGGGAAACCGCGCGCGGACTCATTGTGAACATGTCCGACGTTTTATTTGACTCCGGCAAATACACGCTGAAGCCCGGCGCGCGCGAGAAGCTGGCGAAAATCGGCGGCATCATCCTGGCTCATCCCGGCTTGAACCTGGTCGTGGAGGGACATACCGACAGCGTGGGGAGCGACGACTACAACTTGAAGCTGTCCGAGCAGCGAGCGAACTCGGTGCGTGATTATCTGGTTTCCGAGGGAGTGGCGGGAGATTCCATCACTGCCGCGGGGCTTGGAAAATCCGGTCCGGTGGCGGATAACAGCACGGCCGCAGGACGGCAGCAAAACCGCCGGGTGGAATTAGTGGTATCCGGCGATCCGATCGGCGCGGCGGCCTCGCTGGGACCAGCGAATCAGTAACGGACCTGAGTAGGACAGGCTTTCAGCCTGTCTGGTTTAAATGTCAGCCAGCCACACATCTAAACCAGACAGGCTAAAGCCTGTCCTACGCGCCCGCTTCAGCCTGTGGTGCTTGCTCTTGCATGGATTCACCCCCGCAGGCTGAAGCCTGCGCCACGTTGGATTTCAATTCCACATTCACGTAGTCGGATACTTGCTGCATGGTGCTGAATACCAGGTCGCCCTTGCTCAGCCTAAGTCGTATCGCCGTTTTGGGCAAATCGCCTTCGAAGTTCCAAAAGCAAATGACGATGCGAACATCGGGCGAGAGGCGGCGCAGCCTTCGGTACAATTCACGGGCGTGGCTGATGGCGAAAGGCGGAAGCGCGGAGATGCACACGATGCGCGGCCGGGCTTCACTCACCTGCGGGAGCATCTCGGAGACTGGTCCGATCGGCACATTCTGAGCTGAATATCCCTGACTTTCGAAAAGCTGCGCCAACATTAGGGCCACCACGTCATCGGCATCGTCACGCGACGGGACGCAGACCACCTGGGAATGGCCCGCATCCGGTTCCGCTGCTTCGTTCGTCCGTGTGCTGGGGACGGCTTCGCTTCCTTCCTGTCCGGATGCTGGCTCTGAACGCGCGGCCAGATCAGCTCCTATTTCCTCGATCAGTTCGCGAACGCTCTGATACATCTCGCTCTGAGTTTCCTCGCTCAGCTCTTCGCGGTAGCGAGCCCGTTCGGCCAGGTTGAGCGCCGGGATCACCACGTCGCTATAGAGCGCATCGAGCGGTTTTTCTTTCAGGTAGTCGTCCAGAACGCGTTTCGCTTCGCTCTGCTCCGAGCCCAGCAGCCGCTGGTAAAACTGGGCGGGCGGCGACAGCACCGGCTCATCGCCCAGCAAAACGTCGAGGAACGTCAGGCTCGGGACGTATCGGCCCATTACCACCAGAAAAACCGTCAACGGCGTGGAGAGCAGAAGCCCTGGAATCCCCCAGATCAGCGTCCAGAAAATTGCCGCAACTAAAATAGCCAGCGCCGATAGTCCGACGTGCGCGCCGTATAGCAACGGTTCGACGAAATTCGAGACCGCAACTTCCAGAAAGAAAAACAGCCCGGCGGTTTCCAGCGCGTGGCGCCAGTCATTAAAAATGGCGAGCGCCAGGAAAATCGGCATGGCCGCGGCCATCGGCGGACCGGCGTACGGCAAAAATCGCAGCAGCGTCGCGGCAACTCCCCAAAGCGACGCGTTGGGAATCCCAATAATATGCAGGCCCGCGCCGATCACGATTCCGTAAAGGACGTTGACTACCATTTGCAACAGCAGGTAGCGATTGATGCGGCGGCCGGCTTCGTCCAGGGCCTGGGTCATCACGGTGAGACGCCCGCCGCCGGCCACGCGGATAAAGCGGTCATGCAGATTCTCGCGGTCCAGCAGCATGAAGATCGTAAATACCAGGATGATTCCGGCGGTGGCGAGCGGACCGAGCATGCTCTGAAAAGATTCCAGCGGATTGGCAGGCGGGACGACCTCGACCGCCATCGGATGCGATTCGGAGCTGCCGGGCTGCTGCGCTTTGCTTCGCGATGCCAGGGGTGCGTCCCCAGGGTTGGTGGAAATCGCGTTCTCCAGTTCGCGTACGGTTTGCGAGACATTGTCCAGGCTCTGGCTGTTTGTCCCTTTCAGCCGGTGGATTTTGTCGAGAAGCGCCGTTCGGTAGTTCGGGAGCTGCGTGGTTAGATCGACGAATTGCGAAGACGTTTTCCAACCGAGCAATCCGATGGCCGCGCAGAGTGTGACCATTACCATGCAGATCGCCACGCCACGAGGAAGCCTGATGCGTTCCAGCAGCGAAACGACCGGCGTCAAAAGGAAGGACAACAACAGGGCCAGCGCCAGCGGAATGAATACCACTTTCGCCAGGTACAGGGCACCGACGATGACCACGCCAGTGACCACCGCCGACAGATGAGAATCCTTACGTCCTCCGGAGGCTGGACTCATGTCCTATAGCCTGGGACCTCTCTGCAGGATTGTCTGTACGGGAAAATACAAGTTCCTGTGGGTATTTCACCTGAGAGAGGCTTCCGGAGGCCCTAAAGTACCCTTCCAATGGAACTTTCACGCGATCCCCGGATAGTTCAACTGGCGCACCGTGTGACGCTTTGACTGCGCCGTTCGGGGCTAGCGTCGAGATTCAGGCCTCTGGCGCCGCAATCGGTTTCGTTTACAGCCATGGCCGGCTTGCAGCGGAAACTGGCCCAGGTGGGTTTGAAGGACCCGGCGGTGGAGAATCTTTCGTCCTTCATCGGCGTGGATGGAACGAACACCACGCTGTTCAGCAACCAGCAAACAGCCGTCAACCTGCGCACCCAACAGATGACCGCCAGCGTCAACCTGATCAAGGCCCTGGGGGGAGGATGGAACGCGTCGCAGGTGCCGTCGCCCAGCCAGATGATTTCTCAAGCACCGCCGAGCCCGTAAGTAGCATCGAATCTGTAGCGGCCGGTGGCGCATGCTTTAACTTGCGCAGGTGAAAGTGTTCACCGACCGGCTGTTTTTGGGCCGCAGAAGCTTTCGCGGCTGGAGGGCATAAATAGTCTTCGCTTTCTGTTCGCCTTTGTGTATAATCCCCGGCCATGGGGAGTGCCATGATTAAGACGCTGCTGCGGATCACCTTCTATTCCCTGCCGTTCATCGCCTTTGCTGCAAACTTCACCGAGCCGCGCGCTGCCATGGTTGCACCGGCCTCCGCGCCGAACCGTGAATCCCCCGCGACCGCGGTCCGCGTGACCATTTACAGGAGCCGCGGGGCAAAGCCGGCGTCCACGCCTGCCGCTGCGATGGACACCGCCAGGCTTAGCACTCCGAAGTTGACCATTGGCAGGACGAGCACGCAGGAAGTAAAGGCCTACGTGCGAAACGAGGCCATCGAGCGCGGCGTCGATCCGAAGCTGGCGCTTTGGATTGTGAAACACGAGTCTTCGTTCAACCCGCGCGCGAGGGGCGACGGGGATGCCAGCCGGGGACTCTGGCAAATTTCAAAAATTTATCATCCGGAAGTATCGGACGTAGCGGCCTACAGCGTGGTGTCCAGCACTCGCTGGAGCCTGGAACGCATCCGGCAAGGCAAGGCCAATGAGTGGGCGACGTATCGGTACTGTAGAACGCTGTATGGGGATTGCCCGTACTAGGCGGCGTCACGGGCGAGGGCTGTTCTACAGCGCAGACTTCACCGGCTGCAAAAAATGTTGCTTTGTCATTCTGAGCGAAGCGAAGAATCTCTCTTCGATTTCAGCCTGCGAGAAAACCCAGGAGAGATTCTTCGCTTCGCTCAGAATGACATCGTTTTATTTTTTTGAAGTGTCTTCAGTGCTCGGCGTTTCGTCGCTGAATCTGGACGTGACGCTCTCGCCAAGATCAAATGGAAATTCGCAGGCTGAAGTCTGCTCCACTTTTACTCGACCGGCAGCTTTGCCGCTTCCCAGCTTACAATTCCGCCGGCAATTTCGCTGACGTGGTCGAATCCGGCGCGCTGCAACAGGCTTGCGCCAATCGAAGAACGATAGCCGCCGGCACAATAAACCAGCAGCGGGCGGCCGTGCGGGATGCTCCCTAAATTTTCGGCGAGGTGATTCAGCGGAAAGCTCAGGCTTCCGGCGATGTGTTTCATTTGGCGCTCGCGCGGCGTGCGAACATCGATCGCCAGCGGCGCGTCATTCGACGCCAGCAATTCCGCGGCGAACGTTGCGCTGAGCCGTTCGGTCGTGACCGTCAACTCCGGCCGCGATTGCAAGCTGTGCAGGCCGCCGTCGAGAAATCCGACCACGTGGTCGAAGCCGATGCGGCCGAGCCGTGTGGCCGCTTCGCTCTCGCGCCCCGGGTCCGCGATAATAACGATAGGATGCTCGCGGTCCAGCACCGTGCCGGCCCAGGTCGCAAACTGGCCGCCGAGTCCGACGTTGATGCTGCCCTTTAAATGGGCGGAGGCGAATTCAGCGGGATCGCGCGTGTCCAGAATCTGCGCGCCCACTTCCTGCAGCGCCAGCACATCCTCAAGCGTCATGGGATTGACGCGTGCGAGGGTCTCGTCCAGCGTTGGCCGCTCTTCGCTGTTCAGCACCGCATCGTAAGTGAAGTAGGACGGCGCATCGGGCTGATCGGCGGTGACCACCTGGATGAATTCTTCCTTGCTCATGGGCTGCAGCGCGTAGTTGGTGCGGCGCTGCTCTCCCAGGGTCGAAAACGTTTCCTTGCTGAGCGATTTCCCACACAGCGAACCCGCCCCGTGCGCGGGATAAACCAGGCTCTCGTCGGGCAACCCGAGCAGTTTGGTATGCAGGGAGTCGAAGAGCATACCGCCCAGTTGGCTTGCCGACCATCCGAGTGACGCGCGCAAGTCCGGGCGCCCCACGTCGCCGATGAAAAGCGTGTCTCCGGTGAGGACGGCTTTGGGCTGTGCTCCATCTGTCGCGCCCGCCGCGGCCAGATCGTAAACGAGGATGGAAATCGATTCGGGGGTATGTCCGGGGGTCTCCAGCACTTTCAGGCGCACGCGCCCGAATTCGACAATGTCGCCGTCTGCCATCGGAGTGAACGGGTAGGCCGCCTTCGCTTTCGCGCCGAGATAGATGGCGGCGCCCACACGATCGCGCAGTTCGAGGTGCCCGGCGACAAAGTCGGCGTGCAGGTGAGTGAGGAAAACGTGTTTGATGCGCAGAGCGTGTTCCGCGGCGAATGCAATGTAAATGTCGGTGTCGCGTTGCGGGTCAATGACCGCTGCCGTGCCTGTGGACTCGTCTCCAATCAGGTACGAGGCGTGTGCCAGGCACGGCAGATAGAATTGTTTGAAGATCACTTGTCAATGTCCCTGAGGAGCCCTTGAGAGGCCCTTGAGGGCCCCTCGCAGCGCTCTCGCGGCCGGTTACTTCGGTTGAGGAACGATCCGCAGGTAAGGCTTGGGAGACTTCCATCCGCCTGGGAATTTCACCTTCGCGTCGTCGTTCGAGACGCTGCCGCTGATGATCACGTCTTCGCCCGGCTTCCAGTTTACGGGGGTCGACACAGAGTGCTTGGCGGTGAGCTGGATCGAATCGAGCACCCGCAGCACTTCGTCGAAGTTGCGGCCCGTGCTCATCGGATAGCTGAGCATGAGCTTGATTTTCTTGTCAGGCCCGATGACGAACACAGTGCGAACCGTGGCGTTGGTGGCCGCCGTTCGGCCTTCGGAAGTATTGCCGGAGTCGGCCGGAAGCATGTCATACAATTTTGCGACCTTGAGTTCCGGGTCGCCGATCATCGGGTAGTTGACCTTGTGGCCCTGGGTTTCCTCGATGTCGTCGGCCCACTTGCTGTGGCTGCTCACCGGATCGACGCTCAGACCCACAATCTTGGTATTGCGCTTGGCAAACTCCGGCTGCAGACCCGCCATGTAGCCGAGTTCCGTGGTGCACACAGGGGTAAAGTCTTTGGGATGAGAGAACAAGATCGCCCATCCATTGCCCATCCATTCGTGGAAATTGATAGGACCCTGCGAAGTTTCCGCCGTAAAATTCGGGGCTTCATCGTTGATGCGCAACATCGGTGCTCTCCTGAGGTGGTTAGGTTGTTGGACCGGCTGATTGGATGCCTGGTTCCACCCAGCCGACTCACAAAACCTGAGCCGACCAGAAATTCGAATCGATATATTCGGTTCGCGGGCATTCTAACGCTTCTCTGGCCGCGCAGACAACTGCTATGCCGAATCGAAACGATGCCGCCGGTTGTGGTGCGTTCGTCGACATTGCAACAGCAAAGATCGGCGCGGTCCGGCGCGGTGACTAATCAGGACGTTAACTTCTGAAACACAGAAAACCCGCCGTACTACTGTTCCAAAAGGAAACTTTGGGCATCATCGTTTGGAGTTTCCCCAGCAAAGCCTTGGATTCTTCGTCAGGAGTTGCACATTGAATCGGCAGTGGATTTCTCGCCTCGGCGACATCAACAAAGAGCTTCTGCTCATCCTTTCCATCATTGCGGCCGCCGGAATCGTTAATTTTTTCGTCGCCGGCCAGCGGCTGGTGCTGACCTTTTACAACTTGCCCACTCTGATGGCCGCCTACTATTTCGGGCGCCGCCGCGCCGTCGAAGCGGCCGTGGCCTCGATACTTTTTGTGGTTTGGATGAACCTGATGAATCCGAAGGCGCTGGGCGGGGCCATCGAGTGGAAGACGCAGGGCCTCATGGCCTGGTCCGATTTGACTGTGTGGGCAGGATTCCTTCTGATTTCAGCGTACGCGACGGGAACGCTGTATGAGCTGGGCGAGCAGCGGCTGTGCGAACTGCGGGAAACCTACTACGGCGTGCTGCAGATCCTCAACCAGTTTGTGGGCAATGACAAATTCACGCAAAACCATTCTTACCGCGTTTCGATTTATGCTACTTCGATTGCCGCCGAGATGCGCCTGCCGCAGGAACAAGTCGAGGACGTGCGCGCGGCGGCCCTCTTGCACGACATCGGGAAACTGGAAATCAGCCGCGAAATCCTGTACAAGGCCGCGCGCCTCGATGACGACGAACGCGAGGAGATGCGCAGCCACGTGGAACGCGGCGTAAAACTGTTGAAGCCGGTGGGCGGATCGCTGCGCCGCGTGCTGCCGATCATCCTTGCGCACCATGACCGCTTTGACGGCTCCGGCTATCACCCCACCAAGGGGCAGGACATTCCCATCGAAGCGCGGATCATCACGGTGGCCGATGCGTATGACGCCATGATCAGCGACCGTCCGTACTGCAAGGGAATTACTCCGGTCGAAGGGCGGGACGCAATCCTGAGAGGCGCGGGATCGATCTTCGATCCCGCCGTGGTCAAGGCGTTCGACTCCGCCTTCCGCAAGCAGACGCTGGAAATTTCCGAAATTCTGGTGTGACCTCTGCCGTCAAATCATCGAATCCTGTAGGACAGGCTTCAGCCTGTCTGGTTTAGATTTACGCATGACGCGAGTCAAAACCAGACAGGCTGAAGCCTGTCCTACCTAAAGCCAAATTTAGTTTCTCATGAACGATTGCCCCGAATTTCTCACCACGTAAATTTCATCGCGAACTGAATCTGCCGGGAAGTCGTATTCATAAGCGTAACCGCGCCGGCGTTTGCTGGAATACTGCCATCGGGATTCAGAATCACGCGATTGTCGTTGGGAGACTGGAAATTCGGGTGGTTGATAATATTGAAAAACTCCGCCCGGAATTGCCCCTTCAACGCTTCATGGATGGGGAAGTTCTTAAAGAGTGAGAAATCGAGGTCGACGACGCCGGGGCCAATCACCGAGTTTCGTCCCGCGTTGCCGAGTTGGGTGATGGGGTTGGGAACCGCGAAACACGAAATTTTGACGTAGTTACTGGCGTTTTGCGGATTGATAGGATTGGCGCAGCCCGCCGTGGTGAGCTTATCGGGGTAGCTATAGGGATCGGTATTATTCTGCCCAAGATCATCTCCGCTGAGCAGAACGGTGAACGGCGTGCCGGAGGACAGCGTCAAAATGCCACCAGCTTCCCAACCGCCGAGGAGCGCTTTCTCCGTCGCCCCAAAAGATCCAGGAGTGGGAATGTCCCATTCGTAATTCACGGTCAGGTTGTGCCGCTGGTCCTGGTCGGAGAGACCCCGCCGGCAGGATTTGCAGAACCACAGAAGCGTCGAAATGGAATTGCGGAACGGATCCGAAGCGACAGAGCCTCCTCCGTCGTCCATGTTCTTCGAATACGTATACGATCCACCCGCTTGGAAGCCATGGCTCATCTTCTTTTGTAGTTGCACCTGAAGCCCGTTGTAGTAGTAGCTCCCATCCCACAGTGCCATCTGGGTGCGGCCCATGAATTGGTTGACGACGGGGCAAGGAAACACGGTGGTTCCATCCGGGCAGGCGCCCGTCGTTGGCCCGGGCCAAACCAGCGGCTGGCCTGGTGCGGGTTCCGCGGTTCCGGTGAGGGGATAGACCATGTTCACGTCGTCCGCCTGAAACCGCATGTGTTTGCCGCGCGCGCCGACGTATCCGATCATGAGCGAGGTGTTCGGAGCGATCTCGCGTTGAATGTTTAAATTCCACTGCATGACGTAATTGCGCTTGGGATTGAAATCCATGATGTAGTTACGGCCGCTCTGATTGCTGAGCGCCGTGCCATACGCGCCGCACGGAGTGCTGCAACCGAGGTGCATCGCAACGTCCCCGACCGGCGTGACGTTGGACTGACTAGCCGACACATCAAACGGCACGGATCCGTCCACGCCACTCCCCATCTCGACTGGCAAAGGCAAGACATCGAAGATTCCGAACCCACCCGCCACCGAAGTCTTTCCCGTGTTGAACGGGTCCCAGGCGAATCCAACCCGTGGCTCAAAGTCCTTCTTCGTGGGATTGTTGATGTACGGACTCCCCGTGAAGATCTGTGCCTGCCCCGGCCCCGGTGTCCCCACAACCGGCTGTAGATTGTTCAGCACTACGCTGACGTCCCGGAGGTTGGCGAGCTTTCCAGCTTCTTCCGTGATGATGCTGGCCATCTCGTAACGCAGGCCGATGTTTACGGTGAGATTAGGCCGGACGTGATAATCGTCCTGGACGTAAGCGCCAAAAATGGTTTGCCGCACGCCGCGTCCGGTTACCGTGCCCGGAACGTCGGCATTCACCGACGCCGTATCGTTGACTAGAAAATCATACAACGTGGGGAAGATCAGCTGGCCGCCGGGGAAATCGGCGCCGAAGGTGTTCCCTCGAATCCGCTCGACGTTCGCGCCGAACTTCATCGAATGTTTTCCCTTGGTGAAGAACACGTTGTCGTAAACCTGAATCGAATTCCAATGAAATTTGAAGGGCGCCTGCACATCGACGCCTCCCGGGTAGCCCGCGAGCCCGTCGGAATTGATGGTGATGTTTCCAATGCTGGTTCCGGGTATGAAGCCCAGTGTGGTATCGGCCGCCGATGGATTGATGGCGGTCGCGCCGGAAGGAGATTCCACGTTGTCACGATTGAACCCTACGCGGAAAGAATTCAGCAGGGCGGTGGAGAACACATGGCTCTCTTCGATCGCCACCGTCTGGCGGAACATGGGATTGTGGAGGAGCAGAGTATTGTATTGATCCGGAATGCTCTGCGACGCTTTATCGAACTGGTAAGTGGCAAAAATCCGGTCCTTCGCTGAAAAGGTATGGTCGGCGCGGATGATGAAGAAATTCTCGGCGGTATCTTGCATCTGCGTGAACGCGAACTGCGCCGAATTTACGCCCGGAACGTCGCCGGAAGTGGCTTTCGGGATGAGCCCGGTGGCCAAAAATCTCGCGGTGTTCGGGTCGATGTTCACCTTGCACTGGTTGGGATCGCCGGCAATCGCGGCGCACAGCGGGAAATTGACCGGATCTGGCGCCATATTCAGTATTCCGTTCAATGCGTCCGAGGAAAGCACGTTGGAGACCGTCGTAATGCCCAGAGCCTGCCTGACGCCCTCATAATCGCCAAAGATAAATGTCTTATCCTTCTGAATTGGCCCGCCCAGCGAACCGCCGAATTGATTCCTTCGGAAGGGTGGCTTGGGATTGCCTTGCTCGTTATCGATGAAACTGTCGGCGTCGAGCGCGGCGTTACGGAAAAATTCGTACGCGCTGCCGTGGAACTGGTTGGTTCCCGACTTGGTCGTAGCGGTGATGACGCCGCCGGACGTGCGCCCGTACTCGGCGGAATAGTTTGTAGTCAAGACTGCAAACTCGGCCACCGCATCCGTTCCCAGGTTGCCGCCCAGCACGCTGCCCGGACCGGCGTTGGCGTAGTCGTTGATGTTCACGCCGTCCAGAAGATAGTTATTCTGCTGCGGACGCGCGCCGGAAATCGTCAGCTCAAGACCCAGTCCGCGCTTGATGCGATCGCCGGCAGTGATCGGCGGCTGGTCCTGCGACTGATGCACGCCGGGCTGCAAAACCGCGAGGTCGGTCCATGACCGGCCGTTGAGCGGAAGCTCCTGCACGGTGTGCTGCTCGATGACGCCGCTGATCGTGGCATTCGCCAGATTCACCGTGGGCGCCTCCGCCGTGACGGTAACCTGCTCATTCACGCTGCCCACCTGGAGCGCCAGATTCAGGATCAACTCCTGACCGACGGTCAGCGTGATTCCCTTGCGCACCATCGTGGAAAATCCCTTCTGGGACGCGGACACTTCGTAATTTCCAGGCTGCAGGTTCGGCACCGTAAAAGTGCCTTCCCCCTTGGTGACGCTGTTCGTGGTGATGCCGGTGCCGATGTTGGTGATGGCGATGTTTACGCCGGGCATCTTGGAACCGCTGGCATCGGTGACGGTGCCGGAGATCGTCGCTCCGACCACTTGCGCGGACACGCGGGACGAAAGAGCAGCAGTAAGAAATAGCGTTATCGTAACTAAAATGCGAACACACCAACCCCACGACTCCGAATGAGCCATAATCGCCGCACTCCTTTCAAATTGTCAGCCCCACCCCGACGCAGGGCGCAGGAACCCGTCCGACTTGAGATATAGAAATGCGTTAACGTCATACTAAAGTGGATGTTTGCATGTCAATAACAAAACTCCTGTATTTAGTAAGCTGCATACATCGGCCTGTGTAAATCTGCGGGGCCCGGCGGGAGCCCACGCCAAGCGGTGCGCCATAGGGAGAACGATCAGGGGTGGAACGGCGGGAAAGACCGCGGTGAGCGCGCGGAGACACTCATGCGCTCACCGACTCAAAGACTCTTCAAAGCAGTACTGCTGGCCGGGCTTACTCGCGCGGCTGGACGCGGACCAGGTAGCCGTTATAGTCGACGTACCACACGGTTACCGGGTGCGTGGAGCTGTCAATATAGGTTCGGCGGTCGTAGGTGAACGGTTCGGGCATCTGGTACACCGTCCAGGCTTCGTTCTTGGGATTGAGGCGCACCATCTGGCGGCCGTGCAGCACGCCGGCCCAGACTTCGCCGTTCTTGTCGGGCTGCGCTTCGTAGAAGTCGGTGAGCGGGCTGGGCGCCAGCGGCGGCACCCACTCTTGAATAAAGCCGGTCTTGGAGTTGAGCTCGATCAACGCGCCGTCACCGCCTCCAAACCACGGGTTGTCGTCAGGATCGAATCCGCCGCGCTTGGCGGTGGCCATATGTTCGCCGGTGTTCGCCTTGATCCATTCGCCGGTTTTCAGATCCATGCGCTCCATAGTGTTGCCCCAGGCCGGAAGCCCGCCTCCGCCGTAATATTTTCCATCGGCGGAAATTAAGTTGTCGTAGCTGAAGCTGACCTGCAGCGGATAGCGCTGCACGACTTTGCCGGTTTCCGGATCGATTTTGCGGACGTTAAAGTCGCGGCTGTCCCAGACGTAACCATCCGCGGTCATCGAAAAATTGCCGAAGCCGGGCGCGTTCAGAGGAACGGCGTCTTCAATCTTGACCTGGGTTACCTTTCCGGTTTGCGGATCGAGGCGGTCGAGATTGTGTCCCCAATTTTCTGAAAACCACGGCACATCGTTCTTGTCGATCCGGACGGCGTGTGTGCCGGGCATGGCTTTCGGCGTCAGAGGAATAGTGTACTCGGTGACAATTCCCGTAGCCGGATCGAGTTTTCCCACGACATCCGTTTTGTGGCTGGTGAACCAAATCATGCCCTTGGAATCGCCCTGCGCGTCATGCAGCGCCAGGAGCGCCTGGGGAAGTTCGTACTCGGTGATAACCACTTTCGTCGAAGCGCCACGCGGCCGCGGGAACACGCGGAGCGGTGCGTCCTGCGCATTCGGACCGCGAACACGGCTCAGGAATTTGACCAGCGTCTCGACTTCCTCGGGCGAAGTGCCGTCGCGGCGCGTTACGGTATTGTTTCCGCCTCCCGTGCTGTCAATCCCCTTGATGCGAATCACCAGTGAGGTGCCGGAATACTGCGTCATGCGGTCGACGATCAGCGCCCAGCTGTGTTCGTCATAGCGGTTGCGGAAAATCTGCTCCCAGGAGTGGCACGCCGAGCAATTTTTCTGCAGCGTGGCTTTCTCATTCGCCGTCCCCGGCATGTTCCAAAGCAGTTCAGCGCCGCTCAGCTGGCGCTCGATTTCCGGAGTGGCCGGCAAAGCATCGGTATCGGCGACCCGTTCCAGAACGATGTCATCGATCTTGGAGGCGCCGTCGACATGCACGGAATCGACGACGTAAGGCTTGAAGAGCAGCGGCGTGGGGATGCGCAAAACGTAGTCGCCGGTCTGCATCTTGGGAAATTCAAATTTTCCCTGGGTGTCGGTGTACACCGTCGTCCGCACGCCGTTCGGCGCAATCAACTGCACGCCAACGCCCTCGGGAGAATCGCCGGACGGGATCTTGACGAATCCCGTGGGCCCGCCGGAGAGGCCGCTCGGCACCGACCACTTTTTCTCTGCGGCGCGATACCACGGGTTCGGTCCCGGGTTTTCTCCCTCGACGCAGCACTTCCCTTCCTTGATGTAGGTCACCAGATCGGCGACGTCGGCGTCCTTCAATGTGGTGCCAAACGCCGGCATTCCCGGACCGCCTTCCTTAATTTTCTTGGTGACGTTTTCTTCGGTGACCGGATCGCCCGACATCAACTGCGAATGCTTGAATAGCTCTTTCAGATAAGGACCCGTCTTGGCGTACTGGTTGTGGCACATCCAACATTTATAAAAGTAAATGTTTTCGCCGCGGCCCGCGCCGCTGTCCGCGATTACCCGGTAAGTGTCCAGGCGCGCCGAACGCTGGAAATCGTCCGTGTGCAGGACCTTGGTATTCGGCGTGTCGCCGGCGGGGCGAGGGGGCGCCGCATGCGACCGGCTCAGGTTGCCCACCACGAGGAGTGCCAAACCAAGAACGCCGGTTGCCAAGATCGTAACGCGTGTGTGCATGCGGCTAGGATTTTTCATGATGTCCTCTGTCGTCGGCGATCGTTGGCCGTTCGCGAACTGAATTTGAGTTCGCTCGCCAATTCGGGCGGACGGATACGCCCGCGAAAAAAGCTACGATTAGCTATAGTTCATAAATGTAAAACTGTCAAAATATTTTCGGCTCGCCGGTGATTTGGCGGCCCCTAATGTAAGGACCCCGCTCCGATGAGCGAGACGGGCCGGCGCTGCAACATTT
>Ga0070735_10002975_pt1 | contig 14999 bp, 8 predicted proteins | sample Coa_R1_FD_66443 | JGI IMG/M metagenome (GOLD analysis project Ga0070735, IMG submission 66443) | Surface soil microbial communities from Centralia Pennsylvania, which are recovering from an underground coalmine fire - Coalmine... | ecosystem: Environmental > Terrestrial > Soil > Unclassified ... | reverse complement strand
AAGTCAGCGATGGTGTCGGTGGTGCGGAACATAGGGCTCAGCCTGGACGGTGCAAAGGCGGGAGGAAGCTCGAAAATTGTACCGGATCGACCCCGCGGCCGCCCTTGTCCTCGAGCGACGCGGCCGGGTGAGCCGCGCGACACGGGAGCGCCTCTAGAGGAGGTTTTCCAGCACCGCGTTCCAGGCCTGAGCGAGATTGCTGCGGTTATATCCGCCGCCGCCGAGCGCCAGCACCCGGCCGTGTCCGAGCCGCTCGGCCAGCTCGCTCAGGCTCCGGCCGGCATTCCCGTGCGAGCGGGCTGTGAGCCGCAAATGCGTGATCGGGTCGCCCTCGAGACTGTCGGCTCCGCACTGCAGGATGATGAACTCCGGCTCGAAGCGCTCCAGATGCGCCACCACCCGCGGCCAGGCTGCGGCAAACACCTCATCATCCGCGCCCGGAGGCAGCGGCACGTTGAGCTTCATGCCGACGGCTGCCCCGCGGCCGGTCTCCCCGCTCGCGCCCGTCCCCGGATAGAGGTAGCGGCCGTCTTCGTGCAGGTCGGCGAACACCACCGCGGCGTCATCCTCGAATGCATAGAAGACCCCGTCGCCATGATGCGCATCGATGTCGACGTAGGCGACGCGCTTGAGTCCCGCGCGCTTCAGCATCTCGATGGCCACGCCGCAGTCGTTGAACACGCAAAAACCCGCGGCGCGATCGCGCGCCGCGTGATGGAGTCCGGCGATGGGCACGAAAGCGCGCCGGCACTCCCCGCGCATGATCGCCTCCATCGCACTCAGTGTGGCCCCGACGACGCCTGCCGCCGCCTCGTACACGCCGCGGTAGGCGGGCGTGTCGCCGGCATCGAGAAGCCCGGTGCCGCTCGCGGAGCGCTCGCGCACGAACTCCAGATACGCGGGGCTGTGAAAGGTCCGCAGCTCCTCCTCGGAGGCGGTACGGGGCTCGAGCTGGCGTACGCGGCGGTCGAGCCCGCGCGCTTCGAACTCGCGCGTGAACGCGGCGAGCCGATCGGGACCGAACGGGTGACCGTCGCCGAAGCTATAGCGAGCGAGCCGCTCGCTCACCACCACCGCCACGCTGGGCTTCATGAGGGCAGCCTAACACAGCCCACCCATCGCCAAGGCTGCCCCGCCTCGCCCATAATCCCGCGCCCTATGGCTCAATACATTTATACGATGAATCGCGTGTCCAAGGTGGTCCCGCCGAAGCGGGTCATCCTGCGCGACATCAGCCTGTCATTCTTCCCCGGCGCCAAGATCGGCGTGCTTGGCCTGAACGGTGCCGGCAAGTCAACGCTGCTCAGAATCATGGCGGGTCTCGACCACGACATCGACGGCGAGGCTCGTCCGCAGAGCGGCATCCGCATCGGCTTCCTGCCGCAGGAGCCGCAGCTCGACCCGGCGAAGGACGTACGCGTCACGGTGATGGAAGGACTCGGGGAGACCTTCCGCCAGCTCGAGGAGTTCAACCACATCAGCGAGCGCTTCGCCGAAGCGCTCCCTGAAGAGGAGATGAATGCGCTGCTCGAGCGTCAGGCGCAGCTCCAGGACGCCATCGAGGCCGCCGGCGGCTGGGAGCTCGAGCGCAAGCTCGAGATCGCAGCCGACGCGTTGCGGCTGCCGCCCTGGGAGGCCGGCATCGCGACGCTCTCGGGCGGCGAGAAGCGCCGCGTGGCGCTGTGCCGGCTGCTGCTGTCGGCTCCCGACATGCTGCTGCTCGATGAGCCGACCAATCATCTCGATGCGGAATCGGTCGGCTGGCTCGAGCGCTATCTCGAGGAGTACCCGAGCACCGTCATCGCCGTGACGCACGACCGCTACTTCCTCGACAACGTGGCCGAGTGGATTCTCGAGCTGGACCGCGGCTACGGCATTCCCTGGCACGGTAACTACTCCTCCTGGCTCGAGCAGAAGGAGCAGCGGCTGGCACTCGAGGAGCGCGAGCAGGAGGCGCTGCGGCGCACGCTGGCGCATGAGCTGGAATGGGTGCGCCAGAACCCGCAGGCGCGCCGCGCCAAGAGCAAGGCGCGGCTGCAGCGTTACGAGGAGCTCGCCTCGCGCGAGTTCCAGCAGCGCAACGAGACCAATGAGATCTACATTCCCCCGGGCGAGCGGCTCGGCGATCTGGTCGTCGCGGCGGAGGGGCTGCGCAAGGGCTATGGCGAGCGGCTGCTGATCGATAACCTCAGCTTCAGCCTGCCGCGCGGCGGCATCGTCGGCGTCATCGGCCCCAACGGCGCCGGCAAGACCACGCTGTTTCGCATGTTGACGGGCGCCGAGCAGCCGGATGCCGGCGAGGTACGCCTCGGTCCGAGCGTGCACCTCGCCTACGTCGATCAGTCGCGCCAATCGCTCGATGACAGCAAGACCGTCTGGCAGGAGATCTCCGGCGGCCTGGATGTGATCAAGGTCGGCGCCTACGAGACCGCTTCGCGAGGTTATGTCGGGCGTTTCAACTTCAAGGGTGCGCAGCAGCAGCAGCTGATCGGCGAGCTCTCGGGCGGTGAGCGCAACCGCGTGCATCTCGCCAAGGTGCTGCGCGCCGGCGGCAACGTGCTGCTGCTCGATGAGCCCACCAACGATCTGGACGTGGAGACGCTGCGCGCGCTCGAGGAGGCGCTGCTCGCCTTCCCGGGCTGCGCCGTGGTGATCTCCCACGACCGCTGGTTCCTCGACCGCATCGCGACCCACATCCTGTCCTTCGAGGGCGACTCGCAGGTGGTGTGGTTCGAGGGCAATTACCAGGAATACATCGCCGACTTCCAGCGACGCCGTGGAGCGCAGGCCCTGCAGCCCCATCGCATCAGGTACAAGCCGCTCACGCGCTGAAGCAGCGCGCCCCCAACACCGTGTCTGCGCCGACCGCAAAGGAGGTGGATCTCGGGAACGACCGCAGACATTGGCGCTGGTTAGGCCCGCTGGCGGCGCTGCTGGTATTCACCGCGGTGGCGCTGATCCTGCATCACGAGCTCGCGCATCTGCACGTTCGCAACGTCCTCAAGCACCTGCACGCGATCCCGCGTCGCCAGGTGCTGGCGGCGCTCGGCTTCACCGCGGCGAGCTACTGGCTGCTCACCAACTACGACGTGCTGGCGCTCGCCTACCTGCGCCGCAGGCTTGCCTACCCGCGCATCGTCTTCACCTCCTTCATCGCCTACTCCTTCGGGCACACGCTCGGCTTTGCGGCCTTCACCGGGGCGGCGATCCGTTTCCGTCTCTATGCGACGGCCGGGGTGAGCGCGGTGGAGGTCGCCACGATCTCGGCGTTCGCGAGTCTCTCGCTCGGCATCGGACTCGCCACCATCGCGGGACTGTCGCTCGTGCTCTCGCCCACGCACGCGACCCAGATCCTGCATCTGCATCGCAACTGGTCGCTCCTCGCGGGCACCCTGCTGCTCGCCGCGGTGACTCTCTACGCGCTCTGGGCGACGCTCGCGCGCGGCACCCTCGAGCTGCGCGGCTGGGCGCTGCGCGCCCCGGGTCCCGCCATCGGTCTGGCACAACTCGCCCAGTCGGTCCTCGACCTGTCGCTGTCCACCGCCGTGCTCTGGTCGCTCCTGCCCGCGGACGCGCACGTCGGCTTCATTCCCTTTCTCGGGACCTACGCACTCGCGGTCATCGCCGGAATCATCAGCCATGTGCCGGGCGGCGTCGGCGTGTTCGAGGCCGTGATGCTCTTCACGCTGCCGGGGATTCCGGCGGACGCGCTGCTCGGCTCGCTCCTTGCCTATCGCGGCGTTTACTATCTCGTGCCGCTGGTGTTCGGCACGCTGCTGTTCGGCTCCAAGGAACTGTCGGCGCAGCGCGGCCGCATGCGGCGGGCGCAGGAGCTCGCCTCGGCCTACATCACGCCGGTGGTGCCGCAGGTCGCCGGCGCCCTCAGCTTCCTCTCCGGCGCGCTGCTGCTGTTCTCGGGAGCGACCCCTGGAGTCGAGGCGCGCCTCGCCTTCCTCAATCGGTTCATGCCGCTCGCGGTGCTCGAGCTCTCGCACCTGGCCGGCAGCATCATCGGTCTCGGGCTCCTGGTGCTGGCGCGCGCGCTGTTCCGCCGCGTGGCGGGCGCCTACCACATCACCGTGTGGCTGCTGGTGGCGGGCATCTTCGCCTCGCTCCTGAAGGGCCTCGACTTCGAGGAAGCGACGCTGCTCGCCCTCGTGCTCGGCGTGCTCATGCTCGGCCGGCGCGCGTTCTATCGGCCGACCGCAATCCTGGCGGAGCGCTTCACTCCGGTGTGGGTGGCGAGCATTGCCGGCGTCGTGGCCATGGCGGTGTGGCTCGGCGTCATTTCCTACCGGCACATTGCCTACAGCCACGACCTGTGGTGGACCTTCGCCTTCGACGGCAACGCGCCGAGGATGCTGCGCGCCTCGCTCTCGATCGTGGTGCTCGGCACCGCCTACGTGCTGCTCAACATGCTGCGGCCGGCGCGGCCGGAACCCGCCGTCGCGGGACCCGAGGAGCTCGCCCGGGCACGCCCGCTCATCGAGCAGTCCGACAGCACTTTGGCGAACGCGGCGCTCACGGGCGACAAGCGCCTGCTGTTCAACGACGCGGACACCACCTTTGTCATGTACCAGATCGCGGGTCGCAGCTGGATTGCGCTCGGCGACCCGGTCGGCGCGCGCGAAGGGGCGGAAGATCTGGTGTGGCGGCTGCGCGAGATGTCGGACCATCACGGCTGCGAGCCGGTCTTCTACCAGGTGGGCGCCGATCGCCTCTCGCTCTACGTCGACCTGGGGCTGGCCGCGCTCAAGGTCGGTGAGGAGGCGCGCGTACCGCTCGAGGCCTTCTCACTCGAGGGCGGCGCGCGCGCGGATCTGCGCCAGGCGCACCGCCGGGCCCAGCGTGACGGCGCCAGCTTCGAGGTGCTGCCGCCGGAAGGCGTCGCGGCACTGCTCCCCTCGCTCCAGCGCATCTCCGACGCCTGGCTGACCGCCAAGTCGACCGGCGAGAAGCGCTTCTCGGTCGGCCGCTTCTCGGGCGAGTACCTCGCGCAGTTCCCGCTTGCGCTGGTGCGTGCCGAGGGCACGCCGGCCGCGTTCGCCAACCTCTGGACCACCGCCACCAGGGCGGAGCTGTCGGTGGACCTGATGCGCTTCGGCCCCGAGGCGCCGCGCGGCGCGATGGACTATCTCTTCATCGAGCTGATGCTGTGGGGGCAGCGCTGCGGCTTCCGCTCCTTCAACCTCGGCATGGCGCCGCTCTCGGGTCTCGAGGCTCATCCGCTCGCGCCGGCCTGGCACCGGGTTGGAAATTTCATCTTCCGTCACGGCGAGCACTTCTATAACTTCGAGGGCCTGCGCCGCTACAAGGCGAAGTTCGACCCCGTGTGGGAGCCCCGCTACCTGGTGGCACGCGGCGGTATCGCCCTGCCGCGCGTGCTCATCGACGTCTCGACGCTGATCGCCGGAGGCATGAAGGAGTTATTCGCGCGATGAGAGGCTGGATTTTCCTGGCGCTCCCGGTGCTCGTTGCGAGCCTGCCCGGGGCCGCAGCGCCGCCTCCGGCCGCAGCGCCGCCGCCGGTCGCAGCTGCGCCCAAGCCACCCACCGCGGGGAGCGCCGCCAGCGCTCCGGCTCACATCGACGACCACGCCGACGCGCATCTTCCCGCGGGGCGCTTCGGCAAGGTGGCCGTCTACATTCCCGAGGGCACGCCTAAGAGCGTGGCGATCTTTCTCTCCGGCGATGGCGGCTGGGAGCTCGGCGTCGTCAACATGGCGCGCTCGCTGCAGGACATGGGCGCCGTCGTCATCGGCGCCAACGTCCGCGACTATCTCGCGAGCCTCGGCAGCGCCGCGCAGCGTCCCGATGCTCCCTGTGAGTCGCTCGCCCAGGACTTCGAGGCCTTGAGCCACCAGGTGCAGAAGGAAATCGGCATGCGCGAGTACCACGTGCCGGTGCTGGTCGGCTACTCCTCGGGCGCCACGATCGTCTACGGCGCACTGGTGCAATCGCCGCCCGGCACGTTCGCCGGGGCGCTGAGCCTCGGCTTCTGCGCCGACCAGGATTTCTCGGGCGCCAGGCTCTGCCCCGGCACGGGGCTGCGCTACACGACCAACAAGGAGCACGAGCTGGTGCTCGCAGCGGCGAAGAGCCTGCGACAACCGTGGATTGCTTTCCAGGGGCAGAAGGACGAGGTCTGCAGCGCGCCGGCGGTGGATGAGTTCGCCGCCCAGGTCGTCAACGGAGAGGTCGTGCGGCTGCCGCTCGTCGGCCACGGCTTCTCGGTCGAGCGCAACTGGATGCCGCAGTTCCGCGCGGCTTACGCGAAGCTGAGCGCGCCGGCAGCGTCGGCGTCCGTGCCGCCAGCGGAGATCGGCGACCTGCCGGTCACCGAGGTACCCGCCAGTGGATCCTCGGATGAATTCGCGCTGCTCCTCACGGGTGATGGAGGCTGGGCGGGTCTCGATCAGGAGCTGGCCGCGCGCCTCGCCGCGAGCGGAGTGCCGACGGCGGGTTTGAATTCACTGAAGTACTTCTGGAGCAAACGCACACCGGATGAGACCGCGCGCGATGTGACGCGCCTCATGCGCCACTACCTCACCACCTGGGGCAAGCAGCGGGTGCTCCTGATCGGCTATTCCTTCGGAGCCGACGTGTTGCCCTTCGTGGTCAACCGCCTGCCGCCGGACCTGCGCGCGCGCGTGGCGAGCGTGAGTCTGCTCGGCATCGACTCCAACGCCGCCTTCGAGGTGACCATCTCCGATTGGGTCGGGAGCGGAGCGGGTCCGGCGACGCGGCCGGAGCTGGCGGCTCTGGGCGCGACGCCGGTGCTGTGCATCTATGGCGAGGGCGAGTCCGATTCGATCTGCCCGGAGTTGACGCCCGCGGCACATCTGGCGCGCGAGCAGATCGGCAAGGGCCACCACTTCAGCGGCGAGTACGCGACGCTCGCGGACCGCATCCTGGCCTTTGCCCGCACCGTACACCCTGTGACATAACGCGCCGCCGCGCCGATCCGCCCCCATCGCCGAGCGCTCGCGTCGGCGCGGATGAGTCGCTCGCGTTGCGATCGGTTAACATGGGACGACGGGTGCGGCCATACCAGAACAACAGGCCGCAAGCGCTTGAAGGATATGTCCCTGTACATCGATTCCGCGAGCCGCCTGCATCACGACCAGGACAAGAGCCTGGTGGTGACCTGCCCGCATTGCCAGACGGTCGCCCACATCACTCCAAGCGCGGTGCCGCGCTTCGAGGACCTGCAGCTCTACCGCCCCAAGCAGGTCGGCGTCGTGTACCTGTGCGACGCCTGCCACGCATCGGTGTTCCTGCGATTCACCGCGCGGCTCTACGGCGCGGCGCGCATCGAGCTGGCGCCGCAGTTCACCGAGGTCGAGCGCGCGCGCGAAAAATTCAGCTTCACCTACATCCCCGCGGAGGTGGAGACGCTGTTCAAGGAGGCCCTCACCTGCTTCGAGCACGGTGTCTTCAACGCCTTCGGCTCGATGTGCCGGCGCACGATGCAGGCGATGTTCGCGGACCTCGGCGAGGCGGGGAAGCTGCGGCTGTTCGATGAGCTCAATGGATTGCGTGAGCTCACCGACATCTCACCCGAGCTGTTCGCGTGCATCCGCGCGGTGCTGTTTGGCGCCGAGCTCGATGCGCGCGCGGGCGTACCGCTCCTCGATGGCTATCAGTCGGGAGTCATGCTCGAGGTGGTGAAGGATCTGCTGTACGAGGCTTACGTTCGCAAGGGAAGACTGCAGCAGGCGATCATGGTGCGGCGCTTCTTCCTCGATGAGACCGGCAGCTACAAGGTGACGCCGCTCGTCGAGGCAAGCTGAGTCAGGCCTCAGCCCACCCACCGCCTTGCGTTGCGGAACAGGCGCATCCAGCCGCTGTAGCCATCGGCGCCGCGCGGGCGCCAGGAGTTCTGCACGTAGCGGAACGAGCGCTCCGGGTGCGGCATGGTAATGGTGATCCGCCCGTCCGCATTGCTGAGCGCCGCAATCCCGAAGGGGCTGCCGCTCGGATTGCGGGGGTAGCTGCTGGCGATGCTGCGGTCGTGATTCACGTAGCGCAAGCCCACCAGTCCGCTCCCGGCACAGCTCGCCGCGGCCTGCGCTGAAGAGAACTCCGCGCGGCCCTCACCGTGCGACGCCGCGATCGGCAGCACCGAGCCTGCCATACCCTCGAGCAGCACCGAGGGCGAGCGCAGTACCTCGACCAGCGGAAAGCGTGCCTCATATTGCTCGCTGCGGTTCTGCACGAACCGCGGCCAGTGCGCGGTTCCGGGAATGAGGCTGCGGAGCGCGGCGAACATCTGGCAGCCGTTGCAGATGCCGAGCGCGAAGCTGTCGCCGCGTGCAAAAAAGCGCACGAACTCCGCGCGCACCGCCTCGTGATACAGGATCGACTTGGCCCAGCCCTCCCCCGCCCCGAGCACATCCCCGTAGCTGAACCCCCCGCAGGCCACGAGTCCCTTGAACCCGACCAGCGTGCGCGCTCCGCTCAGCAGATCGGTCATGTGCACGTCGTGCGCCTCGAAGCCGGCCTGATCGAACACCGCCGCGGTCTCCGTCTGGCTGTTGACGCCCTGCTCGCGCAGGATCGCAACCTGCGGGCGCGCGCCGCGCGCCACGAAGGGCGCGGCGATGTCCTCGCGCGGATCGAAGCGCAGCTCGACGGAGAGGCCCGGATCGGCTTCAGCGCTCTGCGCCGCGAATTCCTCATCGGCGCACTCGGGGTCGTCGCGGAGCGAGCGCATGCGCCAGGAGGTCTCGGACCAGGCGCGCCTGAGATCGCCCCAGGACTCATCGAGCCGCTGCGTACCCACCGCCACGCGCACGCGCAGCTCGGTAAGCGGCGCGCCGAGCTTGAGCGCCGCGGAGGCGAGACCGTGACGCGCGAGAATCTCCAGGAAGCGGGGCTCATCGCTCACCCGCAGCTGCACCACGACGCCCGGCTCTTCGCTGAAGAGCTGCGCGGCGGGGGGTCCGCGCTCGGCCGGCAGCGCCACTTCCAGGCCGCAGTGCCCGGCGAAGGCCATCTCGAGGAGGGTCACCAGCAGGCCCCCGTCGGAGCGGTCGTGATAGGCGCGCAGCAGGTCCGCATCGCGCAGCTCCGCCAGCGTCGCCGCGAGAGCGATCAGCCGCCGCGGCTCATCGAGATCGGCCGGCTCATCGCCGAGCTCACCGAAAACCTGTGCCAGCGCCGAGCCTCCCAGGCGGTTGCGGCCGCCGGCGAGATCGATGAGCCAGAGCGAGCTTGGGGCCGCCTCACGCTCGAGCACCGGGGTGAGGGTGCGGCGCGCGTCCTTCACGGGGGCGAAAGCCGACACGATGAGGGACACCGGCGCCACGACACTGCGCTCGATGCCGCCCTCGCTCCAGCGGGTCTTCATGGAGAGCGAGTCCTTGCCGACCGGGATGGCGATCCCGAGCGCGGGACACAGCTCCTTGCCCACCGCGGCAACCGTCGCGTAGAGGGCCGCATCCTCGCCGGGCTCGCCGCTCGCGGCCATCCAGTTGGCCGACAGGCGGATCTGCGACAGCGACTCGACGTCGGCCGCGAGGATGTTGGTGATCGCCTCCGCGACCGCGAGCCGTCCGGAGGCGGGCGCATCGAGCAACGCCACCGGCGTGCGCTCGCCCATCGCCATCGCCTCTCCGGCGACGCCCTCGTAGTCGGCCAGCGTAACCGCGGCATCGCTCACCGCCACCTGCCACGGGCCCACCAGCTGATCGCGACTGACGAGACCGCCTACGGTGCGATCGCCGATCGTGATGAGGAAGGCCTTGTCGGCCACCGCCGGCAGGCGCAGCACCCGGTAGAGAGCCTCGCGCAGCTCGATGCCACTCGCCTCGAAGCGCCGCCGGAGCGGCGCGACGCGGTGCGCATCGAGGGTGAGGCGCGGCGGCTTGCCGAGCAGCAGCTCGAGCGGCATGTCCACCGCTCGCTCGCGCAAGAGCGGATCGCTCACCGTGAGACGCCCGCTGCCATCGATCTCGCCGATTGCCGCGAACGGGCAGCGCTCCCGTTGGGCGATCGCGCCGAACTCGGCGAGCGACTCGGCGGCGACGATCAGCACGTAGCGCTCCTGCGCCTCGTTGCACCAGAGCTCCATCGGCGACATGCCGCTCTCCGCGCTCGGGATGGCGCGCAGATCCACACGCGCGCCGCGCCCGCCGTGGGCAACCGCCTCCGGCACCGCATTGGAAAGGCCGCCGGCGCCGACGTCGTGGATGAGCAGCACCGGATTGCGCTCACCGAGCGACCAGCAGCGATCGATCACTTCCTGGGCGCGGCGCTGGATCTCGGGGTTGCCGCGCTGCACCGAGGCGAAATCGAGATCGGCGCTGGAGCTGCCGCTGCCGACCGAGGAGGCCGCGCCTCCCCCGAGCCCGATGAGCATCGCGGGACCGCCGAGCACGATGAGCCTGGCCCCCACCGGCACGGGAGCCTTCTCGATGTGCGGGCGGCGGATGTTGCCGAGTCCGCCGGCGATCATGATGGGCTTGTGGTAGCCGCGCACCCGCCCCCGGGCGTCCCCGGGGAGCTGCTGCTCGAAAGTGCGGAAGTAGCCGCACACCGCCGGGCGGCCGAACTCATTGTTGAAAGCCGCCGCGCCGATCGGGCCCTCGATCATGATGTCGAGCGCCGAGGCGATGCGCGCCGGCGCGCCGAATTCGCGCTCCCACGGCCGCTCGTATCCCGGGATGCGCAGGTTCGACACCGTGAATCCGGTCAACCCCGCCTTCGGCTTGGCGCCGCGGCCGGTGGCGCCCTCATCGCGAATCTCTCCACCCGAGCCGGTCGCGGCCCCCGGGAAGGGGGAGATCGCCGTCGGATGGTTGTGGGTCTCGACCTTGATGAGGATGTCGATGGGCTCGACCGAGCGGCGGTAGATGCGCGAGTCCGGATCCGGGAAGTAGCGCGTGCCCGTGTTGCCGGCGATCACGGCCGCATTGTCGCGATAGGCGGAGAGCACGCCGGCCGGGCTCACCGCATGGGTATGGCGGATCATGGCAAACAGCGAGTCCGCGCGCGCCTCGCCGTCGATGGTCCAGGCGGCGTTGAAGATCTTGTGCCGGCAATGCTCGGAGTTGGCCTGCGCAAACATCATGAGCTCGACGTCGGTCGGGTCGCGCTTCAGCTGCGCGAAGCTCGCGAGCAGATAGTCGATCTCATCTTCCGAGAGCGCGAGGCCGAGCTTTTCGTTGGCCGCGGCGAGCGCGGCGCGTCCGCCGGCGAGCGACACGGTGGCGAGGGGCTTCGGTGCGCTGTGCGCAAAGAGGCGCGCGGCCTCGCTCGAATCCAGCAGCGCCATCTCCGTCATACGGTCGAGGAGCGCCGCGGAGAGCAGCCCGAGCTGCGGCGTGCCCGGGGGGCGCGCGCCGTGCAGCCGGTACTCGATGCCGCGCTCGACGCGCCGCACCTGGGTGAGCCCGCACACATGCACGATGTCGGTCGCTTTGCTCGACCATGGCGAGATCGTGCCGGCGCGCGGCACGATGAGAACGCGCGCGCCGCTGGCATCGGTCTGCGCCGGCAGGCTCGGCCCGTAGGTGAGCAGCTGCGCGAGCAGCGCGTGCTCGGACTCGCTCAGCGGCCGCTCGAGATCGGCAAAATGCACGAAGCGCGCGCTCAGGCCGGTCACGGCAGGCTCGAGGGCGATCAGCCGATCGAGGAGCTTGGCGAGACGAAACGCGGACAGCGCCGGCGGTCCGGGGATCTCCAGCATGCCTACCCGCGCCTCATTTCTTCTCGCCGCCGGGTGGTGCCGAATAGAGCGGTACCGGAAACTGGGTCACGTTGGCGCCACTCTCGAGCGCGGTGATCTTAGGTGTGCCCTGCTTCTTGACCTCATCGATCCGCAGGATCGAGTGCATGGGCAGGAAGGTGCGCTTCACTCCGGAGAACTCACCCTTGATGCGCTCCTCGGAAGGATCCAGCACCACCGAGGAACGCTCGCCGAACACCAGCTCCTCGACCTCGATGAAGCCGAACAGCTCCCCATGGCTCACCTTGCGGGCATACACCTCATAAACCTTGCCCTGATTCACGAACATAATGCGGAAAATGTGACTGACTGCCATGGCCGGTGAGGTGCCGTCGGGTAGCTTTGACGCTGGCATTATATGTCCGACGGACGGGGCTTTCTTGAGCCGGGGAACCAATACACTTCGGCTGCGCGTGGTGAGCGACCAGCGGCGCTCGCTGGCTGACCGCAGCAGCGCGATCTTTTCCGTTGAAGGCGGCACCATCGGCCGTTCGGCGGACAATGACTGGGTGCTGCCCGACCCCATGCGTTACGTGTCCGCGCACCACGCGCGCGTGCAGTTCCGCGAGGGCCACTTCTATCTTCAGGACGTCAGCACCAACGGCGTCTACGTCAATGACGACATGGAGCCGCTCGCCAAGCGCGGCTCGAGCGGCTACCGCCTGACCAACGGCGACGTACTGCGCATCGGCGAATACCACATTGTCGCGGCGCTCGAGGCGCAGCGCACTGCGGCGCCGGAGGAAGATCCGGTCGCGGCGGCGGTGCCGACCAGCATCCACGCGCTGCGCTCGCTCTCCTACCCGCCGGACCGGGACATCGGCGCGGCGCTGAACCTCGATGACCTGCTGGTGCCCGAGCCGCGCCGCGACCCGGCGCTCCCGGTGAACATCTACGGCCAGGCGGTCGATTCCGGCCCGGTGCGCAAGCTGACTGAACCCGACGTGGTGCTGGTGGACGATGAGGTACACCCCGCGACCGCCGCCCCGACGCCGGCGCAGGAGCCGCCGCCCGACTCGCACGGCGAGCGCATGGCGCGGCTCGCCGAGGCCGTGGCCCGCGAGCCCAAGAACGGCAACGGCGCCATGGTGCTGGCGGATGTGCACACGGGACTCGACGCCTTCTGTCGCGGCGCGGGCATCGACCCCGAGCGGCTGCCCGCAGATGCGCAGGGGCGCCTGCTGCATCTGGCCGGTCGGCTGTTCCGCGAGATTCTGGTGGGCTTCAAGGACCTCGAGCGCACGCGCGCCAACACCCGCAACCGCTACCGCATCGAGTCGCCGGCCCGCGAGGCGGACGATCCGCGGCCCTCGCTCGCGGACTCCATGGTCGAGGACCTGCTCATCGCGCTGCTGGTGCAGCACGAGAACCGGCGGCTCGATTCCGTGCAATGGCTGCGCGAGCTCGTGGACGATGCCAAGCTGCACGAGAAGGCCACGGCGCAGGCAACCCGTGCCGCATTCATCGAATTTCTCGACCGCCTCGACCCCGCCGAGCTCGAGACGCGTTTCGAGCGCGCCGCGCGGCGCGGCAAGGCGAAGAGCGCCGACAAGTCCCAGTACTGGGACCTGTTCGTCACCTTCTATCGCAATCTCATCGAGATGCCGGCCGACCACCTGCCCCACACCTTCATCGAGGCATTCGGGGCCGCGTACCGCGAGGCGCTGAAGAAACCCGAGGCCTAAGGCCCCGCGGATTTTGTGTAGCGTATGGCGGAGAGGGTGGGATTACTCGGCGCTTCGCGCCTCGCCCCTTCGGGGCCGCCCTTCGGGCGTTATCCCCCATAGTCGCGCCATGCTCGTCGGTCAGCGGGCTGGCGGATTTTCTGTAACGTATGGCGGAGAGGGTGGGATTGTTCGCGGCCGGACGGCCGCTCATCCCTCGCTTCGCTCGGGACCGACCTGCGGTCGTCTCCCACCCTCTCGCCGTGCCCCTGACTGCGGTGCGACGTTGGCCGAGGCGAGATTCGCGTGCTGCTGATGGCAAGTGTCTGGCGGAGAGGGTGGGATTCGAACCCACGTGCCGGTTTTACCCGACCATCCGATTTCGAGTCGGCGCCGTTATGACCGCTTCGGTACCTCTCCGCACTCAAGCGACCTGGGCCGTTTTGCGGGCTGGTATTCTAGCGGAAAGCAGTTCGCCAGGAGGGCTTCCTTGGTGCGGACTTTGACCCTCGCCACCGCCGGCGTGCTGCTCCTCACGGGCTGCGCGCGGCACGCATCGTCCGCTCTCGAGGAGATCCGCGCGCGCGGCGAGCTGCGCGTGGTCACCCTCAACCTCCCGACCTGCTATTACCTCGGCGCGCAGGGGACCGAGGGGCTCGAGTACCAGCTGGCAAGCCGCTTCGCCGCGCAGCTCGGCGTGCGGCTGACGATGTACCCGGTGGCCAATGAGAAGGCGATGCAGGAGGCGCTGGCGCAAAGCCGCGCGGACATCGCCGCAGCCTCACTCAGCGATTCCTCCGACTGGCAGCGCGTCGCCAGCGCTGCGGTCGCGTACGCCAACATCCCGCAGCTGGTCGTCTATCAGCGCAGCGGCACACGGCCGCGCGATACGCTGCAGCTCGAATCGGCGCGGCTGGCGGTGCGGGCCGGCAGCCCCCAGGAGCGCATTCTCGAGAAGCTGCGCAGCACCATGGCACCGACGCTGCAGTGGGTGCAGACCGCTCCGAGCACCGCCGACCCGGTCGAGGACGTCGATTCCGGTCAGGCCGACTACGCCATCACCGACGCGCGCGAGTTCTCCTTCGCGCATCACCTCTACCCGAACGTGCTGGTGGGCTTTGCGCTCCCCGATACGCGCCCGGTGCAGTGGCTGGTGCGGAAAGACGCGCCCGCGCTGCTCGAGAGCGTCGATCAGTTCTTCGGCACCCTGAGCCGCTCCGGGGAGCTGGCGCAACTGCTGGCTGAGAGCTCAGGCGACACGCGCCGCTTCGCATACGAGGAGTCGCGCGAGTTTCAGGGCCACGTCGCCGACCGCCTGCCGCGCTATCGCACCTGGTTCGAGGAGGCCGCGGTGCAGGCGGGCCTCGACTGGCGGCTGCTGGCCGCCATCGGTTACCAGGAATCGAAGTGGGACCCGCGCGCCGCCTCCGACGATGGCGCACAGGGACTGATGATGCTCACGGCCGACACCGCGCAGGCAATGGGGATCAAGGACCGCAACAATCCGCAGCAGAGCATCTTCGCGGGCGCCCGTTACCTGGCACAGGTGCGGCAGATGATTCCCGAGCGCGTCCCCGAGCCCGACCGCACCTGGCTCACCATCGC
>Ga0070735_10002974_pt1 | contig 14999 bp, 13 predicted proteins | sample Coa_R1_FD_66443 | JGI IMG/M metagenome (GOLD analysis project Ga0070735, IMG submission 66443) | Surface soil microbial communities from Centralia Pennsylvania, which are recovering from an underground coalmine fire - Coalmine... | ecosystem: Environmental > Terrestrial > Soil > Unclassified ... | reverse complement strand
TCGCGTACCAGCGGCCAGTAGTTCGGTGGAGGAACGATGACACCTCCGGCACCCTGGACCGGCTCGGCGATGAACGCGGCAACCGTATCCGGGCCCTGAAACACGATCTCGCGCTCGAGCAGCTCGGCACAGATTCGGCCCAGCTGTTCGGGATCCTGGGTGTAGGGGTTGCGATACAGCCAGGGCGTGTCGACGTGGAAGCACCCCGGGAGCAGCGGCTCGTACGCGCGGCGAAACGGTGTATTCCCGTTGACGCTCGCGCCGCCGAAATGCACGCCGTGATAGCCCTGGCGGAGCGAGATGAACTTGGTGCGGTCACGCTGACCGACGACTTTCCAGTACTGGCGCGCGAGCTTCAGAGCGCTGTCGACGGCATCCGAGCCGCCGCTGCTGAAGTGCACGGCGCCGACACCGTCGACTTCCATGAGCTTGACCAGGCGTTGCGACAGCTCGATGGCGCGTGGATGGCTGGCGCCGCGAAAGGTGTTGTAGAAGGGCAGCTCGTCGAGTTGCGCGACGATGGCATCGCGGATTTCCTTGCGCCCGAAGCCGAGGTTCGCGCACCACAACCCCCCGACGGCGTCGACCAGCCGATGCCCGTCGACATCCCAGATCCAGCTGCCATCGCCGCGCGCGATGATATCGGGCGGGGTCTCGCGCGCCGTCGCGGGATTCGTCATCGGGTGGAGGAGGTGTCGGGCGTTTTCCGCCTTTAATTCTTTGATCGAGAGCTTATGCATGGCGCTGAGTTTATGCCGCCGCGGCCCGTAAAACATCCGGCCACCGCCCTATGTTAAGCGAGGCGCAATCTGCGATACGCAATGCGCTAGGGTGCGGTGAGCGGCCGCGCTTACAGTGCGAAGGCCAGGTACGCCACCGATGCGCTCACGAGCTGCGAAAGCACCCCTACGCCGATGACCGTTGAACGGGGGAAGGAAGCCGCCTACAGGGTGCGCTTCAGCGGCGCTGCACCCAGAAACGATACATGCCGGTGAACGTATCCGGATGCTCGGCCTCGAAAGCGGACCAGTTACGCAGATCGGTGCACGTGGGGTCTTCGCCGAAACGTGCTCGGTATTGATTCAGCACCTGCGGCTCCAGCTCGAAGCCGATGAGGCGCAGGCCCGCATCATTCACAAAAGTCCCGATCTCCTGCAGCGTCAGCTGCCGCTCCTGGACGTTGAACGCCAGGTCGCGACAATCGCTCATCGAATAGAACGCCCGGCTCCTGCTCAACGCGCGCACCTCGGCGGGCGCCTGTTCCGACAGCGCCTCCTGGCGGAAGCGACGGATGCCCTCCGGGGTGGCCGCGTGGCCGCCTGCCGCAATGAATTCGCGCGCCTGCCTCACGACGCGGCGCGCCGCAGCGCTGTAGAGCCCGAGACACATGAATCCGCCGGGCCGCAATAGCGACAGCAGCGTGCGCCATCCCAGGAAGGGGTCGGCCAGGTGATGCAGTACGCCGATCGCCCCGATGACGTCGAACGTGCGTCCGAGAGATCCGAGCTCGAGAAGGTCGGCCTGCGCGTATTCGATGTTCCCGAGGCGCAGCTCCTGCGTCTTTCTTCTGGCGTAGCTCAGGCTCCCCAGACTCAGGTCGATGGCCAGCAGGCGCGCTCCGCGAAACTGCCGGGCGACGAAGATCGCATCACTGCCGGTGCCACAGCCGGCGACCAGGACCTCCGGGGCGCGATCGTCGGGCAAAGGCGTGAACTGCGCTGCGGGCAGGAGGCGAGGCAATCCCTCGTTGAAACGCGGCGGGTCTTCACGCAGGTGCATGGCGGTCCAGCGGGGGTAGGGGCTCTCCTCGTATTGTTCACGCACCGCCCTCGAGACCTGATCGGTGATCGGAGTCAGGCAGCGGATGTCGGCGCGCAGCGCCTGCTCCTCGAGCGGTTCGCGGATCTGCTGCCGCAGAACCTCCTCCACCGGGGCCGGATACGTCCGGCCCAGCAAGCGATCGGCTCCCTTTAAGAGGTGAAGCGGAGAGTAGGCGGCCACCGCGAGCAGCATCAGCGCAGGTACGGCTTCCCCGGCATCCAGCCGCTCGAGCAGCTTCGCGCGACAGGCGGCCGCCGCGAGCGCCTCGTCCCCGGGACAATCGAACACGTACTCATTGAGATAGCACTGCCGCGCGAGCGCCGCGTAAAAGCTCAGCGCCGCGAGGTCCGCAGGATCGGGCGTGCGACTCGCCGCGACCTCGAGCAATGCAAGGCGTGTGCAGGTGAGGAAGCGTTCGACCTCGATCGAGTCGAGGGGCACCGCGGCGAGCAATGCAGTGAGGAGCGAGTCGGCGGCCAGCGCCGCGAGGCCGTCAGGCCCGAAGAGATCGGCCCGCGAGGGGCGCGCGGGCCACGATGCATTCGCCCGGGCGATGCAGGCCGCCATCGGCTCATCCAGCCTGATGAGCTCGAGCGCCGGGCGACAAAGCTCATGGGGCATCGCCCAGGCTTCGGTGATTGCCCGGAAAAGCTCGGCGCGCACCAGCGGATCGCGGGCGGTGAAGCGCGCGCGCGCCGCGCAGGCTGCAAATGCTCCCTTCGTGGTCGGATTCGATGCGCGCTGACGCGCGAGCGCCAGCAGATGCGCCGCTTCCGTGTAGCCGCCGCGGTGTTGCAGCAGCATGGCGAGGTTGTACAGGCCCTCGGCGGATTGCGGATCGAGGGCGCAGGCGCGGCGCAGGCTCGCCTCCGCGCCCTCGAGATTTCCGAGCCCGTTGAGTACGACACCGAGCATGCGGTGCGCCGGGGCATGGTCGGGCTGAAACTCGACCGCCCGCGACAGGCTGGCCGCGGCTTCGTAGGGCCGCCCCTGCATCACTTCGAGCACCCCCAGGTTGAAATGGCCCTCGGCGTGGCGCGGATCGATGGTGACCGCGTGCTGGTAGCTCTGCCTCGCTTCGCCGACGTGCCCGAGACCGAGCAGCGCATTGGCCATCCCGATGAAGGCATCGGCGAACTGCGGTGTGAGGTCGATGGTCGCGCGGTAATTGCGCACCGACTGCGTGAGCTCACCGGCGCGGTAGTTGAGATTGCCCAGATTGAAGTGGGCCGCCGCAGAGCGGGGGTCGGAGGCGATCGCGTTCTGGTAGGCGCTGCGAGCCTCGGCGATCCTGGCGCTCGCCTGCAGGAGGTTGCCGCGACTCAGATGCGCGGCCGCCGATTGCGGGTCGGCGCGCACGGCAGCATCGTAGCGAGCCATGGCTTCTGCGAGCCGGCCCGCTTTCCTGAGCGCATCGCCTTCTTCGATCATCGAGGCGACGGAGCTTTGCCTGTCTGTCATTGGCCGGCCTGATAACATGTGCCGCAGGGGGAGGCAACCGGTGAATACGAGTGAGCTTGACGCTCGCGGTGGCGTTCGCTACGACGGCGGGGCGATGGCATTCCACTGGATCATGGTGGTACTGGTAGTCGTCGTGGGCGTGCTGGGGCTACTGCACGACTCCTGGCCCAAGGCGACGCAGGCCTGGTGGATCAACCTGCACGCGCTCATCGGGCTGCTCGTTTGGGCGCTGCTGATGGCGCGCTTCGGGTGGCGTCGCAGGCACCCGCCGCCCGAGCTGCCGGCGTCGGCAGGCACGCTCGCACGAGGGCTATCCACGCCGGTGCATCTGGCGCTTTATCTGCTGCTGTTCGCGACCCCGATCCTCGGCATCGTGACTTTCATCTGGCACGGGCGGGCGTTCGACTTCGGCCTCTTCAAGGTGGATTTCGGCGTCGCGAAGAACTCCGCGATCTTCCACCCGACCGAGGATATTCACGGCTATCTGGCCTATACGCTGTTCGCGCTCATCGGCCTGCACCTCTGCGCCGCGCTGTGGCACCAGTTCGTGCGGCGCGACGGGTTGCTGTCGCGCATGTGGCCGGCCGGAAGAGGCGAGGCCTCGTCAGGCCGTCCTCGGCCCTGACCTGATCACCATGTACATCATCAGCAGCATGGCCGCGAGCACGCCGGCGGCTGCGACGCCCACATAAGGACCGATGGTCGCCGCCGGCACCACGCCGCCGTAGAGCAACAGCAGTCCCACCGATACCCCGAAGGTGGCGGCTTGATGGAGGATGAACTGCACCCACGCCACGGTTTTGCCCGGCTGAGCCAGCCACAGCTTGTGGATGATTCCGTAGAAGAAGGAGACGGCGAAGCCAATCAGCAGAATGTGCGCGTGCGCGACAAATTCCGCATGATTCTCGGTCGCCGCCATGTACATGCCGACGCACATGCCGGCCACGGCGTAACCCAGCGCCCAGATCAGATATTTGCGGTCGAAGCTCATGGGTACCCCTCGTTGCTCTTGTTCGAGTTGTGCGACGAGGCAGGTTATCAGGATTGTGGCGCCGCGGGAGAGGGCGGCGTCGGCCAGGGAGCATCGGGTTTGCCGCCGAAGATGGCTGCCGGTGCGGCGTGCTCGAGTGTCCAGTCCTTTTGCCCGATCTCGCTCTCGAGCTGGCCAGGCGCCCAACCGGCGTGGCCGACGAAGATCCGCAGTCCCTCCATGGGCTTCTCGCGGCGCAGGAGCTCGAGCAGCAGCTCGCGGTCCGCACTCAGGTAGACGCCCTGACAGGTCCGGATCGCATGCCGCGGCGGCGCGTTGGCGCGAACGAGGTACCAGACCGAGCCCATGTCGATGGGCCCACCGAAGTAGACCTTGTCGTGCAGCCGCGCGAGACTCTTGAGATCCGGAAAGAGCTGCGCCACGGAGACCGGTGTTGGCCGGTTGATGATCACTCCGACGGGCGCGGGGCCGAGGTTATTCATGACCAACACGACGGAGTCGGCGAAGTTGGGGTCGGGTAGCCGGGCGCGCGCCACCAGCAGGATCGCAGTCAGGGGCCTCTCCGGGGCGGCCGCGAGCGCCGCAGGAGGCAAGCTCGACTGCAGGAGGAGCGCGGCCAGGGCTGCCGCGCCGGCAGGGCGGAAGGCGGTTCTCACGGCTGCGATTCTAATCCCCGCGCGACCCTGCCGCGCTCGCGCCGCGGGTCGATGCCGGATATGCTCGGTCGATGATCGTGCGCGTGCGCTGGATCGCAATGCTCCTCGTGGCCGCCGCGGGCGTGGCGCAGGCGCAGGAGTACACCAAGCCTAAGGTGCGGGCGATCACCGCCTTCGTGCGCCTCGAGCGGCAGAGCGATACGCAGCAAATCGGGGCCGCGCTCAAGGTGCTGCGCGATGCAAAAGCGCAATTGGAGAGGCGCGGCTACGAGGTGCAGACCCTGCGCATCGTCACGCAGCCGCTGGCGCAGCTGGTAGAGGGTTTGGGTGACAGCGAGGCGCTCGCGTACCTGACGAAGCTGGATGAGACGGCGGACAAGGAGGGCTTCATCGCAAATGTCGGCCCCGCGATGCTGCGCGATGGCGACGACCCACGCACGATGCGGCTGCTCGAGCGCGCGCTCGTTTCCCTGCAGCACACCAACGCCAGCTCGATCATCGCCGCCGACGATGGCATCCACTGGAAGGTGATCCGTGAGACCGCCGCCCTGGTGCACTATCTTTCGCAGATGAGTCCCCATGGACAGGGCAATTTCAACTTCTCGGCAGCGGCGATGCTCAAGCCCTACGGCCCGTTCTACCCGGGCGCCTGGCACCTCGGTGACGGGCGGCGGCTATCGATCGGCTTTCAGGGCGCGAGCGTGGTGCAGGAAGTTTTCGCGCGCACGCGCGGAGATTTCGCCGGGTCGGTCGCCGAGCTGACCAGGCAGCTCACGGTGCACGCGAAGGTCGCCGAGTCGGTTGGAGCCGCGGTGGCTGCCGCGAATAGCTGGACCTTCATGGGCGTGGATCCGACGCCCGCTCCCTTGGGAGATGTCTCCATCGCGGATGCCATCGAGACCTATACCGGCGCGCGCTTCGGATCGAGCGGCACGCTGACGGCGGCGCTCATCATCACTACTGCCGTCAGGAGCGTCCCGGTCCGGCAGATCGGCTACTCGGGCCTCATGGTGCCGGTCCTGGAGGACAAGCGCCTGGCGCAGCGCTGGGCGGAAGGTGCGATCAATACCGACTCTCTGTTGGCTTACTCCGCCGTCTGCGGCACTGGCCTCGATACGGTTCCCTATCCCGGGGACATCAGCGAGGCGCAGCTCGCGCGCATCCTGGGAGATGTGGCGGCTCTCGCCTGGAAGTGGCACAAGCCATTGTCAGCGCGGCTGCTGCCGGTCAAGGGAGCCCGCCCCGGTGACCGGACGAATTTCAGCAGCCAGTATCTCTTCAACACCGCCGTGCGCGAGCTGCCCTGAGCTTTTTGCCGTCGGGCGCCGCAAGAGCCGTTCGCCTGGAGGCGCGCGTGAGATGTTCCGGCTGGCCTTGGTTAGAAGAATGTCTAACTCGCTGCAACAGCGCGCCTGCAATCAAGCACTTACCCGAGTGGCTTCGATGCGCATCTAACGATGCCGCGGCGGACCTTCATGCGCGCGCACCCCGCCCCCAGCACCTCGCCGACGCCCGCGCGGGTGCAAGGGATTGCTATGCTCGCACCCGCGCAGCCCGGTGCGGCTGCCTGAAGGCCGTACATCATGGCGAAGATTCCCGCAGGCGTTGGTCCGAAGTACCCGCACGTGGTGGTACTCGTGGGCGCCACCGGCGACCTGGCACGGCGCAAGCTCCTCCCCGGACTGTTTCACCTCTCGAGCTCCGGATTCATCCCCGACTACCGGATCATCGGGGTCTCACTCGACGATCTCACCGAGGATGGCTTTCGCGAATTTGCGCGCTCCGCGCTCACGGAATTCTCCTCCCGCAGGATCTCGGAGGAGGCCTGGCAGGGCTTCGCCGCAAAGCTCGGCTACGTGCCGCTGCCTGCGGGCGCGGCGGCGCTGCGCGCCGCGGTCGACAAGGCCGAGAAGGATCTGGGCGCAGCCGAAATCCGCCGCCTGCACTACCTGAGCGTGCCGCCGAACGCGGCGCTTTCGGCGGTCCGCATGCTCGGGGAGGCGCGGCTGGTCGAGCGCGCGCGTGTGGTGATGGAGAAGCCCTTCGGCGTCGATCTGAAGAGCGCCGTGCAGCTGAACCGCAGTCTCCACGAGGTCTTCAGGGAGGAGCAGATCTTTCGCATCGATCATTTTCTCGGCAAGGAGCCCGCGCAGAACATCCTCGCCTTTCGTTTCGCCAATGGCCTGTTCGAGCCCATCTGGAATCGCAACTTCATCGACCACGTGCAGATCGACGTGCCGGAGACGCTGGATCTCGGCAAGCGGGTCGCGTTCTACGAGACCATCGGCGCGTACCGCGACATGGTGGTGACGCATCTGTTCCAGATTCTCGGCTTCATGGCGATGGAGCCTCCGACTGCGCTCGAGCCGGCTGCCATCAGCGAGGAGAAGAACAAGGTCTTCCGCAGCATGCTGCCCATCAGGCCGACCGACGTCGTGCGCGGCCAGTTCAGTGGCTACCGCACCGAGGCGGGAGTCGATCCCGAGTCGGATACCGAGACTTTCATAGCACTGAAGTGCTCGATCGATAACTGGCGGTGGGCCGGCGTGCCGTTCTACCTGCGCACCGGCAAGCGCCTCGCCGAGGGTCAGCGCATCATCTCCATCGCTTTCCGCGAACCCCCGCGCAGCATGTTCCCGGGAGACTCCGGTGTCGGCGCACAGGGGCCGGATCACCTCACCTTCGATCTCGCCGATGCATCGAAGATGTCTCTCTCGTTCTATGGCAAACGTCCGGGCCCCGGCATGCGGCTCGACAAGCTCAGCCTGCAGTTCGCGATGCACGACACCAAACTGGTCGGCGACGTGCTGGAGGCCTACGAGCGGCTGATCCTCGATGCCATGCGTGGCGATCACACGCTCTTCACCAGCGCGGTTGGCATCGAGCGGCTGTGGGAAGTGTCGATGCCGCTGCTCGAGGCGCCCCCACCCGTGCGCCCGTATGCGCCGGGGTCCTGGGGACCCAACGCCATCCACCAGCTGATCGCGCCTTACACCTGGCGTCTGCCCTTCGAGCGCGCCTGGCGTGATCCGAATGTGGTAGGGGCCTGAAGGCGAGGGCGGCTCAGTCGTCCTCCAGGTCCGGCACCTGCGCCTCGACCTGCCCGGCGATGGCGGCGGGGTCGGCGCGCGAAAGCTTCTCGGAATGATGCTCTTCCGAGGATGGGATGCAGCTCCTGCCCGAGAGGATCAGCACCGCGACCCAGAGATACACGATGATCCTGATCCAGCGTGGGAAACGCCGGAAGAATGTCCATCCGGACTGCAGCGTCCAGCCGAGCACCTGAAACAGAAAACGGATCTTCTGCCCCGGCTCCTGCCGCGGAAATTCCGGCAGTCCCGGTGCGGCCGGGGGCGGCTCGCCCCCTTTCGGGCCTCGGCCCCCGGTCCTCGGCGGGGCGGGTCGGGTCGGCGTGGGGGACTTCGGCGCCGGCGCCTGGCCCGAGACCACGCGCCGGGCCAGCCCTTCGAGGGCGGCGTTCGACCGGCCACCGGGCACGCGGGTCCACTGCACCGCGAGGAACTTCTCTGGAACGCGTGCGCCGGCTTCGCTCGTGTCGTCGATGATCACCGGCAGCAGGAACAGGTGATCGTCCGCCATGTCGAGGGTGCGCTCGACGGCGAGGCGCCATTCTCTGCGAAAATACCCTTCGGGGCGGGCCGCGGTCTGCGCCGAGATGACCGGCATGAAGAAATCGCAGGCGCGGATCTGACGGCGGATCTTCTGGTCCCAGGCGTCCCCGCCATCGAGCGCGCTTTCGTCGTACCACACCTCGACCCCGAGGCCCTGGAGGGCTTCGCGGATGCTGCGCGCGGCCGGCCGGTCCTCGGTGGCATAACTGAGGAATACCGTGGGCGGCGGGCGCGCAGTGTTCTCAGGGGCGGCGTCGGTCATGATGGCGCAAGCACAAGTCTGGCCGGCAAGGTTAGGATATTTGGGTCCCGAAAGTCATCGTGATGCAAGCAACCACAGCAAGCGGCGCTTCTGACCCGCAGCCGGCACCGGTCGTGACGGTGGCGGGCCTGCGCAAGACCTACGCCAACGGTCTGACCGCGCTCAGGGACATCGACCTCACCATCCACCGCGGGGAGATCTTCGCGCTGCTCGGCCCCAACGGCGCCGGCAAGACCACGCTCATCAACATCATCTGCGGCATCGTGACTCCGAGCGCCGGCACCGTGCTGGCCGATGGTCACGACATCGTGCGCGACTTTCGCGCGGCGCGCAGCCGCATCGGGTTGGTGCCGCAGGAGCTGCACACCGACGCCTTCGAGAGCGTGATCGCCACGGTCAGCTTCAGCCGCGGGCTCTTCGGCCGCGCGCCCGATCCCGCCTTCTGCGAGCGCGTGCTGCGCGATCTGTCGCTGTGGGACCGCAGGGACGCCAAGATCATGACGCTCTCGGGCGGCATGAAGCGGCGCGTCATGATCGCCAAGGCCCTGTCGCACGAGCCGCAGATCCTGTTTCTCGATGAGCCGACCGCCGGGGTCGACGTCGAGCTGCGCCGCGAGATGTGGCAGGTGGTGCGGCGGCTGCGCGACAGCGGCGTCACCATCATTCTCACCACGCACTACATCGAGGAAGCCGAGCAGATGGCCGACCGCATCGGCGTGATCCACAAGGGAGAGCTGATCGTAGTCGAGGAGAAGGCCGTGCTCATGCGCAAGCTCGGCAAGAAGCAGCTGACCCTCAACCTGCCGCGGCCGCTCGCGCAGATCCCGGCAGCGCTCGCGGACTATGCGCTCGAGCTCAAAGACCAGGGACATACCCTGGTGTTCACCTTCGATGCCCACAGCCGCGAGACCGGGATCCCCACGCTCCTCAAGCGCTTGAGCGAGCTCAGCATCGAGGTGAGCGACCTGCACTCGAGCGAGAGCTCGCTCGAGGACATCTTCGTCGACCTGGTGAGCGAGCGGCCATGAACGTGTATGCGATCCGCGCGATCTATCGATTCGAGATGGCGCGCACTTTCCGCACGCTCATGCAGAGCATCGCCGCTCCCGTGCTGTCGACGGCGCTGTACTTCGTGGTCTTTGGCGCCGCGATCGGCGCGCGCATGGGCAAGGTGGATGGCGTCGGCTACGGCTCCTTCATCGTGCCGGGACTCATCATGCTGTCGATCCTCACCGAGAGCGTCGGCAACGCCTCCTTCGGCATCTATCTGCCGAAGTGGTCCGGCACCATCTTCGAGCTGCTCTCGGCGCCTGTCTCGTATGTGGAGGTGCTCATCGGTTATGTGGGTGCGGCGGCCACCAAGTCGGTGATGCTCGGGATTCTCATATTGGCGACGGCGCGGGTGTTCGTGCCTTACGAGATCCTGCACCCGGTGTGGATGGCGGCCTTTCTCATCCTCACCGCGCTGAGCTTCAGTCTCTTTGGCTTCATCCTCGGGGTGTGGGCGGGGAGCTTCGAGCAGCTGCAGGTCGTGCCGCTCATGATCCTGACGCCGCTCACCTTTCTCGGGGGCGCCTTCTACTCCATCAGCATGCTGCCGCCGGTGTGGCAGAAGATCACGCTGTTCAATCCCGTGGTCTACCTGATCAGCGGCTTCCGCTGGAGCTTCTTCGGCGCCTCCGACGTGAACGTGGTGGCGAGCGCCGCCGCGATCCTGGCCTTTCTTGCGCTGTGCGTGGCCGTGGTGAGCTGGATCTTCCGGACCGGCTACAAGCTCAAGAGCTAACGGATATCCTCGAAGCGCACGTTCTGCAGCCGATAGGACTTCCAGTCCCGGTAATCGAAGTGCCACCACTCGAATTCATACACCGTGAAGCCCTCGGCTTCCATGTGCCGGCGCAGCAGGTCACGCGCCGCGCGCTGCGCGGCGGTGCCGCCGGTGTAGGCGGGATAGGCGCGCTCGGTGGTCTCGTCGTAGAGACTCGGCATCGCGACCTCGCGCCCGCTCTTGAGCTCGTAGAGCGTCAGATCGACGGCGCAGCCTCGGTTGTGGCGCGACCCCTGCGCCGGGTCGGCGACGAAGCGGTGCAGGTCCGGCGGCACCGCGTCCCAGAAGAGCCTCGTCACATACCAGGGCCGGTAGGCATCGTGCACCAGGAGCCCGTAGCCGGCGGCGGCGAGCGAGCGCTGAACGCGCACCAGGGCCTCGGCCGCCGGGCGCTGCAGGAAGGCACGCGCCTGAGTGTAAATCGGCGTGCCGAGCAGATTGCGCGCTGAGGCATAGCGGATGTCGAGCCGGATGGTCGGATCGAGAGAAGTCAGCTCGACGAGATCGGGTGCGCGGAACTCCCCGCTCTCCGCGGGCGGCGTGGCGGCGAGCGCCGCGGGCAGGAGGTCGGCGACCGGCCGCACCGGCGTGACGTGATAGACGCCGTCCGCCGTTGCAGCGGGCTGTCCATGGTGTGCAGCCGCCGCGCAGCCGGCGAGCGCGAGCGCACACAGCCAGGGAGCGGCGCGCCTCATTCGTGGTCCGCGTACGCTTTGATCAGGTCGTTGAGGAAGTCCCGCCCCACGTAGATCGCGCGCACGCTGCGGCGCTCATTGAGCCCGTGCACACCGTTGCCGTCGGGATCGCCCCAGAAGCCGGGCACTCCATAGACCGGAATGCCGATCGCTTCGAGATAGATGCCATCGGTTGCGCCCGTCGACATGGTGGGCACGAGCGGCACACCGGGGAAGTAGCGCGCCACCAGTTTTTCGGCCGGCTTCATGATCTTCGGATCGAGGGGGGGCGGCTGGGCAATTGGCCCTCTCGGGTGATCGGCGGTCACCGTGATGCGCGGATCGGCGATCGCGGCCACGAGCGCCGCGCGCGTTCCGTCCACGGTCTCGCCGGGGAAGATGCGGCAGTTGACGTTGGCCGTGGCACGCTGCGGCAGCGCATTTTCCGCATGCCCACCCGAGAGCAGCGTCGCCACACAGGTGGTGCGCAGCATGCTGTGGTAGCTGCGATCGCGGGAAACGATCGCCTCGGCTTGCCGGTCGTCGGGGTTCTTCGCGAGGCTCATCATCGCATGCCCGAGCTCATCGTCGCGCGCCGCCCCGGCCCTGGCAAAAAACGCGCGTGTGGTATCGGTGAATTTCAACGGGAACTCGTGGTCGCGCACCTTCACCAGCGCCTCGGCGAGCTCGTAGATCGCGTTGTCGCGCACCGGTGTCGAGCTGTGGCCGCCCGGGTTGGTGGCCTCGAGCCGGTAGTTCTGGGACGCCTTCTCGCCGACCTGCATCGACTCGACGAGGAGCTTGCCGTGACCGTCGGTGCGGCCGCCGCCTCCCTCATTCAGCGCGAAGGCCGCGGAGACCAGCTCCGGCCTGGTTTGCGCCAGCCAGTTGGCGCCGTTGAAAGCGCCGGTCGTCTCCTCGCCGCAGGTGAGCGCCATCTTGATGGTGCGCTTAGGCCGGTAGCCCTGCTGCCTGAAGCGCATCAGGGCGTCGACCCAGGTCGCATCCATGCCCTTCATGTCGGCGGTGCCGCGCCCGTAGAAGTAGCCGTTCTCCTCGATCAGCGTGAAAGGGTCGCGCGTCCAGTCGGCACGCTTCGCCTCGACCACGTCGAGATGCCCGAGCAGCAGCATGGGTTTTGCGGTCTTCGAGCTTCCCTCGAGCACTGCGACCACGCCCCCTTCCCTGGGATGGTCGGGTACCGAGAAAAGCGTGATGTCGCGGTCGCGGAAGCCTGCCGAGCGCAGATGCCCCGCGATGCGCTCGGCGAGCAGTGTGCAGCTGCCGTCCGAGAGCTCGGTGTTGGTCTCGACCATCTCCTTGAAGAGAGCACGGAACGCCACCTGGTCCGCTCGCAGCGGCCCCATCGGGGGCTCCTGCGCGGCTGCCGCCGTCTGCAGCAGCCACAGCAGCGTCAGTGTCGCGGGGACTCGCATCGACATGGTGTGAACCTCTCAGCCTGCCGGGCCGCGCGCTACTGTACCGGATCGGGGGACGGTATTTTCATCTCCGCGGTGAGCGGACGGATCAGCTCTCTCACGGGCGCCCCTTCCAGGTTGGCCATGATTGCCAGCGCGAAACGCGACTCGGGGACGATGAAGAGCACCGTGCTCGTGCCGGGCTGTCCGCCGGTATGGATCAGGAATCTTCCGCCCTGGCGCACCTCGAAGCCGAGGCCGTAGCTTTCCTTGCCGCTCACCGCGGTCGCACTCCACATCTGTGCGCGCGTGGCGGGCTTCACCAGCTTGTCATCGAGCAGCGCCTGTGCGAAACGCACCAGGTCCTCGGCGCTCGAGACGTAGCCGCCACCGGGAATCTTGTAGCTCGAGTCCATGAGACTCGCATTGCGTATCTGACCGTCGATCTTCTGATAGCCGCGGGCGCGGTGCGCGACGATGGCGAAGGCATCGTCGACGAAGGTATGGGTCATTCCGGCGGGCCGCAGCACGTGCGCGGCGACGTAGTCCTCAAAGCGCTCACCCGCCGCGCCCTCGATCGCGCAGCCCGCCACGGTGTAGCCATAAGTGCTGTACTGGTAGCCGGTCCCCGGGCGGAAGAGCAGGGGGTCGGCCGCGAAGATCGCGAGTCCATCGGCCATGAAGCGGTAGTGGCGCGTGTTCTCCATCTCGCCGGGGTTGTAGTGACGGATCCCCGAGGTATGGGAGAGGAGCTCGCGCGTCGTGATCGGCCATTGCTTGGGCGGAAAGGGCGCGCAGTAGCTCTGCACCGGCGCATCCAGATCGAGCTTGCCCGACTCGACCAGGGTCATCGCGGCCACGGCCGTGATCGGCTTGGCGATGGAGGCGGTGCGGATGAGAGTCTCGCGTGTCGCCGGAATGGCGTTCTCGAGATCGGCGATACCGAAGGCCCCGGAGTACACGATCCGATCGCCGCTCGACACCGCGACGGTAATCGCGGGTATCTGCTGTTTCGCTGCCGCGTCCCTGACGATCGCATCGAGTCGCGCATCGAGCGAGGCGGTCGGCGCGACCTGCGCGGCGGCGAGCCTGCCTGCCGTGAGCAGAAACAGCGCGGCCCATGCCGCGCCCGGCACACAGTTGCCTCTGGTTGGGCACCCTGAAGTCATGGCTTGCCTCGCGATCTCCGAGCCCGCCCGGTGGGCCTTCGATATTATCGCGGAATGATCGCACTCAACCCCGCCGACATTCTGCGGCTACTGAGGCCGGCTGACACCGTGGCGCTGGTCGAGGCCGCGGCGCTTGCCGCGGGCGACCCCGAGTGCGTCGTGCCCGCGCGGCAGCATATCCGCTGGCCGGGCGGCACCTTGCTGACCATGCCGGCGATCGCACCGGATGTCATGTCGGTCAAGCTGGTTTCGGTGGTGCCGGGCAACACGGCACGAGAGCTCCCCGTGACCAACGGACTGCTGGTGCTGAGCGATGCCCGGACCGGGCTGCCGCTCGCGCTCCTCAACGCCGCGGCGCTCACCGCGGTGAGGACCGGGGCGGTGGGCGCGCTCGGGGTGAAGTACCTGAGCCCGGCGGACACCTCATCGCTCGGGGTGGTCGGCACGGGCGTTCAGGGAAGCTGGGTCGCGATTTCGGCGTGCGCCGTGCGGCCGGTTCGCACGGTGTTCGCCGTGCGTCGCAACGCTGCGAGTTTCGCGGCCTTTGAGAAAGCGCTCGCCGAGCACGCGGCGGGAGTGCACGTGGTCGCCTGTGCGAATGCCGCCGAGCTCCTCTCGCGCACCGGACTGATCGTGACGGCAACCACCTCGGCCGTGCCGGTGCTGCCTGACGAAGCTCCCTTGCTCGAGGGCCGGCACTTCATCGCGATCGGCTCCTACGAGCGGCACATGCGCGAGCTTCCCGACAGCGTGTTTCGCCTGTCCGGGCATCTGGTGCTCGACTCGGAGTTTGCGCGTCATGAGGTCGGTGAGGCGGTCGAGCCGGTGGAGCAGGGCATCCTCACCGAGGCGAGCGTGCTCACCATCGGCGACCTCGTGGCCGTACGGCGCACCCTCGACATCACTCGCACGACCGTCTACAAGTCGGCCGGCATGGCACTGTTCGATCTCTACGTCGCACGCGCGCTCCATGAAGCAGCGCGGCAGCGCGGCGTGGGACAGGAGGTCAGCTTATGACTCGTGCACTGGTCACCGGGGCTTCCGGCGGAATCGGCGCAGCGATCGCCCGATCGCTCGCTGCCCGCGG
>Ga0070735_10002973_pt1 | contig 15000 bp, 11 predicted proteins | sample Coa_R1_FD_66443 | JGI IMG/M metagenome (GOLD analysis project Ga0070735, IMG submission 66443) | Surface soil microbial communities from Centralia Pennsylvania, which are recovering from an underground coalmine fire - Coalmine... | ecosystem: Environmental > Terrestrial > Soil > Unclassified ... | reverse complement strand
GCGGGCAGGACGTGAGGTGGCCACCGCCGCCGCCGGCGACCTGAAGCGCGTCCACCTCGAGCTCGGCGGCAAGGCCCCGGTCATCGTGTTCGACGACGCGGACGTGGCCCGGGCGGCCGAGGGGATCGCCGTGGCGGGCTTCTTCAACGCAGGGCAGGACTGCACGGCCGCCACCCGGGTGCTCGCCGGCCCGCGCGTGGCCGACGACTTCGCGGCCGCACTGGTCGAGCAGGCCGGCCACCAGACCGTGGGCGGTCCGGACGTGGAGGATGCGGACTACGGCCCTCTCAACAACCCGGGTCAACTTGCCCGCGTGAGGTCGTACGTCGACGCGTTGCCCGACCACGCGCAGGTGCGCGCCGGTGGCCACCAGGTGGCCGGGCGTGGCTATTTCTTCGAGCCGACCGTCGTGAGCGACGTCCGCCAGGATGACGCCATCGTCCAGGAGGAGGTCTTCGGGCCGGTCATCACCGTCCAGCGATTCGGTGACGAGGACGAAGCGCTGCGGTGGGCGAACGGTGTCGAGTACGGCCTCGCCTCCTCGGTGTGGACCAAGGACCACGGGCGGGCCATGCGCATGGCCAAGAGCCTCGACTTCGGGTGCGTGTGGATCAACACGCACATCCCCCTGGTGGCGGAGATGCCGCACGGGGGATTCAAGCACTCCGGCTACGGCAAGGACCTGTCGGTCTACGGGTTCGAGGACTACACGCGCATCAAGCACGTCATGTCCGCGCTCGACTCCTGACGGCGCGCCCCTCTCGCGCCGACGCCGCGACCTTTCAGGCTGCCGCCACGGCACGCTCCAGGATGTCGAGGCCCTCGGCCGCGAGGTGGTCCGGCATGACGAGCGGCGGCAGGAGGCGGATGACGTTGCCGTAGGTGCCGGCCGTGAGCACGACCATGCCCTCGGCGTGGCACGCGCTCGCCACCCGGAGCGCGGCGGCCTTGTCGGGCGTGCTGCCGTCCTCCCCCACGAATTCGATGGCCACCATGGCGCCCCGGCCTCGGGCTTCACCGATCATCGGGTGGGCGCTCGCCAGGGCTTGGAGGCGCGTGGACATGAGGGCGCCGAGCCGCCGGGCCCGCGCGAGCAGCCCGTCGGCTTCGATCGTGTCGATGGCGGCCAGGGCGGCCGCACACGACAGCGGGTTGCCGCCGAAGGTGGTGCCCAGGCCGCCGGGGTGGACGGTGTCCATGAGCTCGGCGCGGCCCGTCACCGCCGCGATCGGCAGTCCGCCTCCGAGGCTCTTCGCCGTCGTCACGATGTCGGGAACGACGCCTTCGTGCTCACACGCGAACCACATCCCCGTGCGTCCGAAACCGGTTTGCACCTCGTCCGCCACGAACACGACGCCGTTGGCCGAGCACCACTCGGCCAGGCCTCGCAGCCACCCCGTCTCGGGAACGACGAAGCCACCCTCGCCGGCGATCGGCTCGACGACGACGCACGCGATGGAGTGGGCGCCCACCGTCGTCTCGAGGAGATCGAGTGTCTCGTCGAGCCGCCCCCTCTTCCGGAAGGGATCCGAGTACGTGACGCGCACCACCTCACCCACGAAGGGCCCGAAGCCCTGCTTGTAGGGCATGGCCTTGCCCGTGAGGCTCATCGTCAGAAGGGTCCGGCCGTGGAAGCCGTGGTCGAACGCCACAACGGCTGGTCGCCCGGTGGCGTAACGGGCGACTTTCACGGCGTTCTCCACCGCCTCGGCGCCCGAGTTGACGAGGAAGGTCCGCTTGTCGTGCGTCCCCGGGGTGAGGGCGTTGAGCCGCTCGCACACCTCGAGGTAGCCCTCGTACGGCGTGACCTGGAAGCACGTGTGCGTGAAGCGGCGCGCCTGTTCGGTGACCGCCGCCACGACGCGCGGCGCGCTGTTGCCGACGTTCGTCACCGAGATCCCCGACCCGAAGTCGATGAGGCGGTTGCCGTCCACGTCCTCGAGGATCCCGCCGCCCGCGCGGGCCACGAAGACCGGAAGCGTCGTTCCCACCCCCGCGGGCACCGCCCGGGCCCGCCGTGCGGACAACGCCCGCGAACGCGGTCCGGGGATCTCGGTGACGAGGGTCCGTTCCTGAGGGACCGTGTCGGGAATGGTCGTCGACTCCATGGCCCGTCCTCCCCGTCCTTCGTGAACCCGGCCCGCGGGCGCGACGCGGGCGCCGGGTCGAAGCTTACGGGCGCGACTTCAGCGGGCGGCCGTCAGCAGCGGGTCATTCGAGCGGGGAGCCGGTCGGCGAGGCGAGATCAGCGCACCGGGGTCGTGAAGATGTCACTGCCGAAGGTGGCGGGGGCGCTCTGCGCGTAGCCCAAGCGAGCCAGGCCGAAGAGGTTCTCGATGGTCGCCAGGAGCGAGTAGTGGTTGTACCCGGTCGCCGACACCGTTCCGCCCTTCACGAACGGCGAGAGCAGCACGGCCCCCGTGCGACCGCCGCCGGGACCGGTGATGCCCGGCAGCGGTGAGTTCGGACCGGGCGTCTCGCCGCAGCAGGCGCTCGAGTCACCCGACGGGGGCCCGGCCGCCTCGTCGAACACCACGGCCAGCAAGCCGTCCTTCTTGTAGGCCGGGGACTGGGTGATGAGCGGGACCCACGTCCGGAGGAAGGCGTCGGCGTCCCCGACGGCGCTCGTGGCGGGTGCGGTCTGGTTGGTGCACGGGTAGTCGTGCCCGTCGAGGCACAGGTTGGGGACGATGAACGACAGGTTCGGCGTGGTCCGCACCGCGTGCAGGTCCTTCGCCAGGCCATTGGACGTGCCGCTCGACGTGCCCAGTGAGACCACATGGGCTGCGCAGTACGCGGCGTTGTCGATGACCGAGTGGAAATAGACGAACGGGTCGTGACGGGTCGCATAGCCGTCACCGGCCACCGCGGATTGCGTCGGGTCCTGGCTGTCGAGCGCAGGGTGCCCGCAGGCCGCGGACTCGCGCGTGGGGATGTTCCCCATGTCCTGCATGTAGCCCTTCCAGGTGAGCCCCGCCGACGTGAGCTGGTTGCCGACCGTCGGTACCGAGATTGGGAACACGCAGCCCGTCCCCACCAGCTGGCCGGGCGGGACGACGACGCCGGTGCTCGCGAAGTCGGAGAAGATCGGGCAGTCGCCCTGGTTCTGGGGATTCGGCGCCTGGCCGCTCACCATGGCCACGTAGTTGTCGTTGCTCTCGTGGCCAATGCCGTAGTAGTTGGTGAGCAGCGCACCTTCCGACGGCAGCGTGCTCGCCAGGTAGGGGTCGGCCGACGGGTTCCCGAAGGTGGCGGTGTAGCCCTCGTTTTCGAGAACGATCACGAACACGTGGCGCACCGCGGGCGTCCTCGCCGCGCTCAACTTCGCCGCCGGGGCCCATGGCACGACAGCCGTCATCACGGCGCCGATCACCGCGGCCGCCAGGCCGACGCCCGCTTGTTTGCGTCCTCGTCGTGCCACGTCGTGCGGCAGGACCGCCGGCTGCGCGGATCGCGACCTCTGGTGGGACCGTCTCAACGTCCTCTCCTCGTTTTCGGTTTTCAGCGGCGGAGCCCGTCCAGGGCGATCCTCAGAGCCACCCGTCATCGGCGGCAACGCCCTTCAACGCGTTCCACGTGTCGCGGTCGGCCGGGGCCGGCACCGCCGCGGTGGAGATGGGCGTGCCCCCGGGCAGCGATGCCACGCAGCCCGCGGTCACGAATGGCGCGAGCTCGGGCAGCGACGGCACCGCCGGGTTGGGCCTGCCGAAGTGCAGCGCGGTGGCGAGGTTGCCCGGGTCGTTGGGCGACCGCGACGCATCGCGTTGGGTGAGCGGCTGGAGTCCCCACCGCCACTCGACGAGCTTGAGGACCGAGGTGTGGTCGAATCGCTGGTGCACCACGGTGGGGTGTGAGGGGTTCCCCTTGGTGAGCGGCGAGGCGATGATGCACGGCACGCGGAAGCCGGCGAGCACCCGGCCTGCGCTGTCGAGGTCGGTGTCGATACCGCTCGATGGGCTCGCGCCGATCGGGACCGCCGCGGTGATGCGCGGTGGGACGACGTGGTCGAAGAAGCCCCCCCACTCGTCGTAGTTCACGATGAACAGCGTTCGGTCCCACAGCGGCCCGGAGCTCAGCGCGTGGAAGATCTCGGACAGGAAGGCGTCACCGGCGCGGATGTCGGCGAGCGGGTGGTCGTCACCGGAGGTGCCGCTGCCCTCGTCCTCGAAGCGCGGGTCGACGAACGACACGTTGGGCAGGGTGCCGGCTGCTGCGTCGGCCAGGAACTGCGTGTAGTGCTCGGCGATCGACAGGTACTTCGTGCCCCAGAGGGCGAGGAACGGGACGTCGCTGAAGTAGTACCGCCCGGTGGGCCCGCCGGGTTGGTTGAGGCGGTCCCAGATCGTCGGCACCGTCGAAATGGTCGTGGTGTTGTCGAGACGGTCCGTCTGCGCCGCGTGCTGGAAGAAGCGGTTGGGGTAGGTCGGTCCCAGGATCGAGCAGAAATAGTGGTCGCACGTCGTGAAGTTGAGCGCCAGCTGGCTCATGAAGGGGCGGTCGGCCGCCGTGTAGTAGCTGACGGCATAGGAGTCGTTGGCGGGGTCGAGCAGGAAGCCGTTCACCTTGCCGCCGTTGTACTGAATGCGCCCACCCGGGTACGAGTGGTCGGGATCGTTGAACCCGCAGCCGTTCAGCTGCTTCTGGTGGTAGGTGGGGTGCAGCTTCCCCGACGGGTCAGCGTAGGAAAGACCCGCCTGCCGCCCGGCGGCGTTGGGCAGCCAGCCGAGGAAGTGGTCGAAGCTGCGGTTCTCCATCATGACGAGCACGACGTGGTCGAAGCCCGACGCCGCGGGAGACGGCAGTGGCGGCGTCAGCGCGGCCGACGCCAGGGACAGGCGTTGCCCCGCTCCGGGTTGCACGAGTCGCGAGCCCAGGAAGGCCGCGCCCGACGCGCTGAGCGCACCCTTGACGAATGCCCGACGGCTGACCGCCACCTAACCCGCCTTTCGCTTGGCTGTCCGCCCCGCCGACCAACCCACGCTGCGTCACGCGCACTGCTCAGGATGAGATGTGCACATGAACGACCGGTGACGGTTTGGCCACCTCCGGACGAACGGTTTGCGTCCCGGTACATCCACCCGGGTGTCCACCCGGTGTGATGTTCCTCCGAAAACAACGAAGGAACGGGCCCGAAATCACGCTCCGGAGGGTCGCCGGCTGGCGGCGGGCCGCCGGCGGTAGGGCTGGCGGTAGGGGGCCGGCGGTAGGGCTGGCGAGGGCCCTGCAAAGCCCAGGACGCCCTAGGTCCGCTCGTGCACCTCGTACGCGCACACGTGCGCGCCGTCCATCAGGTGGGCCACCCGCTCCACCCGGCCGGCCGGGAGTGCGTCGCGGATGAACGACAACTCGCTGGAGCACGCCTGACCGAAGCCGGTCGCCACCGACAAGATGGCGCAGTTGTGCTCGGTGATGCGCCAACCCCCGCCGGGCAGTTCCTCGACGTCGGCCAGGTACCCGTCCTCGTCGAGAATGCGCGTGAGCTCTTCCACCTGCTCCGCCAGCGACTTGTCGGCCAGGCGCTCGGTGGCGTCGCGCAGGCGGCGCCGGCGGCGCTGCTCGAACAGCTTGGACACCTCGTCGCTCTCCGGGCCGCCCAGGTAGCCGAGCAGTTCCGTCGTGAGGTCGCCGTAGCGCTTGGGGAACAGCATCTCCGCCGTGGTGGTCAGCTCGTAGCTGTGGGAGGGGCGGCCCCGCCCGTCCGGCTCGCGCCGGTGCGTCACCAGCCCGTCGCGGTCGAGGCGCAGGAGCTGTTGGCGTACCGCGGCCACCGTGATGCCGAGGAGCTCGGCGAGCTCGTGGGCGCGCAGGGCGCCCTGCCGCTTGAGTGCCACGAGGATGGCCCGTCGCGTCGTCGGCATCGTGGCCAGCGGCGGCTCGGGACGAACCGGCTGGTCACCTTGGGCCACTGCGGGGCTCACGGTGAGACGCGCGCTCACGGAAGGATCAGATGGACGTCGCCGAATTCGTGCCACAGGTACCCCTCGGCCAGCGCGGCGCGGTAGGACTCCTCGAGCAGCACCCTACCGGCGATCGCCTCCAGCATCGCGAGGTGCGACGCCTCGGGCTCGTGCCATCCGGTGAGCATCCCGTCGACAGAGGTGACCGGGCGCTCCGGCGTCACCACCGTCTCGGTCCACCCTTGTCCGGCGTGGACCTGCCCGCGCGCGTCGACGACGGTCTCGAGCGCCCGCACAACGGTGGTGCCGATGGCGACGACGCGTCCTCCTTCGCGGCGCGCGTCGTTGATGCGGTGCGCGGTGGTGGGCGGCACCCGGAAGTACTCGGGGTACGGGGGCTCGGTCACCTCGAGCGACGCCACGCCCGTGTGCAGGACGATCGGGACCACTTCGACGCCGCGTGCCACCAGCCGGGTGAGCACCTCCGGCGTGAACGGGCGGCCCGCGCTCGGCATCTCGGCGGAGCCCGGTTCGGTGGCGTACACGTTCTGGTAGGCGGAGATCGGCCAGCTGCCGTGCACGTACCCGTAGCGGATGGGCTTCCCGTGCACGGCGAGATACGTATGGAGCGCGTCCGGCGTCTGCAACGTGGCCACCCACAGCCGCACCCCACGGGCCGTCCGCGCGTAGGGCGCCAGCAGCTCGACGCGGCCGCCGCCGTCGAGCTCGACGACCTCGCCGGGTCTGGCACCGAACCAGGCGTCGTCGCCCTGGCGCAGCTCGACGGTCCACAGCCCGGCCGGCAGCTGGGTGGAGAGGTGCACGCCGAGGCGCCGTCCGGCGCCGTCCTCACCGGAGAGTGCGGCCGCCAGGGTTCCCGATGTGTTGATGACGATGATGTCGCCCGCGTCCACAAAGCGCGGCAGCTCCGAGAACGTCGTGTGCACGAGCACCGCGTCGTGGCGGTACGCCACGAGCATGCGCACCGCGTCACGCGTGATGCCGCGCGCCTCTGGCGGGACCGACGCCTCGAGCTCGCGGGGCAGTTCGAAGCTCGGCCGGCCAGAGGCGGCCCGCGAGCCAGCCGGGAGCGTCGTTTCGGCGGGGGAGAGCGGCGCGGCGAGCGTCATCGCGCCGCTCCTGCCGGTGTCAGGTCGACCTCCGATGCGCGGTACCGGGCGCTCGGCGGGCGTCCCTCGATGAGCGCCAGCAACGCCGGAACGACGGACTCGGGCAGCGGGCGGTCGGAGATGTCCTCCCCGGGGAACGCGTCCTGGTGCATCTGGGTGCGCATGTCGCCCGGGTCGACGGTGAGCACGCGCACGTCCGGCAGCTCGACGGCGAGGACCGCGCCGAGGTGGTCGAGCGCGGCTTTGGACGCGCCGTACCCGCCCCACCCTTCGTACGCCTCCACCGACGCATCAGAGGTCACGTCGAGGATCACCGGCTGCGGCGCTCGCCGGAGCAGGGGGAGCGCTCGCTGGACGAGGGCGAGCGGCGCGACCACGTTGACGTCCAGGACGTGACCGAGCGCGTCGAGCGGGTAGTCGGCGAGCCCCGGAAGCGGAGATGGCCCGAGGCTGCTCGCGTTGTTCACGAGGAGGTCGATGCCACCGAGGCGCTCGGCCGCGGCCACGAGATCCCTGCGGTGCCCGTCGTCGGCGACGTCGCCCGTGAGAGCGACGACCGACGCGCCGGGCTGGAGGTGCTCACGGACGAGTACTTCGGATTCGGCCAGGGCCTCGTGGCCCCGGGCGTCGATCACGAGCGACCAGCCCTGCTCGGCCAGGCCCACGGCGAGGGCTCGGCCCAGGCCCCGGGACGCTCCGGTTACCAGCGCGACCGCCATGGCGCACCTCCGTCCTGTCGGTAACCAATATAAAGATACTTTTCTGTATCTTTATTCCGCCAGCGGCCGATTACCAGGGATTTCAGTCGTGGGCCTGGGGGGCCACCACGGTGCGAAGGTGGTCGACGAGCTCATTCAGGGCGCCCCGGTCGACCTCGAGGCGCCGCCGGGGGCCGTCGCGCACCTCGGTCACGAGCCCCGCCTCCCGCAACAGCTTGACGTGGTTGGAGGCCGTCGGCTGGGCGATGCCGAAGCCGCGCGCCAGCTCGGTGACGGTGCGGGGAGCGATGGCGAGCTGGTCGACGATGGCGAGCCGGGTGGGATCGGCGAGCGTCTTCAGCCGGCGCGCCAGCGATTCGGATCGGGCGCGCGCGGAGAAGTCGGCGGTGTCGGGGCGCACGCCCACGAGCACCGTGCCGGGAAGGTCGAGGAGCACCCCTTTGTGGGTGAAGTACGCGGGCACGACGGCGAGCTCACCTGCAGGGGGGAGCCCGGCGACCAGTCGGTCGACGTTGCCGAAGTCGCAGCCGCCTCGCACGAGCTCCGACCACGGCTCGCCGCGCGTCAGACGGTCGCGCAGGGTCGCGCACGCCAGTTCGACGACGCGCCGTCCCGTGTCCCGCCACACCGGCCGCACCGCGCGCCACAGGTCGTCGAGGAGGGTCCCGTACTCTTCGCGCAGGCGCGCCGAGCGGCGCAGCTTCGCCATGCGCTGCAGGACGACGCGGCGGTCGGCCTCGCTTTCGGACCGCAACGGCAGGTCGGTGACGAGCGACGGCGCGTGTTGCGCGACGACCTCGAGCCAGCTGTCGACGTCGGTGGCGAACAGCAACCCGCCGTGGTGGGCGAGCACCAACAACTCCATGAACCCGACGGCCCTCGACCCACCCTCGTCCCAGAACGACCGCGCCCGCTCGAGCAGTTCGGGCTGTCGCTCGTCGAGGTCCTCGAGCGCTCGGTGGCCGTGCCGGAAGTCCTCCCGCTGAGCGGCGTGCAACACCCACGACAGTTCGACCGCGGCCGACGGGCGGATGGAGACGTGGGGACCCGAGGCCGTGACGTCGTCTTCCATCAGTGGCATAGCAGTTTGACTATATACGTATATACGCCTATCCTGCAAGGGCGGGGAGTGAACGAGAACCTCGTGCACGGGACAGAGGAGGCTGCGATGAACCCCTGGTCGATGGCACGCCTGGCCGCTGACCACCGCGCCGACCTCCGCGGCGACCTCCGCGGGGCCGCCCACCGGCGCGCCCTGGTGGATCGGTCGCCGGCCACAGCCACGGCGCTCTCCGAGGCGGACCTCCTCCGGGCCGTCGCCCGATACCACGCGACCGCCGTTTCCCCTGGCAGGGCGGGTTCCCGGCTGACGCGGTCGGTGGGCGTGCTCCTGGTCCGGGCCGGGACCCGGCTGCTGGGCCCGGCCCACCTGGGGTGATCCGTCGGGTTTGAACGCTCCGTCAGAGTTTCGTACAGTGTGTATGAAACCCTGACAGAGTGTCGGACAAGGTTTGTCCGCACGACCCCGGAGGAAGTCGCCGCGTGGCACGACGGCAACCCAAGGTGCGCGACACACGGGAGCGGGTCGCGGCGGCCGCGCTCGAGGTGTTTTCGGAGAAGGGCTACGCGGCGACGTCCATCGACGACATCGTCGAACGCGCCGGCACCACGCGCGGCGCCTTCTACTACTACTTCGAAGGCAAAGAGGACGTCGCCCGCGACCTGCAGCGTGACCTCTGGCACCGGCTCGCCGCCGACGCCCAGGACGCGTTCGACCCGGCCCTCGACACCGTCACCAACCTGAAGCGAGCGTTCGGCGTGTTGCTCAGCGGGCTCGACGACCTCGGTACGGCGCGCTTCTTCCTGCGCGAAGGATGGGTCGACCCCTTCCTCGAAGCCGCCGGACGCGGCGAGCAGGACTGGGGGACCGAGCTCGTCCGCGCCCTGCTGGCCACGGCGATGGCGCAGGGTGAGGTGAAACCGGTGGATGCCGACGCACTCGCCGCCGTCATCACGGGCATGTTCGAGGAGGCCACCTTGCACGTGCTGCGCACCGGTCGGGCCGAGCCGACCATCGAGGTCGTCCACCAACTGCTCGATGGGCTCCGCACCCCCGAGGCGGCCAGCCGGTCGGCGGCCGCGCTCGCCGCCCACTCCGCTTGATGGGCGCGACGACAGGTTCAGGAGGCCAAACCGCATGACCGCTCGGACTTCGAATGGGACACGCCAGAAGGGGGGGCCCGAGACCTGGCAAGGCCGCGTCGTCGTGATCACCGGGGCCTCGCGGGGGATCGGCGCGGCCCTCGCGCGCCGAGTGGTCGGCCTCGGGGCGCGCGTCGGCCTGGTGGCGCGCGGCGAGGAGGACCTCGCCCGCATCATGACGACACTTCCGTCCGGGACAGCGGTGGCCGAGACCGCGGACGTCACCGACGCCGCCGCCTTGGGTTCGGCGCTGAACCGCATCGCCGAGGCGCTCGGACCGATCGACGTCCTGGTGAACAACGCCGGCGTCGGTCACTACGCCCCCGTGCTCGACACGTCGGCGGAGGACCTCGATCGGCTCTGGCGGGTCAACGTGGTCGGTGCCCACTACGCGGTGCGGGCCGTGGTGCCCGCGATGGTCGAGCGGGGCCGGGGCGTTGTCGTGAACGTCGCCTCGATCGCGGGACGGATCGGCGCCCCGATGGAGGGCGCGTACTCCGCGACCAAGTTCGCCATCGTCGGGATGTCCGAGTCTCTTCAGGCCGAACTCGACGGCACCGGGGTGCGCGTCTGCCTCGTCGACCCCGGCCCCGTGGACACCGGGTTCTTCGACGCGCGCGGCGTGCCCTATTCGCGCACGCGGCCCAAGGCGATCCCCGCCGAGCGGGTCGCCGACGCCATCGTCGAGGCGGTCGACGGAGGTCGCGACGAAGTGTTCGTGCCGCGGTGGTTGCGGGCCGCGGTCGTCGCCAAGACGGCCTTCCCATCGCTGTACCGCGCGAGCTCGCGCATCGACCGCAAGCTCCAGGACCCGACGCAGGCCGAGGTGCCGAACGCCCGGGAGCCATGGCGCAAGACGAGCTTCTGGATGGGCCGGGGCGACTACGAGCCCCAGCCCAGGCTCGACGGCGACCACCGATGCGACGTCGTCGTCATGGGCGGTGGCTTCACCGGCCTGTGGACGGCGATCCACCTCAAGGAGGCGGACCCGGGGCTGGCGGTCACGGTCCTCGAGGGCGAGGTGGCCGGCTTCGGCGCGAGCGGCCGCAACGGTGGGTTCGCCATGACGATGGTGGGACGCAACATCCACGACCTGCTGCGCAAGGTGGGGCCCGAGCGCGCCCGCGCCACGCACCTCGCCATGCGCGAGACCCTCGGCGAGATCGAGGAGTTCTGCGCCAAGGAGGGCATCGACGCCCACATCACGAACCCGGGCCTCCTCACGGTGTCGAACGGACCCGAACAGGACGTCCGGATCCGCCACGACCTGGAGGCCGCCGCGCGGTTGGGGCTCGACGACTTCCACGAGTTGTCGGGCCGCGAGGTGCGCGAGCTTGTCCACAGCGACCAGCTGCGTTGCGGACACCTGGAGGACGATTCGCTCCTCGTCGACCCCGCCGCGCTCAGCCGGGGGCTGCGCGACGCCGCGTTGCGGCGCGGCGTCCGCGTGTGCGAGATGACGCCGGTCACCCACTTGCAGGAGACCGCCGACGGCGTCGAGGCCGAGACGCCCTTCGGCACGGTCCACGCGGACCGTGCCGTCATCGCCACCAACGCGTACGCGCACGCCCTCCCCGAGCTGCGACGCTACGTCTTCACTGTCTTCGCCCACATCGTGGTGACCGAACCGCTCACCGACGAGCAGTGGGGCCGCATCGGCTGGGACCGACGGATGGGCATCGAGGACAAGCGGATCATGCCGCACTTCCACCGCCCCACCCCGGACGGCCGCATCCTGTGGGGCGGGCGCGACGCGCCGGTCGCGCGCCGCGGCCCGGACGCCCGGCGGGAGCGAACACCGCGCGTGTACCAACGGCTGGAGGAGACGTTTCGCTGGACCTTTCCGCAGTTGTCCGACGTGGCCATCACGGCCGGATGGGCCGGTCCGGTGTGCGGCACGGTGAACTGCTTCGCCACAGCGGGATGGCTCGGCAAGCGGCAGCGGATCGCGTATTCCGTCGGCTACGCGGGCCACGGCGTCGGCCCGTCGCAGCTGTCCGCCAAGATCCTGCGGGACATGCTGCTCGACCGGCGCACCGATCTGCTCGAGCTGCCCATGGTGACCAAGCGCCCCGTGCCGCTTCCCCCCGTGGCGCTGCGGTGGCCGTTCCTGCACGGCGCGCAGCGATTCCTCCAGCGCGCCGACGACCTCGGGCGCGAAGCCGACCTCGCCACCAGGTCCCTGCTGAGGGCGCTGCAATAGCGCTCCGCGGGCGGGGGCCGGCCGGCCCGTTAGCATGCGCGCAGAGGGTTTCTCGAGGGGACGTGGCCCGCGTCCGAGGAGTGGCGGCAGATGGTGAAGGCGGTCATCCTGGCCTTGGCCGCGAGCTTCTGCACCGCCACCTCGTCGGTCTGCCAGCGGCTGGGCGCCGCCCCTGCTCCGGGGGGCGACAAGTTCAGTCCTCGGATCCTGCTCTATGTCCTGCGCCAGCCGATCTGGCTGGCGGGGGTGGGGAGCATGATCCTCGGCTTCGTCTTCCAGGTGGCGGCGCTGCACTACGGCACCCTGGCGATGGTCCAGCCGATCCTCGCCACCGAGCTCCTCTTCGTGTTCGCGTACATGGCCCTCATCGGGTCTCGGCGTGTCCTTCGCCACGACTGGCTGGCGGCGTCCGCCATGGCTGCCGGGCTGGGGGTGTTCCTGTTCACGGCGAACCCCTCGGGCGGCCATCTGCACGCGTCCGCGTCGTCGTGGTGGTTCGCGGGGATCTCGGCCCTGGGCCTCGCCCTCATCACGACCGGCATGGCGTTCACCCCGTTCCGCCGGGGTGCGCCGCCTTCACCGGCGCGGCGAGCGGCCACGCTCGGCGTGGCGACCGGCATTTCTTGGGGGTTCGTGGCGGCCGTGATCAAGGAGCTGAGCGCGCACACCTCGAGCGGCTTCGGCATTTTCCTCACGTGGTCGCCCTACGTACTGGTCGTGGTGGGCGCGGCGTCGATGCTGCTGTCGACGCACGCCTTCCAGGCCGGGCCGTTGGCCGCTTCGCAGCCGGGCTTCACGATCGTCGACCCCCTCGTGGCGAGCCTGTTGGGGGTGTTCATCTTCAAAGAGCATCTGCAGCTCGGGCCGGTGGCGCTGGCCATCGAGGTCGTCGCCCTGGTGTCCCTGGTCGCGGGGGTGGTGGCCCTGAGCCACAGCAGTCTCGTGCAGGGGGCCACACACGAGGAGGAGACGACGCTGCGCCGCGTGTCCCCGACCCTCGACGTGCGAGACGTGGCGGGCTGACGGCCGCTGCGGGCCGACTGACGGCCGCTGGCCGACTCCCGCGCCGACTCGTCGTTCTGTCCCTCGTCGTTTCATGGCGCCCACGTCCCGCCGTCGCCATCGACGCGAGGCGCCGCCACGTCTCGCCACCATCGCGTCGCCGGAGGCCCGTGACATGTCGCGCGCGCAAGCTCGCGCTCTCCGTGACACGTCCCGACTGAAAATGGTCAAAGTTGCAAAGAAGACGTAACAGATCTCCACGTTGCACAGAACAGAACGGCGATGACCTCGACGCGCGGTCCCTCGGTGGAAATGGTTGACGAAATGCCAGGTGGGGCAAGATTCCCCGTGGTGTCCGACGACCACGCCTCCCGGCGGCAGCGCTGGATCATCGCCGCCAACCGGGGCCCGGTCGCCTTCCGTCGGGATCCCGATGGCGAGCGGGAGCACGGACGCGGGTCGGGTGGACTCGCAACCGCGCTGTCGCGTCTCGCCGCGTACCTCGACCGGGTCGAGTGGATCTGCGCGCCGCTCAGCGACGAAGACCGCGCCGTCGCCTGCGAACACGACGGCGCGCAGTTCACGGTGCAAGACCGTGACACCGAGCACCACATCCGGATGCTGCCGATCCCGGACGCCGCCTACGAGCCGTACTACTCGGTCATCTCCAATCCGATCATCTGGTTTGTGCAGCACTGCCTGTGGGACTTGAGCAACGCTCCCAACATCACGGCCACCGAGCGGCTCGCCTTCGACGAGGGCTACCGGGCGGTGAACGCGGCGTTCGCGGATGCCATCGTCAAGGCGGTCCCCGACGGCGAGACCCCGGCCACGGTGATGATCCACGACTACCACCTCTATCTGGTGGGGGATCTCGTCCGGCGTGCGGGGACCGACGCCTTCCTCACGCACTTCGTGCACGTGCCCTGGCCGGGCCCGACCTCGTGGCGGGTGCTCCCCGGCTGGATGCGCGATCAGCTGCTGTTCGGCCTGCTCGGCAACGACCTGGTGGCGTTCCAGACCGGGCGTGACGCCCGCAACTTCTTGTCGTGCTGCAAGGAACTGCTCGGGCTCGACGTGGACGACCAGCGGTTCGAGGTGAAGGTCGACGGCCGCACCGTCACGGCGCGGTGGTATCCGATCTCGATCGACGTGGCGGAGATGCAAGCGGCGGCTGGGTCGGACGAGGTGGTGCAGTACGAGCTCGCGCTCGAGAACGTCCGCCGGGAGCACCTCATCGTCCGGGTCGACCGGACCGACCTGTCCAAGAACATTCTGCGCGGCTTCCTCGCCTACGACAGCATGCTCGAGCAGCATCCCGACCTCGCCGGTCGGGTCACCTTCCTGGCATTGCTGCAGCCGAGCCGCCAGGACGTGCCCGAGTACGTGGAGTACACCGAAAAGATCCTCCGGCTCGTGGCCGACATCAACCTGAAGCACGGCAACGTCGAGTGGCAGCCGATCGACTTGCGCATCGAGAACAACCTCTCGCAGGCGATGGCCGCCTACAAGCTCTTCGACGTGCTGCTCGTCAACCCGGTCTTCGACGGGCTCAACCTGGTCGCCAAAGAGGGGATGCTGCTCAACCGCCACGACGGGGTCCTCGTCCTCTCCGAGCATGCCGGCGCGCACGATCAGATCGGCGAGTTCGCGCTGAGCGTCCATCCCGTCGACGTCGAGCAGCAGGCCGAAGCGCTCTACACCGCCCTGTTCATGCCGAAGGCCGAGCGGCGCCGTCGTCGCAAGGCCTGCGTCGAAGTGATCAAGCGCAACGGCCTCGGGCACTGGCTGGAGAGCCAGATCGAGGACATCAAGCGGCTGAGCGCCGAGATGGGCCCCGAGCGTCG
>Ga0070735_10002972_pt1 | contig 15004 bp, 7 predicted proteins | sample Coa_R1_FD_66443 | JGI IMG/M metagenome (GOLD analysis project Ga0070735, IMG submission 66443) | Surface soil microbial communities from Centralia Pennsylvania, which are recovering from an underground coalmine fire - Coalmine... | ecosystem: Environmental > Terrestrial > Soil > Unclassified ... | reverse complement strand
GACGACATCCCTGACGCAGCTATTGTGAACGGCACGGTTCTCAACACGACGGGAAGCGCTTCCCCCAGTTGGCATACGCTGCACATTAAGTCCTGGGGCAATCAGGGCGCGGTTTGCGTGGCAGACATCTCCGTTGATGTAACAGCGGACAGCTCCGGCTCCGCGGACGGAATCACCGTGAGCAGCCCGGCGGATGGTTCCACGGTGGGCACGCAGTTCACCCTGACCGCGGGAGCAAGCTCCTGCGGGGGGCAACCCGTGGCCGCCATGGGCTATTCGTTCGACACGAGCAGCAACACGACCGTCGTGAATGACACCGCAATCGGAGCAACGCTGACCACGACAACCGGCAGCCATACGCTCCACGTGAAATCGTGGGGGAATCAGGGTGCAGGGTGCGTGGCTGATGTTGCCTTAAATGTGGGTGATTCGGCGGGATCCGGCGGAGGCAGCACCGTCAATGGAGTCACGGTGAACGCGCCTGGCAACGGAGCGACGGTCAGCTCGCCATTCAGCCTGAGTGCCACCGCCACCAGTTGCTACGGCCAGCCGGTAGCCGCGATGGGCTACAGCCTTGACGACAGCAGTGACAACGCAGTCTTTAACTCCACCAATATCACCGCTTCCGTTTCGGCTTCCTCCGGCGGACATACGCTCCACGTGAAGTCCTGGGGTAACCAGGGCGCAGGCTGCGTACAAGACATCGGCATCAACGTGAACGGTGGCGCCGCAAGTACCAGCGTCGCAGCGACAGGCGGCAGCGGATCCGGTGCTTACATTCCGCCCAATGCGATCGCCGTCAGCGGCATTCAGGCTCTGAACAGCTGGCAATGGCATTTCGATCCCGGCACGGTTGGCAGTGCAAGCGGCGACAGCTGGATGGTGGGCTCGCCTTCGCTGAGTGGCGGCGCACGCCAATTCGCCACCAACTACTCCAACAACGGCGGCGAGCTTTACTACACGTCGTTCGGTGACGATACCGGCGCGCAGAACTTTCTTTACGACGCAGAAGTTTACGTCGATGGATCAAACCAGCAGATCGGGGCCATCGAAATGGACATGAACCAGGTGATGGGCAACGGCCAGACCGTGATCTATGGAGTCCAGTGCGATGCCTACTATGGGGTTTGGGACTACACCATCAACGCGGGCAGCCCGGAGTCACCCGACGATGAGTGGATTCATTCCAACCAGCCGTGCAATCCGCGGAATTGGGCGCCGAACGCCTGGCATCACGTGCAGATCACTTACTCACGTGACAACTCCGGGAACGTCACATACCAGTCGGTTTGGCTGGACGGCGTGGAACAGGACATCAATGCCACCGTGCCCTCGGCCTTCGCCCTCGGTTGGGACCCGGTGCTCCTGACCAACTTCCAGGTTGATGGCTACGGCTCTGGAGGTTCGCCCAATGTATGGGTGGATAACCTGACCGTCTATCGCTGGTAAACCCTTCGCAACCCTACGGTAAGCGCCCTGTCCGATCCCGTCGGACAGGGCAATTTTTTAGGGGAGGCCGGCGTTGGTCTCGGGCTGGACTGCTTCTTCCAGCGTGGGAAGGACCCGTGTTTCCGTCTGTGGAACGGCCTTGCTCGTATGGATGCGGATGAGCTCGGCTTCCGGATCGCGAAACGTCTGCTGCAGGAGATTGGCCGCATATCGCGCCAGGGTGCCCACATTCGTGTCGTACCAGCAGCACCGTCGCATGTTCGGAGAAAGCCCGCACAGGAAACGCAGCCGATCAATGCGGCCCGCAAGTACTGCGGCGACCAGACGGTGGTTGCCGTCAATAATGGTCAGCGGTTCGGTCTCGTCAATGCCAATCAGAAGAATCGAATCGAATCTGCATTCCTCGGTCCTGAGCAGGTTGCAGATCGAGCCGATCTTCCGGGAGAAGGGATCGGCACAACTTTGCTGGCGATCGCGCATGCGCTCCGCAACGAATGGCAATTCAAAATTGCCTTTGGCAAGGCTTCGCCACTGCGCGCGGGGAAAAACCCGGACTTTCTGCAGATCCGCTCTGCTCAGACTGACCTCGTACCATTTTGTATCTTCAGGCAGTTCCGTCCAGAGAGCCAGATGGCGCAGGAAAAGCAATGCGCGCCGCTGCGCGTTCTCGTCGGGGTTATCTAGGTCGGGCCGATCGACAATCGGACGGAGCGTATCGCGAAAGCCGTCGTACACCTCGTGATACAGGTCGGCTTTCAGAAACTCGGAGATGGCCTCGTCTTCCGAGGACTCGCGCAAAATGCGGAGGACGGGGGTATGCAATGCCTCGTCAGATACCGCATGGCTGCGCAGCGCGTTGTGCAGGAACGGCACTCCCACCGCGAGCAGAAGGACGACCATCAGCACCAGCTGGATGAAGATGACACCCTCAAGCGAGGAATGGAACCGGCAGATGCCGCCGATGACGGCAGCGCTGAAGGCAAGCTGAACCCAGCTGGTGTTGGCGATCTTATAGGACATCTCATAGGTGATCACCACCACGCAGAGCGAGTAGATGATGCTGGCGACGCCTCGGAGGGCAAAGAGGTAGGGCAGACCATGCCGGCCGGGAAGCTCGAAACCGGCGCCGAAGAACGTCGTCCACATTCCCGCGGGCAGCACAAGCAGCCCCACCACCATCACCGCCCCGATACCAAGCACAAGGCCAAAGGAAGTGGCCATCAGCGACAGGCTATTCCGCTCTGACTTGTCGCTTCCGGCGACCACCGGAAACATGCTGTTCACGACCGCGGAGGAGAACGTGTAAATCACGCGGCCAACCAGAGCAACGGCGGCATACAGTCCTGCAGCGGTGGGCAGAAAGAAGTGCTTCACCAGCACGATGTCACAGTTGTTGATGAGCATCTGGCCGGAAAAGAAGACGAGCGCCTGAAGCATCTCCAGCAGGGCTTGTCTCAAGGCAAGTGGGCTCGGCGTGGAGCGTGCCAGCCTGGGTCGAATCGCCAACCAGGAGGCGATGGAAGCGGCGGAATTCGCCGCGATCACTCCCGTGACCCCAGTGCCGAGGAGAACCATCAAAAAAGATCCGCCGAGCCGTACGGCAGCCTCCAGCACTACGTTCATCGCAAGGCCGCGGAAGCCATAGGCGCCCTGGATGAATCCGCGGCGGGTGCCCAGTGGCACGTAGAACGCGCAGCCAATCGCGATCAGGTCAACCAGCAGGGGAGCGACCTGGAGGTATGTGGCAATCTCACGCTGGAAGAGGAGCAGTGCGAGTCCCACCAGCACCGCGCACATCCATGCATCGCGGTTCAGGTGCCGGTAAACAGCGCTTTTTCCTTCGTCGGTGGTCTGCTGTGCGACCACCTTGGCGACAATGATCTGGAAGGAGAGGGTGAGGGCGGAGACGAAGGTCAGGATCGCATAGATCACCGTTGCCTGACCGTAGCCCTGGGGCCCGAGGTACCGGGCTATGACGATGTTGTAAAGCAGGCTGAGTACGGTCGCCAGCGTTGAACCAGAAAGCAAAACTGCGCTGCCGGCAACGATGCGGGCCCGAAGACTGCCTGACCTGTCTGATAACCCGTGCGCCACGTTTTGTCTCCAGCTATTTGACGCGATGAGAGAAGCAGCAGATTGAAGTTGGTGGCAGCTGAATGGCAAATCCGCTGGCCGGTTTTAGTTGTCAATGCCGCCCGGGGAAATCCATGGCGCGCGGGGACACCCCGGGTGTCAGTACATCCGATGCTGACCTTTAACGGCAGGTTGACTCAGCAACCCCCGCCGCAGGTGCGGCCAGCGGCGAACTCTGCCTGCGGTTACTGTCCGGCCACCGTGCCGCTCTCCTGCTCAAGAGAAGCCGGTGAGGGCGTGCCCTTGCACTCCGGCAGGCCGGGTTCCAGCGCGGTGCCTTCCTCGTAATCGTTCCACGTCTCGATCAGCAGAAATGGGATTGTTTGATCCCGGGGAACGAATTCGCGCCAGAGGTTAAAAGTGTCGTGCAGAGTCTGGCCGCAGCGCGCGGAAATATGGCGGTTCAGGCTCCAGGATGCCTTCATGTCGCCGAACTGCGACCACGCTCCCCCTATGACGATCTTGTCCGGATATTTCTGCACCATGGTGCGATAAAAATCCGCGAGATAGCCTTTGCCCCAGTGCGAACCGTCGGCAGCCCATCCGTCTGGGCCGGGATTGATCCACGCAAACGAACCGTCAAAGGCATTTGGATATTTGCGGGGCACATTCTCCTCAATGAGGAACGGCGCGGGATTCCACTTGTCTAGAGCTTTGCGGACCTCGTCCCAGTCGGTATATCCGCCGTGCGAAAATACAAAAATCACGGGGCGCCCCTGATAGGTCAGGTAAGCCTCATGGCCAGGCGCAGTCGGCGCGAGGTAATGATCCCGAAAGGTCGTGAGATCGGTGATGGTTTCATCCGTCGCACCAGTTTCCTGCTCCGTTTCGTCGTACATCATCGCTGCGTGGAAGTTGTGCTGGGCCGCGGTCTTCTGCAGCAGCGCATAACTCTGGTCAATCCAGGGCTCGCGGTCTCCATACCAGTCCATAACAAAACCGGTTAGGCCCATCCCCTTTGCTTTCCGCACCTGGTTGTCGACCATAGCGGGATCATGCGAAGAGTAGCTCACCCTGACGTGATTCGGCATTCCGAACCACCCCTCGTACACGGCGAGCAGTTCGGGCGATCCTCCGGTCGCGGTGTATTTCAGTCGGACGGAGCGGCACCCGGCCGGCAGCAGGAGCATGGCCAGGATTGAGACGGATGCGAGGATTCCGGCAGTCGACGCGCCCCGTTTTCGAAGCGGGGATCGGCGAGGTGCAAAAGCAAAATAGATGAAATGCATCTTGATCATCAAAGTTGGATTGGTCAGGCTAATCCGCCGCGATGTGCAAACCTTCGGCGGGGCGCTTCGCCCGCGACGTTATGCAGTTCCTGCTTGTCAGAGATCGGGACGATGACGGAGATCATGGTTTGAGAACAACTCCCGAATGGCTACGGAAGCTCCGATTCGTTGCTTTCAACCGGTCAGATCTTCTCCAGTTCTTGTCGGACAAACTGTTCAGCCTTTCGGAAGTGCGGCCATGACGGCCAGGGGCTTCCGGGGTACCGCCCTGTTCAGAGTTCAGCGCGCGGTTCTGCCTCCAGGTCCTTTGATGCTGGTTTCATCGCCGGCGTTTGCGCTGCCCGCCTCGGGCTGGAAAATTCGCACCATCCAGCGGACATCGCCTGGTGTCAGGACGGCGAGATAACGAGCGTGGATCGTCTGCGTGCCCAGGGTATTGCCTCCCTGCATCACCTGCTCGTCGTAGACAACGTCGTCAGTCATTTCAATCGATAGCCCTTCGGGTGAATAAAAGATGATCTGCAGGTCGTGCGAGCGATCGACGTATTGCGTGTGGATGCCCATCTTCGCCTGCTGCGTGATGACGTCGGCCAGCCTGTCCTTCGCCGTTCCGGCAAAATAGGGCGAGAGCTGGGAAGCCTGATTCGAGTCGAGCGCCTGTCGCATGCTCTTCCACGATTCAAGGTAGTCGCGAATCACCGACTTTTCCGTAACCCCCTCGGGATCCAGTTGATGAGACCCGTGCAGATTCGGAGGCTCCTCGCGCACCGACGCCTCCTGCGCGCAGCAGGCCAGACAAAGCGTCAGCGTACCCGCTATGGCTGCGAGACGGCCAATCATGGTCTGCCCTCCCATCGGATCTCATTACCGGCCACGACTCCGCTGGCGACAGAGATGACCGCTCCGGGGTGGACCGGCATCTCGACCCGTGCCGTGTCCTGTTTGATCGGCACGTCAGCAGTCGTTTGCGTTCCGTTGTACGTTGCGGTGAACGTCACGATGGTGCCGTCCGGCACTGGATTGCCGCTGCAGTCGCGAATCGGTTGAGTCTGCAGTTCGACTTCCTTGCCGCTGGGCTTCGCCGTCATCGTCAGGCTGCACGGGTCACCCGGAACTTCCTGAATGATGCGAGTTACCTCCACACCCTCCGCACGCGCAATGAACTTCGCTTTGCCCTGTCTCTCGGCGGAGTTCATTTCCGTCCACGCGACCCCATTGTGCGAGTCCGCCGTCGTCTTCTGCTCCGGGCTCGACTGATTGGTCAGATCGAAGGAGACGGGAATGGGGTTGAGGATGAGGTTGTGGTACGCGTCGAAGACGTACGCCGTTCCGCTGATACCTCCGCGCAGGCCTACCGGCAGGCGCGATGGTTTCGCCAGGAAAGCGATGTTGGACGGTTTTGGAACGGGAGTGACTTCGAGCTGCCCGACATCGGAGGCGCCTCCGGTCAGAACGACGACATACCGCCCTGCGTTGTACAGGTCACCGGCGGCGAATTCAAGGGGCGTGCCGAGGTCGACATCGCGCCGCAGCACCTGGCCCGGCCCGACGATGTAAAGCGTCGCCTTCCCGCTTCCGGAGGTCGGAATTGTGAACGCCGCGCCCGCCCTGACACTGGCCGGAAGGTTCAGCGCCCCGGCCTGAGCAGATGCGAAACCGGGCGCACCCAGAACAATTCCCGCCAGAACACAAATCCGATGGATCCTCACGCGTTATTCCTCGTGCTGTAAGTGGAGACAACGGTGCGCTCGCTGCGGATGTTCTTCCCGAGATCCTCTGGCACCGAGATGGTGAATTCAACGGGCGTCTGTGGTTGCAGCGCGCGATCCATGTAATGACCGGCTACCCAGACGACCTGGCCGTTCTGATCGTAAAAGGTTGTGAGGACGTGAGCTACATTCACCGGCTCACCACTCTGGTTCGAGATCTGGGCCGTGAATGTTGGGGCAGGGCCGGGATTGAACTTCTGGTTCTGGACCTCAACCACCGGATCGGCGGAAGCGGGGACCAGTACGGAAACAGGATCCATGCGAATGCTGGAGACCTGCGACAGATCGACACCCGGGAAGCTGATCAGAAACGGCGTTACCTGCTTGGGGAGCAACGTGTGCATGATCATGTCGAATGCTGCTTCAGTGTCGATGATGCTTCCGTCCTTTCGAAGGAGGGTCGCGCGCACGTCGACCCAGGCGGGCACAACGTCCTGGTTCAGAAGCTCTCCCATGACGACGACGCCTGCGGCGCGGTTCAGCGGCTTCATGTCCACAATCTGGACATGGGGCCCCTCGACTTGCTGCTCGCCCCATTCTTCTGCCGCGCCGGGATAGATAACGTCCCAGCGCAGATAATTGACCGCGATTACCTGCGGCGGAACCTGTGGTTCCTTTACCAGCGGCCAGTCGACGGCCCAGCGATTGCCGGTGTGGACCAGATGCAGGAGACGCGTGTTTTCAAAAGGACCGACGACGCTGGACCAGTGCATCGTCATATTCACGTCCGCGTCGCTGTCGGTCTGGTGCAGCGGATGTACATCCACGTTCTCGAGGTCGGCGTAGGTGCGAAGGCTCAGCGTGTAGCTGGTGAGATCATGGATGAACTGCTCTTCCGTGAACTCCCCCTTGTTGGCGAGGCTGTTGTACGCCCGGCCCCAGTCGTGCAGACGAATGAGGACGCCGAGGTCGTCGACAGCCGCCTCCGGCGTGTCGGCGGGACGGAGCACGTTTCCGTTACCCCCACCGGCCCAGTACACCGCCGCCGGGATGGGCCAGATCGTTCCAATGGCCACCAGTAATCCTGTGGCAATGAAGATGCAGAAGGCGAGAAGCGCTCCCTTAATCACGAAACCATTCTCCCGGACACCAGAGTGCCCTGCGAAATAGGTGTAACGGTTGTTTCCTCGTCGAATTCCCGGCGTTGTCGATCCGGAATCAGTACCGCCAGCAGAATCGCCAGGATGCTGCTGCCGAAGGGCAGCGTACCCCACAGCACGCCCTGCCAGTGCGGCGGCATCAGCGCCTGGTTCATCGGAGCGGCCGGGGGGACTCCCTCCTTCGACCAGATCGTGATCGCGCCGTAGTCGATCTCATCCACCTGACGCCAGCCGGCAAATTCAAGCAGCGGGTCGTAATACGGATCCTGCACGAAGACCCATTTCAGGCCGTAGCGATCGGCGTGCTCGAGAATGGCGCGCAACGCATCGATTCCTTCCACACCGAAAAACCTGGCATTGTTCAGCGCTCCTCCGTCGTACTTTGTTAGCTCCGGCAGGCGCCTTTCGGAGTACCACTCTCCATCCAGGGTTGTAGCGTTGGTTTCCATGGACAGGCGCGACAGCTTATTGCCGAAACCGAGCACGATATAGCGGTAGGCATCGTGGTCGCGGTTGAGCCACTCGGCAACCGGATCCACGCTAAAATTGTCCGGATCCGGCGGCCGGAAAGAGGTCCACGCAACCGCTCCGGCGCAGCTCAGAGCTGCCAGTATCGCCAGCGACACGACGGCCCATACGCGAAATCGGGCGATCAGCTCGGAGCACAAGGCCCCCACGATCGGCAGGGCCAGAAGCGTCGCCCAAAACGTGAATCGTTCGAATGTAAGCACGTCGAAGGCGTGGCGCAGCAGCCAGTGGCCAACCGGAGTGGTGCCGCCGAGCCCCACCAGAAAGCAGACCCAGAACCCAATCATCAGCGGACGCAGACGCGGCATGACCGCTCCTCGCCAGATGATGAAGGGCAACGCGAAAATCATCGCTCCGTACGGAATCAGAAAGTAGTTCAGCCCCCATTCCGGGCTAAGGAGGAAATTCGCGCGGCTGGCCTGCGGGATGGGCGTCTGCGTAATGGGGTAGCGGAACAAAGCGAGCCACAACGGAAGCAGTACCAGAAAGACCGCGGCACCCACAAAAAGCGTCATCACAATGGCGCGAAAGACGATACCGCCGGCAGAGGAGTACTCCCGCGGGCGATCCATGAGAGCCAGCGCCAGGATAGGCAGAGCAAAAAAGAACGTGCCGAATACAAGGGTCCCGTAGTGCGCCGCGGCTGCCGTGGCAAAGAGAACAGTTGCCTTCAGGAAAGCCCTGAAGCCGCCGCGAACGAGGAAGTCATAGAGATAAGGGAGCGCCAGCAGATACAGGGGGGCTGCGCAAGTGGTGCCCAGCTGGCCGGCGTTATAAACCAGGAAGCTTTCCGAGCCGAGCAGGACGCCGACGAGGGCGGCCAGCGAAGCGGCTCGGGGGCTGACCCAGATCCGGGAGAATCGATAAACGCCGACTCCCAGCAGCAAAATAGCGGCGAACTGCACGGCCATATAGGCGAGATCGAGGCCCAAAATGTGCGAGAGTAAGGCGGTCCACTGCTGCGCGAGTGGGGGATAGGTGGTCTGCGAGAATCCCGCAAACCACTTCGGGTTCCACGGATCGAACCAGTGGTGTAGGTAATGAGACGCAAAGAAGATGTGGAAGTTCGCAGAAAAAGACTTCAGCGGCAACTCCATCAGCAGCAGCGGCAGATGAACGACTGCCGCAGTCAGCAGGATGAGAGTCATCGGTATCGGGCGAGAGGAAGATGTATCGATCGGCTCTGCTTTCTGCAAGGACGCCTCGTGAAAGCCATTGGATTCTCAAAGCCTGGGCGTCGTTGCCTTTTCCTGACAGCCAACTGACCGGAAGGGATGTGAAAGCAAGTCATCAGCCAACGTTGAAAGCCATCCTGGAATCAAAGCACCGAGAGTGAAATAGGACATTGTTGGTGAATTGTTTGACTGCTAGACCTGGATGGCTAACGCTTGCGTGCACCTTTGTATTGTTCGCTTTTCACTGCACTGCCTGGTCGCAGACGTATCAGGTAGGACCTGACAACTCCGTAAAACAGCAAAATCCGCCGGCCAAAGGTCAGGAGGCGCAACGGCAGCTTGGCTTCGGTTCCGGCCTTCAGAATGCCCGGCTGGCCCGTGCCGCGGACATGGCGCTGAAACGCGGAGACCGGCCGCTCGCCCTGGAGTACGCGCAGCGCGCGGCCCAGGCCTCGCCCAATGATCCCGAAATATGGTTCATGTTGGGGTATACGGCGCGTCTGAACGGCAAATATCCGCTTTCGGTGAATGCTTTCCAGCACGGCCTGAGTCTCACTCCCTCGTCCCTGAATGGCATGTCCGGACTGGCGCAGACGTATGCCCAAATGGGCCGGACGGACGAAGCCGAGACTCTGCTCAAGAAGGTGCTCGCGGCGAACCCTTCCCAGCGGGACGACCTGGAAGTTCTCTCAGAGATCTACATGCACGCGGGCCATTACTCCGAGGCCATCGGTCCACTGGACCAGGCGGAGCGGGTCAAGCCCGATGCGCGCACGGAACTGCTGCTGGCCATCAATTATGAACACCTGAAGCAAATGGACCAGGCCAATCGATACCTCGAATTGGCGAAGCGGCGGGCGCCAGGCAATCCGGACGTGGAACGTTCCCTGGCCGACTATTACCGGGACACGGGCGATTTCGCCAAAGCGATCGACAGCCTCAAAGCGATCCGCAACCCCAAGCCGGACGTGGTTGCAGAACTGGGCTACACCTATGGCCTCTCTGGCAAACTCGACGAGGCGGCGAAGTTCTATTCGCAGGCAGCCAATGCTGTCCCCCGCGATCTGAACCTGCAACTCTCCGCCGCACAGTCCTATGTCGAGCTCGATGACGTTGACAAGGCAGACGATTTCCTGAAACGCGCAGCGGCGATCGATGCCAACAATTACCGGCTGCATGCCATTCGCGGCACGATTGCGCGGAGCCGGGATAACGACGAACTCGCGGCGCAGGAGTACCAGCAGGCGATCTCGAATATGCCCTCGACGCCGCCGGAGGGGCCGCTTTACCCGATCGAAGTGCGCATGGATCTGGTAGCGATGGAGCATAACCTCAACCACACTGCCGATGAGCAGCAGCAGTTACAAATCGCGCAGAGCGAGATCGCAAAGCTGAACGAGCAGGGGGCGGACCGCCCCGCTTTTCTTCGGCTCCGCGCGGAAATCGAGACGACCGCCGGTGAACCGGATCAGGCGCTCAATGATCTGAAAGAAAGCATCGCGCTCAAACCGAACGATCCGGCAACGCTGCAGCTGGACGGCGACGTACTGATGAAGCTGGGACGCAACGATGATGCGATCGCGGCGTACAGCAAGGCGCTGGATCTGCAGCCGCATAGCCGTTTCGCGCTCACGTCGCTTGGATTCGCGGAACGCGCCGCCGGCAATAACCAGGAGGCAGAGCGCTACTTCAACGAGCTGGCACAGTACTATCCGACGCTATACGTGCCCTACCTCGCTCTGGGCGACCTTTATACCTCGATGCACGAGTACAAAAAAGCGCAGGACTATTACGCCAAAGGGTATGAGATTGCCCCAAAGAATGGGCTGATCGTCGCCGGGGGTATCAACGCGGCTGTGGAACGGCACGACCTGAAGCTGGCTTCTGTCTGGGTGGATCGAGCCAAAGGACCCATTGCCGACGTGCCCGAAGTCATGGCCGAGGAAGAGCGCTACTACCGCTTTGCGGATCAGCCGCGCGTTTCGGAACAGCTGGGCGAGAAGGCCATCCAGTACCTGCCGCGCAATCGCGACGTCGTGGTGTATCTCGGCTACGACATGCTCAGCCTGAACCAGTACGACGATCTCTTCGCGCTGACCCAGAAATATGAGGATCTGCTGCCGAAGGACAGAGACATTCCTCTGCTCGCCGGTTACGTATATCGACACAATCACCAGCCGGAGAAGGCGGTCGCTTCCTTCTCCGAGGTGCTGCGCCGCGATCCGACGGTAGTCACGGCTTATATCAATCGCGGTTTCGTCTACAACGATATTCACAAACCGGAACTGGCAGCGCCGGACTTCGAGCAGGCGTTGAAAATCAACCCCAAAGACGGGGAGGCGCACCTGGGCCTGGCCTATGCAGACCTCGCCATGAATCGTAATCTGCCAGCGATCCACGAAGCCGGCCTGGCGCTGCGGTACTCAGGAGAGTCCGGCGCCATCCACGAGATTCGTGCGAACGCCTATGGGCGCGAGGGGATGCTGACGAAAGCCGCCGGGGAATACAGGCTGGCTATCAAGTACACGCCCAATAGTGGAATCCTGCATTTCAGCCTCGGCGGCATTTTGTTTGCTGAGCGCCAATTCCGCGAGGCGGCCAAAGAGTTGGCCGTTGCCCAAAGGCTCCTTCCTGATAACGCGGAGGTTTATGCGCTCGAAGCACGCACGTATGCCGGCCTGGGCGAGAAACAGCAGGCGCTAAGCAGCATTCACCTCGCGGAGCAATATGCCTCACGTATGCCTCAGCCGGTATCGGATACCAGTCCGCGGCCGAGTGACATCTACATCGCGACTGGCCAGGCGTACAACACCCTGGGGGATCAGGATGCGGCAATGGCCAGCTTCAGCAAAGCGCTAACCAGTCCATTCGCGAATCGCGTCAGCGTACGGCTGGCGATTGGCCAACTGATGGCGCAGCAGGGCCACAAATCGGATGCGGAGCGGCAAATCGCTCTGGCCCAAATGGAAGCCGACGCGGGCGATACGCCGAAGTTCACCGGCGGCCAGTACATCGAAGCCGGAGGGATTCTCCAGCAGTTGCACGAATACGACTTGTCGGAAAGCTACCTTGATCGGGCTCGCGAGGCGGGGGCCTCGGACATCAAGGTGCGCACCTCCCTGGCGAACACCTATCTGGCGCTCGGCGACACCAGCCGCGCCGCTGCCGAGTTGGCTGCGGTCCCTCACACCGATGAGTCCAAAGCCGACTACGAATTCCTGCTTGCGCAGGCAAACTTGTACCAGCAGCAACACCGCGACGAACAAGCCATCTCCGCCTTTGCGCAGGCGGCCAGCCAGGCGGGCCAGGACCAGACGGCCGAACAGCAATTGCTGCTGATGGGCGCAAACGAAGGCTATGGATTGGGTTCGCATGTCGGTGTTTTGTCGAACCTCATGCAGCAGCCGATCTATGAAGACAGCACGGTTTATGTGCTCGATGCGAAAACCTTCGGGAACCCTCCAGCAATCTCCGGCCCCCTCACCCGGTCGTCAGAACTGCCCCCCATGCGCTATTCCATTGAGACGGACTGGACCAATGCGTATCACCTGCATTTCGGACCGGTTCCCACGGCAGGCGGCTTCTTCCAGATCCGCAACACGCGCGGCGTGGTCTCCGTGCCTGCGATCGGCGTGGTCAAGCGGCACACGACGGACTACAACTTCAACTTCGGCGTGAATCCGACCATCCCCATAGGCCATGGCGTGCTGAACCTCAACAGCGGATGGCAGGGAACTGTTCGGCGTGATTCCGTGTCTCCGCGGGACATGGACCAGAACATCGGCCGTTTCTATACCTATCTCAGCACCAGCTCGTTCTTTGATGCGGTGTCCGTAAACGCCTGGGTGATTCGGGATTTCGGCGGCTTTACACAGTTGCCGTTATATGAGCGCACTCTGGCCGGCGCCATTGACTTCCGCGTCGGCTCGCCCTGGGGCAGAACTGCCCTCATTACCGGCTGGGGCCGAAACGACCAGAACTTCACCTCCACCGTGCTCGGAAATACCGAGAACTACTACACCTCTTCGTATATCGGTCTCACCCACCGGTTCTCGCATCTGAACGTCGAGGGCATGGCCGAGTACATCCGCAGCTGGCGGATTGTGCCGTTCGTGACCAAGCCCGGCAGCTTTGCGATCTACTCGGGGACGGCGCAGGCGCTGCGCCCGGCCGGAACGATCGAGTATTCGCCGAACCGAAACTGGAGCTTCCGGCTTACCGGCGCCTATGAAGACACACGTAATTTGCACCTTTACGACATGACACAAAACAGCTTTGCGGTTTCATACATGCGCCCCTTCGGCCGGACATTCAACGAAGACAGCGGCCAGGTGCATATCAAGTATCCGGTTCGAATATCCGTCGGCGTGGAGGAACAGACTTTCCCCAATCTGACGCAGGGACGGACGCAGGAGGTCCGGCCGTACGTAAGCATCACACTTTTCTGAGGCCCGGAGATGCGAATTTGCCTGGTCGCGGCATTCCCACCCAGCAGACGACAGCTGAACGCATACTCATACCATATTGCCCGCGAAATTCAGCGGCACGCGGGCGTTGAGCTGATCATCCTGGCAGACGAGCTATCCGATTACAACTTTGCGACCGACAGCCAGGGCGAGCAGATTCGCAGCGAGCAGCAGCTCGAGCTTCCGGGGTTCAACGTGGTCCGCTGCTGGAAATTCGGCGGCCTGGCGACTCCGGTGCGACTGCTGAATACCATCCGGCGCCTGAAACCCGATGTCGTGTGGTTCAATCTGGTCTTCTCCAGCTTTGGTACGCCGGCAACGCCATTCGCTGCCTTCGCCGGCTTATCTGCCCCGGCGCTCACGCGTGCGGCTGGCTTCTACACCCATATCACGCTGCACCACATCATTGAGCACTGCGATTTGCCCGCCGGCGGCATTCGCATGGAGAAGATTTATCGCTTGGGAACCGATGTAGCGACGCGTGCACTGCTGAAAGCTGACTCGGTTTCCGTGCTGCTCTCCGCTTACCGGCGCACTCTGGTGAAGAAATATGCCGCGCGCAATGTCGTTCTGGGTACGCATGGCATTTTCACCACAACTGCGCATGCGCCCAACTTCTCGTTGCGGAATAATCCCGAATCGCGCATCCTCGCCATCGGACACTGGGGGACCTACAAGCGTCTCGAACTGCTGATGGAAGCGTTCCCGAAAGTGCTCGAGAAGATTCCCAATGCTCGCCTGATCGTGGCCGGAGCCAACCATCACACCCGCGCCGGCTACTGGGAGTCGATCCGCGCCGCGCAACCACCGCATCTGCCCATCGAGTTTCGTGGCTACGTTCCAGAGGAAGACCTCCCTGAATTGTTCCGAACCAGCTCAGTGCTGGTGATGCCCTACGATTCTTCGACCGGTTCCAGTGGTCCCGCACACCAGGCCTGCGAATTCGGGCTTCCCATCGTCTGCGCCGATATCCCGGACTTTCGTTGTATGGCGGCCGACGACGAGATGGCAATCACGTTCTACGAAATCGGCAATACCGGCGATCTCGGCGACAAGCTGGTGACGATCCTGCAGTCAGAGGAATTACAGCGCCAGCTTTCCGAGCACAATTACCAGGCTGGGATTCAGATGACGATGGCCACCGTCGTGCGAAAT
>Ga0070735_10002971_pt1 | contig 15007 bp, 7 predicted proteins | sample Coa_R1_FD_66443 | JGI IMG/M metagenome (GOLD analysis project Ga0070735, IMG submission 66443) | Surface soil microbial communities from Centralia Pennsylvania, which are recovering from an underground coalmine fire - Coalmine... | ecosystem: Environmental > Terrestrial > Soil > Unclassified ... | reverse complement strand
AGTGTGATGGGCGCCACGAAGCGAATCGGAGAACTCATCATTGGGCACCAACCGACGAAGGGAATGCGCTGCCTCGCCGTCCGGTTTGGGAACGTGTTGGGGTCAAAAGGAAGCATCATTCCCGTGTTGCAGCAACAGCTGCGGCAGCACCATCCCCTCACCATTACGCACCCGGAAATGAACCGCTTCTTCATGACCATCCGCGAAGCCGTCTCTCTTGTATTGCAAGCCTCGGTAATTGGCGAAAAAGGCGATACCCTGGTCCTGGATATGGGAGAGCCGGTGCGAATTGTCGACCTTGCGCGGACGTTGATCCGACTGTCCGGAAAAAACGAAGCCGACGTGAAAATCCAATTTACCGGATTGCGCGAGGGAGAAAAGATGAGCGAAGAGCTCTTCTACAAACACGAGCAGGTCGGAGAGACTTCGTTTCCTAAAATCAAGCGCGCACGCGGCCGCATGCAGGACTGGGCCGCGCTTGAGCGACGACTGGAAGAACTCGAGAACGCGCTGCTAACAAATAATCCCGACGTTCTGCGAATGAGAATCAAAAACATTGTGCCGGAATATTGCACTCCGATTGAGGTCGAAGCTCAATCTCTGGAGACGCAGAACCTTTGGCCCGCATTTGCCGCCGGCCCTCAGGGGACTGCCTAGCCGGTCCGGCGCTTCACCTCAATACCTCATTTCTCTTCTCTCTTCCCAGGGCGCGTTCTGATTGGGACTGATCGTTCTTCCCGGCAGAACGCGTTTTCTATTTGCTGATCTTCTTTCCTGGGCGGTCAGGAACGGACGAGACTTTCCCGTCAAGGTCGAACACCTTTACGCACTCCTGGTCTGCTCCTGAACGGCGCGATACGCCTGGTCGATCGCGACATTCGTATAAGCGCTGGCGCCGGCATCGGAGTTCGCGATTGAGATCCTTCCAAACTGCTTGCGACCGATCACGCAAGGACGGTCTTGCTCAGCCCATTGCGGATCAAACAACGAATCATATTCGTAAGCGTAGCCGTGGGCCCATCGATTGACGGTAATCGCCGCAATATCACGCGCAGAATCGAATCCTGCGGGGGCGAGCATGCGGTTCAATTGATCGCGGATATTCCGCTCAAAATCAGAAAATGGCGTATTGATCAGCTCATACCTGCCCATTCGATATTGTTCGCGGCGTGGCAATCCCGGTTGGCACGGAGTTCTCAACATAAAAAGAACCATCGGTTCGTCCGGTTTGCTGGGAAACTGATAATCGCCGAGGCTGACCGGAAAATCCAGCATGGTGAAGCTGTGATAACTTCCCGGCGAGACAATCTGCCGAATGCCGAGTTTCTCGAACGCAGTCCAATTTCGAATCGCGACGTGCGTGTAAATCAGAGGCTCTTTTACGCAGTAGTGGAGCGCCTCTTTCTGCTTCTCTGGCAGTTCAGGACAAAGATACGGAACCATGACGTTGTAGCAGGCAAGAATGCAGCTCTTGCCGGTCACCTTCTTGAGTTTTCCCGCTTGCACGTACGAGACTTCGACTCGTCCCGACTCGCGGCTCCTGGCTCGAACGGCTGTTGAATTCAGCCGGATTCGGACCTGAGATGATGGCTGATCGAGCTTGCTGTAATCAGCCCGCGCGGTAATAACATCTTCCATCGTGTGTCCGGGAACTACGCCAGGTATCAGACTCCGCACCAGCAGGCGCGCGATCGACGCGTTTCCATCCGGAAAGTGAAAGATGTAAGGTTCTTCCTTCTCTTCATCTCCGCCAAGACCCAATCCATCGAAACCCGCGTAGCGGAATGAGTCGTAGTCGTCGGGATTTCGATAACATGCCAGGGCGGAAACCGCATCGATTCCCACTGCAAACAGATCGTGCGTGTAGCTCTGGAAAAACGGCAAGACTGCTGGATTGGCCTTGCATATCTCAGTCAGGAATCCCGCATAGCTGATTTTGGCCAGGCGCGCCTGCTTCTCTCCCAGGGAGAGTCCGGCGAGGTAGTCTTTCTTTTCATCGTACAGGCGGGCAATCTCGCGCCGAACTTTTTCCGGCAACGGACTTTTTGCGAGGAACTCAGGCCACGGAGCCGAACCCATTCCTGCGATCAGGCGATCGTCGCCAAATGTTTCCTTGTCAAAAAAGCATGCGGTACCCAGATGCGAATAGAGCTTTTGATCGTAGTCTTTATAGAAGGCCTTGGTGTGAACACCCAGCTCCGCAAGAAGCCCTTTTGCAACTTCACTGTATTCCGATGGGCTCTCAATGGACTGAGTTCCGCCATTGCTGAGCAGCAGGCGGCCTCCAACGCGGAACTCGTTGCGCCGGGCGTGTCCGCCGAAATCGTCGTTGTTGTCGAGAATCAGAATGCGCGAGTTCTTGCCCGCATGCTTACGATAAAAATAGGCAGCAGCGAGTCCGCTGATGCCTCCTCCGACTACGACGAGGTCGTAGGTTTCGCGCGTGTCTGCCGGCGTTCCCGCCGTCTCCCAGAAACTCCCATCACGCAGTGAATGCGCGACGTCGTAGCACCCGGGCGCGCTGCCTCTCATCCCGGTCAGAGCAGGCGGATATGCCGAGTCTCTCCCCCTTGTTGAGCCGCCTTGAAGTCCCCCGACGAACTTGGGGATATTGGCATAACCCAGAGCGCCAATCCCCACCGCGACGCCATTGAGGAAGTCGCGCCGAGTAATGCGGCGATGCATTCCTAACTGCCGGTCACGTTTCTCATCGCTCATTGAATTTAGTGGTCTAACATTCAGGATTCCCCAGACACATGGAATAACAGGCTGCCGACAGAGTGCTGGAGATTACTATAATTCCGCAAGGTTAGAGAAAAGACGGAAAGCCTGTCAAGGCGAGCTCGTACTCCCACCGCGATTACCTCCCTATCCCGGCCCTAGCTGATCGAAACAAACTCGCCGCAGGACACCTGTAGAAGGTGATTCGTTGCACGACTTCTTCCAATATTCTGCAAAGATAACTCCTTCACAGCAAAGAACAAAGGAATGCCTGTACCAGCGTGTGGTGTTTGAGGAGTGTCCAGAGCTGGCATCCGATGTCGGGAAGCGAACAGGCAACGTTCAGTTGCCCAGATTTGACGGTTGGGATTGTTGCTGGTGAGCGCTAGCGGGTGTTCAGGTCGGCGTAGTGAGCGAAACCGGAGAGCGCAACTTGGTCATTGCCGGGTATGTAAAAGCCGAACTTCCCCTGGCTGAGATTGGCGCCGGACTGGGTCCACCGATCCAGAACGCTCCAACTGTTCCCATGTTTGATCTGGTGAACGATCTCGGTGGGGCTCACGCGAATTTGCAGCGTGCGGAACGTTTTCTTGTCGCCTTTATCGGTAACTTTGATCTCGTTCGTCTTCGCCCCGTTGCGAATGACGCTGCGGGTGAAGCCATTGTCGTCCATCTGAAATAAAACGTAGTTCCGAGGATCCGTATAGTTGATCACCCATTGCAGCAAGCGGCACTTCATCGGCATCGCGGAAAATACAAACGTGCCCGAGGTAGGAACGACTCCGTACAAAACGAAGTCGCCGCCTTTGCGAATGAAAGAGTCTTTCTCCTGCTTCCAGGCGCCGGGATTCTCCCACTTCGACATGCCATTCGGCGCGAGGGACAAAACCAGATTCTTCGACTGGCCGGCGAGGACTTCTACCGCAGACGACCGAGTGAATCTTTCGGCTGTTCTCGCCGTCAGCGTGTAGTTGCCGGGCGGAAGGTTGAGCGGAACCCCGCTGCTGACTACTTTCAGCAAATCGCCTTTCACGAGTGCGACATTGGCAGTTGCAGGAGTAAACGTAATTTTCAACTCTCCGGGAGTAGGCTCCAGCGCGGCATCGGCAGCTGCCAAGGAAACAGTTGAGCCTGCAACAAACTGCTTCTTAAATTGCCGAGGCTTGAATCGGTCTTTGCGCAGCTCGACAGTGTGGCCTCCGGGATTGATGTTCGTGAGCGAGAGCGTGCCATCCGGCTGAATCGTGCCCACCGGACTCTGATCGACGAGAATCGTAGCTCCGGGCGTGCCGCCCTGAATGTTCAGCGAAGCAAGATGAGGCTGGGGCTGTAGATTGAAGACAAGCATGCCTTGCTCGCCCTTGCGAATGCGAATCTTTTGCTGGGGAGGATCCTGAAAACCGCTCTTCGAGACTTGCACAACGTAGTCGCCGGGTGCCAGACTCGGCAGCCGCAACTGGCCTCCCCGAGTGAGTTGCCGTTGAACTTTTCCGTTTACAAAAACCTTTGCGCCGTCTTGACGGGTCATCACGAGAAGCGTGCCGAAATGATGAGAAGACTCGGAAGGCGGCTGATCTTCAGGCGTGACTGTGACCGCCCCAGTATCGGGAGAAGCATGTGGAGTTTTCTCAGGCGTTGGTGGTGCGGCAGACGTGTCGGTTGAAGCAGATTCTGGCGGTGCAGAGGACGCAGGCACTGAAGGGCTCGCGCTTGGCGTGCTTGGAACTGAAGCCACGACAGGCGCGCTCGATTTCTTCGCCACCTGCGGAGCGTAATGCCTTCGCGTGAAAAAGAATGTCGCCGCAACCAGCACCATCGCGGCGGCGGCAACGATGACGATCAACGTCGTCGAATTGGATTTCGCAGGCTGCTGGGGCCGGGATGCTGGCGACTTTACTTTGACCGCAGACGTCGACAACTCGGCCGCCGATAGCGGAGCGACTTGCGGCCGTGATGGCTTCGGTCGCAATGCAGAAATTTTCCCCGGCTTCACCGGGCCAGGCGGAACTTTGGGCGGCGGCGCGCTGCCGACCGAAACGCCCGCCTGTGGAACGGGCTCAGTTGGAACTTTGATCGGAGCAACTGGAGGTACAGGAACCGGAGTTGCAGCAACTGGAGTGGCAGCAACCAGAACCGGCGCGGACTCGGCATTGGCGATGGGCACAGTCTTGGGAGCGTTCGGGCGCGGAACATGAAAAATGACGGGCGCGCCTTTGCCCTGCTTCGACGGACCTGCTCCCTCCCGGGGCGCCAATCCCAAGCGGATCAGAAGTCCGTTCGCGATTGATAAGATTTCACCGTCAGTCCAGTACTTGGCCGCCAAGCCTTGTATGCGCTCAGCCAATGCCTGTTTCGTAGGATCGTCCGCCTCGCCATCAATTTCACGCTCCATGCGTCGCAGGTCTTCCAGATCTCCCCGGCGGGCTTGGCGCCGCCGAGCAGACTGGTCACGCTGGATCGAATCCTGCATGTGAAGCAGTTTGTGATCATCCGGATGAACCGCCAACCCTTCAGCCACCCAAGCCAGTGCCGCGAATAGATCGCCGGAGGCTTGCAGCTTTCGCGCTTGCTCAACCCAATCCTCGACCGAGCTATTCTTTTTTTGTTCGACAATCAGGTTGTGGATCGTCTTGGCAGTCGGATGCGCCGGGTTCAGATCGAGCGCCTGCTTCGTCAGTTTCTCGGCTTCGAACCAGTTCGTCTCGACGACGGCATGCGCGTGCTCAACCAGCGCATTGGCAAGAATTGATCGGGCAAGAGTGTTGCGCTTGTCGAGTTCATATGCCTTGCGCAATAACAGAAGGGCTTCCGCGGATTTCTGCTGCGCGAACAGATCCTGGCTCTCGGTGATCAGATGGTCAGCTTCGGATTTTCTCTTGACCCCATCGTGCGCAAGAGCTTCCAGCTCCGTGAGTTTGGCGTCATCCCGGAGTTCCGCCGCCGCGCCGCGCAGCAAGTCCAGCGCGCGCGCATACTCTCCGGACCGCAGGCAGCTGTTGACCTGCTCAACTACTCCGGCTTTCGAATCGCTGCCGGTTTGTTGGACGATAGTTTTCTCCAAGCGGTCTGGCCTCGAAGGTCGTAACAGCCTGCGATTTCTCGGGGGGAAAGCGAGATTTTCCCGCGACAGCCGCAGCGCGGGCCTTAGAAAATCTTACTCAAACGGGCGGAAAAGGATAGAGCCCGGCCGGTTGCTTCGCCGCTCAAGCGTGCTACGACTTCCGGGATAACAGTCTCCCGGCAGGCCCGTTCTCGGCGCTAAATCAGTTCGCGGACCTTATCCCCGAACGCGGTCAGCGCAATCTTTGAACGATTCGGCTCTCCACGCGCCAGAGACTCGGCAAAGTGCAAAGCCTGTTCTGCCTTGACCTTCGCTGGCAGGGGTGGTTCGAATGGATCGACAACAGCTTGCAGGATTGCCGGACCCGGAGCGTCGAGGAACTCCTTCATCACTGGTCCGCAGTCACCGGGATCCTCCACCGTGAATCCGATTCCACCGCACGCGTGCGCGAACTCAGCGAAATCAATCGGATGAAGCTCGACGCCGAACTCCGGATTCCCCAGAAAAACCATCTGCTCCCACTTGATTTGTCCGAGGGTATTGTTCTTGATGACGATGACCTTGATCGGCAATTTATATTTCACGGCCGTCACGAAATCAGCCATCAACATTGAGAAACCGCCATCGCCCACGAATGCCACGCACTGGCGATTGGGATAAGCGACTTGAGCCGCAACAATATAAGGAAGCCCGCAGGCCATGGTGGCGAGATTCCCCGAGAGTGAGTGCATTTGGCCCCGTTTTACCGGAACTTGCCTCGCCCACCAGGAAGTAATTGTTCCACTATCGCAACTTACGATGGCATCCTTCCGCAGCAACTTTCCCAGTTCCCAAGCGACCACCTGGGGCTTCATGGGCTTGTCTTGACGCGTGCCGCGCTCTTCCATCACTTTCCACCAATCTTTCATTCCGGCCTGTGCCGCCTTCAAGAAACTCCTGTCTTCTTTTTTTCGCAACAGTGGAATGAGTTCTCGCAAAGTGTTACGGCTGTCGCCCACAAGACCTACATCGACTGGATACCTCAAACCGATCCGCTTCGGATCAAGCTCGATCTGCACTCCTTTCGCCTGATTCGGCTTCGGCATGAACTCGATATAGGGGAACGAACTGCCCACAATGAGCAACGTGTCGCAGTCTTCCATTGCTTCCTGCGATGGTTTCGTCCCAAGCAGCCCGATGCCGCCTGTTGTGTACGGACTGTCGTCCGGCACGGCCGCTTTTCCGAGAAGCGCTTTGATGATCGGCGCGCCGAGCAGTTCCGCTGCCTTTTCAAGTTCATCTGTCGCGTCCAAAGCTCCGCGGCCGGCGAGAATGGCAACTTTCTTCCCCCTGTTCAGCACGTCTGCTGCTTGCTGTAACTCGGCAGAGTTCGGCAGATGCGCGCTGCGGGCATCCACATCCGAACTGTGATGAGGAATATTGCGGCTCGAGCGTTGGCGCGACTTCACTTCTTCTTCCTGGAAGTCGACGGGAAAGGTGATGTGCGCCACGCTTCGGTAAGCGGTCGCCATCCGGCATGCCAGATCTGTGACATTTTCGACATGCGTCGGACCCATAATCCGCTCGTTGTAGACAGCGACATCCATGTAGAGCTTGTCGAGCGCAACATCCTGTTGCGTGAAGGTGCCGACCAGATCGTGAAATTGAAGTCCGGTGATCGCCAGGACGGGCTGGTTGTCGAGCTTGGCATCGTAGAGTCCATTCAGCAGGTGAATGCCGCCAGGCCCAGAGGTGGCGAGACAAACACCCAGCTTGCCCGTGTACTTGGCATAGCTGCACGCCATGAATGCGGCCGATTCCTCATGGCGCACCTGAATGAAGCGAACCTTATCCTGCCGTGTCCTGAGAGCTTCCATGATCCCGTTGATGCCATCACCAGGAAGGCCAAAAATTACCTCTACACCCCAGTCCATCAAAGACTCAATCAAAACATCCGCTGCAGTCATAACACCTGTTCCTCAATTTGGATCGTTGCACGCACTAAGTACAGATGCGCGGGCGAGTGAGCACGTTCACTAAAAACCTACGAATTGGCACCGCGCAGCCCGATTGGAAACCGACAAATTAAGAAGGCTACCTCTTGCATGCAAAAACTCATCTCTTCTTCGTAGCTTGGAGCAGTGACCCAGTGCATTCAATAAGGTCTTCACTGGTGTTTCAGGAGAGATGAGTTCAGCAACGGTCAGCACAGGGAAAGAGCGCGTCCCCATCCGGGGCCTTTCGGTTTCACTGTATCGTGTCACGACAGATTTCCCGGAAGCCGACGGAACCATCAGCTGGGATAGCACGAACCTGGTCCTCGTGGAGGCGGCTGCTGGCGATTCCAGCGGTTTGGGCTACACCTATGCCGATTCAGCAACCGCCGAACTGATACACGACAAGCTCAACAAAGAGGTGGAGGGCCGAAACGCCTTCGACATCCCTGGCGCCTGGCTGGCAATGGTGAGAAGCATTCGAAATCTGGGCCGTCCTGGAATCGCCTCCATGGCCATTTCTGCCGTCGACATTGCGTTGTGGGACTTGAAGGCTTGCCTCCTGCACATTCCTCTGGTCCATCTGCTCGGCAGGGTGCGCGATTCAGTCCCGGTTTATGGCAGCGGCGGGTTCACCTCGTATCCGATCAACCGATTACAGCAGCAACTTCGAGGCTGGGTTGAGCAAGGGATTCCCCGCGTCAAGATGAAGATCGGTTCCGATCCATCGGCGGACGTTGCTCGAGTCCGCGCCGCCCGCGAAGCGATCGGCCCAGACGCGGAACTCTTCGTGGATGCGAACGGAGCTTACAGCCGCAAGCAAGCGCTATATCAGGCGGAAGCATTCACAGAATGCAACGTGACCTGGTTCGAAGAGCCGGTTTCCTCCGACGATCTTGAGGGATTGCACCTTGTTCGAAACCGCGCCCCCGTGCAAATGGAAATTGCGGCAGGAGAGTATGGATATGACAGCTGGTATTTCCGTCGAATGCTCGCAGCAGAAGCCGTTGACGTTTTGCAGGCCGATGCGACGCGTTGTGGGGGAATCACCGGTTTTCTCCAGGCTTCTGCGCTGTGTCAGGCGCATCACCTGCCGCTTTCCGCCCACACCGCGCCGGCGATCCACCTGCATCTAGGATGCGCGGCAATCCCTTTGCGCCATCTTGAATACTTTCATGATCACGTAAGAATCGAATCGATGTTCTTTGACGGTGTCCCGAACCCCGTCGAGGGAGCGTTATATCCCGACCTCTCCCGGCCAGGCATGGGAATTGAATTCAAGCGCGCCGACGCAGCGCGCTTTGCTGCTTAAAAGTTAAGGAGGAATGATGTCGGCAAATCGGATCCCGCTGGTTACTTCGGACGAACTGAAACACTCCTGGCGGGCCCACCGAACGAATGTAGATTCTGCGGCTCTGGAAGCGGACCTCCAAGGTTCAGTCGAAGGAGAAGTTCGCTTCGATGCCGGCAGCAAGGCGCTCTACGCCGCCGACGCCTCGAATTACCGGCAGGTCCCGATTGGAGTAGTCATCCCGAAAACCCGTGAGGACGTGATCGCTACCGTAGCCGCATGTCGCAAGCACGGCGCTCCGCTCCTTTCGCGTGGCGGCGGCACGAGTCTCGCCGGGCAATGCTGCAACGTCGCCGTTGTGCTCGACTGGACCAAGTACATGCACAACATCCTGGAATTGAATCCGCAGGAGAAGTTTGCCCGAGTCGAACCCGGTACCATCAACGATTCCCTGCGCAACGCGGCCAAGCCTTACACCCTTACATGGGGTCCCGATCCGGCCACGCACAACCACTGCACCTTCGGCGGTATGTTGGGAAATAATTCCTGCGGCGCACATGCTCAGATGGCCGGCAAAGCTGCTGACAATCTCATCGCGATGGACATCCTTCTTTACGACGGCACGCAAATGACCGTCGGCTGGATGGACGACAAACAGATGGATGCGGAGATCGCAAAGGGCGGCCGTACCGGCGAAATCTACTCCCGCCTTCGAACGCTTCGCAACCGCTATTCCAAGCTTATCGACGAACGGTTCCCGCACATTCCGAGGCGCGTGTCAGGCTATAACCTCGATCAACTCATACCGCAAGAAGAAGACGGACGGTTCAACGTCGCTCGCGCCCTGGTCGGTAGCGAAAGCACTTGCGTGACGATCCTGGAAGCCAAGGTGAAGTTGATTTACAGCTATCCGAAGCGGGTGATGCTTGTGCTCGGATATCCGAACGTCTACGAAGCTGGCGATCACGTTCCTGAGATTCTGAAATTCCATCCCATTGCGCTGGAAGGTCTGGACGAATTCCTGGTTCACAATGTGAAGACCAAGCACATGCCGCAGTTGGATGATCTTTCCGAATTGCCCGAAGGCAAGGGATGGCTGGTCGTAGAGTTCGGATCAGGTAGCACAGAGGAGTCCGAACATCTTGCGCGCGAGGCAATGAAAGCCTTGGAGGGTCCTGGCGCGCCATCGATGCGGCTTTACGTCGATGAAGATCAGCAGCAAAAAATGTGGGATCTTCGCGAGGCCGGGCTAGGCGCCACCGCATTCGTTCCCGGTCAACCATTGACCTGGCCCGGCTGGGAGGATTCCGCGATCGCGCCAGAAAAGGTCGGCAGCTATCTGCGTGATCTCTGCAAGCTCTACGAGAAATATAACTACCGGGCTGCCCTTTACGGACATTTCGGCCAAGGATGCATTCATTGTCGAGTCGATTTCGATTTGACCAGCGCCGAAGGAATTCGAAAGTGGCGCGCCTTCATGAATGAGGCGACGGACCTTGTCACCAGTTACGGTGGCTCGTTATCCGGAGAACACGGGGACGGGCAGGCCCGCGCCGAATTCCTCTACAAGATGTTCGGGCCGGAACTAATCGAGGCTTTCCGCGAGTTCAAAGACATCTGGGACCCGGACTGGAAAATGAATCCCGGCAAGCTCGTCGATCCATACCGCATCGACGAAAACATGCGGCTGGGCGCCGACTACAAACCCTGGGAGCCTGACACTTACTTCAAGTTCCCGGAAGATGATGGCAGCTTCGCGCACGCCACCCTACGCTGCGTCGGTGTGGGCAAGTGCCGCCGCGAGAATGGCAAGGGGCATCAGGACACGATGTGTCCGAGCTTCATGGTCACGCACGAAGAAATGCACTCCACGCGCGGACGCACCCACTTGCTCTGGGAAATGATGAACGGCGAAGTCATCCGCGATGGATGGCGCGATGAGCACATTAAAGAGGCGCTGGACCTGTGCCTCGCATGCAAAGGCTGCAAAGGCGATTGCCCGGTGAACGTCGATGTCGCCACGTACAAGGCAGAATTCCTTGCCCATTATTGGGAAGGTCGCATGCGGCCGCTCTATGCATACGCATTCGGATGGATCGATAGATGGGCCCGGCTGGCGTCCATCGCTCCGGGATTTGCAAATCTGTTTACTCAGGTTCCGGGATTACGAACGCTGGCGAAGGGAGTTGTAGGGATTCCGCAAGAAAGAGAGATTCCCGCCTTCGCCGCAGAAACGTTTAAGTCATGGTTTCGAAGACGGGAGTCGCACGTAAACGGAGGGCAAAAAGTACTTCTGTGGGCGGACACGTTCAACAACTATTTCATGCCCGAGACGGCGCAGGCCGCGGTCGAGGTTCTCGAGAATGCGGGCTGTACGGTTGAAGTGATCGATCAGCATCTGTGTTGTGGCCGGCCGCTCTATGATTACGGCTTTCTCGATATAGCCAAGAAGTATCTGGATCGTAACCTGAATGCTTTGGCGCCCCATATTTCCGCCGGGACGCCGATGGTGGTGCTCGAGCCAAGCTGCTGCTCCGTGTTTCGCGATGAGATGCAGAACTTGATGCCGGATTCGCCGGAGGCGCGTTCACTCTGCGAAAACACATTCACACTCTCGGAATTTCTGCAGAACCAAGTTCCTGGATATCGGCCGCCAACCGTCAAGCGGCAGGCCATCGTGCAGGGACACTGCCACCACAAGGCAATCATGCGCCTGAAAGAAGAACGCGCGTTGATGAAGAAAATGGAACTTGACTTCCATGTCCTGGAGTCGGGCTGCTGCGGCATGGCAGGCGCGTTCGGATATGAAGGCCAGGAAAAATATCAGGTTTCGGTCGCCTGCGGTGAACGCGCGCTGTTGCCGGAAGTACGGAAGGCTGGAATCTCCACCATCGTCATGGCCGACGGTTTCAGTTGCAAAGAGCAGATAGCCCAGGAGACAAACCGCAACGCCCTGCACGTTGCGGAAGTGTTGCAACTGGGCCTTCGGCCCGAATCAAAAACGCACATGTATCCCGAACAACTTTTTGTTGAGCCGCGAAAAGAGGCGCAAAAGCGCTCGATGATTCGCGCCGGAGTCGCGCTGGGTATCGGTATCGGCCTGTTGGCAGCGGGCCTGCTGTGGATGCGCAAAGAGGAGTAGATCGCCGCGCACTCGAAATGAAAGCCGTTTTGGAGGGTATGAAGAGACTTTTTCAAACGTCTATCGCAAAGATTACGCCGCGGCCGGGAATCATGTACTGCTCGCAAGGGCGGGCAGTCCTGGCAACGGATCCGAGCGGAACCATCGCCGGCTCCCCCCGGCAGGGACTTTTTTACGCCGAGACGCGCGTACTCTCCCGGTACGAATATTTTGTAAACGGCAAGCCTCCGCAAATGATTGCGGTATCCAACGTGGAGCAGCACTCCTGGCTCGGTTATTACATCTTCCCTCCTCCAGGCGCGAAGTGGAAAAAAGACACCGGCTCAGGACAGATGGAGAAGGTTTCGGAAGAAACTGTCGAACTCAAAGTCTCGCGAACCGTCGGTTATGGAGTTCACGAGGACATTGATTTCACCAACTTCTCGGATCGCGCCTGCAAGTTTCTGTTCGAAATTGCGATCGACAGCGACTTTGCTGACCAGGCGGAAACCTTTCGCAGAAAGCAGCATGGAACGTTACGAACCCGATGGAAACCGAAACATAAAGACGGCGAACTGCACTACGAATATCGGAGTGAACATTACTACGCTCATCAGGGAAACCGCGGAGTTGCGAGGCTTCAGCGGGGATTCATCGTCCGCGTCGAAAGGGCGGATTCGAAGGTATCGTTCCTTGAGTCGAAGCTGAGCTTCCAGATATTTCTCGCGCCCGGGGCGTCATGGCACACGTGTGTGAAGTGCATTCCTATATTCGACGGCAAGAAGATGTTGCCGCTCTACGATTGCCGGGAATTCTTTGGATCGCGCAACGAACTTGATCGCAAACGGTTGATGTTTCTGAACGAATCCACGCATTTTCAGAGCCTGAAAGAACAGGACATGTCTGCAACCGTGGAATCTGCTCTGCTCCGGGCGAAATCCGACCTCGCTTCCCTTCGTCTGCCCGACATGGATCATGGGGACCGTTCATGGGTGATGGCCGCAGGCTTGCCCATCTACATCGCTCTATTCGGACGAGACACGTTGACGGTCGGCTGGCAAGCAGCGATTTCGTCGAGCGCGATGATGACCGGCGTCCTGCAGGAACTTCCGAGATGGCAGGGCAAAGACGAAAATGACTGGCGCGACGAACAGCCTGGTCGAATGCTGCATGAGGCACACACGGGCCCATTAGCCACGCTTTATTACAATCCGCGAACCCGGTATTACGGCGCCGCTACACCGTCTTCTGTCTACCCCATCGTGCTGTCGGAATTGTGGCGCTGGACGGGCGACAAGAAGCTCATCGGGCCTTTGCTCAAGCCGGCTCTCGGCGGACTCCGGTGGAAAGACAACTATACCGACCTGTTCGGTGACGGCTTCTACGCCTATCAAACGCTTTCGACGCAGGGAAACAAGAACCAGGGCTGGAAAGATTCCGGGGACGCGATTGTTTACGAAGATGGCAGGCAAGTTGACACGCCGATTTCGACCTGCGAGGAACAGGCCTTTGTTTACGTGGCCAAGATTCGCATGTCGGAGATGTTCTGGTTCCTCGGCGATCAGTCGCAAGCAAAGCAACTGTTCAACGAAGCGACAGAATTAAGGAAGCGTTTCAACGATAAGTTCTGGATGCCCGACAAGAAGTTCTACGCATTGGGGCTCGATCCGAAGCGGCGGCAGATCAAGTCCATTGCAGACGATCCCGGGCACCTGCTGACCTGCGGAATCGTGCCAGAGGAATGGGCAGCTACAGTTGCGAGGCGGCTGCTGCGTCCCGACATGTTCAGCGGGTGGGGCATTCGAACGCTGTCGTCGGATCATCCGGCGTTCGATCCGTACAGCTACCACCGCGGCTCCGTGTGGCCTGTGGAACATGGCAGCTTCGCCATGGGCATGATGCGATACGGCCTCATTGATGAACTGCACACGATTGCCCGGGCCATCTTTGAGGCAACCACGCTTTTCCATTTCAACCGCTTGCCGGAATGTTTCAGCGGGCATCAGCGTGACTCGGAACATCCTTTTCCTGCGCTGTATCCGAAAGCGAATTGGCCGCAGGCCTGGTCATGCTCAGCCCTGTTCTCGATCGTGCAAGCCATGCTGGGCTTGTATCCGTTTGCGCCGATGAATCTGCTGCTGCTCGATCCGCAACTGCCCGATTGGCTGCCGGAGATCACGCTGCGGAACCTGCATGTTGGAAAGAGCATCACGAGCATCCGGTTCTATCGAAAAGGCCAGCAAACGCATTTTGACGTGCTCGACAAGCGCGGAAAACTTCACGTGCTTCGCCAGCCAAGTCCCTGGTCGCTGACCGCGGGCTTGGGGGAACGAATCAAAGATGTGATGGAAAGCCTCATCCCATGAGCACCATCTATAAGCCTCGGAGGAATCATGAAGAATCCAATCGGACGCAAGTACTGGGCAATCGCGGAAGGCTACATTCCGCCTCAAAGTCATGGGCCAGCGCCTGAGATGACGAGCCACGAAGCTGTGTGCCTGCTGAACACGACCGAGCAAGAGGCGCACGTGGAAATCACGATCTACTTCTCGGACCGCGATCCTGTCGGGCCGTATCGGGTCAATGTCGAGCCGCGGAGAACGAAGCACCTGCGCTTCAACAACCTGGAAGATCCGGCTCCGATCCCGCGAGGAACGGATTATGCGAGCACGATCGAGTCGGACGTTCCCATCGTGGTTCAGCATACTCGGCTGGACTCGCGGCAGGATGCAAATGCCTTGCTGAGCACGATCGCGTTTGCCGCTGACTAGGCGGGTCAAATTCCCTCATTTGGATGACGTCCAGTTTCGGACACGAGTGGCCGCGACTGGACGGCATTT